>Ga0172372_10007934_pt1 | contig 14169 bp, 3 predicted proteins | sample LakKiv5m_2_FD_114544 | JGI IMG/M metagenome (GOLD analysis project Ga0172372, IMG submission 114544) | Freshwater microbial communities from Kabuno Bay, South-Kivu, Congo - kab_092012_9.5m | ecosystem: Environmental > Aquatic > Freshwater > Lake | place: Democratic Republic of the Congo...
GCTTTAATGCGTAAACTACTCCATATTATTTTTGCTATACTTAAAAATAAATCTATTTTTTCTTATGAATTAGCTTAATTTTTTATTGACTCGCAATACAGTATCACTTACTTGAAAAGAACCTGTAAACCATTCTAGAACTAAGGCTTACAGCCCCCAAACTAATGGCATTTGTGCGTTTCCATAAAATCATGCAGGAAGAGTGTTATCACCTTCTATTCCGTAAAAAGTTTTATAATACTTTAGATGAGTTACAAGCAGATGTAGATACCTGGCTTATTAGCTATAATAACTAAAGATCTCATTCAGGTAAGCATTGTTTTGGAAAAACTCCAATGCAAACTTTTAGAAATTCAATTTATCTTGCCAAAGAAAAAAATATTGGTAATATAGAGAGAATATCAGACAACTTGCTATTAACTTATCAAGCTGCCTGATTCACCACTGTCAGATCAAGTCGTCGGCGTGTTAAAAAAGCCTTAAAATGGTGTGTTTATATTAAAAAATAAGATATAATTTGTACTTTAGCTAGGAGTATAAAAATGCAAGGTTACAAGCTATATCAAGAAAAGCTATTTAGCATAATAAATTTAAGAGCGATGATTCCAAACAATCACCTATTAATAAAAATTGATAAACAAATAGATTTTTCATTTATTTATGAATTGACTAAAAATCTCTATTGTAATGATAATGGGCGTCCTTCGGTTGACCCAATCTTGTTTTTCAGAATGCATGTAATAGGTTATCTATTTGGTATTGAATCTGATCGCCAATTATGCCAAGAAGTTCATCTTAACATTGCTTATCGTTGGTTTTGTCGATTGAACCTTGAAGACAAACCTGACCACTCATCACTTACTAAAATTAGAGATCAATTCGGTATAGAAACGTTTCAAAAAATTTTTGAAATACTTATTTTGAAATGGAAAAAAGCAGGGATCATTAGTGGCAAACGGATGATTTTCGATGCAAGCTTGGTTGAAAGAGAATGCAGTGATCCTAAATCAAGAGAATTAAAAGCCTATGAACGTCAATATCATGATTTTAAAGAAGGTAGAAGAGAAAGAAAAGTTTCTAATCAAACCCACGTTAGCAAGACTGATCCTGATTATACATTAGTATCTAAAGGATCATCTTATAAGAAGTTAAGTTATAAAACACATGATTCAATCGATGCTGATTCATGCATGATTGTAGGTTGCCATGCCACAACAGGTTCTAAACATGAATGTACTATTCTTCCGGAAAGAGCTAATTACATATTAAACCATTTTACTTTTAAAGTAAAGGAATGGATTGCAGATAAAGCTTATGGACGTGGGCCAACTTATGAATATTTTCGATCAGAAGATATAATAACCTATATTCCTTTACATAGGGAAAATTTAGGGAAAGGAAAAATAAGCAGAGGAGAATTTCAGTATGATATAGAAAGTGATCGATATATATATCCAGAAGGACATTATCTCTACCCTTACTATAAATTGGAACATGGAATAATAAAGAGATATCGTATCAAAGGTGGACATTGTAAAACCTGTACCCTGCGTGAAACCTGTTTACCTGATAAATATCAAAACAGATCACGATTTATATATAGAAGTCCTCATCAAGATGAAGTTGACGGAGTAAGATTTCGCCAAAATACAGCTGATTTTAAGAACAAATTAAAAGAGAGACAATGGAAAATTGAGGGTTTATTTGCTGAAGCTAAAGAAAATCATTGCTTGCGAAGAGCAAAATATCGAGGTATTTATAAATTTCAGATTCAATGCTATATGATAGCCTTGGTGCAGAACTTCAAAAGGTTAGTCAACTTCATTTTTGTCTTTGTATGCGGAATTTTAATACGAAAAAAATTAAAAAATCTTTTATTAGGTAAAATTTTAATTTTAAATTTATCGCCATATAGAAAACTTGAACTTTTTCAACACGCCGTCGTAACTAGTACACATTAAATGATAATAGAAGAACCAAGTGATCACACCTTAGTATCTTTGTTTGAATTTCTACTAATAAAGTATAGTGATAGAGTTGCTTTGCAACAAGGACATAATCATGTTACTAATGCTTTTTTAGGAGCAAAATCAACTTTAATTGCTAATATTTTACAGCATTATATTAATAAACCAGAAGAGATAGTACCTCTAATAGTTGATAGGTCAATTTTTATAGCAATAGGTATATTTAGTATTTTAAAAGCAGGGGCGGCTTTTTTGTTAGTCGAGCCCGATGATCCTCAAGAAAGAATTGACTTCATATTAAAAGAAACAAAATCTAAGGTAATAATTATACAAAGTCGTTACTTAAATAAATTTCCCAATTTTTCTGGTTCTGTAATTACAATAGACAAAGATATAAATGAATATTCTACATCTAATGCAAAGGAATTAGAAAGTAAAATTAGACCCGACAATATAGCATGTGTTGTTTATACTTCAGGCACAACTGGGAAACCAAAAGGTATTGCTATTGGCCATAGGTCTATAATTAATAGATTAATGTGGATGTGGGGTCAGCACCCATTTGAAGATCATGATGTGGTAATACAAAAAACTTCGGTTAATTTTGTTGATTTTATTTGGGAGCTTCTAGGCCCCATGCTCCATGGTACTAAAGCTTTTATTTTTGATGATATAGTCAGTGAATACATCAAGCTAAGCTATGCTATAAAAAATCATTATATAACAAATCTGGTTATTGTCCCATCGGTTCTTGAGCAATTTGTTCATAATGATCATATGGATTTTTTGAATAATTTAAAAAGATTACATATAAGCGGGGAAAAGATTAAAATTAAAACACTTAGCAAAGTGAAATCATTTAATAAGAATCTGAAAATACTTAATCTTTACGGCTCATCAGAAGTAACTGCAGATGCAACGTGCTATGAGATAAAATATCCTGTTACTCCAACTTACTTAATAGGAAAGGCTATAAACAATAGTGCAATCTTTATTTTAGATAAAGATTTAAATAAAACATTGCCTGGAAAAAGTGGGAACATATACATATCAGGCATGTGTTTAACAAGAGGATATATCAGTAATCCAGGACTGACAGCAGAAAAATTCATAGCTAATCCGTTTTTTCAAGGAAATCAATCAAAGTTTTTTCTAAGAATATACGATACCGGGGATGAAGGTATACTTCACCCAGATGGTAACATTGAATTTTTGGGCCGTAGGGACTCTCAGGTTAAAATAAGAGGACAAAGGGTTGAGCTTCAAGAAATTGAAAGGGTTATAGAGACTCATCCTCTAGTTAAACAAGCTGTTGTGGTGCTACGAAAAAAAAATAATAACAGCTATTTAGTAGCATACTATACGAAAAATGTTCATTCTTCTAATAATGATAATATAGATTATATTAAAACTTGGAAGTCTCTTTATCAATACGAATATTCCTTGCTTGATATTAACTCTAGACATTACGATACGAGTTTATGGAGAAGTTCATATAGTGGCCAACCTATACCTAGAGAGGAAATGATCGAGTGGGTAGACTCAGCAGTTTCACAAATATCTAATTTAAAACCTAAAATCATACTTGAAATTGGGTGTGGGAGTGGCCTAATTTTGACAAGATTAACTGAGCAATGTCAACATTATTATGCTACAGATTTTTCTGAGAAATCCATAGAATATATTAAGGAAATTGCTAAGAGTATGAACAAAACTGACTCGATAGAAGCTTTTCTATGTAGTGCAGATAATATACCTTTTTATAAGTTTAAAAATAAGTTTGATACTGTAATTATCAATTCAGTTACTCAATATTTTCCAAATCTTGAATATTTAGATAACCTAATACATTGCTTGATAAATAATATAAGTTCATCTGGTAAAATTTTTATTGGTGATATAAGAGATTATAGGTTAATAGAATCTTTTCACTATTCAATAATTAAATATAAGAACCTAGAGCCTAATAAAAGTAAAATAGAATATTTTGTAAATAAAGAAAAAGAGTTACTAATTTCCCCAGAATATTTTTATTCATTAAAACAAATTGGTAGTGTTTCGCATATTGAGATAATACCTAAAATGGGCAATCTTTGCAATGAAATGAATAATTATAGATACGATGTGATTATATATATACAAAAATATAAGGATAAACCGGACGATGCACTAATAGATCTAGATAAAAATATTTTTAAAGAAACAACAGATTTTGAACAATATTTTCTATCTAAGAAAGGTAATAAAAATATTTACGTTACTTATCCTAATAAAAGAATTTACAAAGATTTTATTGATTGTTCCATGTTGTTAGGTAGGCCTTATAGCATTGAGTATAGTGATAGTAAAATCCTATCTATAAATGAGATCAAGAATTTAGCTATAAAAGAAGGATACGGGTGTAAATTTTTTTTAGATTGTAGTAATCCTCTTAATATACAAATAGTACTATACAATGAAAGAAGTCGCATAAAATATTTTAACATATGCTATTTGGCACAGATTGCTTCTTCTGCTTTAAGTAATAATCCTGTAGCTAATATTAAATTATTAGATAATTCTTTTGCTAAAACCCTCCAAAATTTCTTAGTGACTAAACTCACAGATGCAATGATTCCATTATATTATGTTCCTATCAAGACAATTCCTATTACTAAGAACGGTAAAATTGATAAAAAAACATTAATTGATCCAGTAGCTAATGATCTAGCCTCTTATGTATCACCTAGAAATCAGATAGAAAGTCAAGTATGTCAAATTTGTGCCATAGTTTTAGGATTATCTGATGATTTGGTAGGTATTATGGATGACTTTTTTAGTTTAGGCGGTAACAGTATATTGGCAATAAAATTTGTTAATAAATTAAATAAGAAGTTTAAAGTTAATATTAGCATTGCAAAGATTTTGGAATATAAAACTCTAGATCTCTTAGCAAGATTTATTGGTGAACAATTATGCGGAGAATTAGAAATATTTGAAGAAGGGGTGTTATGATAGATATTGCTAAGTTTTTATATGAAATCAATGAGACAGGATTTTTTTTATGGTTAGATCATGAAAATATAAAATATAGACAATATAACCCTAATGCTAACTTAGCTGAAATTAAGAATTATATAAAAGCAAATAAGCAAAGAATCATAGATTTTCTTAATTTAAATAAGATTTCTCAGTGTCCATCTATTTCTTCAAATAATCCTCACATATATAAATGTAATATATCTACACCTGAATTGTCATATGGGCAGGAGAGGTTGTGGTTTATAGATAGGTATGAGATGGGGACATATGCATATAATATACCTATGTTATATAAGCTTAAGGAAGGTGTAAATATAGAGGTCTTAGAGCGGTCTATAAGGAGTATAATAGCTAGGCATGAGATACTAAGAACTACAATTAGAGAAGATGAAGAAGCCAATAATTATCAAGAAATATTGGCTACAGATTCTATAAATTTTAAGATACAAGAGATCAATATTAATTCGGGTGATACGCTAAACCAGAATATAAAGGAATCAATAGAATATATATTTAATCTAAGTGAAGAAATACCAATTAAAGTATATTTATTTAATGAGAATGGGAATAGATATATATGTATAATTATACATCATATTGCCTTTGATGGATGGTCAGTAGATATTTTTTTATCAGAGTTGTTAGAATTTTATCAATATCACTCTAATATCAGTTCTAGTATAAATTTACCAGCATTGAGTATACAATATGGGGATTTTGCAATATGGCAAAAACAGTATTTGAAAGATGAGAGATTTAAAAAGCAGCTAGATTATTGGAAACAGAAACTAGAAGGGCATGAGACATTAAATTTAATAACCGATAGAATAAGGCCACAGCAATTTGATTATATAGGTAAGAATGTAGATTTTAGTTTTAATGAAGAGATTTCGGAGAGGTTAAGGCTTATATCAAAAAAACTAGGTGTTAGTTTATATAGTGTTTTATTATCAGGGTATTACCTTATGCTTGGAGCATATAGTAATCAGAAGGATATATTAATAGGTACAGTAGTAGCAAATAGACACTATAGTCAAATAGAGCATTTGATAGGATTTTTTGTTAATAGTTTAGTGTTAAGGGTAAAGATCCAGTCAACCTTAGGGATAAAAGGGTTTATAGAATTAGTAGGGAGAGAAGTTGTAGAGGCGCAGCTATATCAAGACCTACCATTTGAAAAATTAGTGGAAGAATTAAAGGTAGAACAGGATACAAGTAGGCATCCAATATTTCAGATAATGTTTGTATTAGATAATTTTGGTACCCAACAAGATGGTCAAACTAATGAGTTGTTAGAACCATGCGAAATTACTGACGAAATATATGAAGTAACAAAATTCGATATATTAACTACTATGAATGATAGTGGTAAAGAGATCAAGGGAGTTTTTAACTATGCAACGAGCTTATTTAAGAGAGAGACAATAGAAGGATATATAGAAACATACAAAGAAGTATTAATACAGATAGCATGTCTTAGTGAAAGATTAGAGGTTTTAGAAGCTAGTAGGATATGTGACATAAATTATATAAGCAAAGGAGTCTATGAAGAGATAATATTCAAATGGAACAGTGTAGATAAGGATATAGAGGTAGAGAGGCCAATAATTGAGATATTTGAAAAGAATGTAGTAGAATATGGAGATTCAGTAGCAGTAATCTATGGTAATAAGCATATAACATATTCTGAGCTTAATAAACGAGCCAACCTCCTCGCTTCCTTCTTGTTAGATAAGTACGAAATTAATTTTGGGGATTCGGTAGTAATTCATCTTGATAGGAGTGAATACATAATAATTTCACTACTTGCTACTCTTAAATTAGGAGCAGCGTATGTCCCAATTGATCCCTCTTATCCAGAAGAGAGGATTCAGTATATCATTAAAGATACCAAAGCTAGAGTTGTAGTCACAAATAATAAATATCAGAATAAATTATTATTTATCGGTGAAAATAATATAGAAGATATAGAAGAGATTATATCCAACTATAACAAAGGAGATAAAGTAGAAAATTTGAATATTAAAGTCGGTGTACAGAACCTAGCATACATAATGTACACCTCTGGTACTACAGGAAAACCTAAGGGAACAATGGTTAGCAATCTATCATATATGCAACTTATAGAATTAGTTAGAAATAAATATTTAAGAACGAAGGAGCATATAAGGACATATAGCATAACAAATTATGTATTTGATATTTTTGGTTTAGAATACGGGATTGCGTTATATAGTGGAGGTAGCATCAATATAGGAGAAATTAATTTTAGAGGATTAGATTGCAATTATTATGACTTCATACAGCTAACACCTAGTTTGTGTGAAGTGAAGCTTATGGAAATGAAGAAAATAGAAGGAGTTAAAATATTTATAGGAGGAGAGGAGTTAAGGAAAGATTTATTAGAAGTTTTGCTAGCTAGAAAGTTTGATGTAGTAAACATGTATGGTCCTGTAGAGACCTGCATATGGTCTACTAGTAAAGAATACGAGCCTAAGGACAATTGGAGTGGTGATATAGAAGAAGTGAGTATAGGTAGACCATTTAGTCAGGAAAGAGTATATGTTCTGGGTAAGAATCTAGAAGTGCTGCCAGTAGGTGCGGTAGGAGAGTTGTATATAAGTGGTATAGGTTTAGGTATTGGTTATATAAACAAGCAGGATTTAACTGCAGAAAGGTTTATTGCTAATCCATTTAGGAGTGAAGAAGAATATAAGCTAAGTAAATATGCTAGAATGTATAAGACAGGAGATATGGGTCGATGGTTACCTGGCGGAGATCTTGAATACATAGGGCGAGAAGATCTACAAGTTAAGATACGGGGGCACAGGGTGGAATTATATGAGATTGAAGGAGCTCTGCAAGGTCATCATTTTATTAGCCAATCTGTTGCAATTGTAGATGAACAAGAAAATAAAGATGGAGAAATAATAAAAAATATAGTTGGTTATTATGTAGCAAGTGAAGATTTAGAGGAAGAAGATTTGTTAGTATACCTAAAGGGTAAGTTACCAGAATATATGATTCCAAATATTTTAATAAGAGTGGAAGAAATACCATTAACGTTAAATGGGAAGGTTGACAAGAAGGCATTACCAAAGCCTTTGCTTTTAAAAAGGGAGAAATATGTAGCCCCTAGTAATGAGATTGAAAGGAAGCTATGTAATGTATGGTCAAGGATCTTAGGTATAAAAGAGGAAAATATCAGTATTTTTGATAATTTTTTCAAACTTGGTGGCAATAGTATCCTTGCAATCAAGCTTATTAGCTTAATTAATAAAGAATTACAATCTAATGTGGAAATAAAATATATTTATAGTCATAGTAATATAAAAGAATTATCAAAACCAGTAAAAGATAATCAAGGGAATTTTAAATATAAAGAATTTCAGATATTAAATGATGAAGATAACCTATACGAACCATTCCGCTTATCTAATACTCAACAAGCGTACTATATTGGAAGAAATAATAATTATGAACTAGGTAATACATCTACACACATATATGTAGAGTACAAATTTAAACACATTAATATCCATAAACTAGAGCAATCTTTAAACCAGCTGATCGATAGACATCACTCATTAAGAACAATCTTTAAAGATACCAATCAAAGATATTTAAAGAATTATAAAAAATATAAAATTAAAGTAAATCAAAACATTAATGAGGACCAGTTTAATATAATAAGAAACAGGTTATCAAAAAAGATATATAACCCCCTATTATACCCTTTATTTGACTTTGAAATCAGTATTTTGAATGGCTACCATATATTGCATATAAGTTTTGATGCATTGATTATGGATGATAGTAGTTTTGAAATGTTTTTAAAAGAATGGACTAAATTATATAGGGAGGAAAAACATATACTACCTAACTTAAAAATCAACTTTAGAGATTACATAATAGGCTTCGATAAGATAAAAAATAGTACGTTATACTTTGAAGCAAGCAAATACTGGAACCAGAAATTATATCAATATGATTTCAATATGATGCTACCTTTAAAAGTTAACCCATATAAAATTAAAACTCCTAAATTTAAAAGAATAACTAAAGTAATTCCACGAAAAATTTGGGATCAAATTATAAATAAATCAAATAAGGCTAAGATAAGTCCTACTTCAATAGTTTTAGAAATTTTTGGTCAAGTTCTTAGTTATTGGACTGGTCAAACTAAACTTGCTATTAATCTGACATTGTTTAATAGACTGCCTTTGCATGAGCAAATTAATGATATTATAGGAGATTTTACTGTAATACAGCTTTTTAATTATAATCACTCCTCTCAGCTGACTGTGCTTGAGAAATTAAAACTGACACATGATGAATTATGGAGTGATATTGAAAATAATTTATTTGATGGCATCGATTTTCAGAGATTGCTTAGACAGAAACATTTTATAAAAGATAGTCAAATAGTAGGGCCAGTAGTACTTACTAGTACACTAGGTAATATAAGCAATCAAAATTCTGAGATAATAGATAGTTCTTATATATCGGTGAATTACTCTATAACGCAAACGTCACAAGTATGGATAGATAATAAGGCATATGAAACTGAAAAAGGTTTTGTAGCGGAGTGGGATTATGTTGAACAACTTTTTGATCAAGATGTGATTTATGCTATGCATAATTCATATTGTTCACTTCTCCAGAAACTATCAAGGATTGATTGGGAGAAAGAATTAATACCAGTTTCTTTTATTTCTAATCAAGTTATAAAGATAGTGAATTATAGCAATTCATTTACACAGAATATATCCACTGAAACATTATTTGGAAGGTGTATCAATAAAGTACAATTAGAATTATTAGAAAATAAAATTGCTGTAATAGATAGCGCAGATCTGGGGCAATTTCATACTTACGGAAAATTGTTAAAAGAGTCTAGATTGTTAGCCGAACATATACATAATATTTCTATTAATAATGACTCTGGTAAATTGGTTGGTATTCTATCTGAAAAAGGATACAACCAAGTTGTAGGTACCTTTTCTATCATGCAATCATGTCATGGGTATCTGCCATTGGATACAGAATGGCCAGAATTTAGGATAACTGAAATCCTATCACAGGCAAAAGTTTCAATATTGCTTATTTCTAAAACTCAACATATAAGGCTATCTTCGGTATGGATCAATAATTATCACTTGATAGTTATTGAAGATACAATTAAAGAATTGAATAGCTTAAGTTCAACATTAAGAAATTCTTTGCAACAGTTACCTAACGTTAAACCAGAAGATATTGCATACGTAATATACACATCCGGATCTACTGGAATCCCAAAAGGAGTGACTATAAGTCACCAAGGAGCTCTAAATACCATAGATGCAGTGAATAATAGATTTAGTGTTTCTATGCAAGATAAAGTATTAGCAATCTCAAAACTTAGTTTTGATCTATCAGTATATGATATATATGGAATACTAGCCGTTGGAGGAACTATAATTTTCTCTGATTCAGATAAAATTAATAATCCAGAATATTGGGTTAATTTGGTAAATCAATATAATATAACTATTTGGAACAGTGTACCACAATTAGCAGACTTATATATTGATGCATATTCTGAAAAAAATCACACTTTCTCAATAAGATTATTCTTACTCAGTGGAGATTGGATACCTTTGAATTTATTCAATAAAATTAAGAACCATTCTTATAATACTGATGTTATTAGTTTAGGTGGAGCAACTGAAGGAAGTATTTGGTCAATATGGTACAGAATCACTAGAATAAACAAATCTTGGAAAAGTATCCCATATGGTTTTGCTATGCCTAATCAAAAAGTATATGTTTTGAATTACGATAAACAACATTGTCCCATAGGGGTAATAGGAGAGCTCTATATTGGGGGTATAGGAGTCGCATTAGGTTACTGGCAAGACGATGATAAAACTAACATCAGTTTTATCAAACACCCAAAGCTTGGTAATCTATATAAAACAGGTGATTTAGGCAGATGGAATAAAAATGGTTATATAGAATTTATTGGTCGTCAAGATACCCAGGTAAAAATCAATGGTTATAGGATTGAACTTGAAGAAATATCCTCTAAGCTTACACATATACCTGGGATTGAACAAGCAGTTGTAAAGCTTCAAAAAGAGAATCAATTTAGTTACTTAGTGGGATATTTGCTAAATACCAAGGGGTATAAAAATTTAAACTCTATTGAACAAAGTTTAATTAAGATAGAACAGCAAGGACTAATAAAAAACCTGCAGATAAATTATAAATTTAATTTTTTCCTCGATGAATCTAAATATAAAAACAGAAAGAGCTATAGAAATTTTGTTAATACAAAAATACATATAAAGACTTTAGAATTATTATATGGGGAATTCTTATCTGAGAAAATAAATGAGTTACCACATGCATTGAATAATTTATCTAATCTTAAAAAGATATTATCAACTATTTCTGCCTTAAAAATAAAAAACAAACCATTACCGAAATATTTATATCCCTCAGCTGGCAGTTCATATTCAATAAGATGTTTTGTAAATATACCTTATCAATTAGACGATATTAAACCAGACTATTATTACTATGATCCTATTTTATATTCATTAAATCAATATCCTAAATGGAGTACATCTGAAAAAAACGATAATTTTATTAAAATTCATCTTGTAGTTTACTGGCCTGCTATTAAACCACTCTACAATTCTGATTCTAAAAGGTTAGTTTATATTGAAGTAGGGCATATGGTTAGAGTTATAGAATCATGTGGTGTAAAATTTGAAACCAATATCCTAGAAAGTATTTTAGATAGCGAACATACACACATTGCCACTTTGACATTTGGTAATAAAATATCTTCGTTACCTATAAAAGATTTAGAGATTACCTATTTAGAAAAAGAAGAGAACGTATTTTATAACAGTACTCGTGAGAAGTTTTTTAATCTTATTAAAAATGACATATTTTTTAAAGCATCTTATTTAGGACAACTATTGGATAATAGTAACCTGATTATTGAATTATCTGGAGAGAAGCGGTTAGATAACTATGTCGCTTCTGGTTACCTATTTGAAAAATTCAGTGAATTTCTTAATATGCACAATATAGGTTCTTGCATGCTTGGCCTAGAGATGTTTGATAAATCAATATATTCAATGGTAGTGGGATATATAAGTCCTGAACATAAAAAAGACTATGAAAATAATATAGAAGTTCTTTCATTAAAAGATATAATCAATAAAAATTTATCAAAGCTATTACCTACATATATGCTTCCAGATGATTATATAGTTCTTGATAAATTCCCGACAAGCTCAAATGGAAAATTAGAAATTAATAAATTACCTTTATTACAACCAAAAAAGCAATCAAAACACATGCCGCCTAGAAACCAATTTGAAGACCAATTATGTAAATTATGGTCTGAAGTATTAAATTTAGAAAAAAATAATATATCAATTACTGATAATTTTTTTGCGCTCGGTGGCAATTCACTACTTGCTATGCAGCTGGTTAGAAAAGCAAGTAGTGAGTTAGGTATTAATTGTACAATTAAGGATTTGTATCAATCGCAAACCATAAAAGTTATCTACGAAAGATTTGGAGATATAAAGAACACAAGGCGTAATATAGGTGTTATATAATGAAGCTAATGAATTTGATCTACGAATTAAAATCATATAAATTCCATTTATGGATCAATGATAGTAATCTGTTTTATAGTTTTGATAGTGAGAATGATAAATTTAGAAAATATATTATTCTCATAAAGCAAAATAAAAAAGCATTACTAGAGGTGTTAAAATACAATAATATAACTTCCGAGGAAATTTCAAGGAATACACCCTATTATAAAATACCAGCTAGCTTAGACTTTAATAGACTATCTCATACCCAACAGGGAATTTATTTACACAGCAATTTAGATAAAAAACAATATTCATACAATGTTCCATTATTTATTAGATTTAAAAAAGCAAATATTACAGCACTTAAAAAATCTATTAAATGGCTATTAAGTGAATATGAGATTTTGAGAATTATAATTAAAAATAATTTTGAATATCAAATATTGAGAATAGATGAATTTGAAATATCAGAAAACAATGTGAATTTTGATGATATTTTAGAGAGTTGTAATAAAAAAGCATCAATTAAATTTAATCTGGAGGGTGGAAAGTTAATATCCTTAGAATTAATTAAAATAAACAATTCAAGTCAAGTAATTCTCAATTTAACACACCATCATATTCTATCTGATGCTTACTCGGTTGGTATAATGGTATCTGAATTACTATCATATTATGAAGCATTAAATAATTATACTTTCCATAGTTTAGATAAAAAACTTAGCTATTCTGATTATAAGGCATACCAAGATTTTGATTTACAAAACGGTAAATATCAAAAAGTTATAAAACATTTACATCAAAAGTTAGCATCAACAAAACCATTGGACTTAAAACAAAATAATTTTATTTTTGATAATGAAGGAGAAAAATTGGAATTTAAGATTGATTCTATTGTTTATAAGCGATTAAAACAACTGTCTTTGGCCAACGACGTAAGTTTATATTCGGTATTGTTAACTGGTCTTTATTATACTCTAGGTGCATATAATAACAATCAGACTAACTTTCCTATCGGAATAACAATCTCCAATAGACCATTTGAGTACAATAATGCTATAGGCCCGTTTATCAGTATTTTACCATTAATTCCTCAATATGAGGCCAAAGATTCATTGATAAATAATATAAGAAAAATGCATGAAGAAATAATTTATTTAACCGAGAATTCTTTTATAAATTTAAATTTAATAACAGAAGGCTTAAAATATCATCCTGATTATATACTAAAACTGATCCATATAATTTTTAGTATGCATAATTTTAAGCAAGATACGAATAAATTTGATTCCAAACTATATGAAGTGCTAAATATAAAAGAAAATGGTGAAAAAACAGGTGTTTCTATAACTGCCATAGAAACAAGGGAGGATTTATTATTTAATATCAGCTATGCAAAAAACCTTTATGAAAAAAATTATATTGAATCAATAATTAATAGTTTTTTTGCTTTTTTATTAAAAATAGATACCACATTATTGATTCAATCTCCTAATCAAATAAATTATTTAAATAGGAGAGAGTATGATGAGATAGTGATTGCATGGAATAATACAGAGGAAGGATATTCTGAA
>Ga0172372_10007935_pt1 | contig 14168 bp, 18 predicted proteins | sample LakKiv5m_2_FD_114544 | JGI IMG/M metagenome (GOLD analysis project Ga0172372, IMG submission 114544) | Freshwater microbial communities from Kabuno Bay, South-Kivu, Congo - kab_092012_9.5m | ecosystem: Environmental > Aquatic > Freshwater > Lake | place: Democratic Republic of the Congo...
GGCAGTGTTGTGGCGTATTTCGCAATACTGAAGGGTCTTGGAATGGATTTGCGTGCGCTGTGGCGGCGCTGAAGGCATGATCGCGACATGGACTACAAACTAAAGCCCTCGGCGCTGGACTATTTCACCACCCTGGTGCAAAGCGATGACGAGTTCCCCCTGCTGGAAACCGCCATCAGCTTGGCGCAAGACGAATTTCCCGGTCTGGACCTCCAGCAAGTGCTCGACGAGGTGGACGTGATGAGCGCCAAACTCAAACGCCGCTTGATGGCCAACGCCGAACCGCTGGACAAGCTGCGCGAGCTGAACCATTTTTTCTATGAAGAGCTGCGCTTTGCCGGCAACGTCAACCACTACGACGACCCGCACAACAGCTTCATCAACATGGTGTTGACCAAGCGCCTGGGCATCCCCATCAGCTTGGCTGTGCTCTGGCTGGAACTGGGCCAAAGCATGGGGCTGCGGGTCCATGGCGTGAGTTTCCCGGGGCACTTTTTGGTCAAGCTCGACCTCACCTACCCGCAAGAAGGCCATGTGGTGCTCGATCCGTTCAGTGGTGAATCTCTCAGCCGCGATGACCTGGCCGAACGCCTGATTCCTTGGCTGCACGGGGCCAAACCAGGCCGCCCGCAGGCCATCTCGGATGACGCCTTGGCCTACCACCTGGAGTCTGCGAGCCCGCGTGACATCATTGCCCGCATGTTGCGCAACTTGCAGGAAATTTACCGCCGTCAAGGCGACAGCGAACGCCTGCAAAAAGTACAGGCCCGGTTGGCGGTGTTGCTGCCTGAATAATTGAGATTTTTTAGAACTAGGGAAAACAACTAAACTGTAATTGGGGTCAGATTCCAATTGTTTTCAGCTTGGCGAACATGGTGGGTCGGCCTGTGTAATTGGGGTCAGATTCCAATTGTTTTCAGCTTGGCGAACATGGTGGGTCGGCCTGCGTAGCGAACGTCGCAGCTTTGCTGCGGTGAGCGGCAGACGAGCCCACCGTGGTCGGCAAGCAGGCTTCAATTAATTGGAAACTGACCCCAATTACCCAATTAATTGGAAACTGACCCCAATTACCCAATTACCCAATTACTCCTTGCGTGGAGTGGGGTTTTTTTCAGCGGATGACCACCGCCGCGCCTTCGCCTTTGTTGGCCATCACGCCAATGTGAAACACCTGCTCGCCCAAGTCCGCCAAGGTTTTGGCGCAAGCAGCAGCGTGGGCCGCGTCGAGCACCAGCACCATGCCGATGCCGTTGTTGAAGGTGCGACACATCTCGGCGTCGTCAATCCCGGCCGTGGTTTGCAACCACGTGAAAAGCTCGGTGCGCGGCCAGCTGTCGCGTTGCAAATGGGCGGCGCAGTGTTCGGGCAACACACGAGGAATGTTGTCGGTGAGGCCGCCGCCGGTGATGTGAGCCAGCGCTTTGACCGGATGGGCTTTCAAAGCCGCCAACACGCTTTTCACATACAGGCGCGTTGGGGCCATCAGGGCTTGCTTGAAAGGTTGACCATCGAGCGTTGCGGGCAACCGGTCGGCAGCGCGGGCGATGCATTGGCGCACCAAACTGAAGCCATTTGAGTGCACACCGCTGGAGGCCAGGCCCAGCACCACGTCGCCGGGTGTCACATCCTGGCCGGTCAAAATTTGGCTTTTTTCCACCACGCCCACCGCAAAACCGGCGAGGTCGTATTCCCCAGGCGGATACATCCCCGGCATTTCGGCGGTTTCGCCGCCAATCAAAGCGCAACCCGACAACTCACAGCCTTTGGCGATGCCGCCCACGACGGTTGCTGCCGTGTCCACATCCAATTGGCCGCAAGCGAAATAGTCGAGGAAAAACGCGGCTCTGCCCCTTGCACCAGCACGTCGTTCACACTCATGGCCACCAGGTCGATGCCCACGGTGTCGTGCATCTGCCATTCAAACGCCAGCTTCAGCTTGGTGCCCACCCCGTCCGTGCCGCTCACCAACACCGGTTCTTTGTAATTTTTCGGCACCTCGAACAAGGCGCCAAAGCCGCCGATGCCCGCCAACACACCCTCGCGCATGGTTTTCTTGGCCAAGGGCTTGATGCGTTCAACCAAGGCGTCGCCAGCGTCAATGTCAACGCCTGCGTCTTTGTAGGAAAGGGGAGTGTTCATGGGGCGGGGCGACAAGCGCCTGAGGGTCGGGTCGATAGAATGCGCAGATTCTAATTGCCGGGTTTCACACCGCCTGATGTCCTCCTCTCCCGACTACCGATTCCACGCCGCTTGGCTGGCCATCACCGCTGTGTTGCTCGGGCTTGTGTGGTGGTTGGCGCCGGTGCTCACGCCGTTTTTGGTGGCCGCGGCCATGGCCTATGCATTGACCCCTTTGGTGCTGTGGCTGCAAGCGCGTGTGGGCAACGGCGTCCCGCGCTTTGTGTTGGTGCTGCTGGTGGAAGCCTTGTTTTTGCTGGTCGTGGTGGCGCTGCTGGGGCTAGTGGTGCCGGTTTTTTTCAAAGAGGCCGCCCGGGTGCAAGCGCAGTTGCCCACCTTGCTGGCCTTGCTGCAAACCGACTTGGCTCCCCAAGTGGCCCGCTGGGGCATCGAGGTGAACTTCGACCAACCGTCCATCAAAGCGTTTTTCAGCACCTACATGAGCAACCTGTGGGACAGTGGACTGACCTCCCTGTTGGCTTCGTTGCAAATCGGCGGCAGCGTGGCACTGGCGCTGATCGGCAACCTGGTGCTCATACCCGTGGCGCTTTATTACTTCCTGATGGACGGCCACCGTGTCTTGGCCCTTGCCCGTGATTGGATTCCGGTGAAGGCCAAAGACAGCGTGGGCAGTTTCATTGACGAGGCCGATGCGGTGCTGGGCGCGTACTTGCGCGGCCAGTTGCTGGTGATGCTGATCCTGTCGGTGTATTACGTGGCGGCGCTGAAACTGTTCGGTTTGTCGGTGGCCTGGCCGATTGGCATCTTCACTGGCTTGGCGGTGTTCGTGCCCTATGTGGGTTTTGGCATTGGTTTGTTGCTGGCCGCCTTGGCGGGCTTTTTGGAAATGGCCCCGATGCAAGCCGGTCTCATGCTGGCCGTGGTGTTTGGCCTGGGCCAACTGATTGAATCCTTCATCCTCACACCGCGTTTGATTGGCGAGCGCATCGGCTTGCACCCCCTCACCGTGATTTTTGCCTTGCTGGCCTTTGGCCAGTTGCTGGGCTTTATTGGCGTCCTCATTGCCTTGCCCGCCAGCGCCGTGTTGTTGGTGGCGCTGCGCCGATTGCGCAGCGGCTACATGGCCAGCCGCTTGTATGCAGGCTGATCGGCCATGAAACAAATGGCTTTGGATATTGGTGTCTCGGTCGGCCCCAGCTTGGCCAATTTTTTCCCCGGCCACAACGCCTCGGCCTTGGCGCACTTGGAGCTGTGGATGGCTGGCAGCACCCGCTCGCCGGTGCCCACCTACCTTTGGGGCGAGCACGGTTGCGGCAAAACCCATTTGCTGCAAGCCGTGGCCGAGCACATCCAAGGGCAGGGGGCCTTGGTGGGCTGGATGGATGCCAGTACCCGTCAAGTGGCTGAGTTCAACCCCGAGTGGGAAGTTCTCATCATGGACGATGTCCAGGACTTCACACCGGTGCAACAACACGCCGCCTTCAACTGGTTTGTGAACGCCGCCACCCCGGGTTCATCGCGTCAGCATTGGGTCTTGGCCGCTGGTGCTGTGCCGCCGCAAGACCTGCCTTTGCGCGAAGACCTGCGCACCCGCTTGGGCTGGGGCCATGTGTTTCAGTTGCTGCTGCTGGACGACAACCAGCGCCGTGAGGTGTTGGTGCGCCACGCGCAAGCCCTGGGCATGAGCCTGAACCCAGATTTGCTGGATTACCTGCTCAGCCGTTTCAGCCGTGACCTCGGTCACCTCATGGGGTTACTGCAACGCTTGGACCAGTTCGCCTTGCAAACCCAGCGCCCGCTCACCATTCCGCTGCTGCGGGCCATGTTAGATGAACTCTGAATGAAGCTCGCGCTGTTCGACTTGGACCACACCCTGCTGCCGCTGGACTCGGACCAATCCTGGGGCGAGTTCACCTTGTCTTTGGGATGGGTTGACCCTGAAACGTTTCAGGCGAAAAACAATGGCTTTTACGCCGACTACCTAGCTGGTTGTTTGGACATCCACGACTACGTTCGCTTTTCCACCGCGGCAGTGCGTGAAAAAGGCCCTGGCGCCGCTGCGGCGGCCCACGACTTGTTCATGGAACGCATCATTCGCCCGGCCATCTTGCCCGTGGCCCTTGACCTGGTGGAACAACACCGCCGTCGTGGCGAGCGCTTGGTGATGGTGACCGCGACCAACGAATTTGTCACCCGCCCCATCGCCGAGGCGTTTGGTATGGACGTGTTGTTGGCGGTGGAGCTCGAGCGCGATGCCCACGGTCTTTTCACCGGCGAAATCGCCGGCGTGCCCACCTTGCGAGAGGGGAAAGTCACCCGCGTTCAGCAATGGTTGGCCACCCAAGGCACCAGCTTGGCCGAGGTTGACGCCACCTTTTACAGCGACTCGTTGAACGACTTGCCACTGCTAGAGCAGGTGCAGCACCCCGTGGTGACCAACGGCAGCGCCGCATTGCGTCGAACGGCCCAGGAACGGGGTTGGCGTATCCTCGACCTTTTCGAGACCCCATGATTAAAAAAATAATCGACCGCTTGCTGGGCAAATCAATCGCTGCGCCCAAAGCCAGTTTTGGCAAGCGCCGTGTCATTCCTGAACAAGAGCACCGCATCGACCATGAACTGGTGGATGAACGCGCCCTGAACGTGGTTCGCACCCTGCAAGAGCGCGGTTATGAGGCTTACATCGTCGGCGGCGCAGTGCGTGATTTATTGGTGGGCCTCAAGCCCAAAGATTTTGATGTCGCCACCGATGCCACGCCCGAGCAAGTGAAGGCTTGTTTTCGCCGCGCTTTCATCATTGGCAGGCGCTTTCGCATCGTGCACGTGGTGCATGGCCGGGGCCGCGACCACGAAGTGATCGAGGTGTCGACTTTCCGCGCCCACTTGGACAGCCAAGACGCCGAGCAGGTCAGTGGTAACGAACGAACCAGTAAAAAAGCGCTCTCCAACCTGACCCATGCGGTGGACGCCAGTGGCCGGGTCCTGCGCGACAACGTCTGGGGCCCGCAAGACGAGGATGCGGCGCGGCGCGACTTCACAGTCAACGCCATGTATTACGACCCGCACACCGGCGACGTGATCGATTACCACCATGGCTATGAGGACGCCAAAAAACGCATCATCCGCATGATCGGCGATCCGTCAGCCCGATACCGCGAGGACCCGGTGCGCATCATCCGCGCCGTGCGTTTTGCCGCCAAGCTCCACCAGCTGGGCTTCACCCTGGAGCCACGCACCGCCAAACCCTTGAAGGCCATGCTCAAGCTGCTGGCCGATGTGCCGCAAAGCCGTTTGTTCGACGAGATGTTGAAGCTGTTGCAAACCGGCCATGCCTTGGCCAGCATCCAGCAGTTGAAAGGGCTGGGCTTCGCCAAAGGCATTTACCCCTTGCTCGATGTGGTGGTCGAACGCGCAGACACGCCCTTTGTCAGCGCCGCCTTGCAGGATACCGACCGCCGTGTGGGCGAAGGCAAACCGGTGGCACCCAGCTTTTTACTGGCCTGTGTGCTGTGGGCCGATGTGCGCGAAGGTTGGCAAGCCCGCACCGGGCAAATGCCCATTTACCCCGCATTGCAAGAAGCCATTGAAGACGTGTTCAATGCGCGCATCGGCGATGTCTCGGGGCGCGGCAAATTGGCCGGTGACATGCGCGAAATTTGGACCCTGCAACCGAGGTTTGAAAAACGCAGCGGCAGCGCTCCCTTCGGTTTGGTCGACCAGGCGCGCTTTCGAGCCGGCTTCGATTTCCTGTGCTTGCGTGCCGAAGTGGGCGAGTTGGACATCGAGCTGGCCGACTGGTGGGAAGCGTTTCAGCACGCCGATGACGAAGCCCGGTTGAGCCTGATTCAAGCCGTTCGTCCACCCCCTCGTGCAGTGCGCGCCGACGGCAGCGAACCCCGCAAACGCACCCGGCGGCGGCGCAAACCCGCCGCAGGCGCTGCTGGTGACAACCCCGTGGCGTGAATCCGTCAGCGCCTATGTGGCGCTGGGGGCGAATTTGGGCGAGCCCGTGCAGGCCGTCCAACAAGCCTTCGCGCAACTAAAGCAGATCGCAGACTCCCGGCTTGTGAGCGCTTCCTCACTCTATGAAACCGCGCCGCACGAGGCCAGTGGCCCGCTGTATGTGAACGCCGTGGCCCATCTTGAAACCCAATTGAATGCAGTTGACTTGCTGCTGGCTTTGCAAGCCTTGGAACAGGCCGCTGGGCGGGTGCGCAGTGTGCAAAACGCCCCGCGCACCCTGGACTTGGACCTGCTTTTTTACGGCGATGCCCGCATTGAAAGCGCTTGGCTGACCGTGCCGCACCCGAGGTGGCAAGCGCGGGCATTCGTACTGCGGCCTTTGCAGGACGTGGCTGGGCACTTGGTCAGTGAAGGGATGCTGGCGGCTGTCGCAGATCAGCCGATTCAGCTTCTGTGATTTGGGACTCGAAATAGCGCTGAAAGCCATAAGCCAAACTGGAGAGCATGGCGGTGGTGCCCATGATCATGGACAAGACCAAGGCGATGATGGTGAACCAATTCGTGCTTCCGGCCGCGTGCTCGGCATCTTCCGTGGGGTTGTACAAGCTGTTCCAGTTGGCTTTCGACATCAAGCCCCAATAAAGGGCTTGCATGGCGCTGGCGGTGATGGTCAAACCCACCACAGGCAGCAAAAACCAGCTCAAGGGATCATCCAAGCCCATGGTTTGGGCACGCTCATAGCCGTAGAGTCCAAGCAAACTCATCAGGGCCATGACCCAACCCCATGAATCCCGCCAGCCAAACATGTAAAAACGGTGCAAACCCAAGGTGCCGGTCCCAATGCTCAGCCATGTGGCCAATGTTTTGTTTTTCATGGCCCCGATTATGGGTTGTGGCTAAGGGTCTTGCCGTTCAGGGGCAGCGTGACTCACCCCCCAAAGGGTCATTTTGGTGACGGTCTATAATGGCAGGCTTTTCAGCGAGCGCTGGCCGGGTGGTCAAGTCGCGTGTCTCATCGCTGAATCAAAGTCTGCACCCAAGGATCAACCATGGTCGTCATCCGACTTTCTCGCGGCGGCTCCAAAGCCCGTCCGTTTTTCAACATCGTCGTCGCCGACAAACGCGTTCGCCGCGATGGTCGCTTTATCGAGCGTGTGGGTTTTTACAACCCCATCGCCGCTGGTGGCGAAGAGCGCTTGCGCATTGCCCACGACCGCCTGAACTACTGGGTCGGCGTCGGTGCACAAACCTCCTCCACCGTTGACCGCCTGATCAAACAGGCCGGCAAACCCGCCTAAACGCATTCCATGCAGCCCGCTTGGGAGCCTGCTGAATTACCAGCGGACGCCATTGAAGTCGGGCGCATTTTGGATGCTTGGGGTCTCAAAGGCTGGTTCAAAGTCTTGCCTCACAGCGCTTCACCTGAAGCGCTGTTTTCTTCCAAACGCTGGTTTTTGCAAGCCAATGAGCGCGGTACTTCGCCGTTTCTGGGCACCGTGCTGTTGCGCATCCGCGAGGCCAAAGAGCACTCGGACAGCCTGGTCGCTCTGGCCCACGACCTGAGTGACCGGGACATTGCCGAAAGCCTCAAAGGCGCTCGCATCTTTGTGCAGCGCTCCTCGTTCCCCTCCACCAACCCCGACGAATACTATTGGGTCGACCTGATCGGCCTGACCGTGCGCAACCGCGAAGGCATCGATTTGGGCGAGGTGACCGAACTGCTGTCCACCGGGCCCCAAACCGTCTTGGTGCTGTCCCAATCCAACCCCGACCCCACGGGCAAGCCCATCGAGCGCATGATCCCTTTCGTCAACGCCTACGTCGATCAGGTGGATTTGGCTGTTCGCCAAATCCTGGTGGACTGGCAAGCTGATTACTGAGGTTGGCCATGCGTGTAGACGTCATCACCTTGTTCCCCGAGCTGATTCAAAGCTTTTTGGCGGTGGGCGTGACCCGCCGCGCCTACGAAAGCGGCCAAGTGGCGGTGCATTGCTGGAACCCGCGTGACTTTGCCGACGGCCACTACCGGCGCGTGGACGACCGCCCATTCGGCGGTGGCCCCGGCATGGTCATGCTGGCCGAACCCTTGGCGGCTTGCTTGGAAGCCATCCGCCAAGCGCGTGGTGAAGACCGACAGGCCGCGCCCTTGGTGTATTTTTCGCCGGTGGGACAGGCTTTGAACCAATCCTTGGTGCTGCAAGCTTCCAGCGCCAACGGCGCGGTGTTGCTGTGCGGCCGTTATGAAGGCGTGGACCAGCGCTTCATCGACACCCATGTGGACCTGCAACTCAGCTTGGGTGATTTTGTCTTGTCGGGCGGCGAATTGGCCGCCATGGCCTGGCTGGACACCGTGGCACGTTTGCAACCCGGTGTGTTGCACGACGAAGAAAGCCATTTGCAAGACAGCTTCACCCCGGCCCTGAGTGGCTTGCTGGATTGCCCGCACTACACCCGGCCTGAGGCATGGCGCGGGCAGGGCGTGCCAGCCCCCTTGCTGTCGGGCCACCATGCCCAAGTGGCCGAGTGGCGGCGCGCCCAAAGCCTAGCGCTAACCGCTCAGAGGCGCCCCGATTTGATTGGTCAAGCCCGCCAGCAAGGCTTGCTCAAGCCCCAAGACGAGCAGTTCTTGAAAACCCTGACGTGAGCCCATGGTGCCAACCCTCAGGACGCACCGCTGGGGCGGTTTGGCGGCTGGTTATAATGGCAGGCTCTGATCCTCTGGATGGCCGCCAGTGTTTGCACCGTCAGCGCCGGCCTTTTGTGTAGCGCATCCATGATCGTTGTGAGGAAATCATGAATCTCATTCAAATCCTGGAACAGGAAGAAATCGCCCGTTCGGGCAAAACCATTCCCCCGTTCGCCCCCGGCGACACCGTGGTGGTCAGCGTCAACGTGGTCGAGGGCACACGCAAGCGTGTTCAGGCTTTTGAGGGCGTGGTCATTGCCAAGCGCAACCGTGGCATCAACAGCAACTTCATCGTTCGCAAAATCTCCAGCGGCGAAGGCGTGGAACGCACCTTCCAAACCTACAGCCCGCTCATTGCTGGCATCGAAATCAAACGCCGTGGCGATGTGCGCCGTGCCAAGCTGTATTACTTGCGTCAGCGCAGCGGCAAATCCGCCCGTATCAAAGAAAAGCTCACGGCCAAAGCCACCCCCGCTGCTGCCAAGTAAGCAGGGTTTGGCCCCGAACTGCAGCCGCCTCAGTTCACGCTGTGGCGGCTTTTTCATGTCGTCAACCAAACTGTTGTGAGCCACCCCCCCAAATTCAACCCCGAATCGGCCGAATTGCTCGGCACCGATGGGCATTTGCCTGCTTTGCCGCTGTCAAGTTTGCAGCCGGACGCCCTGCGGGCTTACTTCGCCAACCCGCCGCCTTGGACCCAGCCGATTCACGAGCCGCCATTCAGCAGCCGACCACCGGCCCCGGCAGCGGTCCTTTTGGGCATCGTCATGCGCAATGAGCCGACGGTGTTGCTGACCTTGCGCACGGCGCATTTGTCGAGCCACGCCGGCCAAATTGCCTTGCCCGGTGGCCGTCAAGACGCCCAGGACTCGGATGAAGTGGCCACCGCCTTGCGAGAGGCCCACGAGGAGGTTGGCTTGCATCCCCGGCATGTGACGGTGCTGGGCCAGTTGCCCAGGTACGTCACCGGCACAGGTTTCAAAGTCACTCCGGTGGTGGCGTTGCTCAGCCCAGAGATGCGTTTGCAAGCCAACCCTCACGAAGTCGCCGACGTCTTTGAAGTGCCGTTGTTGCACCTGATGAACCCAGCCAACCATCAGCGCCATGGCTTGCAATGGCAAGGGGTGCAGCGTGAGTGGTATGCCATGCCGTGCGGGTCGCCCGAGGCAGGCCGCGTGATTTGGGGCGCCACTGCGGGCATCTTGCGCAATTTCTACGAGTTTTTACAAGCCAGTCATTAGGCCCCTGAGCCACTGCTGTGGCTTCACTATCATTGGGTCATGAGTTTCATCGCCCTCTTGCTTGCCTTGTTGCTGGAACAAGCCCGCCCACGCTCGGCCAGTGCGGGCATCGACAAGGTGTTCATCCGATGGGCCGACTGGTTGCGTCACACCTTGGACGCTGGCGACAAGCGCCATGCTTGGATCGCATGGGGATTGGCCGTGGTACTGCCTTGCGGGTTGACCGTGTTGGTGCATTGGCTGCTGTGGTGGTTTGGCGGATGGTTCATGGCCATGTTGTGGAGTTTGGCGGTGCTCTACGCCACCTTGGGGTTCAGACGCTTTAGCCACCATTTCTCTGGCATTCGAAATGCCTTGTCCATGGGCGACGATGACACCGCGCGAGAGTTGCTGCGCCAATGGCAGGGTGACCTGGAACCGAGCATGCCGCGCGGCGAAATCGTCCGCCATGTGATTGAACATTCTGCGATCTCTGCGCACCGCCATGTGTTTGGCGTGATCGCGTGGTTTTCGGTGTTGGCTGCAGTAGGCTTGGGTCCAGCAGGGGCTGTTTTTTTTAGACTGTCCGCCTTGTTGTCAACAGACTGGGTGGCTTCGGCCGACAGTGCGCAGTTGGATGCGGCGCACAGCAGTTCAGCCTTGCAGGACGTCACGGCCCTGGCTTGGCAACAGGTGGATTGGCTGCCTGCACGGATGACCGGATTGTCATTCGCCGTGGTGGGCAATTTTGAAGATGCCGTGGAGGCTTGGCGTCAAGACGCCCAGCATTTCTCCAATGCCAATGATGGCGTGGTGCTGGCTGCCACTGCAGGCGCCATCAATGTGCGTCTGGGCGGACAGGGTTTGCGCGCTTCCTTGAATGAGGCTTTGTCCGACGATCCACTGGCACAACCCACTGCGGGGCGCGAACCCGAAGTGGCGCATTTGCGCAGCATGGTCGGCTTGGTCTGGCGTGCCGTGGTGATGTGGATGGTGCTGCTGGGCTTGCTCACTTTGGCCCGTTTGCTGGGCTGACAACAGTTCGCAGGCCGGGCTCTTTTCGGCCCAGTGCCGGTCTTGATCGCATGATTTCAATACGGCTTGGGCGCAGACAGTTCTTCAAACAATTGGGTGTAAATTTTGTAACGGCCGGCATCTATCTGGCCTTGTGTCAAAGCCAAACGCACGCCACAGTCTGGTTCGTGCACATGACTGCAGTTGTAGAACTTGCAATGATCCACATGGGCACTGATGTCGGGCATGCATGTCGCCAGATCGTTTGGGTGAATATGGTGCAAGCCAAATTCTTGGAAGCCCGGAGAGTCCATGAGGGCCGCTGTTTTCGCCTCGTCCATCCAATACCACGTGGTGGAGGTGGTGGTGTGTTTGCCCGACTGCAAGGCTTTGGAGATGATGTTGGTGGCCGCGTTGGCTTGGGGCACCAGGCGGTTGATCAGGGTGCTTTTGCCAGCACCCGATGGCCCAAGCACCAAGGTCACCCGGTTGGCCAATTCGGCTTGCAAGGCCACCAAGGTGTGATCATGGCCCTTCAGACCCAGTGGCAGCACCACAGTGCCAAAGTCCCGGTAGGGTTGTAGTCGCGTCCAGGCTTTGTCAAATGGATCTTGCAAGTCCTGCTTGTTCAGAACAATCAGGGTGCGGATGCCGGCTTGCTGGGCGGCAATCAATGCACGCGCCACCTGGCTTTCTGAAAAATCGGGTTCGGCGGCCACCAACACCAGCACCTGATCGAGGTTGGCAGCAAAGGATTTGGTGCGGATATCGTCTTGGCGGTAGAACAAATTGCGGCGGGTTTCCACCGCCTCGATGCTGCCTTCATCTTCGCTGGGCGTCCATTGCACCTGATCGCCCACCACCGCTTGGTTTTTTTTGCCACGCGGGTGGCACAAACGACGTTCGCCTTGAAGATCTTCGACCACCACATGCCGACCATGGCTGGCCACCACGCGGCCCCACTGTGTCATGCGGTGAGACGGGCCAAACGCTGCGAAGCGGGCGGGTGCGAATGGTAGAAGGCCACATACAAGGGATCGGGCGTCAAGGTGGAGGCGTTGTCCTGGTAGAGCTTGAGCAAGGCTTGACGCAGGTCTTGACCGCTGGCATGGGCACAGGCAAAGGCATCGGCTTCAAACTCGTGCTGGCGCGATTTGATGGCGTTCAAAGGCGTGGTGATGAAGGTCACCAAGGGCACCACTTGCATGAACAACAGCAAAGCCAAGGCATTGTTGGAGGAGGCCAAGTGGGGTTGCACACCCAAGCCGGTGTAAAACCACACTTGGGTGCTGAGCCAGCCCAAAGCGGCCATGCCCACCAAGCTGACGGCAAAGCTGCGCAGCATGGATTTGGGGATGTGGTTGAGTTTGGCGTGGCCCAACTCATGGGCCAACACGGCTTCCATTTCAGACGGGTTGAGTTGCTTGAGCAGGGTATCGAAAAACACCACCCTTTTTTGCTTGCCCAGACCGGTGAAAAAGGCATTGGAATGCGCTGATCGGCGGCTGCCATCCATCACAAAAAAACCATCGGATTTGAAACCCGTGCGTTGCATCAAGGCGTCCACCCGGGCTTGCAACTGCGCGTCTTCCAGAGGCTGAAACTTGTTGAACAAGGGCATGATGTAGTTGGGTGCCAACCACATGACAAACAATTGGTAGGACACCAGCAAAGCCCAAGCCAGCAACCACCATTGATCACCGCCTGACTCCATCAGCCACAAAATGGCCCACACCAAAGGCATGCCCAACACCACCCCAAGCGCTGTGCCCTTGACCAAGTCGCTCAACCACAAGCCCACGGTCATGTTGTTGAAGCCAAAATGCTGCTCTACTTTGAAAGTTTGGTAGTAAGACAAGGGTAAATTCACCAAACCACTGATGAGCATGAAGCTCATGACCAACAGCAATTGTTGCAGCATGCCATTGCCGCTGATCTCCACCAACCACGCATCAAGGGCCCCCAGACCGCCAAGCAGAGTCCAGACCAACAACATGCCTGCATCAATGGCCAAATCCCAATGCCCCAAGCGCAGTTTGGCCAAGGTGTAATCCGCGGCTTTTTGATGAGCCGGCAGACTGATGACTTCTTTGAAAGCCTCCGGTACCGCCGGGCGGTGACGCGCGACATGTCGAATTTGGCGGTGGGCTAGCCAGAGTTTGAGCAGCAAATTCAGGGTTAAAAAACCTGCAAATGCCAAGGTGAAATAGGTGCTTGTGTTCATGACCAGAGTTTAGGTCTTTTTGTTTTCCTCACGACGAGTGCGTTTTTGCAAATCAGCTGGATGCTTTCATGGACAATCAGCCGATGACCACCCCCACTGATAACGCTGCTGGCGACCTCCCCACCACCTTGGACAAGTCTGATCAAAACCTGGTTTGGCTTGATTGCGAAATGTCTGGTCTGGATCCTGAAAAAGAACGCCTGCTGGAAATTGCGGTGGTCATCACGGGACCCGATTTGTCGCCCCGCATCGAAGGGCCGGTAATCGTCATCCATCAATCGGACAGTGTGCTCAACGGCATGGACGCTTGGAACAAGGGCACGCATGGCAAAAGCGGCTTGATAGACAAAGTCAAGTCCTCCTCTGTTGATGAGCAGCAAGCCGAGGCGTTGTTGATCCCCTTTTTAAAAAAATATGTCAGCAAAGGTGCTACGCCCATGTGCGGCAACACCATCAGCCAAGACCGGCGGTTTTTGGTCAAGTACATGCCCAAGTTTGAAGCTTGGTTTCACTACCGCAATATTGATGTCAGCACGCTCAAAGAGTTGTCTAAACGCTGGAAGCCTGAGGTTTATGCGGCATTTAAAAAACGTCAAAAGCACACAGCGTTGGCCGATGTCCACGAGTCCATTGATGAACTTGAACACTACCGCAGGCATTTATTGAAAACTTAAGCGCTTGTTGAGCGTCTTCAACCGACCACCATTTCTATGCGAGAATACCCTCAGTCGGGATTGAAAAATCTCGACTTTGTTACATCTGCCTCACACCTTGGGTTCGCATTGAACCGCGTTGCAAACCTCCTGCAGCATGCTTTGTTTGAAGGTTGATGTTTTTTCCAACCTTTGAATGGAGCCACCTCACCTTTTCAGGTGGTGGTTAAAACATGATTGACGATTTGAATGCCCACGCCTTGGCCGAC
>Ga0172372_10007937_pt1 | contig 14167 bp, 13 predicted proteins | sample LakKiv5m_2_FD_114544 | JGI IMG/M metagenome (GOLD analysis project Ga0172372, IMG submission 114544) | Freshwater microbial communities from Kabuno Bay, South-Kivu, Congo - kab_092012_9.5m | ecosystem: Environmental > Aquatic > Freshwater > Lake | place: Democratic Republic of the Congo...
GAGGTGGAATCTCCGCTGTCATTCGATGGCACCGGCCCGGCCGGCCTGAGCGTCCCGGAGGAGGCTCAGGCCGCGACGCCGAAACCGGCGCAGTCAGGCACCGATGCTGCTGCCGGTCTGTCTGAATCGGCTACCAGCTCAACGGTTCGCATCCAGGTCGGGCTGCTCGAACGCCTGATGAACCTGATTGGCGAACTGGTGCTGACTCGGAACCAGTTGCTGCAGCGGGTCGCGCGGCTGTCGGATCCGACGACGAGTCTCATCACGCAGCGCCTCAACTCGATCACAACAGAATTGCAGGAAGAGTTCATGCGGACGCGCATGGTTCGCATCGGAACGGTCTGGCAGCGCTTTCCCAGGATCGTGCGGGATACCGCACGGAAATGCGGGAAGGACGTGCGGCTGGTCACGGAAGGCGATTCGACGGAGCTTGATCGGACACTCGTTGAAGCGATCGCCGACCCGCTGACTCATCTCATCCGCAACGCCGTCGATCACGGCATCGAGCGACCGCATGAACGCTACGCGCGCGGGAAGTCCAAGCAGGGCACGTTGACGCTGCGAGCCTTTCATGAAGGCGGTCAGGTTCACATTGAAGTGAGTGATGACGGAGCTGGAATCGATGCGGAGAAAGTGCGGCGGCGAGCCGTGCAGGCGGGACTGTTCTCGCATGAAGACAGTCTGATCATGGATGAATCTGAACTCCGGAACTCGATCTTTCTGCCGGGCTTTACGACGGCCGAAGCGATCACCGACCTTTCCGGGCGAGGCGTCGGCATGGACGTGGTGAAGACCTGTATCGAACAGGTCGGCGGCATCGTGCAGGTTCACAGCCAGCCGTGAATCGGAACGACCGTCCGGCTCACGGTGCCCCTGACCATGGCCATTATTCCGGCGCTGATCATCCACAATGCCGGGCAGCAGTACGCCGTGCCGCAGGTCAGCCTGAACGAGCTGCTGCGTCTGTCGCCCGATGAAGTCCGGCAGCGGATCGACAATGTGCAGGGCGTGTCTGTGCTGCGCCTGCGAGGCCGGCTGCTGCCCTTGATCCGCCTGGATGAAGTTCTGCAGACCGCAGGGCAGCCGGATTCGCATGCGGATGTCTGCGTGCTGGTGCTGAGGGTCGCCGGTCAAACTTTCGGATTGATTGTCGATGCAGTTTCCAACAACGAAGAAATCGTCGTGAAGCCGCTCGTCCCGCTGCTGCAGGGATTGCCGACTTATGCCGGCAGCACACTGCTTGGGGACGGCAGCCTGGCGCTGATCCTCGATGTCCAGGGGCTGGCCCGGATCTCCGGAATCCTTGAGCGGGCCGTCGCGGCCTTCAACGTCGAGCCTGGCGAAACGACGGCGCCTGGTCACATCGCAGACCTTTCCGCCGGCGTATTGCTGTGCGAACTGCGAAGCGGTCAGCGCGTTGCGTTCGCAGTTTCAGCTATCCGGCGTCTGGAAGAATTCTCGACCAGCGGAATTGAGCAGGCCGCTCATCGGACTGTGGTCCAGTACCGCCGCGAAGTCCTGCCGCTGCTTGATGTCCACGACCTTCTGTATTCGCAGTCCGATGCGGGGCGCCCGACAGAATCGTCCGCCCGTGCCGACTCCGTCGAACTGGAGATCGAACGCGAGCAGTGGCCGGTGGTTGTCTGCGCGACATCGGCGGGTGAGATCGGCTGTCGCGTGTGGCGCGTGATCGACATCGCCGTCACTCCGCATCAGACGATCGCTTCCGACACTCCGGAAATCTCTGCTTCGGCAGTCATTGACGGGCGAATGACCGATCTGCTCGATGTCGAACAACTGGCGTCTCTGGCCCGTAATCGCACCGGTCATGCGGATAGAAGCCGCCCTCTGGAACTGTCCGGTGCCACTCGGAGCCATGGACCGACTCATAACAGATTTCCCCCGGAACACACCGGTTCCGACCCTGTTGATGCTTGAAAGATCTTCCATTCACAACCGCTTCCAGGCAGATTCACCATGCCCCGCTTCAAGTCACCTCTCCGAACTCCGCTGCGTTCCCTGCCCATCAGCTACAAGCTGCTGCTGATCAGCGTCAGCCTGCTCCTGCCGATCGCGGTCCTGCTGTACTTCACCGTGCAGGGGATCAACGAAGATATTCGCTCCACAGAACTGGAGATCGCCGGTAACGAGTATCAGCACCCGCTGGTGGGACTGCTGCAGCACGTCAGCCGACATCAGGCACTGGTGCATGCCAGACAGTCGGACGATGCCCGCACGGAGGACGCGCTGAATGATGAGGCATCGCTCGTCTCGCAGTCCCTGCAGATGCTGCTGGCCGCTCAGCGTCAGCATGGAGTCTCTCTGCAGTTCACAGAGACCGGCCTGGGCAAGCGGCAGCGAACCGCGGCGCATCCGGACCGCCTGCAGGATGGATGGCTGCGGCTTCGCGACGGGTTGCCCGGAATGTCGGCGAATGCGTCGGACCGCGCTCATCAGCAGTTGCTCGAAGCAATCCGCACCATGATCGCGCACGCGGGAGACACATCGAATCTGATTCTCGATCCGGATCTCGACAGCTATTACCTGATGGATGCGACGCTGCTCGCGCTGCCGCTGATGTTTGAGCGGCTCGGACGATTGCGGGTCACCGGCGGGCGTCTTCTGAAACCCGGCACGACACTGACGACCGAACAGAAACTGGAGCTTTCCGTGGAGGAGAGCCTGTTGAAGGAATCGGGAATCGATCGCGTGCTGAGCAGCATACGAACGGCACTCAACGAAGATGCGAACTTCAACGGGGTCAGCCCGACACTGCGTTCCGGCGTCGATCGGCCACTGGAAGAATTTGCGGCAGCCACACGGCGCGTCCTGTCGGCCCTGCGGGCGGAAGCTGCGGCGAACCAGGTGGTGCTGACCGCTGCGGAATTTCAGACGATCGTCGATGGCGCCCTTCAAAGCGGCAACGCACTGTGGGGAGCGGTGGCCACTGAGCTCGATGTGCTGCTCGAACAACGCATCGCAGTGTTCCGGACGAAGCGTCAGAATGCGCTGCTGCTGACCGCGCTGGCCGTCACGATTTCGGCCACCCTGATCTATATCGTCTCCAGCAGCATTACGACTCCGCTGGGACACTGTGTGTCGAGCCTGCGATCGCTGGCGGAAAAGGATCTCGATGTTCGCGCCGATGCGTCGGCGGGTGGCGAACCCGGCTCGATCGCACAGGCGGTCAATCAGGTCGCCGAAGGCATGCGCGCTGCAATCAGTGCGATCGGCGAACACGCGCGGCAACTGCACGTCGGTGCCGAACGTCAGATGGAGGCCAGTCACCAGCTCAGCGCCTCTGCGGAAGAAACATCCACTCAAGCCGCGATTGTCACCAATGCTTCCGAGCAGGTCAGCCGGAACGCGCAGACCGTGGCCGCGAACATCGACGATCTGGGGGCCAGCATCCGGGAAATCGCCAGCAACGCCAATCAGGCGGCCCGGGTCGCGAACGAAGCCGTGCAGTTCGCCGAAAGCACGAATCGGATTGTGGCCAAACTCGGCAGCAGCAGTGCCGAGATCGGCAAGGTGATCAAGGTCATCACAGCGATTGCCGAGCAGACCAACCTGCTGGCTTTGAACGCGACGATCGAAGCAGCCCGTGCGGGAGAAGCGGGACGGGGATTCGCTGTCGTGGCGAATTCGGTCAAGGAACTGTCTCGCGAAACAGCCAGTGCCACCGACGACATTGGATGCAAGATCGACGCCATTCAGGCGGACACGCGTGAGGCCGTGCGCGCGATCGAGCAGATCAGTCAGATCGTGCTGAAGATTCACGATTTCCAGAATTCAATCGCCAGTGCCGTCGAAGAACAGACCGTGGTCAGTCGCGAGATCAGCCGGCACGTGACGGAAGCGGCGCGCGGAAGTGCGGACATTGCCGGCAACATCGCGACAGTCGCCGAGGCGGCTCGCGAAACGGCTCGGGGAGCGGCAAAGACTCAGCAGGCGGCTCGCGAGTCCACATCCCGGGCGAGCGACCTTCAGCAGCTCGTGAGCACGTTCAACTTCACGGACCGGTAAGGCTCATCCTTCATGAATGATCTGACGCGGCAGTTCTGCACGTTCCGGCTGGACGGGCATCTGTTCGGCATTGATGTCCGCCAGGTTCAGGAGTTCTGCGCGAAGTCCGAGTGACTCCAGTGCCGCTCGCGGCGCGTCCTGTCAGCGGGCTGTTCAGTCTGCGCGGTCAGAATGTCGCGGCGATCGATCTGCGACGCTGTCTCGGCTTTCCTGACCGTCCGGAGAATATGTCTCCAGTGAGCTTGATCGTGCAGACGTCGAGCGGACTGGTCGGAGTGCTGGCGGATGCGATTGGCGACGTGATCGAACCGGACCCGTCTGAGTTTGAGAGCATCCCGGACGGTCAGTCTCCGGAGACGCGGCAGGTGACCGGGGTGTATAAACTGCCGCAGGCACTGCTCCGTGTGCTCGATATCGCGCAGACGGTTTCCAGCGTGATGGAGCAGCGGCTGGAAAATGTCCAGAGCAGGTGATTGCATGCCGCTGAACCCCGCCCGGCGCCCCCTCAGGATGCTGCTGGTCGATCATTCGTCGGCCGATCGCCGGGCACTCAGCGATGCCCTTCTCGCCTGTCCGGACTTCGAAACAGCAGGGACCGCGGCCACTGTCCGCAGTGCGATCTCCCGTCTCGAAGAACTCAGGCCGGATGCGATCGTGGCCCGCTACGAACTGCCCGGCGAAACCTGTTCGCTGCTGCAATCGGTGAGTCAGTCGAGCCATCCGGTGCCCGTCGTGATTTTCGACGAACACCTGCAGGCCGGTTCTCCGCGCAGTCTGGATGCGCGGCTCAATGGAGCGGCCGCGTGTGTGAATCGTCCCGTCGGTCAGCCCGCAGGTCGCAGTCAACCTGCGGTCGCCGACTTTGCTGACGTGGTGCGAACGCTGCTGCTCCCCGCGGTTCTGGAGGCCGTGGCAACGTGGTCCGCTGCGGTTCCCGCCGGGAGACGAACACAACCTTCAACAGCGGCGGATTCAACGGCGGAACAGCGCGCCGCGCCGCTGTCGCGAACGTCTTCGAATGCATCATCGACCGGAACGACGACAGTCTCACCAGCGGCGACAAAACCGCGATCGACGGCGGCAGACATCGTTGCGATCGCCTCGTCCACCGGAGGGCCGGATGCGCTCGTCACGGTGCTCAGCGCACTGCCGCGCGAATTCACGATCCCGGTCGTGATCGCTCAGCACATGCCCTCCGAATTCACGGCTTCCCTGGCCGAGCGACTGGCGACTCTGACGGGGCGCCGCGTGAAAGAGGGCCGAGACACGGCTCCGCTGTCCGATGCAGACATCTGGATCGCACCAGGAGGCCGACACCTGCTGGTTTAGAAGCGGGACCGCGCAGCATGGCTGAGGCTGTCCGATGCGGCGCCTGAGAACTCGTGCCGTCCGTCGGCTGATGTGCTGTTCTGATCGGTGGCAGAGGCATTCGGCGCGCAGTCACTGGGAGTGGTGCTGACCGGCATGGGACAGGATGGAATGCAGGGATGCCGCGCCATCCAGCTCAAGAGCGGCCAGGTGGTGGTCCAGGATCAGGCGACGAGTGTGGTCTGGGCCATGCCGCGCGCCGTCGCCGAAGCCGGGCTGGCCGACGCCATCCTGCCGCTCAACGAACTTGCCGCCGAGATTCAACGACGCTGCCGGCGGAGCTGCCCATGAACCTGGCTCAGCAAGACTTCGAAGCCGTTCGCAGCATCGTTCGGGAACTCACCGGCAATCTGATCGCCGCCGACAAAACGTATCTGGTGGAAACCCGGCTGCAGCCGCTGGTGGCCGAATCCGGCTGTGGATCACTGGCGGCTTTTCTGCAGCACGTGCGACTGAAGTCGGACCGCCAGTGGCGGATGCGCATCGCGCAGGCTCTGCTGATCACAGAGACCTACTTCTTTCGCGAATCACGAACGCTCGAATTTCTGACCGACAGAATTCTGCCGGACCTCGTGCAGCGATCCGGCTCGCGACCCGTGCGGCTGTGGAGTGCCGCGTGCGCGAGCGGGCAGGAGGTTTACAGCCTCGCGCTGCTGGTCGCTGAAAGATTTGGAGAATCCCAGGCGGGCAACATCCACATCACCGGCAGTGACCTGTGCTCGGCGGCACTGGAGCAGGCGCGGCAGGCGGAGTATTCCTCGCTGGAGTTCGGCCGGAATCTGCCCGAGCGCTTCCGCGACCGCTTCATCGCCGTCCCGCCGTCCCGCTGGAAGTTTGATGTGCGACGCCACGGTCCGTGCCGGTTTGAAACCTGCAACCTGACGTTTCAGGTTCTTCCCGGTCCCTGGGACGCAGTACTGCTGCGGAATGTCCTGATCTACTTCGACGATCAGACGCGGCAGTCCATCTTTCGCCGGATACACGGGCAGCTCGCGCCGGATGGATGGCTGATTCTCGGAAATTCCGAGAGCTATCAGCCGCCGCCGGAACTGTTCCGCCGGGCCGGCAGCGGATCGTCCTGCTTTCAGAATTCCAATTCTGTGAAGAAGAGCCGTGAATGACTCAGCCTCTGTCGAACATGATTGATCAACTGCTCCGCACCGGTTTGCTGACTGATTCGGAAGTCACGCAGATCTGCGACAACTCCAGCGTCGAACTGCGCACTCTGGATGCCGATCAGTTGTTGCAGCAGTTGCTGGCGAGCGGTCGTCTGACGCCGTTTCAGGCGGATGAGATTGCAGCCGGGCGCGGCTCACAACTCGTCATGAACAAGTACATTCTGCTGAGTCGCCTGGGACAGGGAGGCATGGGCACGGTTTACAAGGCACTGCATACGCGCATGCAGCGCGTGGTCGCTCTGAAAACTCTGAAACCGGAAGCCAGCAGCCCGGCATTCATCGAACGGTTCTATCGCGAAGTTCGCGCCGCCGCTCGATTGAACCACCCGCACGCCGTTGCCGCCTATGACGCGGACGAATGCGAAACGGGACACTTCCTGGTGATGGAGTTCGTCGATGGTGAAGATCTCAGCGCCCGGATCAAACGGGACGGACCGCTGCCCGTCTCCGAAACGATTACAGCCATTCGACAGGCCGCCGAGGCTCTGGCCTACGCGCACCGGTTCGGCATCGTGCATCGGGATATCAAGCCAGCCAATCTCATGCGGGATGCAAACGGCGCGGTCAAAGTCGCCGATCTCGGACTGGCGCGACTCAGCGGAGATGTGCCCGGCGGCAGTTCCGATGGCGGCATCGCTCAACAGGCTGGCCTGACGCAGGCGGGAACGAGTCTGGGAACGGTCGACTACATGCCGCCGGAACAGGCTCTGGATGCCGCCTCGGTCGATGCCCGCGCCGACATCTACAGTCTGGGCTGCACGCTCTATTACCTGCTGGCCGGCCAGCAGGTGTATGGCGGAGAAACGCTCATTGCTCGACTGCTCGCTCACCGCGAAGCGCCGATTCCGGACCTGCCGGCGAGTATCGCCGAAGCGTCTCCGAAGCTGAATCATCTCTTCCATCGCATGGTCGCCAAACGACCGGAAGACCGTTGCGAGTCCATGGAGGAAGTCGCCGAGACGCTGCGTGAACTGAAAGAACCGGCTGATGCCGCTCCGGACATGACGTGTGGCGAACTGACCGTGTTCGTCATCGAACCATCCGCGTTTCAGGCGAAGGTCGTCTGCAAGTACCTGCTGGATTCAGGTGTCGATGACATTCATCTTTTTCACTCTGTTTCTGAAACGCTCGCGGCTGTCGGCGCACTGCGTCCGGAAGCGATCGTCACCAGTCAGCAGCTTCCCGACGGAACCGGCATCGAACTGCTGCAGCGACTGCGGGACGACCTGCGTTCTTCACGCATGCCCGTCGTGTTGCTGTCGGGCGATCCGCTGTCTCAGGATCAACTGGCGTGTATCGGAAGCTTCCCGGCCGTCGCGCTGCTGCCGAAACCATTCGGGCGCGCGCAGCTCAACGCGGCCCTGCAGCAGACAGTCAGTGAAAGCCGCTCACAGCCGGCGCGGATCTCGGGGCTGTCGAACCTGCGGGTTCTGATTGTGGATGACAGCAGCGTCGCCCGCAGACGCATCGAGAAGACGCTGTCCGAAATCGGCTTCACTCGATTTACACACGCCGACGACGGCCGTCCGGCCATGGAACTGATCGCGCAGCGGACGTTCGAACTGATCGTTTCGGACTACAACATGCCGGAGATGAACGGCGCCGAACTGGTTGCCTGGATTCGCCAGAGCAGCTCGCATTCACACGTGCCTGTCATCATGTGTACGACCGAATTCGACCCGATGAAGCTCGCTGCCGTCTATCAGCTCGGCGTGTCGGCGATCTGCAACAAGTCCTTCGAGACCGAACTTGTCCGCAACATCGTCGTGCGATTGTTCAAGTAGCCGACCCCGGACCGTCGCGATCAGAGCCGGGCGGCGCGATGGAGTGCTGCTTCAAGGCCGGGACATTCCGCCAGTCGCGGAGCCAGGTCGGGACGGGCGAAGAGACGGACCCGTTTCACATAGTCATCAAACTGCGTTCGCGCGAGCGATTCCACCACCGGTGAGACTTCGCTGAGCTGCCGGTAGCGATCTTCCTTCGGGAAGTAGATGGGGACTTTGAATTCCACTTCGCGATGCGGCGGCGGCGCGTCGATCAGCAGATCCAGCGGTTCGATGGTCTGTCCCACCGCGCCGGTCCGGTTCAGTTCCTCGATCAGTCGCTGCGACACATCCACCAGGAACGCATTCGGCCGGCGGGCCAGCAGCGCGTAGACCTCCGGCTGTTGATAGTGCGAGTACTCCGCGACGCGTTTGAAAAGCTGCCGGCGCGGCCCGAACACACCATCGATCAACGCCGCGGCCGGAGTTCCCCGCGCAGTCTCGCGCAGAGTCCGGATCGTGTCGAACTCGGACAGCTTCAGATACGCGGGCAGGTCGAGCCGCTGATACAGCCCGGCGAACGCGCGCGTGAACATGGCCGACGCCGAACGCACGGCGTGATGCCAGTAAACTTCGCTGAACATGACGTACCGCGCGAAGACCATCAGTTCGGCGGCGGTGCGTCCCTTCTGGGTAATCGCCAGTCCGTCTCCGGTTGCGTTGACGATCAGCGACTGAATCAGCCGGCTCTTGTCGAAGTGCCGTCCATAGGGCACGCCGCAGTGCAGGCTGTCGCGTTCGAGATAGTCCATCTTGTCGATGTCGATCGGCCCGGACAGGATCGAACGCAGCAGTCGCAGCCGCGGCGAATCCGTGCGCGCGACCAGCACGTCGAGCACTTCCTCCGGGTGGATGTTCCATTCGTGAAGCAGCACCTGCGCGAGTTCTCCATCGGGCTGCAGAAACCCGGCCGCGTGAGCTTCGTGCGGCGGCATTTCCGGCAGCGCGAGATCCTCAATCGGATGCGCGAACGGCCAGTGCCCCAGGTCGTGCAGCAGCGCCGCGACCAGCAGCAGCTCGGCGTGATGATGATCAATCAGCGCGGCGAAACGGGTATCCCGCCCCAGTTGCCACAGGTAGCGGATCGCGTTGTGAAAGACTCCGAGAGCATGCTCGAAGCGCGTGTGCGTCGCTCCGGGGTAAACCTGAGCGGCCAGGCCCAGTTGAGTCACCTGCCGCAGCCTCTGGAATTCCGGAGTGTCCACGATCGCGCGGACTCTCGGAGTGAACGGGACATCCTGCTCCATGGGGATGCGGATGATCCCGCGACTGGCCGAGAGGCTGGCGAATTCCGGAAGATCGCTGAATGGATGATGCATGAGACCGCAGATGGAGGAAGTACGACGCGGCGGATCGTCCGCGCCGCGAACCGGTTCGGCGGAACATTCGCGGGCGAGTGTCTATCGTGCAATCCGATGCTTCAAATCAGGAGCCGGATCACGGGAGCCACCATGTCCGTCCAGTCTTCCCCGCTGTCGATGATGCTCGCGGCGGCGGGGCTGCTTCCTGCGGGCACAGTGCTGCGTGAACCGGTGAGCGGTTCTGTGCTCCCGGCTCTGCAGCAAGTCTGGAAGCTGTGGAGCCGGGATGCTCGCGGAAGCGAGAAACGTCGAGCGGCTTACGTCTGTGCCTGGCTCGAAGCGCAGATTGCGGCCGGTCATCAACTGACGGTCACGCTGCCGGAACTCTCTTTAACCTGCTGTGAACGGTGGCTCGATCTGCGGCTTTACTGGTGGACTGCCTCACCGGATCGCGGCCGGCGCGTGGCGATCATCAGTTCGCGAACGGGACGGAACCCGGAAACGCTCAGCACGTGGTTGAGACATCTGCGTCTGACCTGCGCGGCGAGTCTGCAGGCCGGCGATCGACTCATTCATCTGCCGGGCACAACGACTGCGGAGTTCTGCGAGCGCTGCTGCGAGCTGTTCGAGTTGGCTCCGCTGCGGGTGCATCTGCCGGATCGAACGCATCCGATGGAGGATCGACCGGATTCGCGCCGCTGGCTGGAGCACCTGATGCAACTGACGAGCGGTGAGGCGACCGCGCTGCCGGATCTGATCGTGTCTCCGGAACTGTGCTCCGGAACCTTGCCAGGGGATGCCGGCGAACTGCGCCGCATCGGCGCGGACCGGGATCGGCTCACGCTTCTGCTGGCCAGTCAGGTTCGAGTACTGCATCTGCGCCCGGATGGTTCGCTGCCGAAGCTGCTCGCCGCACGCCTGCAGGAGGACGAGTTCCCGGCCGGTTCGGTCTGGCTGCTGCACGGCGACCGCCTTTGTGCTCCGGCTGAAGCGGAACCTCTGGAATCGCTCGGAGCCGTCGCGTGGTATCTGTCGGCATCGGCGGATGAGTGTGTCAGCGCCGGTGATTCCACAGCTGAGCCGGCTGATGATGAACCAACTGCGCAGCCTTCAACGGCGGCGATTTCTTCTGGCGGACCATCGCTGCCGGAACCTCTCATCGAACAGCGGCTGGCCGCGCGCCGGCAGGTGCTTCGCGAGATCAGCAGCAAGGCGACCGAATGGCTCAGTCACTGCACGCGCGCGCCGCGCGGCGAATGGCCGGATGAAAGTCGCACGGACTTCCTGGATAAACTGCTGCTGTCCGATGAAGCCTCCGGACGAACCGCGCTGACGGCTCTGCTGCGGATTGTTTCCTCGCAACGGTTGCTGGCTTCGCGGCAGGGCATCCGTGGTGGCTTTCGCATGATCAGTTTCACGGCCGTGCCGGTGATGGAACTCAGCGAACGGCGGATCTGGCGCACTCATCGCGGGCGACGCGACTTTGAACCGTTCGGTCTCTGCTTTCGCCGGGCAGCCCTGGAACATTTTGGAGTCCGGCCGGTGCATTACGGAGATGATGAATTGTGGATGCAGCTCGCGGATGCGGACCGGCCCTGGTTTCAGCTTCAGTATTCGACGGTCGGAACCGCGGCGATTGACTGGTCGATCGAACGGGAATGGCGGATCGAAGGGGATCTGGATCTGTCGTTGTTCGGGCCGGCGGATCTGTTCCTCTTCTGCGACAGCCGCGAATCGGCTGCCTCACTGGAATCCATCAGTCGCTGGCCGGTCCTGACTCCGGAAGACTGGTCCGGGAACTGCGCGCCGGAGTGTTGAGTGATCGTGAAGCACCTGCGACTCTGCACCCGGATCGAGCCGGCAGACTTGAGCCCTCAGAACGCACGCAGCGCCGGCAAGTCAATTTCCATACGGATTGAGGAATGACTGCGGACAGTGTGAACGAGTCGAATGAACGAGCCACTCCGGCTTCAGCGGAGCCGAAGTCACGCTGGACGCGGACTGAACGCATCGGGCTGATGCTGGCGGCGGGTGGTGCTCTGGCGTTTCTGATCGTCGCGAGCCTGCTGGATCTGCCGGCTGTTCAAGTCCTGGACGAAACGATCATCCGGGCCTTCCGCAATCCGGCGAATCCATCGGACTCGCGCGGTCCCGCATGGCTGCAGGAGGCGGCCCGCGATTACACGGCGCTCGGCGGCTACGCGATGCTGATCACGCTGACGACCGTCGTCTGCGTCTTTCTCCGCCTGGAGAACCGGCGGTCGCGCGTGCGGTTCATCCTCTTCACGGTCTGCGTCGGTTATCTGCTGAGCGTGCTGTTGAAAGAGATCGTTGATCGGCCCCGACCGCACATTGTTCCGCATCTGTCTCATCAGGACTCAACGAGTTTCCCGAGCGGCCATTCCATGATGTCGGCGATCGTCTATCTGACACTGGGGCTGATGCTGGCGGAGCTGGCTCTGAAGAAACGAGTGAAGCTGTTTCTGGTCGTTTCGCCGCTGCTGATCGCCGCTCTGGTCGCGGTGAGCCGGGTCATGATGGGAGTCCACTATCCGACGGACGTGTTCGCCGGCTGGTGTGCCGGGTTGAGCTGGGCGATGACCTGCTGGCTGGTCGTCCGTCGTCGGCGTGCTCACCGGGCCAGCCATCTCAGTCATCAGACACTGGAGGGCGACTCCTCATCCGACGCGCCGGTCGAACTGGCGCGGGACACGCTGTGATCGCGCCGCTGCAATCGCGCCACTGAATCCGGATCGGCCGTTCCAGACTGGCGTTCCCGGGTTTCCGGTGTCGATTCCTGACGGAGCGTGCTACAACGCATGCCGTTCGGTTGATCCGACTGCGTCCTCAACCGGGCGTTACCGCCTGCCTTCTGTTCCTGCCCCGAAATCCTGCCAGAAATCATCCGACCGAAAGCCTCGCAGCGCAGCCTGAGGCCGCCGGTCTCCCCCGGGAGAATGTGAATGCTCAGCTTTTCTGGAACGGGCCGTACCCTGTGTGATGGTGTCACTCGCCGCGAAGTCCTGCGGGCCGGAGCACTGGCCGTCGGCGGATTGACTCTGCCGGATATCCTGCGGGCTGAGCAACTCAGCGGCCGGAAGTCCGCGAAGTCGGTCATCATGATCTACATGTGCGGAGCGCCTTCGCATCAGGACATGTACGACTTGAAAATGGACGCTCCGGCCGAAATCCGCGGCGAGTTCCGTCCCATTCCGACCAGCGTTCCCGGTCTGGAAATCTGCGAGCACATGCCGCGCATGGCCGCCATCATGGACCGTTGCGTGCCGCTGCGATCGGTCTATGGATCACCGGACGGCGATCACGATTCCTTCATCTGCTACACAGGCCGGTCGAAGCGGCAGCAGCCGCCCGGAGGCTGGCCGTCGGTCGGATCAGCGGTTTCGCGAGTGCTGGGCGGGACGCATCCTTCCATTCCGCCGTTCGTCGGTCTGTCGCCGGATGCAGGCCATCCGCCGTATGGATCGCCGGGGCTGCCCGGTTTTCTGGGAGGCGCTCATGCCGCCTTCCGTCCGTCGGGGCCAGGCCGCGCGGACATGACGCTTAACGGCATTGATGCCGGCCGGTTGAGCGACCGCCGACTGCTGCTCAATCAGGTGGACCGCATCCGCCGGGATGTGGATGCCAGCGGCACGATGGACGGCATGGACGCGCTGACCCGCCAGGCCTTCGAGATTCTCACGTCCAGTCAGCTGGTCGATGCGCTGGATGTCACGAAGGAGTCGCCGCAGGTCCGCGAACGGTACGGACAGGGCGATCCACGTAACTTCGGTGATGGTGCTCCCCGGAACCTCGAACACTTCCTGATGGCCCGGCGCCTGGTGGAGGCTGGTGTCCGAGTGGTGACGCTCAACTTCGGCCGCTGGGATTTCCACAGCGACAACTTCAACGGCATGAAGAACACGCATCTGCCGCAGTTCGATCAGGGCTTGAGCGCGCTGATCGAAGACCTGCACGAGCGCGGTCTGGCGGATGATGTCATGGTCGTGGCCTGGGGCGAATTCGGTCGCACGCCGCGGATCAATCCGGACGCCGGCCGCGATCACTGGCCGCAGGTCGGTGGCGGACTGCTCGCCGGCGGCCGTATCCGCACTGGACAGGTCATCGGTGCGACCGATCGGCTAGGCGCGGAAATCGCCGAACGACCGGTTCATTTCGGCGAAGTGCTGGCCACCTTGTACCGGCATCTGGGCCTGGATATCGAAGGCGTCAAACTGCACGACCTCGCCGGTCGCCCGCAGTACCTGATCGACGCCCATCGGCCTCTGCCGGAACTGGTGTGAAACCGATAAATTTCAGCCGCGTTGTCGCCGGGCACAGCCCGGCCTACTCGATGAACGCCGGAACTGGTGTGAAGCCGATACAGAGTGTGGTCACTGCGCAGCTCGGTCGCACCACGACTGAGACGGAGCCTATGCTGCGCGACGGACTTCTCCTGTGATCTGTCTGTCAC
>Ga0172372_10007938_pt1 | contig 14166 bp, 16 predicted proteins | sample LakKiv5m_2_FD_114544 | JGI IMG/M metagenome (GOLD analysis project Ga0172372, IMG submission 114544) | Freshwater microbial communities from Kabuno Bay, South-Kivu, Congo - kab_092012_9.5m | ecosystem: Environmental > Aquatic > Freshwater > Lake | place: Democratic Republic of the Congo...
GTCCAAGGCCCGAAAGGGTCCCCCAGGCTCCTGATCTGATCGACCCAAGCCGTTGACAAGTCCTCACCACGGGGGCATCCTCTGTCCCCAATGGGCGGCCGCCCATTGAAATTCTTATCCTTTTGGGCTTCTTCAAAGCGGGACGTTTGTCGGCATTCTTTCCCGCCTCCGTCGTGCATGGCATGTTGGCGGCCATCGGCATCATCATCATGGTCAAACAATTTCCGATCATGATGGGGGTTTCGATTGAAAGCGGCCCCCACTCGGTACTCGCCAGTTTGCCGGATTTGGCGTATGCATTGACGTATTCCATCCCCTCGGTCACGTTGGTGGCGCTGCTGGCTATGATGATTTTGCTGGGCTGGCCGATGGTCAGGCATCCCTTATTGCAAAAAATTCCAGCGCCCATTTTGGTCATCGTTTCCGGGATTGTGTTGGGTCTGCTGCTTGATCTACCGCATCTTGAGCCGACGCGCTATTTCAGAATGCCGGAGACGGTCATTTTTGGGCCTGAATTTTTGGTGTCGATTCCGGATAGTTTGTTAGCCAGCATCGTGTTCCCCGATTTTTCAAAAGTCGCAACATTCGCCTTCTGGGAAAGTGTGCTAGCCATTACCTTGATAGGCAGCCTGGAAAGCCTGTTGAGCACGGCAGCCGTTGATAAACTGGACCCACAAACACGCTATTCCGATTTAAACCGGGATTTAACGGCCATCGGCATCGGTAACCTGCTGGCGGGCTTGATTGGCGGTCTGCCGATGATTGCCGAAATCGTGCGCAGTTCCGCTAATGTGGACGCCGGCGCGCGCAGCGGTTGGGCTAATTTCTTTCACGGCTTATTCTTGTTGTTGTTCGTGATGGCTTTGCCGCATGTCATCGATGCCATTCCCTTGGCATCGCTGGCGGCATTACTGGTGTATACCGGCTTTCGGCTCGCTTCGCCGCAGGCTTTTGCCAATATGCTGGATATTGGCAAGGAGCAGTTGGGCTTATTTTTAGTGACGATTATCAGCATTCTGGCCACCAATCTATTGGCTGGCGTCGCCATCGGCATCCTGGCTAAATTGTTGCTCCATCTATCGCGTGGCGTTCCGCTGCGGAACGTGTTGACGCTGTCTTACCGGGTAAAAAAGCTGGATCGGGACACCTACCTGATCCGTGTGCGCGGTTCGGCCATTTTCTCCAACATTCTGGCGTTGAAAAGCCAACTGACAGGCTTGCCAGCCGGCAAAACCGTGCTGTTCGATTTATCGGAAGTATTTCTGATCGATCACACCGTGATGGAATTCATCGATCATTACCGGGATGACTATCTGGATCGCGGCGGTCATTGCGAAATTAGGGGACTGGAAGACCATGACGCTTTTTCAGAACACGAATTGGCCGCGCGTATCGGTAAATCAACAGAATGACACGTGGGACTCAGATTTTGTTAAGCCTTTATTTTTTATTCGCGATTGAGCGTTAGAGCCATGATGATACTTGCCTATGGTGCCGTACTACTCAGTTTTACCTCCAGTTTGCTGGCACTACTGACCCAGCAACGCGGCATGTTGATCCGATTCAGTGGACATTGCCTGACCCGGTTTCCCGGATGGCAACCTTACGAAACCGCGCTGCGCAAGGCTCTCTCGGAACATCGCTACCCGATTTTGCTAAAACGTGCGGTCTTTGGTCTGCTCGGCTTGTCGGGTGTTTTCGCCGTATTGGCGGGCTTGGCGGCGTTGATGAGTCAGCAGGTGGTCACTGACCAGATTCCATTGGGTTTGCCCTGGTTGCCATGGCACGTCCGCATGGACGCGCTATCCGGATTTTTCTTTCTGATCATCGGCATTGCCGTCGGCGCGGTCAGTTTGTATGGGCCTGCCTATGTGGCGGAATATCAGGAAAATCAGCATCCTTTTGCCGTACTGGGCTGGTTTACCGGTCTGTTCGTGGCTGGCATGCAATTGGTGCTGCTGGCGGACGATGCTTTCTTCTTCATGATCGCCTGGGAATTGATGTCGGTCGCCAGTTATTTTTTGGTGGCCTTTCAACATGAAAACGCGGCGAATCGGCGCGCGGCTTTTCTTTATCTACTGATGGCCGAGGTCGGTGCGCTGGCCATTATTTTAAGTTTTGGTGTGTTGGCCAGCTTTACGGACGGCTTCACCTTTGACGCCTTACGCCTGTCATCGTTAACGCCAACTTGGGCCAGCATCGCCTTTGTGTTGGCATTGCTGGGCTTTGGCATGAAAGCGGGCTTGGTGCCCGTGCATGTTTGGTTACCCGAAGCCCACCCGGTAGCGCCTTCCCACATTTCCGCGCTGATGAGCGGTGTGATGCTGAAAGTAGCGGTCTATGGCTTAATCCGATTTTGTTTCGACTTACTCCAAACCGTGCAGTGGCAATGGGGCGTCGTGCTGGTGGTATTGGGCACCACTTCCGCGCTGGGTGGCATTTTGTACGCCATGATGCAGCCTAATTTGAAACGCTTGCTCGCCTACAGTTCGGTGGAGAACATCGGCATCATTTTCATGATTCTGGGTTTGACCATGATTTTCATGGCCAATGACCATCCCCAGTTAGCCGCCTTGGGCTTGCTGGCTGCGTTGTTTCATGCCTTTAACCATGCGCTGTTCAAGAACTTATTGTTCCTGGGGGCGGGCATACTCCAGCATCAAGTTCATGACTTGAATATCGACGCCATGGGCGGCTTGATCAAGCGCATGCCGCGCACCAGTTTTCTGTTTTTAGTCGGCTGTATGAGTATTTCCTCGTTACCGCTATTCAACGGTTTTGTATCGGAGTGGCTGGCTTTTCAGACCGCGTTACAGGTGAATGTGCTGGATAACGGGGTTTTGCGCAGTTTAATCCCCGTGGCCGCCGCTGCCCTGGCGCTGACGGCGGCTTTGGCGGCTGCCTGTTTTGTCAAAGTGTTCGGCATGATTTTTCTGGGACTGCCGCGTTCACGCCATAGTGAAAAAGCTCAGGAAGTCTCCGACCCGTCCATGCTGTACGGCCCAACGCTGTTGGCGGGTTTGTGCTTCTTGTTCGGGATTTTTCCCAATCTCATCATCCAGGTTTTGAACCCTGTGACCCACCTGGTGTTAGGCAGCACCCTACCTAACGCCGAGGGCTTGAGTTGGTTATGGTTGGTGCCAGTATCCGCCAATAAGGTGTCGTATTCGCCGCCGTTGGTGCTGATCGGGGTGTTGATTGCCGGTGGGATCAGTTTTTATTATCTACGCAGAAATCCGGATACCAAAAGCATGCGCCGCGCGGCGGCCTGGGATTGCGGTTTTGGTGGCCTGACCCCGCGCATGCAATATACCTGCACCGCATTCGCCATGCCGTTCCGGCGGATTTTCGCCAAAGTCTGGTTGATCGACGAACGCATCAGTAAAGACACGCAAGGCGTGCAGTCCCTGGATGTTACCGCGCTGCATTACCAGTTACAGGTCGAGGACCACAGTTGGCCACGACTTTATCAACCCATCGCCCAGGGTATCCATCAACTGGCCAAGCAAGTCGGCCGCATTCAGACCGGCAATATCCGCATTTACCTGGGTTATTCGTTTGTCACTTTAATTCTTATGTTGTGGGTAATCAGCTAATGTCTTGGCTACTGGCTATTGTGCAAACCTTATTATTTATGGCCCTGTCACCCTTGCTGGCGGGATGGCTGAAATGGTGTAAATGCCATCTGCAAAACCGGCGGGCGCCGTCTTTGTTACAACCCTACCGGGATTTACTAAAGTTAACCCGCAAGCAACCGGTCGTCGCGGAACATGCGTCGTGGATATTTACGCGCGCCCCCTACATTATTTTTTCCGCCACGGTATTGGCCGCCTCGGTAGTGCCTTTGATTGCCGTGGACCTGCCCACTGCCGCCAGCGCCGATGTAATTGTCATGGTGGCATTTTTCGGCGCGGCCCGATTTTTTCTGGCCTTGGCCGGTTTGGACATCGGGACGGCGTTTGGCGGCATGGGTTCGTCGCGGGAAATGACTATTTCTTCACTGGCCGAGCCCGCGATGTTGATGGCGATCTTTACGCTGACGATGACTGCTTCCACCACCAATCTGTCGTTTGCAATCGAACACGTCTTGAATGAAGGGCTGGTTCTGAGACCGTCATTTGTGTTCGCGCTATTCGCCTTGATTCTGGTGACCATTGCGGAAACCGGCCGTATCCCGGTCGATAATCCGGCGACGCATTTGGAATTGACCATGATTCATGAAGCCATGATTCTGGAATACAGCGGTCGGCATTTGGCGCTGATCGAATGGGCTAGCCAGGTCAAACTCATGCTGTATGGGGTGTTGATCGCCAATATATTTTTCCCTTGGGGCATTGCCCAAAGTTTTTCAGGCGCCGCCCTGGGTTACGGCCTGTTGGCGATTGTTGGCAAACTGGCCGTATTGGCCCTGATACTGGCCCTGTCTGAAACCCTATTCGCCAAAATGCGCTTGTTTCGGGTGCAGGAATACCTCAGCTTTGCCTATCTGCTGGGCTTATTGGGCATGTTGAGCCACATTATTCTGGAGGCTGCACGCTGATGAACATTGAACAACAAGACTTTTATACCCAAGCCATTTTGTCCATGTCGGCCTTGGTCGGCCTGGCTTCGTTTCTGATGCTGGGACAGGGGCGGCTGCTGCGGCTGATTTTTGTGTTTGCCATTCAGGGATTGCTGTTGACTCTGAGCACTGCCGTGGCGGCCTACAGCTTGCACAACCCGCATCTGTATATTTCCGCTGGTCTGACACTGGTGTTGAAAGTGCTGTTTATTCCCTGGATGCTCCGCCGCCAAGTGTTGGCCATGGCCATGCACCGCGATGTCGAAGCGCTGCAAAATAAAACCCTGGTGATGCTGGGCGGCGCCGGTTTGACCGTATTCAGCTATTACGTGTTGCATCCCGTCGTCCAAACCGCTTCCACGGTGATGGTGAATGCCTTGGCGGTCAGCTTGTCGGTGGTGTTGCTCGGTATGTTGCTGATGATTTCACACCGGCAGGCGGTCGCTCATGTCGTGGGATTTATGTCGATTGAAAACGGCCTGTTTTTCGCCGCCATTGTCGCCACCAACGGCATGCCCATGGTAGTGGAATTGGGTGTCGCTTTTGACGTATTGGTGGCGGCCATCCTGTTCGGTATCTTCTTTTTGCATATCCGTACCAGCATCGATTCGCTGGATGTCGACCGCTTGAACCGGCTGAACGAGGTGGATCAATGATAGCTCTCTATCTGTTACTGCTGACACCCTTGGTCGGCATCGGCTATTTCGCCGTTACCGGGCATCTGGATGATACCGGCAAGCTGAATAGTGCCTTCAATTTGGTTGGTTTTCTGGTGTCGGTTGCGCTAGCCGTCAAGGTATTGAACATCGGCACCCTGTATTCCAGCGGCCAGGCGTTTTTAGTCGATTCATTCAATGTTTACCTGATCGTGTTGACCGCGTTTGTGGGTTTGACCACCTCGATATTTTCCGGGCCGTACATGGCGCATGAAAAAGAGCTGGGCAAGCTTTCCGAACGGCGTTTGAAGCTGTATTACTCCATGTACCAGGGCTTCATGCTGGCGATGTATTTGGTATTGACCACCAATAACATGGGCATGATGTGGGTGGCGATGGAAGGTGCAACGCTGGCCACGGTATTGTTGGTGAGTTTGTATCGCACACCGGAGTCTATCGAAGCGGCCTGGAAATATTTTATCCTCTGCGGCGTCGGCATTGCCCAAGCCTTGTTCGGCACGATTTTGCTGTATTACGCCGCAGTGCAAATTGGCGATAGCGAAAACGCTCTGCTGTGGTCGGTGCTGTACGAGCACGCCGATCAATTGAATCAAGACATTCTGAATATCGCCTTTGTGTTCATGTTGATCGGCTATGGCACCAAAATTGGCTTGGTGCCCTTGCATAATTGGTTGCCGGATGCGCATTCGGAAGGTCCGACACCGATGTCGGCCGTGCTGTCGGGACTGTTGTTGAACGACGCCTTGTATGCCGTCGTGCGCAACAAGATGCTGGTGGATGGTGCCACGCAAGGCAATATGGCCGGACAGCTCATGATGGGATTCGGGCTATTGTCGTTTTTGGTCGCCGCCTTGTTTTTGCATCGGCAAAAAGACATCAAACGCTTGTTCAGCTATTCGTCCATCGAACACATGGGCGTGATGACCTTTGCTTTTGGCATGGGCGGCCCCTTGGCCACCTTTGCGGCGCTGTTGCACATGACGGTGCATTCCTTGACCAAGTCCGCCATTTTCGTGACCGTTGGCCATGCCGCGCAATTGGCCGGCACACAAAATGTCGACAAGATACGCGGTCTGATCCGAACCCAACCTTCAATAGGCTGGGGACTGCTGATCGGTACCGTCGCTATTGCCGGTTTCCCACCCTTCGGCGTGTTCACCAGTGAGTTTCTGGTGTTGCTGGCGACCATGCATCTTTACCCTTGGTTGGCCCCCTTGTTGTTATTGGGTATCGGAATCGCGTTTGCCGGTTTGTTCAAGCATATCCAGCCCATGGTTTACGGCGAAATACCGGAAGGCCAAAGCCCCATCCACGCCAATCTGTGGCCGGTCATAATTCATCTGGCGTTAGTGTTGTGGCTGGGTCTGGCCATTCCCGGATTCCTGGCTAACTGGTTTTCCCAAGCCACCCTATTGATCTCCGGGAGTGCGCCGTTATGAGTCAAGCAGACTGGGTAACGACCTTCCAGCAACAACTGGAAACATTGGGCGTCAGCGTCAACCAACAACCCGCTAATCCGCTTGAAAATGCATTATGTTGGCTGATACCTAACGAACACTGGTCACAACTGGCGGAGTTGGCGGCCCGAGAGGGGCTGCGCTGGTCCGCCGGTTGGGCCGAACACGCCAATGACGAATTTTTGATCAACGCGTTACTGGAAAAACAAGGGCGGTATTGGCTGGCTCGTACTGCCGTAGGCAGTGCCAAGCCCGAACTGCCCAGCCAGGCCAACGCCTTCCATGCCGCTAATCGTAGTGAACGCCATACCCAGGACCTGTTTGGCATCAAATTTACCGGACACCCCGATAAACGGCCTTGGACCAGACACAAAGCCTGGGACAAACACAGTCATCCACTGCGCAAGGATTTTCCCGTGCAAGGCAATCCGGCCTCCGTTGTGCCAGCCGATATGGATTATCCCTTCATACAAGCGCATGGCGCGGGTACTTACGAAATTCCGGTTGGCCCGGTTCATGCCGGTATTATCGAACCCGGCCATTTTCGTTTTCAGGCCGTCGGCGAGACCATCCTCAACCTGGAAGAGCGTTTGGGCTATGTCCATAAAGGCATCGAGAAAATCGCCGAGGGTCGAACCCCTGAAGGCTTGGCTCGGCTGGCAGGCCGCGTATCCGGCGACAGTACGATCGCCCACGCTTGGGCCGCTTGCCGGGCCATGGAGCATGCGGCGGGTATCGCCATTCCGCAACAGGCCGCATTGGTTCGCGGCATACTGCTGGAACGGGAGCGGGTCGCCAATCATCTGGGTGACATCGGCGCCATTTGCAACGATGTGGCCTTCGTGTTTGCGCAAATGCAATTCACCCGCCTGCGCGAAAACTGGTTGCGAAGCAACGCCAAGATATTTGGTCATCGCTTGTTGATGGATTGCGTGATGCCTGGGGGAGTTAAATTCGCCCCGTCAGATGCCGATTGTCAGCACATCAAACAGGACATCGCACAATTGCGCAACGAATTGACCGATGTCATTACCGCGCTGGATTTGAACTCGTCGCTGGAAGATCGGCTGTATACCGCCGGCTTTTTGTCGGAAGCCATCGCTACCGCATTGGGTGTCGTCGGCTATGTCGGCAGGGCCAGCGGACAGGATTTCGATGTGCGCCGGGATAAACCCTATCCACCGTATGACCAAGTCACTTTCAAAGTGGCGTTCGAAACTCAGGGCGACATCGCTTCACGTTTCTGGATTCGCTATAAAGAAATCATGGCCGCCTTGAAGTTGATCGAGCGCTTTATCGATTTGCTTGAACCGGGTGACATTGTTGCCGACTGGCAAACACCCGCAGCCGGCAGCGAAGGCTTGGGCATCATCGAAGGTTGGCGCGGTGAAACCGTCTGTTATGTGCGTTTTGCCGAGGCTAACCGGATTGCCCGTTACTATCCGCGCGACCCTAGCCTACTGAATTGGCCCGCCCTGGAAAAACTGGTGTTGAACAACATCGTGCCGGATTTTCCGGTGTGCAACAAATCCGTGAATGGCTCGTATTCCGGTCATGACCTATAGGCAACGATCATGCTGAGACTGTTTAAAAAAATCATCACCACGGGTATCGTGACTGAAGCGGTCAAATACCCGCAAGACGCCGAGCTGGAACAATTGGGCATCCGCATCAAGCGGCATATTGACCGTAAATTTGCCGGCAGTATCGCCATTCGCCAGGTTGATGCCGGCTCCTGTAACGGCTGCGAACTTGAAATCCATGCGCTGAATAACCCCTATTACGACATCGAGCGCTTTGGTGTTCATTTCGTTGCCTCACCCCGCCACGCCGATGTCTTGTTAGTGACGGGCCCGGTGTCTCGTCACATGCAAACCGCTCTGCTGCGGACCTACGAAGCCACGCCAAATCCGAAATGGGTCATCGCCGTTGGTGATTGCGCGACTTGCGGCGGCGAGTTTGGCGTCTCTTATGCCAGTTGCGGGGCGGTTGCCAACGTCATCCCGGTCGATGCCGTTATCGCCGGCTGTCCGCCCACACCACTGGCCCTGATAAAAGGTTTGCTGGCACTGTGCGAGCGTCATTGATTGGCACGCAGCCTTCAACCGATTCATGCTTGATATAAAGCCACTGCAAGTTGAGGACTATGCTGCCACCAGCCAGTTATGGCAAACCAGCGAGGGCGTGGTTTGGCGAGAGGAAGAAACGCTGGAGACCTTTGCGCGTTTCCTCGATCGCAATCCGAATCTCAGCCTGGGCGCCTGGCTGCAATCCGAATTGATCGGCGCGGTGATGGTGGGACATGACGCCAGACGCGCGTACCTGTACCACTTGGCCGTCGCTCAAAAACACCGTCGCCAGGGCATCGCTCGCCAACTGCTTGCAAGGGTGCGCCAAAATCTCGATACGCTGGGCATAGGCAAACAACATGTGTCGGTCATCGCCGACAACCGGGTTGCCGAACAATTCTGGCAGGCATTGGACTGGCACAAACGCTCGGAATTAGTCCTTTATTCCTTTCAGGCGGACTGACTCCCTCAACCCAATTCACTTAATTTGCTCTTTCTTTAACTCGTTTATGACAAACATGAATCAACTACCTAACTGTCCCCAATGCGGCTCTGAATTTACTTACGCCGACGCTGATCAATACATTTGCCCTGAATGTGCTCATGAATGGCCGCAAGATTCCGCAGCAGATAGCGGTACTCATGCGCTGACCATCAAAGATGCCAATGGCAATCTTTTGAGCGATGGCGACACGGTGACGGTGATTAAAGACCTTAAAGTCAAAGGTTCGTCATTGGTGGTAAAAGTCGGCACCAAAGTCAAGAACATACGCTTGGTTGAAGGCGATCATGACATTGATTGCAAAATCGATGGGATCGGCGCCATGAAATTAAAATCTGAGTTTGTTAAAAAGGCCTGATCTTGCCAAGGCAATACTTAGATTCTTCACAGGGATTAGAAACCTTGCATTTTTAACAGCGTTTTCATGTACCAGAACACTGATACTCTGATTATAGGTGGCGGCATCAACGGCCTATTAACCGCCAGAGAACTTCGTTTGGAGGGTTTGGAGGTCACCGTCATCGATAAATCCGCACTGAGCCAGGAAGCCTCCTGGGCGGGTGGTGGCATTTTATTTCCGATCTATCCCTGGAGACAACCCGAAGCGATCGGCATTTTGGTTGAATCCAGCCTCAGGTTGTACCCGACTCTTAGTAGAGCGCTATTCGAAGCGACAGGTATTGATCCGGAGTGGCGGCCTTGCGGCATGTTGATCAGCCAGAATCCAGACATTGATACAGCAATTAACTGGTGCATGCACCGCCAGATCGCTTATGAATTAGGCAATATTCAAAGGTTCAATCGTTTCAATACCCCTATCGAAAATCCATTGTGGCTACCGGAAGTGGCCAATATTCGCAATCCCAGGTTGTTAAAGGCGTTACAGGCTTATTTACGTTCTTTGGGCGTGCGTTTTATTGAGCATACCGAAGTTTTTCACATTGAAATCGAGAACAGGCGCATTACAACCCTGCGTACCTCTGTACATCATTTTTCCGCCAATCACGTTATCTTGTGTGCGGGTGCCTGGTCTGCCGAGCAGCTGAAACGGTGGATACCCAATTCATCAACAAAACTTGATATTTACCCTGTCCGTGGGCAAATGCTGTTATTCGATGCCATACCGGGAACACTACCCCATATTGTTTTGGAAGGTGACCACTACTTGATTCCGCGGCGGGATGGAAAAATTTTGGCGGGTAGTACCGTTGAAGACGTTGGTTTTGAAAAAATGACCACCGTCGAGGCCAAGCAACAACTCTATGAGTTTGCTGTACGCCTGCTGCCAGCGCTAAATTCATATAGTGTCAGTCACCATTGGGCCGGTTTACGGCCAGCAACCCCGCTAGGTATTCCCTATATCGGCTTCCACCCTGAAATCGATAACCTGTTTGTAAATGCCGGTCATTTTCGTAATGGTTTAGTGATGGGACCGGCATCGGCAAAATTAACAGCAGACTTGATTTTGCAACGGCCTTTAACGGTTGAGCCGATTGCTTATAGTCTTAACGCATCATCGCGGCAACCGAGCGCCAAGTCATAATCAACAAATGCAGCCATCTTGCGATTCGTTTTGACTGGATTAAAATGCTTTTCAAACCTGAATACTATGAGTTTACAAGACCGCATTATTAATCATTTCTCCGACAGCATTCAGACCAAGCAGGATGCCATGACCAGCCTTTGCGAATTAATTGAATTCGCCTCCCAAAAAATCGTTGAAGCCCTGGTGAACGATAAAAAAGTCCTTACCTGTGGCAATGGCGGCTCGGCAGGAGACGCCCAGCATTTTTCCTCGGAAATGCTTAACCGTTTTGAACGCGAGCGCCCGGCTCTGCCGGCCATCGCTTTAACGACAGATACATCCACCATTACTTCCATCGCAAACGATTATCACTACGACGAAATTTTCGCCAAACAATTGCGAGCCCTGGGACAACCCGGCGATATTTTGCTGGTTTACACCAGCAGCGGCAATTCCGGCAACACCATCAAAGCGGCAAAAGTCGCGCACGACCGGGAAATGACAGTTATCGCGCTGAGCGGCAAGGATGGCGGCGCTTTGGCTGGAGCTTTAAACGAAACCGATATCGAAATCAGAGTGCCATCCTGGTCTACCGCCCGTATACAGGAAGTGCATTTACTGATCTCGCATTGCTTGTGCGACTTGATCGATCACCAGTTATTCGGTGGCTAAAGGCGCGCTTATCCGTAAAAGGGGTTGTAAGCAGGAACAACGTGTTCCTACCCTCCAGTGGGCAAAATAGTAGTTAAGTTAATGTGATTTATGCATTCTATGATGAAAAATTATCATGTTTAGCTTGTGGTAAAACATAGGTTTGGCGGCATCTTGCTTGATGTCGTTCCAAGGACTCACCCGGCGCGGGTCATCGCCCACAACGAAGAGTTTGTCGAGATAAATCCGGCCAGCATCTCCAAGGGCATCGTGAATTTGCGTGTGCAGCGCCTGATTCGTTGCAATCGGTTCGACGCGAGCTTCCCGCAGCAAGGTATCGAATGCCGGCAACTCGTAACGATGACGCACCAAGGTTTCGATACCCATATGTAAGTCTGTGGAAGGAGATAGCAAACTATAACATTAGCTATTGCTAATTTTTAGCTTTTCGAGGGGATGGGCCAAATTCGCCATTTCTATAAGCCGACGGTCACTCCTTAATAGAATCGTATCGGAATCGGCGGCTAGTTTGGGGTTATTATGTATTGTTTTACGAAAAGCAGTAAAAAACCATCAAAATGGGGGCTACCATAATCTTTCAATGTCACGCGATCTATGCAGAATACGGACAATTTCAATCCCGTCTTCAAGCGGAAAATAGAAAACTAGGTAATTTCCCACCGTATGGCTGCGCAAATTCAATGTAAGTTCCGCTCGGCTAACTCCCATTTGCGGGTAGTCAGCCAATGCTGAACAGGTTTCCTGAATTCGATCGAGGAAGCTGTCTGCGTTGTTTGGACTGTCTTGTGCAATATGCCACCAGATTTCTTCAAGGTCACTTTCGGCTTCTGGCCGTTTTAACGAACGTGGCACAGAATATCAATCTTCTAATTGTTGGGCGGCAAGTCGAGCTCTGCCTTGCTTCTTGATTTCCTCAACATCTAATGGGGTGGCTGGGCCGCTATTTAGCCCTTTCTGAATTTCCCGCCTTAATTCCTCAAGTCGCAGTTCACGTAACTTGTCACGCTCTTCCAACAAGCGCAAAGCCTCACGCATCACTTCGCTTACTGAGTTGTAAAGGCCGCTTTCAACTTTACCCTTTACCAATTCTTCAAAATGAGGATTCAGGGAAATGTTCATGATTTAAATTCCTCCAACTTGGCTATCAATAACAAAGAATAACAAGTTTTGTTATTGAAGGCTCGATTTTTTAAGGGCCTATCCTGAAGATAATTGTCAGGCTATGCGTCTTCCAAGAAAATCATAATTTGCCGTCACGGCCAGTTATGGGGTACGTTTAAACAAACATCACTACCCCTCCATAGGACTATCTTGGCTGGTAGCCCTTTTTCACCTTTTTATTTTTGATTTTTTGACCAGCCAATACTGCGGCCTCCTCACAATCGTACCATTCCTTTCTGACAGTACCGGGTGAACCCACCCTGCCCCATTCTTTAATCAGCGACCAATCGTCAAACAAGCCAGGTGTCACAAACATCTGATAAAACCGATGCATATTGTTTTCGGTATCGTGTCTTTCAAGATATAGATGATTCATCAGTTACTCCCCAGAAGAGTGGACCGTATTTTCACTTTGCGGTGATTTCAACGCCGCTTCCCGAATCCGCATAATGGTTTGCCGGGTGGTTTTGAATTCCCGAGCCAACTCTGAAACGTTGCTGCCAGCGGCCAAGCGTTTGACAACGTCTGCACGTGCTTCGGCATTGAGCGCCGGCGGCCGACCGAACTGTTTACCCGCCGCCTTCGCGCGACTAATGCCCGCTTGGGTTCGCTCAATCAGCAAGTCGCGCTCAAACTCGGCGACCGCTGCGATCACCTGCATGGTCATCTTGCCGGCCGAACTGGTCAGGTCAACCCCACCTAACGCCAGACAATGAACCCGCACCCCGGAATTAGAAAGGTGCTCAACCGTAGCTCTGACATCCATAGCGTTGCGACCGAGGCGATCCAGTTTGGTGACTACCAACACATCGCCCGCTTCCATCCGGTCGATCAATTTATTAAAGCCAGGTCGTTCTTTTGCCGCAACTGAACCACTGATGCTTTCTTCAATCAAACGATGCGGTTGAATGGCAAAACCGGCAGCTTGAATTTCCCGGCTTTGATTTTGGGTGGCCTGGTCCGTGGTCGACACTCGACAGTAAGCAAAAACGCGTGACATGCGCTAATTCCGTCCGAAAGGGATGTACGAATTATAACACATGTCCGTAATTCAAATAGCCTACTTTAGTACATGCCTTGTGAGGACTGTCCGAAACCGGTCGATTATATACGGCGTCCGTCACGTGTTCTTATAAATGAGTCGCTGAGAAATTACTCCAAACTTATTGCTACTATATGTTTAATTCAAATGAAATTTAAACATCAATATGAATTGTCCATTTTGCACTCTCCCGAAAGAGCGAATCATCTTATCAAATACCCTTGGAATGGTAATACGGGATGGTTATCCCATTTCCCCCGGGCATACATTGGTTATCCCTCAAAGACATACTGGGTCATTCTTTGAGCTAGAGCCCGAGGAAAGAGACTCGCTTTTTTCATTGCTGGAAGAATCTAAACGTGGTTTGGATAAAGAGTAGTGTCCATGTCTGCCGTTGCTGCCTGTCGCCACGACTCACCCCCGCTCGCCCCGCCAACGGTCTACCAGCCCCGGCGGCCGGAGCGGACCGTGGCGTATCAGGCGGTGCAAGGTCATCTGGA
>Ga0172372_10007939_pt1 | contig 14164 bp, 11 predicted proteins | sample LakKiv5m_2_FD_114544 | JGI IMG/M metagenome (GOLD analysis project Ga0172372, IMG submission 114544) | Freshwater microbial communities from Kabuno Bay, South-Kivu, Congo - kab_092012_9.5m | ecosystem: Environmental > Aquatic > Freshwater > Lake | place: Democratic Republic of the Congo...
AACCACGGCCAGAACAGACACTGATCGCGAACGACATACCAAGCTTCGAGCAGATGTCCGCCATACCAAACGGGCTGAATATCTGGCGTGTAGTGCTCGATCAACTCGTCGCGCAGTGTGTCATCGACCAAAATAGCATTGAGCACGACGATTTTTTTCACGCGATTCTTTGCGAGCGCGGCCAGCTCCAGCGCGATAAATGCGCTGCCGCCAAGACCAATCACATCGAACTCATCGATGCCAAGAGCTTGTAAAGCCTCTTCAACTGCTTTGGCAAAGCCGCCGATCGTTACCTTGCCGCGAGGCAAGGTGTTATCCGATTCTCCGTGGCCCGGCAGATTGATGGCGAGCACCGGGCGGTGTCCGATGAATCCGGCCGCAAACTGCGAAATGCTCTCCGTCGACCCGCCCGCTTCATGAAGGATGAGTACAGGCCGACCGGTCGCGTCTGTATTGCGACGAACGCGCAGTTGTCCGGCACTGACATCGACGTAGTCTTGCCAGAGTCGCCCGCGCAAACCGGAGTTCGCTGTTGACTTTGGCATCTTGGGCGGCTTGTGGCGTTTGATGTAGTCGCGGCAAAGGGCGAGTGTTTGATCTGCAGCGCCGCCTTTGGAGACGGTGACGCAACTAGCTGGGTGTCGAACATTGTTGAGGTCTGCCGACAGCACATCTGTGTCAGCAGCCGTGACGAGGATCGGTGTTGTCGTTTGACGCAGTGCAAGATCAGATTGCATCGTGAATGCAGCGCGATAGCCGACGCGGTAGTGATCTCCGGCTCGCATGAAATCGAGCAGTGCGTTGTGCAAACCTTCAGCTGGTGGGACGTCGAATGACAAGCGCGCGGTAGACGACTTTCGATACCACGGAAAGAAGATCAATTGCTCACGCATTCGCGCCCAAAGCCAGGTTAGGTGTGATCCATCCCATTTGGGCTGTAACGGTGGGAGGTAGTGTTCAACAAAGTCTTGTCTATCCGGCTCTGTCATGATCACGTAGCCATTGACCGCCGCGCAGACGATGCGCTCTGGATAGGCGGCCGCAAGTGCGCCGCTGATCATGGCGCCGGTGTGAAAGCCGTACACGGCCGCTCGCTCGATACCGAGTGAGTCCATGAATTCGATAACGGCCTCGGCGAAGTCGCTGGCTTCTGCGCGATCGACTCCCAGAGGATCCGACAGCCCAAAGCCGGGCGTATCGGGTGCGATGCAGGTGAAGTGAGTTTTCCAGCGCTCCATCGTGGCAAGCATGTCGCGCGAGGAGAGCGGCGATTGGTGTAGGCACAGCACCACAGGTCCCGAGCCTACGCGGCGGTAGTGCACCTGCCGCGGACCCCATCGTCCATTGGTGATGGAAGCGAAATGCCGCGTGATGGTGGTCGTCATGTGCGAATCCTGCCGATTTAACCGCCGGACAAACTACCATTGAGCCATGAAACAGGCGAGTGGTGTGCGTGCGGCTCTCCAACACGCAGATTTCCGGCGGTTTGCTTTCGGGAGATTTTTCGCGACGCTCGCTTGGCAGATGTTGGGAGTGGCTGTCGGTTGGCAGGTGTACTCCATCACTCGCGATCCACTCGATCTCGGTCTCGTCGGGCTTGCGCAGTTCTTGCCATTCTTCTTGCTAGTGTTGCCAGCCGGTCAGTTGGCCGATCGAATGGATCGGCGCTTGTTGATCGTGATTGCGTACGTGATCGAGATTTCGTGCGTTCTAGTTTTGATTGGCTTCACTTGGTCTGGTAGTCGCGAAATTCTTTGGGTGTTTGTTGCTATGGGCTTGTTTGGTGCAGGCCGTGCATTGTGGATGCCGACCTCGCAAGCAATGACCGTCAACCTGGTGCCGCAAAACGTGTTCCCGCCGCTGTTGCATTCAATTCAACGCTGTTCGAGTCAGCAGTGATTATCGGACCGGCGTTTGGTGGCTTACTTTATGCTTTTGGCGAATCGGCGAGCCCGGATTACGGTGCGATGTGGGTTTATGTCAGCGCCTTATCGATTCTCATCGTGGTCTTGTGGCTGATGTTCGGCATCCGACCGGTGTGAGCTCCGCCAACAGAGACGAAGTTCGCCTGGCATGAACTCGCGGAAGGTTTTCGTTTCGTGCTGCGTCGTCGGACGGTCCTCGGCGCGATATCACTCGATTTATTCGCCGTATTGTTCGGGGGTGCGACAGCGCTGTTGCCTATGTTCGCCGCCGATATCCTGCACGTTGGTCCGGAAGGACTTGGCTTCTTGCGGACGGCGCCCGCTGTCGGTGCGGCGCTCACGGCTATTTGGCTCGCTCGTCATCCGATCTCTAGGCATGCCGGACCATGGATGTTCGGCGGCGTCGCCGTGTTCGGCGTGGCCACTCTGGTTTTCGGTTTATCGACTTCGTTTTGGCTGTCGTGTTTCGCGTTGTTCTGCCTCGGCGCAGGCGACATGGTCAGCGTATTCGTTCGTCATTTGTTGGTGCAGTTAGAGACCCCGGATGCGATCCGAGGTCGGGTCAGCGCCGTCAGCTCGATGTTCATCGGCGCATCGAATGAACTCGGCGAGTTCGAATCAGGCCTGACGGCGAGCTGGTGGGGTCCGGTGACGGCAGTCGCCGTGGGCGGGGCGGCTTGTCTGGTCATTGTCGGGGTGTATTGGCGGCTGTTTCCAGAGCTGCGTCGACTCGATCGTTTCCCACAGCCGGGGAGTTGAGAGCCCGCCGGCTGATCCTTCATCTCGACGTGGCATACTCCGCTCTCTGCCGGAGGAAATGATGCGTCACCGAGCCTCAGCTTCCTTGTCACTTACCTGGATACTGCCGCTGACCCTGTCTGGTTGCATGAGCGCCACCATTCAGGAGAGTCGGGAGTTGCCGACTCAAATCGTTGACGGCGAAGCCGTGGTCATTCTGGCGAAGCCGCAGATCGAGGGGGTCGCGGCGGAAGACGAGTTCATGGACTGTGTGGGTCGTGGGCTCGCCAAGGGGCAGCGGCCGATCGCGGCACGCGACAACAACGCCTTCGTCGACGAGTTGTTCCCTTGGTTCGAGCCTGGCACGGCGCCAACACGACCTGAGGCTGTCACGCAACTTTTAGCCCGCCCCGGTGTCGGTGAGAAGGTGGCGGCTTCCGGCGTCCGTTATCTGGTTTGGCTGGACGGTGGCACTCGACGTACCGATGGTGGCGGAAGCCTCGCTTGCGGCGCAGCACCGGGTGCCGCCGGATGCATCGGTTTCGGTTGGTGGGAGAAGGAATCGGACTACGAGGCGACCGTGTGGGATTTGAAGCAGGCGAGATCAGCGGGCAGCGTGGAGACGAACGTCACGGGAACGTCGGCGATCGTCGGCGCTGTCGTGCCCTTGCCCTTCATTGCTCGGGTGCAAGGGACCGCTTGCGATCGCTTGGCCGAACAATTGCAGAATTTTTTTCAAGGTGACACTGCACCATGATGCGCGCGAAATTTTTCGGCGTGGCCGCCTTGACGTTAGCCCTGGCTGCTTGCGCAACTCCTCCCGTCGACCAGCCGCCGAGTTTGCCGTCGCCGACACCTCCGTCGACCAGCGGTATTCCTGCACCGCCGAGCCTGCCAGCGCCGATTCCACCCGCGCCGAGTTCACCGGCGCCGGAATCAGGGTCGGGTGAAGCGACAACCGCTGACGAGCGACGTGAAGTTCTCGACAAATCTTTGGATGACTCGCTAGGTGAGTTCGACAAGACTCTCGAGGAAGAGCAGCGCCGAACTGCTGCCGAGCGTGACGCGCGTACCGCTACAGACAGCAGTGGGGCGGGTGAAGGCGGCGGGCGTGCCGCGGCTGAGCCCGGCTCGCGGGAGGGAGATCTCCGTTCCGAGCGCGGTATGGCTGCTGGCCGAGCGGGCAACGACGCGGGTGATCGACAGGATCGTGGCACGGTGAGCGGCGGCAGTGGCGCTCCTAATCGTGGGGTGGAGTCGGGTGACGACGATGACATCGTCGCCAGAAGGTTGCGACGAGCCGCCGAGCAAGAAACTGATCCCGAGCTCAAAGAAAAGCTCTGGAAGGAATATCAAGACTACAAGCGTAACGCCAAGGGCGGTTAATACCGTTTTGAGCGTAGCTAAGGAGCAGTAACGCATGAAAAAATTGATCATCGCCGTCGCGCTGAGTTTAGCGGCTCTGCTGAGTGGCTGCGTAGTCAAAGAAACACGACCGCTGACCAAGTTGGAAGCCGTGCAGGCAAAGGTGCAAATTCCAGAGGTCGAGTTGCTCGATGTCGCTTTGCGGCATCTCGACGCCGGTGTGCCTGCCGAGCTCATTGATGATGAGGAGGCGCTCGACAAAAAGCGCATCTATCCTGATGTCCGCGTTGCCGAGTCGAGACTCCTGCCGATGCGGTTACGGACGACACTCGAAGCCTCTGGCCAATGGGGCGCTGTGCGTGTAGTGCCAGAAGCCGTCCAGTTCGTTGATGTTGTCGTGACTGGCCGAATCATCGAGTCGACCGGCTCTCGTCTTGAACTCGCTATCACGGCGATCGATGCATCAGGGCGGGTTTGGATCAAGGATCGTACTTATGCGAGTGACGCCGATCTGGGGTCGTACAAAACGGACGCCTCTTTGCGAGCCCGCGATCCATTCCAGAATGTGTATTCTCAGATTGCCAATGATCTTGTGACAGCCCGTGATGCTCTGACCAGCGCTGAGAAGCGCGAGTTGCGTCATATTGCCCAGTTACGCTTCGCTCAAGATCTCGATCCCCGATCCTTCGAAGGCTACCTGCAGAAATCATCCGATGGGCGCTATCGCTTAACGCGGCTGCCGGCAGACAACGATCCCGCAGTGGTGCGTATCGCCAAGATTCGTGAGCGTGATGCCGCCGTCATCGATACGCTCGACGGCTACACCCAAGAATTTTCCGACAAGCTGTTCGATCCCTATGGCAGTTTTCGGCGGACGAGTCGTGAAGCCATCGAGCGCGAAGACAAAGCTCGTGCCCAAGCGATGACTCGGACGGCGCTGGGTGCGGCCGCCGTTCTCGGTAGTATTTTTGCCAGTAGTAATTGCGCTTCGACAGACTATAACTGCCGACGTATTGATAGCGCTGTCCGGACCGCAGGCGCAGTCGGGGGTGTGGCTGCTGTCATGTCAGGCATTCAGAAGTTCTCGGACGCAAAAGTAGCCGCCCAAGAGGTCAAAGAATTGGCGTCCAGCTTTAGTAGCGAAGCTGCCGTACAAACCGTTGAGGTCGAGGGACGTACCTTGAGGCTGACCGGCACCGCCGAGGAACAGTATCGCGAGTGGCGTCGACTGCTTGCGGCGATTTACCGGGAAGAAAACCTGCCCGCGCCCAATCCTTAGATTGAGGTTTGGACGTGACCGTACTCGTCAAGGGCCAAAAGCTCGTCGATCGATTCGTGCTGCTCGAGCCGCTTGCAGAAGGCGGCCGATTCGAGATCTGGCGAGCCCTTGATGAGCGTCGTAGCGCACAGGTAGCTCTGAAAGTTGCCGGTGGCGAGGACGCTGCGCTTTGGGAGAGTTTGCAGCGCGAGTACTCGATCTCACAACGGCTCGATCACCCCGGCGTCATCCGTTGCGATGAGCCCATTCGTGACGATACGGTGATGGTTTTGCCGATGCTGCTTGCTGCAGGTGATCTGCGCCCGCTGCGAGGAAAAAGCCATACCCAGATCGTGCCGTTGCTGATCGAGATCTGTGATGCGCTGGATCACGTGCATGCACGGGGCATCATCCACCGCGATCTCAAACCCTCCAACGTCCTACTCGACTTTTCGGGTCGTATCCGGCTGGCTGATTTCGAGATTGCTGCGATCGACGGATTGACACCACCGGCTGCGAGCGGTTCGCCGTTCAGCGCGAGCCCCCAGCAACGACAGGGTAGCGCCCCGTCGATCCTCGACGATATCTATGGACTCGGCGCGCTCAGCTACGAGCTTCTGTCTGCATATCCGCCGTATTTCCCGAACCCTCCTGATGCAACCGCAGAGCAGGTGCCGACGCTGAAGCCGGTACACCCGGTGCCGCCGGTTTTACATGCCTTGTTGCAGCGCTGCCTCTCGGCTGATCCACTGCTGCGGCCCGCCAGCGCACGCGAGTTACGTGAAGATTTCGCGATGCTGACCCGATCGCCAGAGGGGGTTAGAGCGATTCGTGTGGAAGCGACCCCGAGAGAACAGACGCCTACGACCACTCAGGTTCGGCGCGCGTGGGTGCCTTGGATCGTCGGCACGATGGTCGTGAGCCTGCTCGTTGCGACGTTTTGGTTTTTGCCGAGATTCGCGCCTAGTGTGACCGATGTATCGGTGGCCCGAGGCGGTGCGACAGCGAATGCAGAATCACCGTCGATCATCAGCGACGAGGAAAAGCAGCAACAAGCCTTGTTCAACGAGCGTTATGCCGAGTTCTCGCGTGCACTCGAGGAGTTGGAGTCACAAGCGGCGGGTGTCTGGGGTGGCGAGTCCTATGGGGCGGCCAAGTCGATGGGCGAGTTGGCGCTTGCAGCCTCGTCGGCGCGAGACTTGTCGTTGGCGATCGATCGGCTCGGCTTGGCGATGCAGCGTCTTTCTCGTGTTGCCAACGAACGTCCGGCGACACTCGCAAAGTTGCTTGTAACGGCTAATACGGCGATCGACGATGGCCGTTTAGAGATAGCGCGTCAATCGTTGGAGCGCGCGTTGTTGATTGATCCGGAACATACGCCTGCGATTCGCGGACTGGCTCGCATCGTAGCCTTGGGGCCGCTTTTGCCTGCGTTGGTCGAAGCGGAGACCGCGCAATTAGCTTATGACAACTTGCGAGCGCTGACCTTGTACGAGCAAGTGCTGCGTGCGGACGCGGAGAATGTCAGAGCACGCGAAGGCGCAGCGCGAGCCCGTCGTGCGCTCAGCTCTGATCGATATGCTGCTGCGATCGGCGAGTCGCTTGCTGCGCTGCGATCTGGCAGATCGGAGGCTGCGCGCGAAGCGCTGGCGCGCGCGCGCGGTTTACGAGCCGATGGCGCCGAGATAGCTGCGTTACAAAATGAGCTTGCCGCTGCCGGTGAGCGTTCCGATCTTGACGAGGAGCGAAATCGCATCCTCGATTTGGAGCAGGCAGAGAATTGGGCTGATGCGCTCAAGTCCTATGAAGCGTTGCTTGCAAAGGATCGTAGCCTGGAGTTTGCGCGTGCGGGCCGAAATCGCGTGGTGCCTAGAGCCGAGCTTGGTCGACGAGTCGACGCGCTGATCAGTACGCCGGCGCGATTATCGGCTCCGGAAGTACGTCGTGAGGCAGAGCGTTTGTTGGCTGAAGCAGCCCGGGTCAAAGAAGATGCGCCGGTATTGCGCAGCCAAGTCGAGCAATTGACTGCTGCGTTGCAAAGCTACGATAAGCCGATCCGAACCATATTCGAGTCGGATGGGCAGACCCGAATCGTAGTACAGCGGATCGGTATCTTCGGCACCTTCACTCGTAAAGAACTGCAGCTGAAGCCTGGCCGATATGTTGTCGTTGGTACTCGCGAGGGTTTTCGTGATGTGCGTCGTGAGATCAATGTGACGCCAAGCGGACCGCAACTCATCATCGATGTGCGCTGTACCGAGGTGATTTCGTGATTACCGCTGTATTGGTGCACGAGCCTGCTGGCGATCGATCAATGCAGTTACCGCTGCTGATCGGCTCCTCGAGCACTTGCGATATTCGAGCGCCCGACTTTGCCGAGGGCGAGAGCGTGCGTCTCTTCGCAGAAGGCGAGGCTGTTTATCTTGAAGCGGTCACCCCCACAACATTGCTGATCGACGGGCAAACTCTGGCACAGGGCGCTATTCGTGCCATACAGGCGGGCTCGGTTCTAGCTGTCGGCGATACGCGAATCGTTTTTTCGCAAGAGACGGATGTACTGTCGTTATCGATCCGTCATTTGCAGGGAAATCGAACGATCGCGCCCTTGCGATCTACGCCGAACCTAGTCGACGAGCGAGACCAGCAGGATGTGCCGATCCATCTTGCTGTGGTATCGACGGAGGCTGCGTCCTCGACACCGGTGGCGACAACTACGCGTAGCCTTCGACCATGGGGGTTTTTGCTCGTCGCAAGCGTTTTCATGATGTGTTTGCTGGTGTTGTTATTCCGATTTGTGCGTATCGAGATCGAGGTTGAACCAGCCAACGCCACTGTGAATGTTGAGGGTCCTGACTGGGCATCTGCGAATAGCGTATTTGCCCTGCCTGGCAAACGGCAGATACAAATTGTTGCTGAGGGCTATCGTGGCATCGAACGTGAGATCGATATTCAGCGCGACTCGATGTTAAAGCTGCAGTTTCGTCTCGAACCATTACCGGGCGTGCTGCAGATCGATACTGCCGGCGTCTCCGCTGTCGCGTATGTCGATGGCGTTGAGATGGGGCGTGTGCCGGGTGACCTGCAGATTCCTGCGGGAACTAAAGCCGTGCTGCTCAAAGCAGAGCGATACCTCGATTTCGTCCAATCGATCGAGATCGAGGGATTTGGCAAGCGGCAAATGTTGACCGCTAAATTGCAGCCGTCCTGGGGGAGGATCGATGTGGCGACTGATCGTCCCGGTGCGAGATTGCGTATCAACGACGACTCGTCCGTATTGCTGCCGAGCGTTATCGACTTACCTGCTGGCGTACATCGCTTGGAAATAAACGCCGCCAACGCCAAGCCGTGGCGTAGCGTCGTTCTCGTCAAAGCAGGAGAGACGCTCAGTATCGGGCCGATCCAATTGGGCGCCCCTGATGCCATGGCGCGAATTCGCTCGACACCCTCGGGTGCAGATGTGACCGTGGGCGGCGTATACCGCGGTAAGACACCTCTGCAAGTGGAATTGGCGCCAGGCGTGGAGCATGAGTTGCTGGTGGTATTACAGGGCTACGAGCCGGTCTCGCGGCGGGTCTACGCGGAGTCAGCGGGTCGAATTGAGTGGAGCCCTTCGCTTAAGGCGATCCTAGTGGAGTTGTCTTTGCAAGGCGAGCCCGCCGACGCAGAGATCTTCCAAGGTTCGACCAGTCTTGGACGCAGTCCGACAACACTGAAGTTGCCCGCTCGGGAACATCGTCTGGAGTTGCGCGCCAATGGCATGCAATCGCAATCGCTGCGTGTCGATTTGTCGAATGGCGAGGCTCGTCGCGTTGATTACCGGTTGGTTCCGGTAGGGCGCGCTGCGGATTGGCGGCCGCCACCAGCTGCGCTTCGATCGACTACGGGAACGTTGCTGCGCCTGATGCCGATAGGCAAAGCCACTCTGGGCAGTGAGCGTCGCGAGCAAGGACGACGAGCGAACGAGTTTCTACGGCGAGTAGAACTCACGCGAGCTTTCTATCTCGGGACGCGAGAGGTGACGAATGGCGAGTTCCGACGATTCCGGTCGTCGCACGCCTCGGGTTTCATCGGTAAGCGCACACTCGACCTCGATATCCTGCCAGTGACGTCCGTGACCTGGGTCGATGCGGTCGAGTACTGCAATTGGCTGTCGGAACAAGAAGGCTTGCCGCCGGCTTACGAAAAGAAAGACGGTAAGTGGGTGCTGCGTCGACCGATCGGAACAGGCTATCGTCTACCAACTGAAGCGGAGTGGGAGTTCGCTGCGCGCTATGCTGGCGAAAACGCGTCGCTACGGCGTTACGAATGGGGCAACGACTTGCCTCCGCCTCCGGGTGTGGCGAATTTGGCAGGGCTTGAGGCCGCTGCTGAAATGGCGCGCGTACTCGACAACTGGCAGGATGAATATCCTGTAGTTGCACCACCGGGTAAATATCCGGCCAACGCGCTCGGCTTGTTCGACATGACGGGTAACGTCTCCGAGTGGGTGCACGACGCCTATAGCTCATTCGACGCGAACGGCGGTGGCCAGGATCCTATCGGCCCAGCGGACTCGTCCCGACGGGTCGTGAAAGGCAGTTCGTGGCGCAGCGTGAATTACAGTGACCTGCGTCTCGCCTGGCGAGACGGGGCAGACGGCGCATCGCAAACGATCGGATTCAGAGTGGCTCGTTATGCAGACTAGTCAAAGTCGAACTTGGCGCTTGATTTGGCTAACCGCCATCAGTGCGATGATCTGTTGGTTGGCATCCGTCATGATGCTTCGGGCACTGGCCCAAACTGCCGAGACCAATGAGGCCGAGCCTACAGAGCGTCGAGCGCCACCACCGAAGCTCTCGGATGAGGAGTCACTTGAGTATCGTGACTCCGCGGACAACAACATCAGCTTGCCGGTCGATATATGAACAAAAAACTGCCCAATGAATTTCTTTTCACCGTTGTGGCGCTGTTGATCGTCACGGTCTTCGTACATGCAACATATGTGTTGCACATCCGCCCAGTTGCCGAAGCTACATTGCGCGCCGATCGGGAGCGGATGAGTGTGGATCCAAACTATGTGACGGAGCGCTCCTTCTACGTCATCATCAAAGATTACGAGCAGCAGGCCGAGATCATCTTGATGCTCTGGGCTTTGGCGATTATCGGCTACAAAGCGGTCGCTCAACAGAGGGAATCGCGTGTGTTACGGGCCGAGGTGCTGCGACTGCCGGATGGCACTCGCATCCTCCCTGAGGATACTCGCGAGTACACACGACAGTTGGAGAGTCTGCCGGCGGCGGATCGAGAAACTTTGGTTCCGCGTGCGTTGATGGCTGCGCTTGCGCGCTTTGGCGCAACGCGAAACGTACAAGACGCTTCGACGGTGGCGCACGGTATCTGCCAATCCGAGGCCGAGCGTCTCGACTCAGATCTGGCATTGCTGCGCTACATCGCTTGGGCTATTCCTGCGATCGGGTTTATAGGAACGGTACGTGGTATCGGCGACGCTCTCTCGCAAGCGCATAAAGCAGTGACCGGAGATATCTCAGGCGTAACCGAAGGTCTTGGTGTCGCTTTCAACTCGACGCTCATCGCGTTGGTTTTGTCGATTCTGTTGATGTTTCTGATGCAGCAACTACAGCGAGTACAGGAGCGGCGCGTTCTTGATACCGAGACTTGGCTGGATGAGAAAATCATTCGAAACCTGCAGGTTCGCATGTGACGATGATTGGCGCTTACTTCGGCACCGAGACTGTCAGTATTGCAGTCGATGGCGCGACTAGCGCCGCACCGCTGGATTCGTTCGCGAAGACTGATGCCGCCTGCCAAGTTGTGGTGCCGATCAGCTTCGATGTGACCATGGTCGCTGACTCTTTGGCGCGACTGCAACAGTTGGGTCTCGAGGTTCAAACTTTCCACGATGCGGCTGCATTTAGCACCGCGGGACTCTTGCTATCCGGTACGGCGCTGTTCGTTGAACTGGCGGAAGAGGTCAGTGCGACTGCGCGTGTCGTGGTGGTCGACGGAGTGGCGCGTCGTCAGGTGTTGTTGAAGCGCGACCGCATGGGGCGCCGCGCTCTCAAGCGAGCGTGGATGGAGCTCATCGCCGAGTCGATGGTATTCGCACATCGTTTCGATCCGCTGCATGATCGCTCGTCTGAGACTCGTTTGGCTGATCTGTTGTGGGATCTGGCGCGGCGCGCGTCCGAAGACGGTTCGGTGGCGATCACCCTGCCGAGTCCTCGCGGAGAGTGCAGTATCACACTGACTCGCGACCAGTTTGCGGTGCGTGCGGCGCCTATCTATCGGGAACTCTCTGGCATGCTGCACGAGTTGCGGCCGGCGGCGTCACGGATCGATTTGCTGGTCGCAGAGTCCGCTCTCGGTTTACCAGGCTTTGTCGAGATGCTGGCGGAATTTCGCGGATGCCGTGTCTTCGGTATTCGTCCAGAGGCTCTCGCAGTCGCCGCCTCCAGTCTGCCGCTGCGCCCATCGGGTGTCGATGAAGTATTGCTGTTGCGCGGACATTCACTCGGCGTCGTTCGCGTCGAAGCGCACGTTGTCGAGTTGCCATTGATGAGTTCTGCACGGCTACGGCCGACTCATGTCTTTTGGAACTCCGAGGCTCGGCCATTGACGATCGACTCAGTCGTCGAAATCGGCCGCGGCGTGACGGATAGCGGCTTATCTCTACCGGAAGGATTGGCTGGGGTATCGCGATGGCATTGTTCGTTACGCGTCACGCCGCTTGCAACGGAGTTGATCGACCACAGCAGTCATGGGACCTGGCTCAACGACGAGCGAGTGTTCGGTCGTGCCGAGGTTTATGCCGGTGATCGGATCAGAATCGGTGATCCCGGCATCGAGTTAACACTACTGACGGTCGAGAGAGGCGATGGCGCGCCGTCGCGTTGAGGTCTTTAGTCTCTCGTTTCTAGACGTCATTTGCTGTGGCTTTGGCGCAGTTATCCTTTTCTACACCATCATCAGCGCCCAAAGCGGTATTGAGCGAACACGCAAGGCGGAGGATCTAGCAGCGGAAGTATCGCGCCTAGAGGAGGAGGTCATTCGAGGCGCGCGTAATCTAGTCGAACTCAAAAATACCCTACAGAAAACCGAGAGCGAGACGGTTTCTGCAACCTCCCGTGCGACCCAACTGATCGAAGAGTTACAGCGCAGGCGTGAAGAAAGTTTCATCTACGACTCAACGACGCTCGCGAAACGCGAGCGCATCGAGCAGCTGAAAGCCGAAGTCAAAGCGCTTGAGGAGAGCGCACGCCGTCTCGAGGCGAGCGCGAAAGTCGAAACTCCGCGAGCCGAGCGTGCGGGTGCTGGGAAATCGTTGGCGAGTCGTCGATACATTACGGGACTCACCCTCAAAGGCAGGCGTATCCTAGTCTTGTTTGATCGTTCATCGAGCATGTTGGATGACGATTTGGTCAATATTCTTCGTCTCAGAAATTCCGCGGTGGCTACCCAAGCTGCCGCGCCGAAGTGGCGACGAGCCGGCGATATTGGCGCATGGTTGATCTCTGAAATTCCACAATCTGCGCAGTTCCAGTTCTACGTCTTCAATACGGGTGTCCAACCGCTTCTGGGAGGCACTGAGGGCGAGTGGCTGTCCGGCAATGACGATGCGCTCCGAGAAAAGATGCTCGCCGCTCTTACCGCGCTTCCGCCGACCGGCGGAACGAGTCTGATCAATGCATTGCAGGCGACTCGTGCTATGCGGCTTCCGCCGGACCAAGTGATTTTGGTGACGGATGGTTTGCCGACCCAAGGTGCTACGCCACCTGCATTGCGAAAATATATTGATGCTGCAGGTCGAGCCAAACTTTTCGACGAAGCAACACGAGGCATCAACCGTAACGTACCGATTGACGTGATCTTGTTGCCGATGAAGGGGGACGTTCCGGCGCCGCATCGCTTCTGGGGTCTGGCTCGACAGACGAAGGGTGCCTTCGTCATGCCGTCTCCCGATTGGCCTTGAGGCGTTGCCCGTGAAGCGCAAGCAACGCGATAGCGAAATTTTCAGCCTGTCATTCTTGGATGTCATTTGCTGTGGCTTCGGCGCAATTATTTTGCTGTTAGTACTTTCTGAGTTTGGTCAGCCGTTAGTCATCGAGAAGTCGAGAAATGATCTCGAACTACAGCTAAAAAAACTCCAGGAAGAGTTGTTCGTTATTCGTGGTGATTCCGAAAAGCTCGAGCGCGAGCTGCGCGGCCGAGTCGATGTGCTGCAGAAAGAGCGTCTGAATCTCGCACGCGCTGCCGGTGAGATGTCGAGTCTCCGCGGTCAGTACGATACATCTCGTCAGGAAGCCGCCGTCAGTAATATCGTCGAAAATGAGTTGTTGTCGGCTTTTCAGGATCTACAGGCCGAGAACCAGCGACTCGTCCAGATGTCGCAGGCGCGACGCAAAATCAACACACAGGCAGTCGGCGGCATTCCGGTTGATAGCGACTACGTGATTTTCCTGATCGATACTTCCGGCAGCATGCAGGGAGGGCATTGGGAAACAGCCATGGAAGTGATGCGGGAGATCCTCGATATCTATCCGCGACTCAAGGGCTTGCAGATAGTGGATGATAACGGCCGTGAACTGTTCGCCGGCACCCGCGGTCGTTGGTTGACGGACTCGAATAGCTTGCGTGCCGACATCGTGCAGAGAATGCGGAATTGGCGCGCCTTCAGTGACTCCAATCCCGCAGATGGTATCGAACTTGCCATTAAGAACTACTGGTCGGCAGACAAGCGCATAAGTATCTATGTGCTTGGCGATGAGTTCACTGGGGAGACCATTCAGGGTGCTCTTGATGCAGTTGATCGGATCAATCGACCTGACGATAGTGGGCGTCGGCGTGTTCGAATTCACGCCGTCGGCTTCCCCGAAGCCCC
>Ga0172372_10007940_pt1 | contig 14164 bp, 12 predicted proteins | sample LakKiv5m_2_FD_114544 | JGI IMG/M metagenome (GOLD analysis project Ga0172372, IMG submission 114544) | Freshwater microbial communities from Kabuno Bay, South-Kivu, Congo - kab_092012_9.5m | ecosystem: Environmental > Aquatic > Freshwater > Lake | place: Democratic Republic of the Congo...
ATACTTACAGACCTCGAGGTCTCTGGCGACGCCACGATCAACGGGATAGCGACGATCAATGGTTTCGCTATTGATCCGAGCGGAGCAACGAACCTCATGGTTCTCACCTACGTTGCCGCCCAACAAAAATTCATTGCCAAGGCGCCGGGCGGAGGCGCTGGCGGCGACGAAGGTTCTAGCGCGATGATTGCGTCGTGGATGATGGGTAGCGACTGATGCCTGTTGCCTACTTCGGAAACACGACCCCATCCACCAACACGGAGACGCAGATTCTGGCGGAGAGCGCCGATTACGACTATTTCGTGTCGGTTGTGTGCGCAAACAAGGGCCTCGGTGATGCTCGGGTGTCCGTGTACGCGAAAGCCGTCGGAGCGCCGGAAACGTCCTTCATGTATTTCATCAAGGATCAGGTGGTCAGCGGGAACACGACATTCGAAACGAAGAAACTGCACCTCGCAGACGATCACGCTCTTTACGTGAAATCATCCAACCAGAACGTCTCCTTTGCCTGCGCAGGGCTCAGGAACGACAAGATCATTGAATGAGGTAGCAGATGCCGTCTCAGCCCGTTGACACTCTGGCAAACGCAAACATGGACGTCCCCATCTTTGTCAACCCCGACACTTTGTCCAAGGTTTACGGGCGTGTTTTCTACGGTTTGAAGTACGACCCCGCAACCGGAGTGGCCTACTTTGAAGTCATAGAAAACGATGAGATAATTACCATACCCGACCCGGCCGCCGACCCTATTAGTTACGGTCTTGATGACTACCAAATTTGGCTATCTTCTAAAAAGTATCTGGATTTCACCTGGGAAACGGCTACATCGTCTAATCTTATTATGGAGGTTTCGTAATGCCGCAGCTAATAGATCTTGGTAGAATTCGCCTACAGTTCTTGGGCGAATTTTCCGGCGCGACCACGTACAAGGTCAATGATGTCGTCCGCTACGGTGGCAACCTCTACGTCTACAAGAACGCCACGAATGCTTCGGCAGTTTTGCCAACAACGACAACCCATTGGGCGCTCATGCTCGAGGGCTTCAACTTCCGCGGCCCATGGAGCTCCGGATCCGAGTACATCATCGGTGACATCGTCAGCTACGGTGGTTTGCTCTATAACGCAATCGATCACTCTGTCGGAATACAACCAGATGATGACGCGACCAAGTGGGAAAAGTTCCTTGAGGGTTTCAGCTTTGAGGGCGACTGGAATTCGGCGACCGAATACCAAGAGGGCGACATCGTCAAACTTGGTGGCCGCGTATACATAGCGAAAATTGACAGCACCGGAATCAAGCCGGGCAACACTGGTTCCGCCGAAGAGTGGGAAGTGTTCGTCGACGGTGCTCGCCAATTTGCGTCATGGGTTTCGACCGACGAGTACTACATCAATGACGTAGTGACGATAGGTGGCATCGAGTACAAGGCGACGGCGAACGCTGCCGCCGGCACCGATCCGGCCGCCGGTGGGCCAGGGAACCCGTGGTCGGTCCTCCGCAGCGGGCTAAAATTTGTCGGCAACTGGACGGCAGACACCGTTCTCGAAAAGAACGTACTCGTCAGGTACGGATCGTCAACATACATCGTCAACCAGCGCCACACGTCGGGTCAGTTCGATGCCGACTACGCATCCGAAAAACTCTCGGCGTTCGGCGAAGGTTTCGCATGGAAGGGCGTCTGGAACTCGGGCACGCAGTACAAGGTCAACGACCTTGTGCAGGACGGAATAACGACATACATTGCGACGGCGTCGCACACCGGTGGAAACACGTTCGCCGGGGACAGTATTAATTGGGATGTGTTTGCCCTTGGAGCCGACTACCTGCCGGCGCAGAACACGAACGCGGACAAGATTCTCACGACAGACGGAACCGACCCGCTGTGGACGAACCTGCTGAAAGTTGATGGCGTCGGCATCCATCAGATCGGTGCGAACGTCAGCGCGCTGATCAACGGCGACGGAGTGGAAGACGCCGAGCTCACCAACGCCGCATTGGCGGTGCAGTACGACGACGGCGAAACCGACAAAGAGTCGTTCGCCCAAATCGCCTTCCGCCACAAGGACCCGACATCGTCGACCGACTTCATCGCCTACTCGTCTGACGGAAACGACGACTACGGATGGCTTTCGGTCGGCGTCACCGGAAAAAATTTCGGCGACCCAGCGTTCACTCTGACTGGTGGCAACACTGCTTACATTTTCTACGAAGCAGAAGAAGATGCGGCCGATTCGGGTGGATCAGGAAACCTGGTATTCGCCACTGGCGACAAAGGAACCGACAACAAGATCGTTTTCGCGGCCGGCGGTTTCGCCTCCGGCACGGAGCAGATGACGATCACGCCGGACGATAACGTACACATCGAAATTGCTACACAATCGACGAGCCCGACCTCTGGAGCATTCACGGTCGTTGGCGGTGTCGGAGTCACTGGCAACGTCTTTGTTGCTGGAAACCTCAGCGTCGATGGAGACATCAACCTGACCGGTCTCGAGTTCCTCGCGGTGGGTAACGGAGCGTCCGGTTTCGCCACCACTCTCACAAACCCGATCGCGGTGTTCCAGACCGACGTTGATGACTACGCGCAGATCGCGTTCCGCAACACCGGAACCCAGGGCAACTCGTCGACCGACTTCCTTGCGTACGCAGATGTTGGTACGGATAACGCCGGCTGGATCGACATGGGAATCACCTCCGAGAACTTTGATGACCCGGAGTTCACCATCACCGGCGCGCATGATGGATACATCTTCATGGATGCACCAGTCGGAACAGATGGTGCTGGCAACTTGGTTATTGCAACCGGATCAAACGGTACGGAAAACAAGATTATCTTTGGGGCTGGTGGTCTGAGCGACAACTCAATCCAGATGACAATCGTGCCGGACCAGAACGTACACATCGAAATTGATACAGAATCTTCGAGCCCATCGACTGGCGCATTGACGGTCGTTGGCGGTGTGGGAGTCCAAGGAAACTTGAATGTCGCCGGCAACACGGAAATCACTGGCAACGTAAACATTCAGGGCGTGATCACGGTCGCGGGAACCGGAACGACCTTCGAGACGAACAACCTCGCGGTCAGCGACCCGATGATTTTCGTCGCCTCACCGAACTCGGCGAACTCACTCGACTTCGCGCTGGTGGGCGAGGCCGCGTTCCCGATCACTCCGCTGGTCGCAAACCTTTCGCAGAGAGCCGTCGCAAGCGATGTCGCCACGATGACGACATCGGTTGCCCACGAGTTCCAGGTTGGCGACTTCGTGACAATTGCCGGATCGCTCGCCGCTCTCAATGGTCAGCACTTGATTACGGAAACCCCGTCAGATACAAGCTTCAAGTTCGCCATTGAAACAGCAGACTTCGCCCAAACAGGCACCTCGGGGACAGCAACTGTTTCTGCTCGCGCCAAGTACTCGGGTCTCACGAAGGACGCGACGGACGGAAGATGGAAGCTGTTCAAGGACCTTGACACAAAGCCGACGCAGGTCATCGATTTCAACAATGCCGTCCTGGACACCCTTGAGATCGCCAATCTCTACGCCACGGAAATATACGCCTCGACGACGATGCAGGTCAACGGCTCGTCAGTCATCGCCCAGAGCATCGCAAACGCCAAGGGCGACCTGATCGTCGGTACGGCGGACGATGCGGTGAGCACTCTGTCGGTCGGCAGCAACAACACGTTTGTCCAAGCCGACTCGTCAACGGCCACTGGTCTCAAGTACACGAACCTGGCGACCGGAAGCGTCCTGGGGGCACTATTGACAAACGCCGCCGCCGACACAGCAGCGGCGACATCGGCTTTGAGTTCGGCCGCCACCGGTCAGGCGAGTTACAGCACCTCGTCCAAGTACCTGAGCTTCAAGACCACGACGGGGGTCCACGAAGTCGGCCCGGTATTCCTGGGCTTCTCGATCAACTACCAGACAGGTGAATTGACGGCCACGGTCGGCACCGACGAGACATACGACTGTGGTACATTTGTTGAGGAAACATTGCTTCCGTCAAGCATGGCGGTGTCGGTGACCTCAGCGGGAATCCTGCAATTGGCATAGGAGACAGATAAAACATGGCAACAGTAAACCTCGGCAAAGTCCGCTTCAACTGGGTGGGCAACTTTGCGTCCATCGCATCGTTCAAGGCACTGGACGTTGGCTTCAACGGAAACAGCGTGTACGTGTGCAAAGCCGACAAGACATACGCCTCCGCGGGCCAATTTGACGCCGATGCGGCATCATTCGATCTCGTCGGTTCCTCGTCGCTCGCGAACGCTCCGACAAACTCCGTCGTCGTGCGTACGGCATCCGGTATCTCGGGCGTCCCCTACGGCGAGCCCGGCCTCGTGCTGACCAGCACGGGAAAGAACACGCTCCCGGCCTGGAAGCCAAGATCCGGCCGACCAAACTCGACCCCATACGTCGGAACTTCGGCCGTCTCGGACGGCACGACCGTCTGGTACCCGGGCGAGCAGTACGGAAGATACTTCTCCCACGTGGCCTTCGACATCAAGCCAGAGAACGGCGCCGTCAGCGGAGCAAGGCCGTTCTTCTTCATTACCCCAGACCGCAGACACATAAGGGTGTCCGGCTACAACTACGGCGGCGTGCTCGGAATCAACCACTACGACGATCAAATAAGCTCATCAACGTACCCCGGAACCCGCTACACGGTCACATTCCAGTACTGCCAGATGGACACGGCACTCGACTCCGACGAGTACGTGGCCTACGTTACCTCAAGTGCCTACGATGCCTGCTTCGTCACGACGAAGGGCAACCTCTACTGGACCGGGTTCAACACGACCGGCCAGTGGGGCGAGGGCAACACGACAAGAAGCACCGTATTCCGCAGGATGAGCTACTTCGGACCAGCCACAGGAAGAAGGGCGACCGGCGTTTGGATGGTGACAGCCGATTCAATGGTTACCAACAACCCCAACCAAACCGTTATCGTCCGAACGCTCGATGGCCGACTATTCGGCTGCGGTTTCAACGGCTCTGGAATTTTGGGGCAGAACGACACGACCACGAGGAACACCTTCGTCCAGATCGGAAACACTCAGTGGGGAACAACGGCGAAGGTCGTCGGTTTCTCTTGGAGAAACATCTACACCAACAACGACAACACGTGGATTGCATGGCTGGACAACGGGCAAATCTGGGGCTGCGGTTATCCGCTGTCGAACACGCTCGGCCGCAACAACACAACCCAGCTGAACGTTCCGACGCGCCTGACCGAGCTCGAAACGGTCATCGAGACTGCTGTCCCCGGCGACAGGGTGCGCCAAATCTGGCAGCCATGGAGCCACAATAGTGCGCAAATCAACTGCATCACGCTCGTGCTCACCAACGCGGGCAGGCTGTACACGTGTGGCCGCGGACAGAGAGGAAACCTGGGGCTCGGCGGCTCAACCGGAGCACAGACCCAGCCGGTGTTCGTTGAGGTCGTGTGCCCAGAAAACAGAACCTGGGCATCAATCCATGTCATGAACGGTGGGTGCTGGGTGTCGGTGTGGGGAATCACCACGGACGGGTACCTGTATGCGTGGGGTGACAACAGGAACCAACAGCTCGGTTTCTTCAACGACGCAACCCATCGTTCGACACCAATCGAGGTCACAGGATTGCCGGCGGGTTTCCAGGGCAACATGCGCTACGTGTGGGGTTTCGGAAACTTCTACAGCACGACAGACGATAATTCCTCGGGGTACGGCTACGCCTTCTTCAAGGCGCACGACCAGACGACCGGCCAGGATCGCTATGCCTCCGCCGGGTATTGGGGCGGCGGTGTTCTCTGCCAGGCGGGAGTCGACAGAAGGATCGATCAGCAATGGGGCAGCAACCTCCCTGCACGAGAAATCACCTCGTACCTGCCGAACTTCGGACAGGGACTCGTCGACATTCTCTACCGTCACCACACCGCATCCACGAGTGCATTTTTCACGGTGCAGTGGGTTTACAGGGACGGAAGAAGTTTCATTTCCGGTTATCAGAACAACCAATCGGATTATGCCCTCTCCACTGGGTATTCGCTGCCTCAATACCAGCATTACCCCATGGAAATGCGGTACATGTAATATCTTCGGTAAAAAACAAAACAGGAGCAGTAAATGCCGGTTCTGAATGTAGATCTACTCAAGCCACAGTACAAGGGTGAATGGAGTTCGACGCGGGCCTACGTGGCCGGCGACGTGGTCCTGTTCCGCAAGTCCCTGTATTCGGCGAAGTCGGCGACGACCGGATTCGCGCCCCAGAGCGACACCTCGCTGACTCCGGCCGATTCTCCGTGGGTGCTGATGTTCCTGGACGCCGAAACGTCCAACCTGAACAACACGTCGTCGCTCGGCGCGACGTCCCAAGGGGTTTTGTACGAGGACGACTCATCGGCCATCAAGCTTTCCGCCGGGCTCACCCCGAAGGAACTTAGCGGAACGAAGGTCGCCGTCAACTACAAGACGACGGACACGGTAAACTTCCTTGGTACTCCGGTCAGCGGAGCCAACATCAGACAGCAAAAGGCGATCACCGCCGGCAACGTGCGCATCCAGCAGGCTGAACCGACCACTGGTGTATCAAAGTCGATCTCCACCGGCTACTACACGTACGGCGGGCAATCACCCCTCAACCACGCATGGGAGAATTCGTCCACCGCAACCTTCGACGAAACGGACATGGAGGGCGTCTCCCTCGACCTCGTCACCTTCGAGACGGAAAGACAGCGCGCAGGCGTGCTCGGCGCGCTGGACGCGACCTCGGTGCTACGCGGCTCGGGGACACCATCGGAATCCCTCTCGTACGACAACTTGATAAAGTACGAGGTCGGAGCCGACGGCTCCAGCGCCTACACGATCAGCGGACCCGGTCTGACGGGCACGCAAAGCAACCCGACGATAACGATAAGGGTCAACGACAGGGTCCAGTTCGTACTGGCCGCAACCGGTCACCCGTTCTATATCTCGACGGTTCCGGGATCGTCGTGGACTTTGGCCAACGCGACCGCCAACACTCCCGCAGCGCCGAGCGTGGTGGCCGGGCAGGCGACACAGTCGGGGGTCGTAGAATTCTCGCCGGCACAGGCCGGAACCTACTACTACGTCTGCGGCAACCACCCGTCCTCGATGGCCGGTTCGATCGTCGTGACGTCGAGATCGGACGTCCGATTTGAGCCGGCGAGCGCGAGCCGCTTCCAGACGGCGCCGATGACCAAGATCACCGATTTCAACTGGCCGGATGGAACCGCATGGACCCTGCCGAGATGGTTGGACAACAATTACTCCTTCCAGGAAACGTTCCCGTACTCGCAGGGTCCCACCGCCGGGTACAACAGCAGCGCCGGGATATTCGTCGGGATAACCCCGGACAGGAAACAACTCAGGGTGGGCGGCTTCAACACGGTCTGGCACATCCCGGTCAACCACTACTCGGACCAGATAACAACGGCCTCATATAACATGGATGAGGCGAACAGAAGAGTTCGCAACCTCCAGTACGCCCAATTTGAGGACCCGTTGCGTCACGACGAGTACATCATGTACGTGCGAACCAGTTACTACTCGGTCTACGCGATAACGAACCACGGCCGCCTGTTCCAGTCGGGTTCTTCCTGGAGCTATCACTGGTGGACGGACAACTACCACTACTACATGAAGGCCCACCCGTTCTTCGACGCGGAGCACGGGCGAAGCGCGTGGGACCTGCAGGCCTGGACGCAAAGAAACAATTTCTCCACCTCCAGCCAGATGGTTCAGATGGTTCTCACCAAAGAGGGCCAACTGTGGTCGTGGGGCTACAACGGATACGGGCACCTCGGCGACGGCACGACCACCGACCGTCAGTGGCCGAAACTCGTCGGCGGCGATGGGCCGGTGACCCCGACGAACGACACGCTGCAGAGGCTGTTGAGCGGAACCGCCGGAACGACGTCCGAAGTGAGGGCGAAGGTCGTCTGGTACGCACTCGGGCCGTCCCTCAAGGACGGAACCGCGTACGCCGGGAACGACCAGGGCGAATGGTACGGGTGGGGGTACAACCACCAATACACGCTCGGCGACGGAACGCAAAACCAGCGCAACACCCCGGTGCGCCTGACGTCGCTGGAGTCGAACATTTCGTCGGTCGCGGCCGAGTCGAGAATCCCGATCGATTGGTCGATGCAGCACAACGGGTCGACGGATGCCACATACAGGTGTCTGACCATCGCGCTCCTTCCCGATAACCACATCTACACGGCGGGCCTAACCTCGGACTTCCAGGACGGAACGAACAATGCGTCGCAGTTCGCGACCATCGCCACCTGGACTCGAGCCAACCGTCCGACCGGCAAGACGTGGGTGAAGATGAAGGCCGCAGGGCACCAGCGCTCGACGATTTACGCGATGACGAACGACAGATTCCTGTACGCCTGGGGGGCCAACCAGTACGGTCAAATCGGAGACTTCACGACAAGCGCGAGGGCCGTACCGACCCTCATCTCCGGCTTCCCGACGGGAGTACAGGGCAACATCTACGATTTCTACCCGTTCGGCGGGGGTTCCGGTACAAACACCGGTGAAACCGGGTTCGCATCGTGCCTGGTTCGCGTGCGAACCTGGAACAACACCACGCAGGTGTACACCGGCACTACCGACAGATGGTTCTGGTTCGGGTTCGGCGGGAACAGCACCAGCTATTTCGGGCGGTACAGCCTGATACCTTTTTCGGGCAACACCAGATCCGGCGAGTGGCTCAATGACACATTTGCGACCCCGTTCGAAATCACTGCGCTTTTGCCGAACAATGGCCAGGGAATAGTTGACGTAAACATCAGGACCTACTCAAACTGGGATTCGACGATTTACATCACGTACGACAACGGAAACGTGTTCCAATGGGGTTACGAGTACACCGGTCGCGGCCAGTTCCCGTCTGAGGGTGGCTGGGAAAGCAATGGACAGCTCAGCTACGACGTCACCACGCCGTCATGGCGAGGCTACCCGAGGCTCGTGAACCAAATCAACAACTTCGTCTGATAGGTTGGCGTCATGGCATACGCAGATGCGGACTCGATTTCCGAATTGCTCGAATGCGCCGCAGAACAGATGACGGCCGTCGAGACCTCCATCGCCGCCGGCGGCGCCGACTCACTGAGTGAGTTCGTAGCGACGGGCATGGTACTGCATTCTTCACAAGGCAAGAACTTCGAGGTGGAGTTGTACAACCCGAGGACAAACGAATGCCCGATGGTTCGTTTCACCGCCAGAGGCGCCGGCAGGACAAAGATGTTCGTCTCGGCCACGTTCGAGGGTGAGACCGATTTTGCCGACGTCGAGAACGCTCCGACCCTGGACGCCATGCTCGGCGAATTTTTGGGACCATGGGTGGAGATAGACAACACGGTGCGACCTCTTGTCGTCGCCCAGCCGGAAGAAGAGGCGACTACATCCGAGGAATGAGATCCGTCTTCTCGGAAAATTTGTAGCCGTACGCCTCGACATGCAGCCTGTTTGATTCCTCGTAGAACTCCTGAATGTCGAAATTCGCGGCTTGGTAATACCTCTTCAACAGGTTCAACCCCGGAGCGCCCCATTCCCCGAGGTGTTGACCGGTAAGTATCTTCTCTGTTCTGAGCTTCCCGCTCGTGCGCCTCATCCTGTTGGCGTATTCGTCAATTTTTCTCCAATCGCCCGCATCCAGGCGACCGTTCAGCATCGCCACCTGCCCGAGAAAATCATTGTCATCTTTCGGAATGTCGGGAAATTTCGCCCTGTGCCAGACGATCATTTCCGGTATGGCGTACATCCTGTAACCCCTGGTCCACGCCCTAAGCGCAAGACACGGTTCGTCCCCCTCGAACATGATCGCTGGATCGGGCATGATTTCCCAGAAGAACTCCGACCTCGAGAAAATGAAATGGTTCGACAGGCAGTGGTGCTCGTGCCAGTCCCCTGCGATCGGCTCACCATATCCGTAGATCGGCATCCAGAGCATGAAGGAATCCGCCCTGCTTCCCAGCATTCGCATGCTCGGCGCGCGCGCGCTGCCCGGTTCATCAATCATGCGTACCTCCCCGTCGTACACCCCGTATCTCGGCAGGTACTGCGTTATGAGCGGCTTGGTGTCCGGGTTGGCCGCCTCAAGCGCCTTGTGTTTGGCGAGCAGGACCGAGTCCCAGCCGTCGGCGAACAGGTGGTGGGCATCTAGGCGCAGCATGTACGGCTCGTCGTCGTGCAGCGCACCCGCCATGATGCGCGCGAGGTCGGCGCCACGCGGGGAATCGCAGAATACGTTCGTGACTCTCACGTTTTTTAGGTTGCGAAAATCCTCAAATTCGCCCGTCGTGGATTGTTGGCAGATGCCGAAAGACAGCCCTTCTGGGTTTGCCGCCGTGGCGATCGCGCCCTCCACCGTCAGGCGAAGGTGGTCTTCGTTGAAGGAAGGTATCAGAACGAAGATTCTTTCGTCATTTGACATGAACAGACATTATCATGTTTTGGTGCTATTGTTTGCCTGTGGGGAACAGGTCGAAACACAACTACAAGCGAAAGGCAGCGACCAAAATAATGTCTGACATCAATTCGGATACCCCAACGGATATACCGAACTTTACCGCCGGCGAACTGGATATCTTCGTCGTGCTGGCCGAGTACTCGCAGGAAATAGAGCGACTGCGCGCGATGGTGTTCGGCTTGGGCGGAGACCCAGATTCGCGCTACACTTCAGAGGAATTGGGCGGGAGAGTCGGGGATCAGCAACCCGACCCCGAACTGGCAAGAATGAGCAAGGAGACGACATATGAGTGACATTCTTTCAAACGTTTCAGCAGACGTAGTTCTTGTGGAACTAACAAACCAAATCGCGTCGCTTTCGCGAGAGAACGCGATCCTGAAGGCCATGACACAGAAATTACGTCAGCAACTTGCTGTTTTGGAAAACGAAATTGCGGCGCTCCGATCTGCTGGGGATCCCGACAAAGCGTAATATGCCCACTTGGGAAGAACACAAGAGTGGAGTTGGTCCGCAACATGGCGCACTCGGGGATCCCGACTACTACCATGAATTGTTTATTTAGCTATTCTTGTATTGTTACTTCTCGTAGATGTAAAACCTGGTTGCTGCATACCTGACGCCGGAAATTACCGGTTTTACAGTGTGGGAAAAAAGGTAGTTTGACGGAAAAACAAGTATCTGTCCGGCTTTGGGGGCAACCTCGACGTCAATCTGGTCGAATACAAGCTCTCCACCCGTGTAGCTGTTGTTTCTGTCCGTATAGCTGTCGTTCAGGTAGATGATCGCTGACACGACACGCGGCCTGTCCGGCTGCTCGTCTGTGTGGGTGCTGAAAGATCTTTGGGGACCAGATCTGAGTACGGTGATCCTGTTGGCTTCTTTGCGATCTCTATAGTTTTCTGGTTCCAATTGTCGTAATGAAAATTCGGGCGTATATTTTCTCACTATCTCGTCGAATATGTCAAACATGCCGTGTGACAGCCTCGTTATCGGATCGACCGGATGACATTCCTTATGTTTTTCGGTAAGAAAAAAATTTTCGAACCTCATTGATTCGTCAACCTTATTGTCGTCTTTTCCGTAGCCTGCCTTAGTCCATTGTTTGTAACAAGCGTTTATTGTGAGGCCGCAAAGTATTTCTGCTGATTGTTGATCGATTGTATAAACCTTCAGACCGGGAAACAATGATTTTTCGTCAATGATTTTATAGTTGACTTTTTCTACTTCTTCGACTTGGCGGTTGACGAGTTCAATTTCTGAATAGTAATCAAGGACTCTGGCGTAGGAATCTGTGCCAACGGTATTTATGCACGGGGGGTTCGGTCCTGGTGGATCCGGAAGCGGGAAGTACCTGTGGCGGTTGAAGAATCGGATGTCTCCGTCTTTACCATATGTCGCCATTCCGCCTCGTTTGCCATGTTTTTTTTCTTGAATAATCCAGTGATCCGGTGTGGCGTATTCAAGAAATAGCTGGATCACATAATCTTCGGGGTTTTTGCTTGGGTATGCGGGTCTTGCGTGATCGTGCTGTTGGCCGAGGAATATGACGGCGGAGTTCTCTTGTAGCTCAAAAGTTTTTCTCTCTACGATTAGTTTCCAGTCGGTTGACTTTCCGATAGTCATGTTTACGGAAAGGTGTGAACCATTTTGATCTACGTGTTCCCATAGGTGTGGTATGCATTCGTCTTTTATTTGGTATTTGACCAGGTAGTTGTAGGCGGGTTCAAGGTCATTCCTGCCGCAAATCTCGTTGATTTTTACGACCAGTTCTTGATTGATTTGTTCGGGGATCTGAAGCGATCCAGTCCACCTTGCTATAAGCGAGTCGTATTGCGCAGTTCCAAGCATCTCAAGGGCCCGTTCTTTGAGAATTTCAAAACTTTTTTGCGGTAGATAACCGTGGACGATATGTGGTTCGATATTTATTTTAGGTATGTCGAACAGGGTTTTGCCATCTTTGTGCACGCCCATAACAAATCCTTTTCACCATTTACCGAGCGGGCAGGTTGCTCCTTCGAGGCGAGCTTTGAGTTTCATGAAACATCCACATTCTCTGCATTGAAATGTCGGCTTTATGAGCCTGTCGCATCCTGCGCATTCCGCGATTCGATCCGCATACTTGCTGTCTTCAGCTTTTGGCATATTCGGATTCAGCACGTCCCACGGCCTGGTTGTCCCAAGTTTCTTTTTATATTCCTGCCATGCGCTCATAGTTACTCTGTGGGTTCTGTTGTTCCTACGCCCGTGTAGTAACCATGTTCTGGGGCATTGGGGTTGGTGAATGTTCCACCTGCCCCCAGCAGGTCGCCGTTTTGCACGACGTTTTTTTGTGCCGGGGTCAGTTTGATTACCTGTGGATCAGACGAAAAAACGGCTATCAGAAGTTCGGCCTGATTGTGTACCGGGAAGATCGTGCCAACCTCACCGTCCACTACGAATGCAAAAAATTCAAAGCTTTCTGGGTGTGAAACTGGGTTTATTTGTTGTGGAGTATCTGACATGTTGTTACCTCGAATTCATCATACTTCGTTTGGAGAGTTGCGTTTTTTGTAATCTTCGTTTACATATTTGTTGACGAAATTTGCGCTGGCCTGGGTCAATTTTTCATCACGGAATGCAATTTCCGCGTCCATATCAACGCCGTTTTCATTCATAAAACGTTCCCTGATGTAATCGATCAACAACGTTCCTATCCCCTTACGCCGGTGGTCCGGATGCACCATCAACCCGAAGGGTTTTTGATATCCCTCTTCATTGATAAAACTCATATTGAATGCCAATAGCTCTCCCGTTTCGGACCTGTAAAATGTGTATCGAACATCAACCACATTTGTGTGGCCAAATCTGTCTGCTTGTGTTTTTACTATCATTTCGCTGAAACCAGGATCTCCTGACGGATATCTGTTTACTACTTGATCCCAGTAACCCATATTGACCTCATCGTCCGTACGTGCCGGTTCGATGTTGTCCCAGACCCAAACTTTGTTTTCCTCGTTCAACCATGATTGTTCAAAATTTTTCATTTTGCCTCCCGACACAACGACCGCACCCTACCATGCTCAGAGGCATTGCCAGCCTTCTTTGATGTCCAAATTGCAAGTTCCGCAGCATGAAGGAATGGTTCCGCACTCTGGGCACGGCGGAGCAACACCGACTGGCGGGGTAACGTCAACCGGCGGAGCAACACCGACTGGCGGGGTAACGCCAACCGGCGGTTCAACACCGACTGGCGGGGTAACGCCAACCGGTGCTGGTTGACCGATACATTCGATGAAGAGATCGTAATCCGAGCAGTCGCACTTGCTGTATTGATACCAAATAGAACCAGTGTATGGATAAGAATTGCATAGCCCACCATGGCCTGGGCCGTAATTATTTTGTTTGACCCAATTCCAACCATTTCCACCATTGTTTCCAGGTCCGTTGTTCGATGGAGCGCCGCAGGAAGCAGACGACACGCATGGGCCATATGAGGGAGTACACGTGCAACCTGTAATCGTGGGGATATAGTAAGTAACGGTTTGATTTCCGGGGTTCCCACAACCGGTCGAGCATGATTCAGAACCTGTATACAAAAGAAGACACTCGTTGGCGGCGCACGGGTTGACTGGTGGTGGAACTGGATCGACTGGTGGTGGAACTGGATCGACTGGTGGTGGAACTGGATCGACTGGTG
>Ga0172372_10007941_pt1 | contig 14162 bp, 17 predicted proteins | sample LakKiv5m_2_FD_114544 | JGI IMG/M metagenome (GOLD analysis project Ga0172372, IMG submission 114544) | Freshwater microbial communities from Kabuno Bay, South-Kivu, Congo - kab_092012_9.5m | ecosystem: Environmental > Aquatic > Freshwater > Lake | place: Democratic Republic of the Congo...
CGTCGCCAGAACATAGCCTTTACTGCGGATCTTCTTGGCGAATATTGTCTTAGTGAAAAGGAGGCAGAGGCGTATCTAGATAGATACATGGAGGCCCTGACAGTGCTAGGTAAGACTATTCACCGCTGGCCTGAATCAAAACCAATTATCAAAGACCATCCGGGGGAAGCCACTGCTCTTTGCATCTCAGTAAAGCTAACAGCTCTCTACTCTCAGTGCGGACCATTAAATGTCGAGAAAAGTGTAGAAGTTTTGAGTGAACGACTTGCGCGAATAGTCAGAAAGGCTCGCGAGGTAAACGCTTCTATCTACGTTGATGCCGAAGACTCGGGGAACAATGAGATAATTTATAAAACCTACAAAAACGTTTTTGGTAGTGAGGAGTTTAAGAACTTTCCTTATCCGGGCATCGTAGTCCAGGCCTACTCAACTGCTGCAAATGGAATCATAGATGATCTACTTGAGTTCTCTAAATCCAGAGGCACTCCAATTGCTGTCAGACTTGTGAAAGGCGCCTATTGGGATCATGAAACAATCTCATGTGAACAGAACAACTGGCCCTGCCCTCTTTTTAAGAAAAAAGAGTCGTCCGATGCAAATTATGAAGCTCTAACTAGAAAATTAATTGATAATCATACCTTAATATTCCCAGCTTTCGCATCTCATAACATTCGCTCGCTATCGCATGCTTGCACTTATGCCGAGCTCAAGGGTCTAGAACCGAAACATTTTGAACTCCAGATGTTATTCGGCATGGCAGATCCAATCTGTTTTGCTTTTAGAGATAAGGGGTATCTTATCCGACAATATGTGCCGCTCGGAGAGATGCTCCCAGGCATGGGTTACTTGATCAGAAGATTACTTGAGAACACCTCAAACGAATCATTCCTGCGTCATACCTTCTTCGATCAAGACAAAATAGACGACCTACTGTGTCAACCAGAGATGAAAGAGTAACTAAATTTTTTTGGAGAAATACTATGTTTAAAAATGAAGCCCTTACTGACTTCACCATTGAGTCCAATAGAGCAAAATTTAGAGAAGCCCTAACAACCCTCGATTCCAAAATAAAATCAGGAATAGTCGCCAAGCCCATGATAGGCGGCAAAGCTATCTCCTGCTCCGCCAAGATAACCTCTACTGACCCATCCGATCCTAGTATTGTTGTTGGAACCGTCGAGCATGCTGGAGCTGCAGAGGCCGAAGAGGCCCTGAAGGTACTGAATGCTGCCGCACTGGAGTGGAGAAATGTACCATTCCAAAAGAGGGCCGAGATTCTCAAGAAAGCCGGCAACATTATGCGGGAGAAGAAGTTTGAAATTAATGCTCTCATATGCCGCGAAGCCGGCAAACCGTGGGCCGAAGCCGATGGAGATACCGCCGAAGCAATAGACTTTTGCGATTATTATGCAGAAGAGATGATGCGCCTAGGTCCTCCACAAAAGATGGGGACTGTGCCCGGGGAGGACAATATATATTTTTATCAACCCAGAGGCGTAGGAGTTATTATCTCCCCTTGGAACTTTCCTTTCGCAATCACCTGCGGCATGGCTGTGGCAGCACTAGTAACAGGTAATACAGTTGCAATTAAGCCCTCTGACCAAACAGCCCTAATAGCACACAAGTTAGTCGAGATTCTCTTAGAGGCAGGATTCCCTGGCAACACCATGGCGCTATTGCCAGGAAGAGGCAGCGTGGTGGGAGCAAACATGGTACGCAGCCCTAATGTTGATTTCATCTGCTTTACGGGCTCCAGAGAAGTTGGGCTTGATATAATTCAAGCCGCCTCGGTGGTTCACCCTGGTCAGAGGAATGTTAAGAAAGTTATAGCCGAAATGGGCGGCAAAAACGCAGCCATAATCGATGAAGATGCAGACCTAGATGAGGCCATCAAGGGTGTTCTGCACAGTGCTTTTGGCTACGCCGGCCAGAAGTGCTCTGCCTGCTCAAGAGCTATCGTAGTTGGTGAGATCTATGAGACTTTTGTTGAGAGACTCTCTAATGCTGCATCCGATCTAATGGTCGGAGCCGCCAAAGAGCCTTCCACATTCTTGCCTCCTGTTATTGACCTAGCCTCTCAAAAGAGACTTCTTGGGCAGATAGCCGATGCAGAGAAAGAGCTAAAACTTGCCTTCAAAGGCAAAGTTCCAGCTGTCGGGAACTTTGTTCCAGCGACCATATTTAGAGATGTCCCGACCACACACTGGATCTGGACGGAGGAATTATTTGGGCCAGTAATAGCGGTGACCAAAGCTAAGAGCTTCGACCAAGCGCTAGAATTTGCGAATAACTCACCCTATGCGCTAACTGGTGGGGTATTCTCAAGGAGTCCAGTAAATCTTGATAAAGCGCGTCGTGACTTCAGGGTTGGCAATCTTTATATAAACCGCAAGCAAACAGGAGCCCTTGTTTATCGTCAACCGTTTGGTGGGTTTAAGATGTCGGGGGTAGGCTCAAAGGCTGGCGGCCCCGACTATTTAATTCAATTTATGGAGCCCAGAACCATTACAGAGAATACAATGAGAAAAGGGTTTGCTCCTCAAAGTTGACATCAGACGGGCAGAAACCTAAACTGCCACCGGCAATTTAAATAGGGGTGGTGGCATATGTCCATGTTGTATCGGGGTGCTTTAGCCTTAATTCTGGTCCTGAATTCTTCATTTTTTATCGGGTGCGGTGGAGATAACTCTGACCTTGAGGAACGTACTAGCGAGCCCCAGGTTCAGGCCTTTTCTACCTACTCTTACACCAGCGATAGTAACGGCAGTGCTACGGCCTCGTTCCCAATACCAGCGGGTACCAGCTCGTTTAATCTTACTATCTTAGGGTACAGCAACATCTACATAACGGTCCTAGAACTACGAGACCCTTCAGGCAACTTGGTTGAGAACTCCAGCTCGTTATCACGGAAAACTGGGAATGACATTACCGTAAAAGCACCTGTGGCGATTAATTTTCCTCTCGATCCAGACCTGACCAGCCAAATTCCAAGTGGGACCTATACCCTGAGCTTATTAACCAAAAAATCACTGAGTAGCACTAAACCAAACATTCCCTTTAGCCTTAATGTTGCAGTCAAAGCCGATCCGATCGATTACACCAAAGATGCTTATGTAGACGTGAATGCAATTCTAAGTGGAGCAGTAGCTAGTGACGTAAAAAATAAAGAATCAATCAGAGTGGCGCTTGCTAAGGCTCAAGATTTTTACCGTGACTGGGGCATAGATCTCGGTATTAAGGTTATTGAGAGAAAGGATCAGCTCAGCATTTTGCCTAGCCCTCTTGATTCAAACTCCAATTATTACTACGAACAACTCAGCTCAGAGTATCCCGGAGCGGTGAATTTAGTATTTGGTGTTGATATCGAAGACCGCGATACCCTAGAGAATAGATTTGCCGAAGGTGGCTATACTCCGATCCCTTCTATCCCCTCCGCGAAATCAGCCGTGGCATTGAGCGTAAGAAGACTAGCCGGATCAGATGGTCTGTTCGATAGCGATGATGATGCTGACGATAACTTCACCAGCCAGATCTATGAAGATGAGACCCTTCAGATGGCTACAGTAATTGCGCACGAAATCGGACACGCCCTCGGATTGAAGCATACAGTGGACCTTGCTGGAGAGAAGGTCATAGACTCTGATACCATACTTGATACTGAAACCTGTGTCGATTTTGATAATTGTCGTGCTAGAGAAGAAGTTGTTGAAAACATCATGTTCCCCTTCACAATGAAGAAAAGGGGCTCTTACAGAGAATTCTGGGCTAGAACAAATATAACAGCTCAGCAATCTACTGTGATGAAACAGAACGTATTAGTTAAAGTTAAGTAAGACCGCTCAGAAGTGATTGCCGAAACCTCTTAATCGGTTAAGATATCGATATGAGCGAGTGGCTACTTCATTTTGAAAATCCCTTTTTAATATATGGGATCCTTTTTGGACTCCTTCTTCTGGGAGCGGTGGGATTCCCCATGCCCGAAGATCTGCCCCTACTTTTTGGTGGAGTCTACGCCAACTCAGGCAAAATAGATATTTGGCATACCATACTGATCTGCTACTCAGGTGTTGTAATGGGGGATCTGATCATTTTTGCCATAGGTAGAAAGCTTGGCCCCTCCCTCTTTCAAAAAGAATGGTTCAAAAAAAAGCTAACCCGCCACAAGATGAAAAGGCTTCGTTTGAAGTTAGAGAAGAGAAGCCTGTTGATGATATTTATGGCTCGGCATCTATTCTATCTCCGTACGGTAACGTTCCTTATTTGCGGAGCGGTCAAAATGCGCTGGAGTCGGTTTATTTTGGCTGATTGTGGAGCCGCCCTGATAAGCGTACCGCTTATGGTCTTTATCGGATACACATTTGCCGAACAGTACGACACCCTAGTGGCCTGGATGGATGAAGCCAAGCTCTGGTCTATACTTCTAGCTTTCCCGGCAGCAGTCCTTATTTATCTATTATTTTTTAAAAGAAAAAAGATTAAAAACTCTGATTTGATAGATCAAGATACTAGCACTAGTGAAATGAACGGCGGTTCTCAAGATAGAGTAGATCCCTAAGGCCGCCACCAACTGAACTCCTTAGTGAATCGCCCACAGACTCAATAGTGCCAACCCGACACTGAATAACCGTTTTGTAGGCCAATAACCCCTCGCCCATCTCAAGACCGGCGTGAAACAAAATAGCTTGTCGCGCTTCTAGGGCCGTAACTAATTGTTCAACTGTGGGGAGCCAAATAAATGTTTCCCTTAACTCTTTTGGAGTCATTCCATCTGGATCAACCAAGATTGATATCTGTTCTAGATTTTCTCGGAAGCTAACTTCATCGCCTATGACTGGTTGCCAGATCAATCCGGCACAATCCAACTCTCCGGCGATTGTAATAAAGGGCATGTCTATCAAGGATGATCCCATAAAACCATCTCAAATCCCTACCTAACCATTATATCGGTATTTCTCTACCGCTGCTGGAGGCAATTGCAATAAGAAATACCCTTACCCTTTTTGATGCTGGAATAGGCTTGAATGATTGAGAAATGTGACCGAATGATTATTCGGCTATTTTAAAAGACAGTGAACGAAATATTCCTGATTGCCGCTCTTCTGGCCTTTAATTTTGCTGGGGACAACACTAGAGACGGTGCTGCCCTGAGTTGTTATGTACTCTATGACTGACTCGCATGCTTCTTTCTGTAGCACCTCACTCTGCACCACACCCCCCTCAGAGACCTTCTCTTTAGGCAACTCAAATTGCGGCTTCACTAGAGCCACCACTTCGGCTGGGCGAACCATAACTTTAAAAAGCTCACCAAGAATTAATTTCAAAGAGATAAAGCTGACGTCCACCACCCCAAAGTTTGGGCGAGGCTCTAACACGCCCTGATTAAGCGCAGATAAATTTCTAGCATTTGTATTTTCAAAAGATCTGACTCTGGGATCATTTCTCAACTTCCAATCGAGCTGATTTGTGCCCACATCTACGGCATAAACAAGGGCCGCACCATTCTGCAGCAAACAATCAGTAAATCCGCCTGTGGAGGATCCGATATCCATACAAACTTTATTGTTTACCGTAATTTTTAGATCAGAGAGAGCGCCCTCTAGCTTTTCTCCACCTCGACTCACGAACCTGCTCTGCCCAGTCAGTCTCACCACCGAATCTGGCTTAACTAGAGAGCCAGCCTTCAGCACGGGAGATTCATCGACCAGGACCTCCCCCGCCATGATTATTTTTTGAGCCTTTTCTTTAGTCGGAGCTAAACCCAAATTGCAAAGTAAATCGTCGAGCCTTATCTTCGCCACGGGCTTATTAATAAACTAGTGAGTTGGACCTTTTTTAGAATCATCCTCAGCTCTGGATGATGCGCCACGCGATTGGGCCTCTGGGATCGAGACACTCCAAATGAATAAAGCTGCTAGGCCAGCAATCGCTAGTACTGTAATGAATAACTTTAAGAAAAGAATAAAAACCATTCCAACAACAAGGGCAACGGCAGAAGCTTTGACCCCGTTGTCTTCAACCCAAATTCGGACGTCATCGACATATTCACGAACTAGGTCTATCCACTGCTCTCGGCTCTTTTCTCTGATTTTTGCGATTATATCCATGGCTCTGATTCTATATCGTTAAAACTTAGTAAACAAGTAAAAGCATCTAGACTTGCCTAAATAAGAGAGATGAAATTATAGTTTAGACAGATTCAACTAGTTGGAGACCCATATGAAATTCATTTCCATACCTTTGTCTGCCTCCCTTATCTTTGCTTCTGGCTCATTTGCTGCTGATGCTGAAAAAGGCAAAGCCACTTTTAATACTCTCTGCCTGAGCTGTCATGGCGCCACAGGTATGGGCGACGGCCCTGTTGGGGCGGCTCTTCCAGCAGATCAGAAGCCTCGAAACTTGCAGGACCCAAAATCATATAAGTATGCCAAAGACGATGCCAAGCTTGCTGAGATTATAAGGAAGGGTGGGGCCGCTCTTGGACTCAGCATGATGATGCCAGCTCAGCCTTCTCTCTCTGATACTGATATCGCCGACTTAATAGCCTATATCAAAACCTTTCAAAAATAAGATGACTCAAAATTCTGAGTCCCAACGATACAGCCTTTTAGGCGCATCTTCCTCTAAAGCCGGGGTCCTAAAGGCTGTTGCTCCAAAAAAACCGTCCCACTTTATAGAGCTCTCTCCGGATCTTGCAGGAGATAAAGAATTCCGCTCCTTTATTCATGCCGATGGAGCTGGCACAAAATCAATCCCAGCTTATATTGCATTCAGAGAAACCAAAGATCCCTCTTGGTTTAAAGGGCTGGCTCAAGACGCCCTGGTGATGAATCTCGATGATATTATGTGCGTTGGCTCGCCAGATTCGATGCTTCTTTCAAATACAATCGGGCGAAATAAATTAAATGTACCTGATGAAGCCATTAAAAATATTATTGATGGATATAAAGAGTGCACCGCCCTTCTAAAAGATTACGGTGTGGATATAACCTCGGGCGGCGGCGAAACCGCAGATGTTGGTGATGTTGTTAGAACTATGATTGTGGATGCCACAATTGCAGGGCGCATAGCTTTAGAGAAAACAATCTCGACTGATAACATTTACAGCGGCGATGTAATTGTAGGGCTCTCTTCTACTGGGCAAGCGAGCTATGAAACGCGCCCCAACTCAGGAATCTCAAGTAACGGGCTGACACTAGCAAGACACGTGGCGATTCCGCATATATATGCCGAAAAATATCCAGAAGTTTTGGCGCCCGAGATTAATAAATCTGTAGCGTATAAAGGAAGTGAAGATATCTTCGCTAAACGACAAGATCTTGGGATGAGTATTATTGAAGCACTACTCTCCCCCACTCGGACTTATGCGCCGATTCTTGCCAAGATTTATTCAGCAGTTAATCTAAAAAAGATTCACGGCGTAATTAACTGCACAGGTGGTGGCCAGACAAAACCGCTCCGATTCGGCAAAAATGTGCGATACATTAAAGATTCTCTTTTTCCAGTGCCGCCATTTTTTAAGCTGCTCCAACAGATGGGCGATATCCCTTGGGCCGAGATGTATTCGGTTTTCAATATGGGTCACCGAATTGAAATCATCTGTGAACCATCAGTGGCAGATTCAATCATAAAAATTTCAGAGGGATTCTCTGTCGCAGCCAAGAGAATTGGCCGCGTAGAAGCCAGCACAGGAGAAAATGCTGTGGTGGTGCAGAGTGAGTATGGGGAATTTAGGTACGGTATTTAGACCAAAGCGAATTATAAATTAAAAATGACTTAAGCAAGTAGCTGTTTTTGGTGCTGTTTTATTTATATTTCAAAAAGGTCTTCTTATAAGGAACTTACTTGTGAGTAAAGTGCTCCCCGTATTCTGGACCTAATACTACTTCGGCGCATGTAGCGACCTAGTTTAATTTTGGCGCGCAGGAGGGACTGTCATATTTTGACGAGTAATCGACTATGCCTAAGGAATATTTACAGATGGCTTTCGATAAGATTAAGAATCAACTCGGCGCAACGCTCGCCATCGGGGAACAAATTGCAACCAATGGAAAGACTGTTGTCATGTCGGGGTGCTTGGACGGTGCTCCGATAGTCATTAAGAGTCTCGTGACGGATAATGACTTCTACTCAGCAAGTTTTCGGCATGAGGTTCAATTATACCAAACCTTTTTTGCCCATAAACCGCCATTCGATATTCCCAAGATTTATCTTGTAACTGAAGATCCACCGAGCATTGTTTTCCAAAGACTCGACGGCAATGTCCTCTCGGATGAAAGGTTTCCTCGCGCCGATGAGCTCTCTTGGGAACGGGTGGAAAAGATATACGATATGTTGTTGAGTCTGCGGCAGTACGATGTCGCGGTCTCGGACGACCGCGCAGGGGTTCTTAAGCGGTATAATGAACGCTGGAACAAATATATTCAGCATGGAATTTATACGCCGGAAGACAAAGCTATTTTGCAGAGACTTGAATCGACACCGGGCTGGCGCTGCGAATTTAATCATGGAGACCCCGTTCCTCGAAATATTATCGTGGCGCATGATAAACCTTCTTTGATTGATTGGGAATTTGGCGGGAGCTATGTGCCGTTTTACGATGTAGCGGTGCTGTGGGCGGTGCTCAGCAGACAGCCTGAATTGCAGCAAGCATTGGAGATGACTATTCGGGCATTACCGCTGCATGACCAAGTCTGTTTCGCGGCAAATACGCTCAATGTTGCTTCGCGCGAATTAAGAATTCACATGGATTTGCCTGATGGCCATGAAATCAAGGCAGATCGGCTTAAGTTCCTGAACCCACTGATGGACAAGGCGCGCAGCATTATTGACCGCCTGCCCCCCGGCCAATAAGGGATAAGAGATGCGTTTCCCCCTTTCTAATAATACATTCCTCTAGCTTAAAAATAATTTCCGCAGAAGATGATTCTTTACTTCTCTCGGCCATTACTGACATCGGCGCAACCAAACAACAAACGAATAAAGCTACCCAAACTGATCTCATAAAACCTGCCTGAGAAAGCGACGAAGACCTTGATCGTTCAAAAAAAGTTTAGGGAATTCAGCTTAACGGCCATGAATATACGAGTATCTCGCAGGATCAGGTGACTTATGCCCCGTACGGCTCCAGCACCAAGTCCTTATTTACGAAGATCGAGAACGTTTTCGAATCTCAAAAATCTGTAACTTAGATTCCCTCCAACACCCGCCTACAAAAATTTCTAAAATTCATCACCTGTACTTTGGGCTCGGCGTATTCCTGGCTTGAAAAATGCACCTGATAAAATATGGGGATATTGGTTCTCTCTCTAAAGTACTTAATTGATTTTGACACCGACGCATCTCCACTTTTAGCTTCTACAGCAAAAATGGGCTTCTTGTTCTGAAGTACAACAAAATCAATTTCATGCCCATCAACATCACGCAGATAACGCAACTCCATTTTGTGCCCGTGAGTGTCCTCCTTCCAGTGGCAAAATTTTAGCAGATGAGAAGCAATCAAATTTTCTCTTCGGGCGCCTGCATCCTCAATTTCAGACCAATCCCAAAGATAGAGCTTATTGGTCTTTCTTACCGCCCTGACTTTAGGCGTACCAAAGGGGGCTATTCGATAACAGTAATAGACCTGTTCAAGGAGTTGAATCCAAGAACTAACTGTGTTTGGGGAAACTTCTAAATCTTCCTGGATACTCTTTATTGACAGCGGCGAGCCTACTTTACTTGGCAACATATCCGCCAACAACTCTACCAGCGAAATTTCTCTTATCGCAGTTAGGTCCGATAAATCTTGATTCACTACCCTACTGCGGCGCTCTCTTTGCCAGCGTCGAAGAAAGACCTCGTCAGCTTTTACATACGGCTCTGGGAATCCACCGAAGGCTTCAAGCCTGCTTAGCGTTTCAGCTTTATACTGCCGATCAACTTCGCCCAAAGAAAATGGATGCAAACGAAAATAGAAATAGCGCCCAAAAAGAGAGTCACCTCCCTTCCTAAAATGATCAAGCCGAGCAGAGCCAGTAACTATAATTCTCAGTTTGCCTTCATTTTTATCGTATAAAGCCTTAAGCAGCGTGCGCCAACGCGCGTATTTGTGAATTTCATCTAGGACAACTGTATTTAGACTTGGATCGATTTGATGTTTCTTTAGAAGCACGCGCTGCTCCAAATCATCCCAAGAAAGGTATTGCTCCTCTCTAGTTAAAAACTGTTTCGCAAGGGTCGTTTTGCCAACCTGCCTTGGTCCCCCAATCAGCACCATTTTATCTTTCAGGTCTTCAGAGATTTGAGAGGTTATCGTTCGAGTAAAATTCATATACCTGAATATTGCTCGGCAGTAAAATTCAGTCAAGTGAATTTTACTAGAATTAGATAATCACCCAAAACAGCGCGCTAAGCTCAATACATTGCCTCGTTTGGCCCATTTTCATAAGTGCTGTACCGGGGCTACTCCATTAGACGCTCAGGTCGGGGAACGGTCAGCCCCTGGCCCAGGCCGCCGCCCGCCCTGGCAACCCTCAACTCTCTCACCGCCGAACGGAGGCAGGGCCTAACGCTGGCGCGTCAGGCTCCCAATTTTGCCCTCTGCCCCCTGTGCCCTCTGTACCGTGGCTACTAGGTGGGGGTACGTTCGGTTCGTTTCATCTCTTTAATGGAGGGTTTTTATGAAGCGTCCACTCGTCCTTACCGCCGAGGAAACAGCAAGCGCACTTGGAATCACAAGCGAAGCGATTCCGGAGCTTATTAAGACCGGAATCCTTGAAGGCTTTTTAGTCGGAGACGATTACCGGATTCGGATAAGCTCAGTTGAAAGTATTACGGGGCCCCTAGCCGCTGAGTTCATAGCCCAGATTGAGGAGAGTGTGCCTCTGCGCTAGAGAAACATGTCGTTTGGCGATTCGTTGAGGACGATACCACCTCGCGGCTTTATTGGCGATAAAACAGGGGCGGGAGGTGTAGGTTACGAAATTACGAAAATGTTCGTTTTCCGGGGAGGAGTACACCTCCTGTTACAGACTCATTCGCATTTGTAAGTACACAATTTATAGTTCCAGCAACAAAATTCCTCGGCCCGCAGACCGCAATTAACTTGTTGGGTTATGTTGTTAAGCTTGCAAGTACCAGTCCCCCGACCGTTTGCTGGGTCGGAAGGGCGTCTGCAGGACCCATTCTCATCTCTACACGGGGGCGAAGGATTTTTTTCCAAGTCATCTCGCACCAAATCCCTCAGTCGTTCTTCACACTCATCCTGTATCTCGTTATCCAGGCAACCGCAATGCATTGGGTTGTTTGTATGAATTGACATGCATGTACTACAACCCTTTTCGCCTTCTCTCAGCAGGAATTCGACTTCCCGTGCAGTAAAGGTTGCTTCTTCTGCAAACGCTGAAATCGGTGCGACCAAACAACAGGCAAACAAAGCTACCCAAGCTGATCTCATAAAGCCTCCTCAAAAAGTAACTAAGACCTTCATCGTTCAAAAAAAAAAAACATTAGGGAATTCAGCTTAACGCCCATGAATATACGAGTATCTCGTAGGATCAGGTGACCTATGAATCGTACGGTTCGCGTATAGGCAAATAAATCTCTCTAAATGGAATTACGGCCTTGATAGGCAGGAGCGGGTTTTAAGGAGTCCGTCACAGGATCTCTTGGAATTTGGGGTGGTGATTTCGCCCGCTCCCCGGTGTGGCAGGTAGACACCCCGCCGCACACAACAGGTGCTGGACCAGGGCGGTGAGCAGCTTTAATCACTGAAACGCTTCATCTTGCTACCTAATGACTGCGGCATGGGGCGGGCCTCAGGGCTGAGGTAAAAAGCCCCTGTTAGGCCATAGCTCTCCCCGGAGTATGGGGAGTTTGGGTACGGTATTTAGACCAAAGCGAATTATAAATTAAAAATGATTTAAGCAAGTAGCTGTTTTTACTGCTGTTTTATCTATATCATCTTATAAATATTTCCTTACCCAACAGTAAGGCTATGAGCAGAGCACGTATCACTAGCAAAGGACAAACTACCATTCCCCAGGAAATTCGAGAGTTTCTCAATATTCACCCAGGGGACTCAATCGATTTTATAGTACTCGATAACGGCACAGTTGAGGTGCGGCCAGCCTATATAGACGTCAAGGACCTCTCTGGAATATTAAAAAAGGAAGTCGGCAATAAAATTGTATCAGTTGAAGAGATGAATCGTTCAATCAAAGAGAGAGCAGCTCGGCAGAGATGATAGGCATCGATACAAATGTTTTAATTAGATACCTTGTACGAGGTGATTTAAGTCAAGCTCAAGAAGCAGCTAAAATTATCGAAAGAGAATCTGACTCTATTTTAATAAATTCTATAGTGCTGTGCGAATTGGTATGTGTACTAGAATCAGCCTACGAATGCACAAAAAAATCGATAGCATCTGTGCTAAAAAAAATACTATCTACGAAGCAGTTTGAAATCCCGAATCGTTCGTTAACTTGGCGGGCGCTCAACTTGTATGAAAACTGCAAAGCCGACTTCTCAGACATATTATTGGGCATGGAAAACCAGGCTCAGAAATGCTCGACGACCGTAACTTTCGATAAAAATCTAAATAATACTGGCCTTTTTGAACTCTTAAAGACCGACGGCGATTAGACCGCCAGGTCTATCTGGGAGCTACTACCTCTACCAATACTTCTCAATATGCAAATTACCCGGCTCTTTCTTTGAGTGCTCTTTATAGCCGAAAGTCGTCACGACTTCGCTCATATCAGTAACCATCTTTGGATTTCCGCAGAGCATTATGTGCTCTTTCTCTGGCGCTACTTTAATAATCTCTTTTTTGAAGAGATCTTGAACGTATCCTTTGTGGCCGCTAAATGAACCATCAGCGCGGCTCACTACGGCTTCGTAACGAAGCGGCTTATTCGCAGTAAAATGCCCGATCTCTTCTTGATACGCCAAATCGGTTGGATACCGCACTCCATGCACCAGTGTAATCTTGCCGTATCTATCAAAAATATCTGGCAGCCTTAACATCGACATGAACGGAGCAAGCCCTGTGCCTGTTGCCACCATCACAATATCGCTACCTTGTGGCACATTATTGAGCGTAAACACCCCTTTCATCTTTGGGGCCATGAAAATTCGCTCGCCTTCTTTCAGGAGCTCAAACCGACTTGTTAATTCACCCTCTGGCAGAATCGCTATGTAAAACTCAACATAATCCTTAGTGTGCGGGCTCGAAGAGATAGAATAAGGTCTCTTGATTAACTTATCCGCCGCCGGTGGAGTGGCCTCGGCTGGAAACTCAGCCGGCCGTGGCGCGCCTCCCATAAGCCCCAAAGTTGCATACTGACCAGGCTCAAACGAGAAGTTCTTATCATCAGGCTCAACCTGTAAAACAATAAGACCCTTGGCTACGACTATCTTTTTTCTAACTGTGGCGTTTAACATAAGGAAACTTTTACTAAATTGCTCACCTGTTCTATATAAAAGGGAGTTTATCTTCAAGGACTGGGCTCATTATAAAGGATTTAAGCCCTAAAAATTACATGGACATTGTACTACACGAACCACAGATTCCACAAAATACAGGCTCAATCGCCCGCACCTGCGCTGCCACTCAGACGCCGCTTCATATTGTGGGGAAGCCCGCTTTTGAGATCTCTGACCGCACCGTGCGTCGCGCCGGGCTTGATTACTGGCCTTATGTGGAGCTTCATCAACACACCTCGCTGGATGAGTATTTGGAGAAAGTGAAGCCTCGGAAGATCTGGCTCTTTTCAAAATTCGGCACCCAGCTTTATTACAAAGCCGAGTTCCACCCCAATGACGCCCTGGTGTTTGGGGGCGAAGTCAAAGGTCTCGGCCCAGAGATTCTAAACCGCTGGCCGGAGCAGGTCCTAAAAATCCCGATGCCGTGCGAAGGGGTCCGGAGCCTGAATCTTAGTAATACCGTCTCTATCGCGCTCTATGAGGCTAGGAGGCAGTTGAAAATTGATGAATAGGTTAATCCCCGAACCCCCGCGCTCTCAGAAAAATGCCCAAAATAAGAAAGTATCTACGAAATAATCGTATTTTATAGTAATTAGTTTTAAAGGGTCGTAATAAACGGCCGATAAGGTAAGTAGCGAGTGCAGAGAGGAACAGCAGTAGAGATCAGTAGCAATTAAAATTAAGGGGCATTGCATGTA
>Ga0172372_10007942_pt1 | contig 14162 bp, 13 predicted proteins | sample LakKiv5m_2_FD_114544 | JGI IMG/M metagenome (GOLD analysis project Ga0172372, IMG submission 114544) | Freshwater microbial communities from Kabuno Bay, South-Kivu, Congo - kab_092012_9.5m | ecosystem: Environmental > Aquatic > Freshwater > Lake | place: Democratic Republic of the Congo...
CAATGAGGAGGGCGGTCCACCCTCCCATCTTCTCTGTTTTCTTTGCAATTCTCCCTGAGCATAAATACTCATGTCACAGATGCGTAGGCATAAATGCTCATCGCCAAAGTGAGATGCTCCCGCCGAGCAGCTCCAGGAACTCCACCGCCTCCAGCACCGGGTCACGGCTGCGGTCCCACACCAGGATCGAATGGGGATCGACGTGGTTGTCATCGCGGACCCGCTTGAACGGCCCGTCGAGTAGAAACTGCAGCACCATCTCGCTCTCGCCGGCCATCCTGTTGAACGCTTTCCAGACCATTAGTTTCTCCTCCAGATCGTGAACAAAGGGGTGGGGCTCAGGCCGCCTGCTGGCCCTGGTAGCGGTGCATCACGCTCCAAGCCCCCATGGCGGCGTCGTGATAAGCGTGGTCGCGGATCGAGCTCTTGAAGTTGGCGTACGTGAGGTTCTCCACCTGCTGCATCAGCACCGCGGCCACCCGCTCACGCGGCAGCCAGGCCCGGAAGCGGTAGTCGGCTGCGGGCGTGGTGGTCACGTCGGCCTCGGGGAAGACGCGCTCGATGTCGCCCTCGCGGCGGGCCCGCACCAGCAGCAGGGGCCCCCTGGGCTCGTCTTTGCCTGCCACGACGGAGAGAAAGGCATCACTGAGAAAGATCCACATGGCAGGCCTCCGAGGTACAGATCGCTGACGGGATCAAGTGTCACCCGATTCGCCCGGCCGCGGTGCCTGTGTTGTGCGAACGACGAGCCCTGACCCTGTTGAACGCAGCCACCGCCGAGTCTCAGTGCCCCTGCACGTACAGATGCGGCCCGCAGTGGCCGATCACCACAACGCCGTCCTCGGGATCCCACTCGAAATGCAGGCGCAGGGTGCGGTTGGGCGAGTCCTTCACGCCGATCTTGAGGTGCTGGAGCATCAGCAGCGGCTGGCCCTTGTAGTCAAAGGTGCGCTCGGCCTTACCCACGGCGCTGTTGGCGGTGGTGTCGGATTCCTTGGCGGCCCAGACCTTGGTGCCGAACACCTGCATGGCCAGCTTGTCGGGACCGCCCTGCAGACGCAGCTGCCGGTACTCGGTGGCGAGCTTCCAGACCTGATCGAACAGCTTCTCGCTGGACTCGAAGCCGCAGGCCTCATCGGCTGACTTCAATGCCGAGGGCAGCAGCACCAGGCAGCCGGGCGACACACGATCCACCAGCTCGAGGATCTGGCGCGGGGTCTGCCGGGCGGCGCCATCCCGCAGCACCTCCACCATCCGCTGCAGCAGCGCATTGGCCTGCGTGTCGGGGAGCTGCAAGGCCCGTTCGGAGGAGGGCGATCCCCATGACTGGCGCTGGCTGGCCAGGGAGCGCAGGTACACCACCTCGTTTTCCAGGGGGGCATAGGTGGCTTCCAGTTCCTCCTTCTCCAGCTGGGCGGTCGCCGTGGCGTTTTCCGCCAGATCAAGCAACTGCCTGGTCAGAGAGAGTTCCTCCTGCAGCTCCTGGCGTTCACGCTCCGCCGCATCCACCTGCTGGGCGATCTCTTCCCGGCGCCGGATCGAACTGGAACGCCGCCGCTCCAGCTCCTCTCGCGTCTTGCCGACCTCGCGCTGCAGCTTCTGCTCGGCCAGGCGGCTTTCCTGCAGCCGCTCACTGATCTCCGCCAGACGGGTGCTCTGCACTTCAAAGCGGCGCTCGCGCTCCGCCTGCGCCGTCGATTCACTCGCCACCCCGAAGGCCTGGCGGATCTGGGCCTCGATCAACTCCTCCTGCGGCAGCGATTCCCCATCGAGGCCGCTGAGGCTCACGTACCAGGGGAAACTGCGGCCATCGGGGAGCGGATACCAGCTGTAGCCGCGCTTGCTGATCGTGGCGACCGGCGCCAGCACCTCGCACAGATCGCGCAGGCTCTTCTCGCTGCAGCGCACCACCAGGCGCAGCTTGTCGCCGCCGCGATCGCGCTCGAAATCCCAGCTGAAATCGGCGTTGATCGCCAGGGCGCGTACGGCCTCACTGGCCTGCTCGATCGGGATCGAGAGCTGCAGGCGAAAGGCATCGCGCTCGGTGGTGGTGGCCAGCTCGGTGATCACCGCCTCCACGCCGGAGGCCAGCTGCGGCACCTCCGCCACCAGCAGGGCGGCCAGATAGCGGGGAATGAAGCCGATCCACTGGCCGCGCCAGCGCACCTCGATGGCGTTGGCGTCGTGCTCGTTGTCGGTGACATGCACCAGCTGCACGGGATCGCCGATCGCCATTCCCTCCGCCATCCGCTCCTGGGCGGCCTGAAGCGGAAAGGCCATGTAGGTGGTGAGGATCTCGCCGCTGCGCTTCTGATGCAGGCGCTGGCGTGCCAGCTGGCGCTCACGCGAGGCGGCCTGCTCCAGATCGGCCAGGTGTTGGAACAGGGCACCGCGGGGAGCCATGGGCTGCAGTTAGCTCACTCGCTCCATCTTGCTGGCAAGGGCGTAGGCGCTGGGCGGTGCGCACGGGTTGCGCTGGGCGCAGCGGCAAACCGTGTCTGCCAAGACAGCTCAGCGTCCTGGCGCAACTAAACTAGGTCGCAGACCAGCTTCCGCCGTTCGGGCTACTCAGCTTCACAAGACCATTTCTCCTTTCTCCCAGCGCCATGGACTCCTGCATCGGTGCCTTTGAGGCCAAGGCCCAGCTCTCCCGGCTGCTGAGGGCCGTGGAGAACGGCGAGCAGTTCACGATCACCGTGCGCGGTCGCCCGGTTGCCGACCTGGTGCCCCACCGGGGCCATTCCGCTCAGGGTGTTGAGGCTGCCGTTCACGCCCTGCAGGCGTTCCCGCGGATTCAGGGCGTCGCTGATGCCGATGTCGCCAGCTTCGTGAGCGAGGGGCGGCGCTGAGCGGATGCTGGTGATCGATGCCTCCATGGCCCTGGCCTGGGTGTTCGAGCGACAACAGGCCGCAGACGCGCAGCGGGCCGCTGATCTGCTGAGCAGCTGCGGCGCTCAACCCTGGTGGGTGCCTTCCCTGTGGCATCTGGAGGTGGCCAATGCCCTGCTGGTGGCGGAGCGACGCCGTGTGATCGCCAGCAGCGCCAGCGATCTGTTGATCCAGCAGGGCAGCGTCGTCTGCCTCGGTAGCAAAGGCAATCTGATTTCGCAGGTCCGCCATACGGTTGTTGACCGGCGTTGCGGAGAGCATCAGCACCCGCGTCCGGACTCCTTCCTTGATGATCTTGCGCATCAGGCGGTCATAGCGTGTTTCGCCACCCATCTGGGGCGTTCGCTTGTTACGGAAGTTATGAGATTCATCAATCACGACAAGATCATAATTGCCCCAGTTGATGTAGCCAAGGTCAATATCTCCTGACAGGCCTCCGTCACGAGACAGATCCGTGTGGTTGAGAACGTCGTAGTTGAACCGATCCGACGCCAAGATGTTGCGACGATCATTGGCCTTGTAGATCGTCCAGTTATCACGCAGGCGCTTGGGGCACAGTACGAGAACTCGGTCGTTGCGTAGCTCGTGGTACTTGATGATGGCGAGCGCCTCGAATGTCTTTCCTAGTCCCACACTGTCGGCAATGATGCACCCACCAAACCGATTCAGCTTGTCAATAGCACCAATAACGCCATCCCGTTGAAACTTGTAGAGCTTTTGCCAGACAACTGTATTGCGTATTCCCGTCGCAGCATTGACAATCTGGTCCTCATCCAGTTGGCCCTCTCGGCTGCCAAAAAGGCTATGAAGAATATAGATGTAAACAAGATAAGGGTCCCGGTGGCTTGCGATCTCGTGCAGTGAGTCGAGCAATGAGGTCTTGATCTTCGGATCTTCGGACAGTCCGTTCCATTGCGACTGGAACCATTCATCGATGAGCTTGGCTTCCTCAGGCCCTTCCGATGCCTGAATCAGGCTGAGGGGATTGCCGGGAGTAACCCCCAGCCCATCACTACTGAAGGCGAGCGAGCCGAGCAAGGCCTGCAAAGGGCGATCAGCAGCATCTCTGATGACCATTGCGCCTTGAGGCACTGCAGTCGTGGCACGCCGCACATCTACTTTGGCCGTGAGCCATTGCGCCAGCTGCCCTGCCAACCAGCGGGTCTGCAGACGGTTGCGCGCAGGTCGGTCCGCTGCGGAACCTGAAAGATTGAGATCTGATCCCTCTGGTGGCAAAACCAGTTGGCATCGTTTAATTGCCTGAAGCGCTGTTCTTAGTTCAGCGAGTGCAAATGTGGAAAGAGCGGCACTCACCATTCCCATTTCCTGCCCTGAGCTGAGCAGGGGCCGCACGAGGTCGATGACCCTGTCGTTGCCGGTGTTGCGGACGAGCCTCATGCGTTGATCACTGTGGCGATGTCTAGGAGGTTTCGAGCTGGTTCGTTCTAGGGGTGCGTCATGCCTTCGGCTGTGGCCTCGGATTCCGCGACCTACCTGATTGTGGTGCAGGGGACTCGGTTCTGCCAATCCCTGCCCATGTCTCGTCGACCTGCAGAACAATGGTCAGACCCGCATAGGCGACAGCGGTTCAGTCCGACCGATTTGTTCCAGCCCTGTGCTGTCAGGCGGCTAAGGGTTCCTCCTCCTTGGGCATAAGTGAGACTATCCCCACCGGCCGGCGCACACCCACCGCATCCTTCGGCCAGTCCTCACGCCGCGTCAAGGATCGGGCCAGGCGCCCCAGGGGGGCGTCCTTGCCACAGCGCTGCGGCCGGCCGGTGGGGGTGGGGTTCTCCGCCGTCCCTCAGGTGGCTCCCCTCGCTTCGCCCTCTCGCCTCCAGAAGCCGGCAGGCCAAGTCTTCAGGCCTTGTGCCCTTCAGGCCCGCGATGCCATTGCTGCTTGCGAGCCGTGCCTGCTCGTTCAGCTGGCCTCCGCTGAGCCTGAGCCGGCTTTCAGCTGGGCCGAGCAGCAGCTGTTGCTGGAGCAGCTGGTCGATCAGCTTCCCGCCGCCCAGGCCACGGCTCTGAGGCTCACTCTCCTGGAGGGTCTGTCGCTGCGGGCCGCAGCCGAGCGGCTCCACATCAGCGCCATGTCGGTGCAGCGGGCTCAGAAGAAGGCCATCCTCGGCCCTGCGCCATCGGCTGGCGGGTTGGGGCTGAGGCCTTTACGGGGCGTCTGTCTGCCCAGTGGCAACAGCCAGAGAAGCCACTGCTGCTGGCCACATGAACCCCCTGCTACGGCTGCTCGGAGCAGCCGCCTCCCATGGCCTGCTCACGGTGTGAATGCGTGTTTTCAGCGGCCTTCGTGGGCGCTTGTGAGCTGCCGAACTGGATCCATGCGCCCCGGCAGGTGAATGCCTGCCTGGAGCGCTGGATGACGGTCAGCGCCCTGTTCTTCCCCTCCGGCATGCAGACCGCAGCCGCGACCAACCAGCCGGCGCTGGCACCCGGCCGGCGGGGGGTGTTCCGATGAGCCGACCCATCCCCGCCAGCGACTACGTCGAGCACTTCGATCCAGACCTGCCCCACCACCGGGCCTGGCTGCTGGCGGTGCTGGAGCAGCTGGTGGCCCATGAACCCCAGGCCCTGGAGGAGGGCGGCACCCTGCGGCGTCTATGGACTGCCCGTCAGCAAAGAGCCTCAGCCGCGCCGCCGCCATCAGCAGCCCCCCCAGCCAGCAAACCCAGCCGCGGCAATCCGCTTTCGGTGCCCTGGTTCGCCCAGCTGGATTCGGCGACGGATCAGGCACGCCGCATGTGCTTCTCCTCCAGCTGCGCCATGCTCCTCGCCTTCCTCAGGCCCGGCGTCCTCACCGGCTCCAACGGCGACGACCAGTACCTGGCCAGGGTCCGCCACCTCGGCGTCGCAGACGGCGAGCAACGAACAAGTGGCGACACCACCGACGCGGCGGCTCAGATCAGGGCCCTGGCCAGTTACGGCATCCAGGCACGCTTCACCAACCAGGCGAGCTTCTCCACTCTGGAGCAGCAGATCGCGGCTGGCATCCCAGTCCCCTGTGGCTACCTGCATCGCGGACCCGTCAGCAGTCCCGCCGGCGGTGGCCACTGGCTGATCGTCGTCGGCATCACGCCCACTCATCTGATCGTGCACGACCCGTTGGGGGAAGCGGACCTGGTGAACGGCACCACCCTTGGCGGGACGGCCCGCTTCTGCCGCTACAGCCGCAAGAACTTCAGCCGCCGCTGGATGGTGGAGGGCGAGGGCAGCGGCTGGGCGGTGCTGGCGGAGCTGTCATGAGCCACAACGGGTGCAGCCGTGCCTGATTCCGGCCCTTCTTCGCAGTAGGGCGTACTCATGCCCCCCTTCCCAGCTCAGGATGGCCCCATGACCCAGCCCCCGCTGCGCTGCCACCTGCTGATCGGGCCTCCTGGCAGCGGCAAGACCACCCTCGCCCGAGACCTCGCCCCGCTGCTCGCGGGCGAATCCGGCGAGCCGGCCCTGGTGCTCTCCACCGACACGATCCGCGCCGAGCTGTTCGGCGATGCCGGTGTGCAGGGGCCGTGGGACGAGATCAGCGCCCTGCTGCTGCGCCGTCTGGATGAGGCGGTGGCGGCGGGCCGGCCGGTGATCATCGACGCCACCCACGCCCGCCGGCCCTGGCGGCTGCTCTATACGCAGCACCTGGCCTGTGCCCGCCCCGTCGAGTGGATCGGCTGGTGGCTCACCACGCCGCTGCCCACCTGTCTGGAGTGGGCGCTGCGGCGCGAGCGGCCGGTGCCGGAGGCGGTGATCAAGGAGTTCCATGCCGCCATCAACCATCGCCAGTTCGGACCTGCCCGCGTTGAGGGCCTGGCAGCACTGGTGACGCTGAACCCGGCCGCTGGTGAGGCCACCCCAGCAGAACTGCAGGTGCGCCTGGAGAAGCTCGATGGCCAGATCCGCAACGCCGTCAACCGCGAACGTGGCAAGCTCGCGCAGCGCCACCGCTATGCGCGCCTGGTCGATCTGGAGCGGCTGCTCTTCCTGCTGCGCCTGCTCACCAGCTTCAACGGGCTCGATGCCAGCGATCCGGCCACCGCCTCGGCTCTGCTGGAGATCTGCAGCCCCGCGCCCAAAGGCGACCTGGCCGTGCGGGCTTCTGCCTATCTGAGCCGCTGGAGTGAAGTGCATGGCGGCAACAGCGACGTCTACGGCGACGTGGAGGCGATCCGCGCCGATCTGGCCTGGCTGGAGGCCAACGGTTTCACCCGACTCGATTGGAAGGCAGACGGCCCGATCGATCCCGGCCTGTTCAGCGAGCCCTCGGGTGGTGACGAAACACGTGGCGGTGTGCATGGCGGCTACCCGTCGCTGGCGGACCCCGCCGCCTTCCGGCGCGTGTTCACGCTGCTGCGCCACATCCTCAAGCATCCCTTCGATGCGCCGTCCGGCGCTGGCTCCGGGCCTGGCCTTCCCCTCTATCAGCACCTGATCGATCGCCTCAGCGACATCAAGGGCAGCTACAAGGCCGATCAGGAAGCCACCCTGCGCAAGGACCTCGAGGGCTTGCTGCGCCCCTACGGCTTCGCGCCGGAGGTGAAGGGCCGCCCCGCCAGCAACCGCCAGGGCTATGCGATCGGCACCGCGTTGCTGTCGGCCGATCAGCTGCTGGAGGTGCACAGCCTGCTCAAGGCCTCGATGGAGCGCCTCAGCGATGCTTCGCAGAAGCCATTGCTGCTGAGCCTGGAGGAGCGCCTGCGCCGATCCGGACTGCTGGATGGTGGCGCCGGGCAGCGCAACCATGGCCGCCGCGCCCTGGCCCACCGCTCCTTCACCGAGGAGCGCAGCGGCACCCTGGCGGCCATTGACCAGAGCGAACGAATCGAGCGGGCGATCAAGGAACGCCGTCGCGTGCGCTTGCGCCACCTGCCCGATGTCGTCACCGACGCGCAGAAGAAGCAGGGACAGGACGGCAGCTTCCGCGCCTGGCCGCTGCAGCTGCTGTTTCACAACATCAGCTGGTACCTGGCCTTCGAGTTCGACGCCATCGGCACCTCAGAAGGCCTGATCCGCACCCTGCGGGTGGATCGGCTGGTGCTGCTCGGCCTCGACGGTAACGTGATGCGCAGCCACGAACGCGAGCACGAACTGGCGATGGCGCGCCTGGAGCGGCTGCTGCACGTCTGCGGCGGGCTCTGGTTCGGCAACGACATCGCCGCCCAGCTGGCGGTGATGCCACATGAGGAGGAGAGGGCGGCGACAACAACGGACGCCTACGACACGCTGCGCTTCTCCTGCACCCCCCAGGTGTTCCAGCTGATCCGCGAGGAACCCAACCGCTTCCCGCCGGAGCACACCGCCTACTCCAGGCCGATTCCCGGCCACTCCAGCTGGAACCAGGGCCCGCTCGACACGCTCGCATCCAACCCCGCCACAGGCAGCCATCCCTATCCGGTGGAGCTGCTGCTGCCCCGCTGGACCCTGGAATCTGACTGGGATCTGCATGCCTGGCTGTTCCGCTGGGGCGCCGGCGTCCGCATCGAGAGCCCCCAGGCGCTGCGGGAGCAGCATCTGCAGCAGGCCCGCGGGGTGGTGGACCTGTATGGAGCCGTTGAAGGGGCCTAAGGTAGTGAGATCCACTACATCGATGGCCTTGTCCGACGCAGCTGCCGAGTCCCGCACCGCGGCTGTGAGCGCCGTGATCAGCGCCTCGGAGGCCAACCGCTCCTTCTCCAGCCTGTTGCGCCAGGTGGCCCAGGGGCAGCGCTTCACCGTGCTCTCCCATGGCCGCCCCGTCGCCACCATCGCCCCGGCCGAACTGGGCAGAGGCGCGCAAGCAACGGCGCGTCGTGCTCTGTCGACCCGTTTGGCGACTCAGCCCGCGACTGGGACGCCCCGCGACTGGCGGCGCGATGACCTCTACGACTGATGCGCGCAGCGCTTGACACCAACCTGCTGGTCTACGCGGAAGGCTTCGGCGATGAGGGTCGGGTCAGCCGCACACGCCAACTGCTGGATCAGCTCAGCGAGGCCGATCTGGTGATCCCGCTGCAGTGTCTCGGTGAATTGTTCCGTGTGCTCACCGGCAAGGCCGGCCGGTCAGCCCTGCAGGCCCAGGAGGCCGTGCTGGGCTGGATGGATGCTTTCCCGGTCGTGGAGTCGACCCCGGCTGCCTGGCGTGGCGCCATGGATCTGTGCGTGGCTCACCAGCTGGCCAGCTGGGATGCCCTGGTGCTCAATGTGGCGGCGGAGGCTGGGGCACGCCTGCTGCTGACAGAAGATCTCAACCGAGGTTTCAGCTGGCGCGGTGTGCGCGTGGTCAATCCCCTGGTTGAGCCGCTGGATCCGCTGTTGCTGCAGCTCTTGGCGTGATTCAGGCCAGTGCGATTCTCGTCATTCGCATGACAACCCACCGGTTGCAGCCATAGATCCGAGATGCTAGTGGGAGCGCCAGGCGCTGTACGCCATCCCCATAGCCCTATCCCCCCATGAACGACCGTCTGATCACCCCGTCCCAGCTGGCCCTGTTCAGCCGCAGCCCGGTGATCGGCGCCTGGTGGGAGGAGCTCGATGCCCAGAAGCTGTTCGAGGGGGAACGCCCCGCCGTCACCAGCCTCGATCAGCTGCTGTTCGATTCGGGCCTGGAGCATGAGCGGGTGCTGATTGAGCGCCTGGAGGCCCAGGGCCACCGCGTCGCGAAGCTACCGGGCCGTCAGCTGCAGGTGGACTACGACGCCACCCTCGCCGCCATGCACGCCGGCGTGGACACCATCTGGCAGGCGTCGCTGCGCAACCACGAACTGCGGGGCTCGGCCGATCTGCTGCAGCGCATCGACAAGCCTTCAGCGCTGGGGGCGTGGAGCTACATTCCGATCGAATGCAAGCTCTCCAGCCACCCCAAGCCCATCTATGTGGTGCAGGCCTGCGCCTACTGCGAACTGCTGGAGCCGATCCTGGGAGAGCGGCCCGAGCACTTCCGCCTGTATCTGGGTGGCGGTCGCTTCGCTGAGGGTGAGCAGGGCTATCCCGTTGCCCGCTTCTGGAGCTGGTATGAGCAGCTGCGCCAGCGCTACCGCGACTTTCGCGCCGGCTTTGATCCCAGCCAGGAGCCTGAGGACGCTCCGGGGGATCACGGCCTCTGGGGGCCGTTCATCGAGCAGCGGCTGGAGGCCAAGCGCGATCTGATCCTGGTGGCGGGCATGCGCCAGAGCCAGCGCCAGAAGCTGCGCGCCGCCGGCATCAGCACGATCGAGCAGCTGGCTGCCCTGCCGGAGTCGACCTCCTTAGCTGGGATGAACAGCGACGTGCTCAGGCGCCTGCGCGAGCAGGCCGTGATTCAGCTGGACACCGCCGAGGGAGCCGAGCGCCCCGCCTTCCGGGTGCGTCCACCCGAGCAGCAGGCCGGTGGCCTGGCGTTGCTGCCCGCCCCCGATGCCGGCGACATCTGGTTCGACATGGAGGGCTTCCCCGATCCGATCACGGGTGAGAAGCTCGAATACCTGTTCGGCGCCTGCTACCGCGATGAGGCGGGCGCGCTGCAGTTCAAGCCCTGGTGGGCCCACACCCCCGCCGAGGAGAAGCAGGCCTTCGATGGCTTCATCCAGTGGGTCATGCAGCGTCGCCAGCAGAATCCCAATCTGCACGTCTACCACTACGCCAGCTACGAGAAGACGGCCCTCGGCAACCTGGCCGCCCGTCATCAACTGCATCAGCCGCTGTGGGATCAGTGGCTGCGCGAGGAGCTGTTTGTGGACCTCTATCCGATCGTTCGGCGCGGGCTGCTGATCGGCGCCCCCAGCTACTCGATCAAGAAGGTGGAGCGGCTCTACAGCAGCGCTCGCGACGAGCGGGTGGAGAGTGCCGCCGATTCGGTGGTGCAGTACGCCGAATGGCGCAAATCCGGCCAGAGCGGCGTCCCCGGCCCCAACCCCGCCCAGAGTCCGCTGCTGCAGAACCTGCAGATCTACAACCAGCGCGACTGTGAGGTGACCGAGGGCCTGCACCGCTTCCTGCTCAACCTGCCGGAGATGGCAGACGCCAGCTTCCGCGCCAATCGCTGGGGCGACACCCATGAACAGGGAAGCGAGGCCGAGGCCAGCGCTGCCCGTGACCGGGAGCTGGAGGTCGCCGCACGCACCCTGCTGGAAGAGATCCCCGACTCGATCGACGATCCAGACGCCATCGGCCCCCGCGGCCTCAGCTGGCGCAGCCAGCGGCTGCTGTCGCTGCTGATCGATTTCCGCGGCCGCGAGGACCGGATCAGCTGGTGGGAATTCTACAGCCGTCTGCTGGACATGACGCCACAGGAGCGGGAGCAGGACAGCGAGGTGATCGCCGCTGCGTCGTTTGTCAGCAGCGAGCCGGTGAAGAACTCTCAGCACCACCGCTATCGCTTCGATCCCAGCCAGCCGCTCAAGCTGGGGGGCGACGGCCGCTCCATCAACGTGGCGCTGGTGCCGCTGCAGCGGCACGCCGGCGGCTTCAGCGAGTGTGATCCCCTGGGCGATCCCGAAAAGGGCGGTCGCGCCATCGGCTTCAGTGCCGAGCTGGATCCCGACAACCCTGGCAGCGTCGTGCTGCCGATCGGCCCCAGCAAGCGGGCCAAGCTCGAGGCCATGGGCCACAGCGGCGAGGTCTTGCCGGCCCACGCCGATCTGATCCCCTTCCCGTTCCAGGTGCGCGGCTACCTGGACAACCTGGTGCGCATCGCCCAGGGCTGGGTGGACGACGGCGTGCCCCTGCCGCCCGCCCTGGTGCAGTTGCTGGAGCGCCGCTCCGTTCCCGAGCTGGTGGCTCTCAATGCCCGCATCCGCCAGGCCCCTGGCGACACCGCCGCCGCCATGGCGGAGGTGCTCAAACCGCTCGATGGCCGGGCCCTCTCCCTGCAGGGCCCGCCCGGCACCGGCAAGACCACCGTCACCGGCGAGCTGATCGCAAGGCTGGTGGTCACGGGCCAGCGGGTGGCGGTGAGCTCGAACACCAACGAGGCGATCTGCAACCTGCTGCGCCGCAGCCAGCTCTGCCTGGATGCGCTGGGCCATCAGGCCCTGGTGGTGAAGGCCGCCACCACCTCCAGCCTGGCGGCCGATCAGAGCGCCCTGGCCGGCACCGCCGCCCAGGCACTGCTGGAGAAGCCGCTGCTGGCGCTGCCCGCCCCGCCGGCCGTGCTTGGCGGTACCGTCTACACCCTGGTGAAGGACAGCTACGACGCCCCTGCCAACGAGCCTCCCTTCGACTGGCTGGTGATCGACGAAGCCGGCCAGGTGTCGCTCAGCAACCTGCTGTACATGAGCCGGGTGGCGCGCAACATCCTGCTGGTGGGGGATCAGCAGCAGCTCTCCCAGCCCAACCGCGCCGCCCATCCGGAGGACAGCGGCCTCAGCTGCCTTGATTACGTGATGGCCGATCACGCCGTGGTGCCGGCCGATCGGGGCGTGTTCCTGGCCACCAGCTGGCGGATGCCGCCGGAGCTCACCGCCGTGGTGTCGGAGCTGTTCTACGAGGGGCAGCTGCAGGCAGCGAGCGTCAACGACGCCAACCGCATCCTCTGGAGCCGCCAGCCGCAGGGACTTGTCTTCGAGCCGGTGAAGCACCACGGCAACGGCACCGGCAGCGATGAGGAGGTGGAGGCCATCGCCGCCCTGGTGGAGCAGCTGCTGGGCTGCCCCTTCCAGCGCGCTCGCAGGCAAGGGGGCGAGGTTGTGGTGGAACACAGCGTGCTCGGCCCCCGCGACATCCTGATCACCGCCCCCTACAACATTCAGGTGAATCGCCTCAAGCGGCGCCTGGGCGAGCGGGCGCGCATCGGCACCGTCGACAAGTTCCAGGGCCAGGAGGCGTCGGTGGCGATCCATTCGCTCACCGCCAGCGACGGCGACGGCGCCCCGCGGGGCCTGGGCTTCCTGCTCGATCCCAACCGGCTCAACGTGGCGATCAGCCGCGCCCAGTGCCTCTCGATCGTGGTGGGCTCACCGGCTCTGAGCAGCGGCATCAGCCGCAGCGTCGAGGAGGTGCATCAGCTCAGCCGTCTCTGCCGCCTGATGAAGATCGGCAGCTGATCGAGGGCGACGGGTGAGGCGTGGCAGGAAAGACCTTGGGCTGCGCCGTCAGCCCCGGGTCATCGCCCGATCAGGCCTGGGCGTAGGTGATTGCATCGCGCAGGGTGTCACGCTCCTCAGGAGTGAGATGCGGCTCCAGCACCTTCTCCAGCTTGAAACAGGCATCGAGCACCAGCTGCTCGACCTCCCTGGCATCGGGATTGTGCCGAAACAGTTTCTGCATCGACATCAGCCTGGCGCAGTGGTCCATATAGACCTGCCTGAGGCGGTCGTCGCTGAGATTACCCATGGAAGAGAGCAGATTCGCGGAATGGACCCTTGATGCTAATCGAACCCATACGAGCTGTTTTCAGGATCGCGCGCCAACCCGATCAGCCTCCAACCCCCATGACGAGCGTCAGAACGGCTCGTCGTCATAGGGTTTCATCTCCAGCGGCCCCAATCAGTCGTAGGGCTTGGCATCGCTCGGAGTCTCGGGGCTGGGATCAGCCCCATAGGTGAAGCTGTTTCCCTGGTCATCCTCGGCACGCATCCCATTGAGCGAATCCGGCACAAGCGACAGCTTGCTGATCAGCTGCTGATAGCCCTTGTCCGTGAGCAGGTTCTGGAAGTCATCGATGTAGCCCTGCTCCAGCCTGAGTCTTGCTGGCCAATGGCCATGCAGGGCCCGGAAGCCCTCCAGAGCCATCATCAGCCGCGCCAGGTTGCGTCCGTGTCCGTTCGGCATCGTCAATGGCCGCGAAGGGGAGTTCTGGAACGGTAGGCACATGAGCCAGGTCTGGCAGCTTGCCTCGCCTGGCCGTCGCCTGGTCAGAAGAGAACGTTGGTTTCTTTACTCCAGTCCTCCCAGCGCCAGCTCCAGCCCATCGATCACCGCCATCAGAAACGGCAGATCCAACGTCTCGATCGTGTCGGTCTCCTTGTGATAGTGCGGATTGCGCATGAAGGAGGTGTCGGTCACCATCATCGCGTTGTAGCCCGCATCCCAGAAGGGGCTGTGATCGCTGAGCCGCACCGACGGCATCTGCTCACCCCGCCGCGGCACCGGTAGCGCCTTCGTGTTGACATGGGTGCCCATCCCTGTGCTGAGGCTTGGCAGCAGATGAGCGGCCTCGCTGTTGGCCACCAGGGCGATGAAGTCGCCGCGATCGCCTGCACGGTGACAATTAGGAAGGCGACCCGCGTCAATTGCGTTGGCGGGCGAGGCAGTGCATGACGGGGCTCGAATTGGAGTTCCGTCATGCCGGCCCCATTGCCGTTTCAGGTACGCGATCA
>Ga0172372_10007943_pt1 | contig 14161 bp, 10 predicted proteins | sample LakKiv5m_2_FD_114544 | JGI IMG/M metagenome (GOLD analysis project Ga0172372, IMG submission 114544) | Freshwater microbial communities from Kabuno Bay, South-Kivu, Congo - kab_092012_9.5m | ecosystem: Environmental > Aquatic > Freshwater > Lake | place: Democratic Republic of the Congo...
GAAACCCGTCAGGATTCCCCTGCGAAATGCGCGTGCAGTAGCCCTTGCATTTGGCCAAATTTCCATGCTTTTTTTATGTCACATTAAGTTGTTTTATAATATAGCGCGGTCACAAACACGCTGCCATTGGGGGCTAATCCCCGCAATTTTTTGACGAATTCTTCTCCTTTGTACACAGTTGCTCCGTGGAAAATCACCATTCCCCGGCTGGTACCCATTTGTGGTGGCTATCTAAACGAGTCACTTTTTCTTCGATATTTTACGGTATGATGTTGGGGCAAGGGCCGGTAATTTTACCAGTCGAAATAAACCCCCAGTATCTGTGAAAACAACCAACACATTTTTTTTAGGAGCGGCGTTGCTGGCCTGTCTGGCTGGTGGCTCCTGGCAACAAGTGCACGGCCAGACCGTCGATGCGCTTCAGCTTTTAAACGCCAATACGGATGCCGTCATCCGCCCCCTGGTGGAAGGGGCAGTCATTGACCTGGCAGTGGACGGCAATGCCCTGGCTATACGCGGCGATGCTTCCGGCGTGGGCAGTGTGCGCTTCGTACTCAGCGGAACCGAGTCATTGAACCGTATCGAAAGCACTGCTCCATATGCCGTGCACGGCGATGTGGCAGGCAACTTCAACGTTTGGACGCCGGCTTTGGGTGCCTATACCCTGACTTCTACCCCCTATTCCGGAGCAGGTGCTACGGGAACGGCAGGGACAGCAGTGGTCATCAACTTCAGTGTGATCAACACCAGCACTCCCCCACCCCCTGCCTCCGGCGGAGCTTTCGTCGAAATCGGCGGACTGGTAGTGATGGAGGCTGAAAGCCAACCCATCGTGGGCAATTGGGATATGAACACCACTGTACCAGGATACACCGGTGATGCCTATATAGAGTGGAAAACCGATGACCCTTTTACCGGGGCTATCGCGGCTGGTACAGATATCATTACCTACGAAGTGCTGATCACCAACCCAGGTCGCTACCGCCTGCAGATTCGCTCCGCGGCACCTGAGCGAAATGAGCACAACGATGTGTGGATTCGCTTCCCCGATAATGGAGCCTTGCGCGAGAAAGCGGGAGTATATACCGCGCTGGGCACAGGTTACATCAAATGTTACCAGAACGTAGACAACGATAGTTGGACCTGGAGAACGACTACCGTTGACGGAAACCCGCATGAAATTTATACGGACTTCCCCGCTGCGGGTGTGTACCGTTTCCAGTTCTCCGGGCGTTCCACTCGCTTTAAAATAGATCGCATTGTCCTCTATGATGCAACCAACTCTACATTCAATGCCACCAACCTGAGCCGCCCGGAATCGCCGCGCAACACCATCACTGCGGAGAACGACTCGGATAGCATGCTTGAAGACGGCAGTGTCATCACGAATGTGCTGGCTAACGACACTGACCCCAGTGGAACCCTGGACACTTCCAGCGTAGCCATCATTACCGCACCGGTCAACGGGACCGCAACCGTGTTGGCGGATGGTCAAATCAGTTACCAGCCCAACGCCAACTACTTCGGTACGGATTCCTATGTTTACCAGGTTTGCAACACCGCCGGTGCCTGCGCACAGGCCACGGTGAACCTGGCCATCGCTTCCGTCAACGATGCCCCGGTTGCCCTGGCCAACGCCGATAGCACCGGGCAGGATCAGCCCATTACTACTTTTGTTCTGGACAACGACAGCGACATTGACGGGGTTATCAATCCAGCCTCCGTAACTATTGTTACGGCTCCGTTAAACGGAACGGCTGTGCCCAATGCGGACGGCAGCATTACCTACACCCCCAACGCCGGTTTCTTTGGCGTTGACGGTTACAGCTATTCGGTCTGCGACAACGAAGCTGCTTGTGCAACAGCGAATGTTACCATCCAGGTCACGGAAATTGCTGCGCCTACCTGCGGCATACCGACCAACCTGACCGCAACCATTGTTAACCCGACAACCGCCATTTTGAGCTGGGATGCCGCCGAGAACGCCGACGGTTACCAGTTCCAGGGTCGCCGGATTGGCAGCAGCTGGAGAAACCGCAGCACCGCCGGTACGAGCCTGAACTTCAGCGTGTTCAACCCCGGCGACAACTACGAGTTCCGGGTCCGCGCCTTCTGCTTCGGTTCCACGGTGTTCTCCGATTTTGCCGGTCCGCAGGGCTTTACCATGCCGTTGGCCCGATTGGATCAGCCCCAGGACAGCGAAAGCAACTGGTCGCTGACGCCCAACCCGGCACAATCGCATGTTGACCTGACGGGGCTTCCCGAAACGGCCAGCAGCGCAACGGCCAGCGACCTGAGCGGCCGCCAGGTGGGCCAGTGGTTGCTGCAGGGCGACACCCGCATCAACATCAGCCACCTGGAACCCGGCATGTACCTGCTCCAGATCAGCGACGATCAGGGCCGTCCGGCCGGCGTTCGCACGGTGGTGGTGCAGCGCTAGGCTGCCCTTCGCCCGAAAACCCTTTAAGCCTTGCTCGTGAAGCAAGCCCTGCCCGCAACGGCAGGGCTTGTTTTTTTAGGCGAAGGGCTTATGGCGCGCGATCGCGATCGGCCTGCATCCAGGCCACCATGCGGGCTTCGAGCAACGGCAGCGGCAGAGGACCCTGCTCCAGCAGGCGGTCGTGAAAGGCCTTGAGGTCAAAGTTTGCCCCCATGTCGGCCTCGGCGCGGCGGCGCAGTTCCATGATTTTGCGCTCCCCAATTTTGTAGGCCAGCGCCTGACCCGGCCAGGCGATGTAGCGATCCACCTCAGAGCGCACGTCGGCTTCGCTGTTGGCCGTGTGTGCCAGCATGTAGGCCACGGCTTCTTCGCGGGTCCAGTTTTTGTGGTGAATGCCCACGTCAACCACCAAGCGGCAGGCGCGCCACATGCTGAAGGCCAGCGCGCCGAAATGCTGGTATGGGTCGTCGTACAGGCCGGCTTCAAACCCGAGCGATTCGGCGTACAGGCCCCAGCCCTCCACAAAGGCGGTGCTGCTGATCGTGCGACGGAACCAGGGCATCTCCTCCAATTCCTGCGCAATGGCAATCTGCAGGTGGTGTCCGGGAACGGCTTCGTGCAGGGCCAGCGCCGTCATCGTGTACTTGGGGCGGGCCTCCAGACGGCTGGTGTTGACGTAAAAGTAGCCCGGCCGGGAGCCGTCATCCGGCGCGGAGTAGTAATAGGCCTGCGGGGCACTGGCCGCGCGGTAGTCTTCAATCTCCTTGAGGTCATACGGCGCTTTGGGCAGGCGCCCGAACATCGAGGGAAGGGCTGCGTCCATCCGGGCCAGGATGCGGCGGTACTCGGCCATCATCGGCTCCTTGTCGGTGTAGTAGAAGGCCGGGTCAGTTCGCAGGTGGGCGAGAAAGTCGCTGAACGATCCGACAAACCCAATGCGGGTCTGGATGGCCTCCATTTGGGCTTTGATGCTGGCCACTTCTTCCATGCCGATCGCGAAAATCTCGTCGGGGCTCAGGGCCAGGGTGGTGTGGCTCTTGATGGCGTAGGCGTAGCGCGCGGCGCCGTCGGGCAAGGCGGAAATGCCGGGCTCGTTGCGGCAGGCGGGCAGGTATTCCTTCTCCAGAAAGTCGCTTAGCGCGGCGTAAGCCGGTTGAATGTCGGTCAGGATGATGCGGCGCAACGTGCTGTCGAGCGCGGTGTAGTCGACACCGAAAGCCTCGTTGCGGCCGAGCAGGGGCCGGTAGAACGGAGACTCTTCCACCGTATAATTAGCCATTGTTTTGCACTGGACCAGCACCTGTTCCATCAGAAAGCGCGGCGGCACCTGCCCGGCAGCCATGCCCTGGCGGGCATTGGCCTGGCAATGGCTGAGCAAAGCAGGAAACGCCTGCAGGCGCTTGAAATAGGGGGCAAAGTCGGCGGTACTGTTCAGGGGTTGAACCTCCACGATCTGCGGAAAGTCTATGTGCGGGCCGTTCTGCTGGCCGAAAGGCTGGTATTCCGGTTTGAAGGCCAGGGCTTCCAGCGTCAGTTCCATTTCGCGGATGAAGAGCGAGCGGTTCAGCTGCTCAGCGGCCGGCAGCCCGGCCGTGTCGGTCTGTTCGGCGCGCTGCAGAAAGACGCGAAGCGAGTCCATGCGGGCGGCAAAGGCTTCTGGCCTCCAGTCCGTGAGCTGGTCGCTGTAGCGGTGATCGCCTTCGTAGGTTGCCCACTCCGGAAAATTGCGCATGCAGTACTGGTGGTATTCTTCGAACAGTTCGCGGAGCACCGGGGTGCTGTCGCTGCTGCCCGCTTCCTGGTCTGAACGAGTCCCGCAGCTGCCGAGGAGTCCGGCAAGTCCGAGCAACAGGAGAAGGCCGGCGCCGCCGGTCCTACGAGGGTTGTGGCGTGTTCGCACAGAGGAGATCTGCATAGGGGTTGGCTTAGACCGTAAAGCTAAGTTGTGCCGTCAACATTGCCCTGGACCCGGGTTCGGCCTGCGGTGGCTAACTTTGTGGGCGGGAGATACTCGTATTTCTTTGCTCATGCCTGCATTCGCCAACCGTAACCTGCTGTTTCTCGTTATTCTGATTGCCGCCGTTACGGGCTGGTGGCTCTACGACCGCTACCGGATTGCCCCAGAGCCGGAACTGGCGTCGCTGCCGCTGACCGACCTGGATGGCCAGCCCATTGACCCGGCCAGTCTGGCCGGAAAAGCCGTTGTGGTCAATTTCTGGCAAACCTGGTGCCCTCCCTGCCTGCAGGAAATGCCCGACCTGGACGCCGCCCGCAAGGCGCTGGAGCCGGAGGGCTTCGTTTTTGTGCTGGTATCGGATGAGCCGGCCGCACTGATCCGCGACTTCCAGCAGAAAAAACCGAACGGCCTGACCTACTGGCGCACCGAAAGTCTGGCCGCCCTGGATGTGCATACCTACCCCACCACGCTGCTCTACGACCGGAATGGCGCTGTGGTGTACAAGAAAGTGGGTGTCGAACCCTGGGCTTCGGCCGCTATGCTCAACCGGTTTCGGGAGCTGGTGCCGTAAGCAGGGGCTGCAATCAGCTCTCCCAGGTGTAGCCGCGCAAAAAGTCGTAGGTGTTGATGCGCTCCTGAACGTCGCGTTTCAGGTTTTCCGGCCAGGGAATGCCCAACCGGCTTTTCTTGGGCTTGTCGAAAACGATGGTAGCGCAGGCATCCAGGTACTCTTTGGAGGCGGGTAAATCAAGTGCCTGGCAGAGCTTGCGCAACTCCGTTCTGGGTTCCTGAATGTAGGCTTCGTGCGACACATCGATGACCCGGAAGCCGCGCTGTTTAATCATGGCCACGGTGTCGGCTTCCAGGAAAAAATCGTCGGCTGCCTGGCGCAGTTCCTTCTCGCCGACCTGCTCCATGACCAGGTTTCCACCCCGGGCCCGGGTAGTGATGATGTCGAAGGGGTTGCGCGTTACGTGCACCATCCGGATCTTCTCCGCACCCACCAGCGCACTGAGCTTGTCCAGCAGCGAAGGGTCGCGCCGGATTTTGTTGGTGGAACCGCCGCCTTTCTTGTCGCCGATGACCTTCAACTCCGTGGCCCTTCCCTGGTACATGCCCGGGATTTTGTAATTGTAATCCATCCACTGGCCGCCGATGCTGATGAAGGTCTTGGACATGCCCAACAGCCGCGAATACAACATGTCGCGGCTTTCGCCCTTGATGACGTACTTCAAGGCATCCATTTCGTGGCCGAGAATCACGTTCGGGTGCGCATCCAACGAAGCGCCGATCAGCGTGTGTCCGCTGCGCGGATAGCCGATAAACATGCAATAAATGCCAATTTTATCGTAGGACCCGCGCTTGGTCAACAGGTTTACCTGCGTATTGTAAACCAGGTTGAGGCGGCGGCGTACCTTCTGAAAGAGATCGTAATTTTCGCCCTTTTTCTTAACGGCCATGGTTCAACGGGTTGCAGGAATACCGGGAGATCGGGTTTGAGAATCGGGGATTTGTCGCAAAGCGCCGACAAAGATACGGGCTTTCCATACGGAGTCGAAGCTAAAATGTTGCAGAAGCGCAGCAGCAGTGCGCCAGCCGTGCGGCAGCGGCGCGGCCCGGCAGTGCGGCTGCCGCGAGCTGGCAACACGGCAGCAGCGCGCCGGCAACGGTGCTGCTGAGTGCCGCAGGACCCTGCGTCTGCCTGGCTAAAACAAGGTACCTGTGCTGCCCCCGCCTTTGCCTTTTTTGGCCCCTGGTTTGCTGTTTTTGGGGTTGACTGACTTTTTGCCGGGAGCCGCTGCGCTGCCTTTTTTGCCCGGTGAAGGTGCTTTTCGGGTGTCCTTTTCCAGGTCCCATTCAAACTGGTTTGCCGGGGGCTTGGGCTCCGCTTTTCGACCGGGCTTAGCCGCAGCTTTAGGCTCCGGCGCGGGCTTCATCTTAGGCTCCGGCGCGGGCTTCATCTTGGGCTCCGGCGCGGGCTTCATCTTAGGCTCCGGCGCGGGCTTCATCTTGGGTTCCGGCGCGGGCTTCGTCTTGGGTTCCGGCGCTGGTTCTGCGACCATGTCGGCTGCCCCTTGGTCGTTGCCTTCCGGCTCGCCTTCTTCCTCGGTTTCGAGCAACCTGATTTTGCCGACAATCGGGTCTGCCGTCAGCTTGTTGCCCTGGGCTTTCCAACCCTTCACGTCGATGAACTGATCCAGGCGAAGGGTGTATTCCTCTTTGCCTCCCTTCTCTTTGACGGCAAACAGAATTTCCGGCTCAGGCTGGCTCGTGATCAGGCCGAGACGAGAACCAGGGCTGTCATTGATGAAAGTGTAGCTGCGGCCCGGGACTCCCCCTTCGAACTGAAAGCGTTTGACGTACCAAACTTTGCTGTCTCCGTCCTGGTGTACCGCGGAGTACACCGTTTCCGGATTGAATTTCTCGAGGCGCTCGAGGCGGGTCATGTCGTAGCGGTTGGTCATCTCGTAGCCGGTCCACTCGCAGGTGCCGTCGCGGTAAATGGCCAGGAGTTGATCGCCGGTGTCGAATTCGCCGAGCAGCAGACCGCGGCTCTCTGTGTTGAGCCGGCCCACGGATTCATCCAGCCAGATGGCCCTTCCACCGAGCGTTGATGCGCCGATCTCTTTGCGGGTCACCTTGCGGATGGCGTACTTGCTCACGATGTTGCCTTTGGAGCTGCGGCCCTTGACCTCGAGCTCAGCAAAATCGTAATCAAAGGTCTTGGTATGCGCCCGAACGTTGGGCGCCAATTGAATCTGCACCACCTCCGATTCGCCGTTGGGGTTAGCGGTCAGGTAGAGGACTTTGCTTTTTTCGGAGGCGCCCAGCGGATACTCCTTATCGCGGGTGATTCCGGTTACCTGGAAGCGCTTGGCGTAGTTCCGGCCACCGCTGATGTCCGCATAGATCAGGTTGTAGGTGGTTCGGTCGTCGTTCTTTTTCCAAACGCCGACGTGCAGAATGTCCTTGCCCACAAACTTTTTCTCGGCAATGCGGGTCACCACCAGCACCCCGTCTTTGCGGATGACCACGATGTCGTCCAGATCGGAACATTCGGCCACGAATTCGTCTTTCTTGATGCCGTGCCCAATGAAGCCTTCTTCGCGGTTGACGTACAGCCTGGCGTTGGCGGCCGCCACGGCCACCGCCTGGATGGTTTCAAAGTCCTGGAGCCGCGTGCGGCGCTCCCGCCCTTCGCCAAAATCCTTCAGCAGATTCTCAAACCATTGGATGGCATAGGGCGTCAGGTGCCGGAGGTGGTGCTTGACTTCAGCCAGTTCTTCTTCGAGGCGCTTGAGGTGCTCATCGGCCTTGAAGCTGTCGTACTTGGAAATGCGCTTGATTTTGATCTCGGTCAGGCGCACAATGTCGTCGGTGGTGACTTCGCGGTTCAGGCCGGGCTTGAAAGGGTCCAGGCCGCGGTCAATGGCCTCGATGACGGCCTCCCAGGTCTCGCATTCTTCGATGTCGCGGTAGATGCGGTTCTCGATGAAGATTTTCTCCAGCGAGGCGAAATGCCACTTCTCTTCCAGCTCGTGCTTGCGGATTTCCAGTTCTTGCCGCAACAATTCGCGGGTATGCTCGGCATTGATCCGCAAAATTTCGTCCACGCTGAGGAACTGCGGCTTGTCGTCCAGAATGACGCAGGCATTGGGCGAAATGGAGACTTCGCAATTTGTGAACGCGTAAAGCGCATCCAGCGTAACTTCCGGGCTGGCGTCCGGGCCGAGTTCCACCAGAATCTCCACGTCGGCGGCCGTGTTGTCTACGACCTTTTTGATCTTGATTTTGCCCTTTTCGCTGGCCTTGACAATGGAATCCATCAGGGTAGCCGTGGTAATACCATAAGGTATGTCACGGATAACCAAGGTTTTCTTATCCAGGATGTCGATGCTGGCGCGAACCCGCACTTTTCCACCTCGCTTGCCCTGCTGGTAATCGCTGACGTCGGCGATGCCGCCGGTGGGAAAATCCGGGAGCAACTTGGTGGGCTTGCCTTCGAGCACCTTGATCGACGCCTTGCAGAGCTCGCGAAAGTTGTGTGGTAGAATTTTGGTGGCCAGACCCACGGCAATCCCTTCGACCCCCATGGCCAGCAGCAGCGGGAACTTGGCCGGGAGGGTGATCGGCTCCTTCTTGCGGCCGTCGTAGCTCAGTTGCCACTCGGTGATCTTGGGGTTGAAGGTGACCGTGAGCGCAAACTTGCTCAGCTTGGCTTCGATGTAGCGGGGAGCGGCGGCTCCGTCGCCGGTGCGCACATCGCCCCAGTTGCCCTGGGTGTCGATCAGCAGCTCTTTCTGGCCAAGGTTAACCAGCGCATCGCCGATGGCGGCATCGCCGTGGGGATGGTACTGCATGGTCTGCCCGATGGCGTTGGCCACTTTGTGGAAACGGCCGTCTTCCATCTCGCGGAGGGCGTGCAGAATGCGGCGCTGCACCGGCTTAAACCCGTCGAGCACATGCGGAACGGCGCGTTCCAGGATCACGTAGCTGGCGTACTCCAGAAACCAATCCTCATAGAGGCCCGAGACAAACACGGACGGTTGAATGGACTCCGGAGGGGAAGCGGCGCTCTTTTGGAGTGACTGGCCCTGGGAGGACGAGGCTCCCTTAGCGCCGCCTGGCTGATCCTCTTTCTTCTTCTTTGGCATGGTTTGCTTGGAAACTTATCCGGGTACCAGGTTTCAGGAAGCTGCGCGGGTGAACTCGGACTCCGGTTCCGGTTCCGGCAAAGCCGCTTCCGCGGGAATCCAATCCTTCTCCACGCGCAGATGCTCCACGATAAACTGCTGGCGCTCCGGCGTATTCTTGCCCATGTAATAGCTGAGCGTCTTCTCCAGCGGATAATCCTTGTTCAGGATGACGGGCTCCAGCCGGATGTCCGGCCCGATGAAGCGCCCGAATTCGTCCGGGGAAATCTCACCCAGGCCTTTGAACCGCGTGATCTCCGCTTTGGCACCGAGTTTGGCAAGCGCGGCCTGCTTTTCATCTTCGCTGTAGCAGTAGTGCGTCTCCTGCTTGTTGCGCACCCGAAAAAGCGGTGTATCCAAAATGAACAGGTGCCCGTTGCGCACCAGATCCGGGAAAAACTGGAGGAAGAACGTGAGCAGCAACAGGCGAATGTGCATACCGTCCACATCGGCATCGGTGGCCACCACCACCTGGTTGTAGCGCAACCCTTCCAACCCGTCTTCGATGTTCAATGCGTGCTGGAGCAGGTTGAACTCTTCGTTTTCATACACCACTTTTTTGGTGAGCCCGTAACAATTCAGCGGCTTGCCCCGGAGGCTGAACACAGCCTGAGTCTGCACGTCGCGGGCTTTGGTAATGGAGCCCGAGGCGGAATCACCTTCCGTAATAAAGATCATGGAATCGAGGCGGCGATCTTCGTCCTTGCCGCTCCGCGGATCGCTGAAGTGGATCCGGCAATCGCGCAGTTTCTTATTGTGCAGGTTGGCCGTCTTGGCCCGCTGGTTGGCCAGTTTCTTGATGCCGGCTATCTCCTTGCGCTCCCGCTCGTTCTGCTGGATGCGCTTGAGCAGCGATTGCGCCGTGTCCGGATTGCGGTGCAGGTAGCCGTCCAGCTCCTTTTTGAGAAAGTCGTTGATGAACGTGCGCACAGCCGGGCCCTCCTGCCAGAGGTGGGTAGAGCCCAGCTTGGTTTTGGTCTGCGATTCAAAAACAGGTTCCTGCACCCGGATGGCCACGGCTCCCACGATGGAAGCGCGCACATCGGAGGTTTCAAACTGCTTGCCGTAAAACTCGCGCACCACCTTGACCACCGCCTCGCGGAAAGCCTGGAGGTGCGTGCCACCCTGGGTGGTGTTCTGGCCGTTGACGAACGAGTAGTACTCTTCGCCGTATTGGTTGCCATGGGTCAGGGCCACTTCAATGTCGTCGCCCTTCAGGTGGATAACCGGGTAGCGGATGCTCTCCTCGTCGGCCTTGCGTCGCAACAGGTCGAGCAGACCATCTTTGGAAAGAATCTTCTGGCCGTTGAACGCCAGCGTCAGGCCGGCATTGAGGTAGGCGTAATTCCAGATCTGGTCATCCAGAAACTCCGGGCGAAAATGGTAATGCTTGAAAATGGTCTCGTCCGGCTCAAAACGGACATAAGTACCATCGGGCTCGCTGGTTGATACAATTTTGCGATCGTCCACCAGCAGGCCGCGCTCAAAGATGGCCGTCTTTACCTTGCCTTCGCGGAACGCGCTGACGGTAAAGCGGCGCGACAGCGCGTTGACCGCCTTAGTGCCCACGCCGTTAAGCCCCACCGCTTTCTGAAAGGCCTTGGAATCGTATTTGGCCCCCGTGTTCATCTTGCTCACGCAGTCGATGACCTTTCCCAGGGGAATGCCCCGGCCGAAATCACGCACCTCCACATAATCGGGCGCCACCGTGATGTCAATGCGCTTGCCGTAGCCCATCATGAACTCGTCAATGGCGTTGTCCACCACTTCTTTGAGCAGCACGTAGATGCCGTCGTCCGGGCTGGAGCCGTCGCCGAGCTTGCCGATGTACATGCCCGGTCGCAGCCGCATGTGCTCGATCCAGTCCAGGGTTCGAACGTTGGCCTCGGTATAGGCCGTTTCGGTCTGCGGCGTGTTTTTGGTCTTGTTAAATTCTGCAGCCATAGCGGGGGAAGGGGGAAGCGTTCCTGGCACCAGTTTCCGGGGAACCGCAGCGTTGCTGCGCCGGCCCACAGGAGCCTTTCGAAGGACGGGTAGAGGGACATTGGAAACTACCCGGGGCCGCAAATTAACCAAGCAGGGGCGTTTGAGGCAGGCAGGTTACCCACCATTGTGCAGCAAAGTGGATAAGTTTAGCCGCATTGCCCTCCAAACAGGGTTTTCCGCGCCAAAGCGGCAGGGGGCCTTTCCAAGGAGCCGGTGCTCAGGCGGGCTGCCCCAGGGCCTTGAGCACGCGCAGGTGGCTGCGTAGGGCGCTCCAGAGGCTGGGATACTCGTGGTAGGGCAGCTCGAAGTCGCGGGCGGTGCGGCGCACGATGTCGCTCAGCTTGCAATAATGGACGTGGCTGATGTGCGGAAAGAGGTGGTGCTCCACCTGGTGGTTGAGCCCCCCGGTAAACCAGGTAACCACCGGGCTGCCCGGCGCAAAATTGGCCGTCGTGCCGAGCTGGTGGATGGCCCAGGTGTTCTCCATGGTGCCGCTGGGGTGCGGCACATAGTGATCAGGCCCTTCCACCACGTGCGCCAACTGGAAAATGACGGTGATGATGAAGCCGGCGATGGCATGCGCCAGCACAAAGCCCAGGACAGCGATCCAGGGATTGACGCCCAGCACGATGGGCAAGACCAGCAACAGGCCGAAATAGGCCGCTTTGGTCAGGCTCATGATGATCAGCTCGCGACGAGGTTCAAAACCGCCTTTGGCCGCCAGCCCGTTTTTGCGGTACTCGTTCCACTGGCGAAAATCTTTAAGCGTGACCCAGCTGATGGTGGCCAGGCAATACAGGGCCAGCGCATAAATGTGCTGAAAACGGTGGATGGGCTTGACCACGCCGTGGGGACTCAGCCGGAGGAAGGGCTTGTCGTGGATGTCCTCGTCCAACTCGTAAATGTTGGTGTAGCTGTGGTGCAGCAGGTTGTGCTGAATCTTCCAGGTAAAGGAGCTGCCACCGACCAGGTTCATGGTGTACCCCAATGCCTCGTTGACCCATTTGCGGCGCGAAACGGAGCCGTGGTTGGCATCATGCATGACGCCCAGCCCGATGCCGGCGGTACCCAGACCCATGACCCCGTAAAGCACCAGCGCCCAGGCGCCCGGCAGGATGCCGGCGTAAATCAGGGCTAGCGGAGTAAAGAACAGGCCTAACATAACCGCCGTTTTAATGCCCATGCGGAAATCGGCGGTGCGGCTCAGTTTGTTCTCCTCAAAATACGTATTGACATTCTCTCTCAGCGTCTTGAGAAATTGTCGGGGGTCTTTTCGGCTGAAGCGGACGTAGGGGGGCGGCGTTGCTCCGGGGCTGGCCGGCTGTGGAGTCTCAGGCGAGCGTTCAACGGCAAGCTGAAGTGAAGGTTCGGGCGAAAGGGTGCTGGTGTTGCTCAAAATAGGGTCGTATTCTGCAGCACAAAGATACGCCTAAGCGGGCTTAGTCTTCCACACAGCGGACGGATAAACCGTTGTTGTTGGGCGAAACCGTGCGGTAGATGGCGTTGTTCTTGTAGTTCAGGATCCATTGCCAACTCAGCTTGGGCGAAGCCGGAGTGGCCGTCGATGTCCGTGACAGTCGGGTTGCACAGCGAGCGCCGCGGCACAAAAAAGCTGTCGGGTTCCGAGAACGGGGTGCTGGGAAAGGGCGTTGTTTCGCCGCAGGCCGCCTGGACACGCCAGGTGTATTGCCCCGGAAAGAGGTCCGCATCCGGCAACAGAAACTGGTCCAGCTCTGGTCCGACCAAGATGCGGACCAGTGTGGGACCGTCCACCAGCGTGGCCTCGATCTGAACGCCGATGCTGGCGGGGACCGGGCTTCAGCTCAGCTGCGCGCCAACGCCCACCGTGTAGGTAGCTGCCAGGCCAACGGGGGCCAGGGTGGAATCACAAACAACCTGAGCATTCAGGCGAAGGGCCAGGGTGGCCAGGAGCAACAGCGTCAGAGCCTTCATACCGTAGATACCTGAGAAGAGAAACCTGCAAGTTGCGCGCAAGGTCTAAAACATTCCGGCGCATTTATGCAAATTTCTGTAGTGGATGAGTAAACGGTCGTGCCTGGAGGATGAATGCGTTGGCGATGCGGGGCTGTTTGCCCTTTCCCGCGGAAGGATTCCGCGCGGCAAGCTGCCCCCCTTCGCCCGAAAATTGCTAATTTTAAAGGAGGAAATTCCCGCAATCCTCTTCTCTCTCTCTCTCATGGAATCCTTTGGCGAAATTCTGTTGTACGCCATCCCCGGCTTCGTGCTCCTCATTCTGTTGGAGAACGGCTGGGGCTGGTACAAAGGCGTGGTGCATTACCGGCACATGGACACCATCTCGTCCCTGAGTTCGGGCATGACCAACATTGTTAAGCAGGTGCTCGGGCTGACGTTTGTCATCCTGAGTTATGCCTGGCTCGAAAGAAAAATCGGCCTGTGGCACTGGAATGTGCAAAGTCCGGCTGATGTGCCCTGGTGGGCCTGGATAGCCGGGTTTATCGCGCTGGACCTGGCGGGGTACATCGGTCACCGGCTGGCGCACGAGATCAACGTCTTGTGGAATACCCACATCGTGCACCACAGCTCCGAAGAGTTCAACCTGGCTTGTGCCCTGCGCCAGGAGATTTCGCATTTTACCAACTGGGGTGTGGTTTTTCTGCTTCCTGCGGCGCTGCTGGGGGTTCCCGATCTGGTGATCGCCGTCCTGGCGCCCTTCCACCTGTTTGCCCAGTTCTGGTACCACACCCAGTACATTGACCGAATGGGCTGGCTGGAATACGTGCTGGTCACGCCCAGCCACCACCGGGTGCACCATGCGATCAATCCGGAGTACCTGGACAAAAATTACAGCCAGATTTTCATCGTTTGGGACAAACTGTTTGGCACCTTCCAGGAAGAACTGCCCGAAGTCAAACCCGTTTACGGAGTCAAGCGACCCGTGCATACCTGGAACCCCATTCTGATCAACTTTCAGCACATGGCCCTGATGTTCCAGGACAGCTGGCGCACGCGGAACTGGTGGGACAAAGTCCGGCTCTGGTTCAAACCAACCGGCTGGCGGCCCGCCGATGTGGCGCAACAATATCCGGTGGAAGTACTGCAGGA
>Ga0172372_10007944_pt1 | contig 14160 bp, 9 predicted proteins | sample LakKiv5m_2_FD_114544 | JGI IMG/M metagenome (GOLD analysis project Ga0172372, IMG submission 114544) | Freshwater microbial communities from Kabuno Bay, South-Kivu, Congo - kab_092012_9.5m | ecosystem: Environmental > Aquatic > Freshwater > Lake | place: Democratic Republic of the Congo...
GCATTGTTGATAATACTCTTCCCTGGAGTTCCACGAACCCAACCCCCGGGGGTATAGACCGGATTATTCACCGGGCCACTTAAAACAAAAGGAGACCACAAGTCATTACTGACTTCAAAACCATCCTGGTACGGCAAATTAAGTCCGTTCAACGCAACAAAAACTCGGGGATTGGTTATGGATGGATTAATGGCTTGGTTGTTGCGGATCGAGCGATCCAAAGCCCGAACATAATAAGCCACGGTATCGCTATCCGAAACCGCTGGTACCTGGGCCAACCAATTGCAGTACCCGTCGATCTCCCCGGTCAAGGTCACGGCATCCATTCGCAATGTCCCCGTTGGCGAATAGGTTTGGCCCGTGGTGGCCGCCACATACCCGGTTCCACCCGGCGAGAAAACTGACACCAAACGAACCCTAAAAGTTGAATTGTTATCAACACCTGCTAGGCCTTCAAAATTAGCTGTTCGATTATTGTACCATCGATTCCCACCAAGATTCGCCCGGTATAGATTGGCTGTGTCGGTTCCGGATCCTGTATAAGGCGTCCAGGTTCCACCTCCGTTGGTGGAGTATTCCAATCGAACAAATCGAGAGGCCGTTGCTGAATGGTAGAGATCAAAACTCAAACGAATTTTCTTGCGACCTGTTGTTGAAACATTGAATTGATAACCGCGAAGCGTATTGGTATTGATGGCCGGGTAATTGGTGGTGGACCATGTAAAATTGGTAGCGCCGGCGGATGAGTCTGAAGAATTGTTGGTCGTTGTCACCGCAGAACCCAAAACAAAACTACCGGTTGGCCCATTGACCAAGGCCGACGTTCCGGTACCCCGATGAGGAGTGGGCGTAAGCGTTCCTCCAGGTACCGTAGTCGCTGAGTTCCCATTAAAATTCCAACGTGCCAGGGTATCACGAACCAAAGGTGCCCGGGTCATCCCCACCGTTTGGAAGGATCCGTTATTGACTTTGTAATGCAGGAAAGCTGTATCAACTTCGGAACCGTCGGTGATTTTGACCGGTATAGTAAAAGGCCCGAGGTTATAAACAGCACCCAAGAAAACATCGCATTGCTGAAAAGTAGCCGGCCATTCCACCAAAGGTGGTCCAGAGGCGGTGAAGGAGTAGAATGCCGTGGTGTCTGGCAATTTGCGGCGAAAACGTCGCGGTGAATTATCCACGGCCTCGACATAGTAACGAACCGAATCCCCGTCCACGGTGAAGATGGTATCCCGGTAATTAATACCCCCCACATTGGGCATGCGGCGAATTAGAAGGGGTCCGTTGTTTATCGAATACGCCAAAATGGCACTATCAATACCCGATGCATCACTCATCTGGGCGTTGATAACAAAAGGACCCGGGCTAAATTGATACCCTACAACCGGTGCGCTATGTACCACGGTAGGGTTTCTGGACGCGACATACGTTATAAAACTATCCCCCAAGGAAACTTGATTGGGAAAGTATCGAATATTACGTCTGGGCGATGAGTCTATCGCTCGAATAAGGTATCGTACCGTATCCCCATCGGCAATGCGGGTGGAGTCCAGATTCCCTACCCAGTTCAGGGTCGTTCCTTGACGAAGCATACGGACCGAATCGATGACCCCACTGTTAATGCGATAAAAAAGATGGACACCTGCAGTGTCAATACCGGTTGAGTCACAACCCAATGAATCCCGAACCACCGCAGTAAAGCTTTGGTTAATATTGAATTGAACTCCTGTTAATGCCGTGTGAGTAATCAACGGAGGAATGCCCTCCGAAAATGACGAGGTCACCAGAATCGAATCCAACAACCAGCCGTAGGCCGACGGCACCGTTCCTAACCCGTTGTTGTTTCCATCTTTGAGAAAAAAGCGAATTCGTACATCCGGACGATTCGAAACAAAAGGAGACATGTCAAAGCGTTCTTGTTTCCACCAGGACGCCAGGGGTGTGGCACCTTGAACCGAAGGAGACCAATTCGCAGGGTAAGAGAACTGGGTGAAACGACTCGATGACCTAAAATCGGTTGAAGCCCCCAAGTACCGACAAGTGGTACCGAGCAATCGAGTCCAGGTCACCCCGGCATCCACTGAATATTGAATAATGGCGGTATCGTTAAATTCTAATTTGGCAATGTGCGCAAAATCCAACCAAACCTTGAAATGCCCCAAAGTCGAAAAGGGCTTCAATTCCAAAATCGAGGTGGAGTTGGGGTTAAGCCGGCCCCGAACAGCCTTTCCGGAACTGTTGATAGGAAAACGATAGGTGCCAACCGTATCCCAAAGGGCCACGGCCGATGCCGGAATGTAGGATCGCAACACCGAATCGAACGGGTTGACGTTGTCAAAGGTGGTAAAAAAACGAGCCTGTACCCCGGGTGGCAGGACCGGTTGAGCATTCAAAGAACCATTGGTAGCAAAAAATGCCCATAAAAGCCCTAAAAGCCCTGTCCCTACCGTGAGGCGGCTAGTCCACCGGTTTCTCCAGCTCTTGGAAGTTAAAAACATAAGCAACGAAGTTTGGTCGTAACGCATTGGTATCCCTATCAAAGGGTCCAATATAGACCAAAAACGGCCTATTTAGTAATCTAAAAGGGTTTTTAATTTGGATTTTAGCCGATCCAATCCCAAAAATTCCTGCTCCAGACTCACGGCAAAAGGCACAGGGGTATCCAGGGCCCCAAATCGCATAACCGGGGCATCCAGGGACGAAAAGGCCTCTTCGGCAATGACTGCTGCAATTTCACCCCCAAATCCGCCCAACAGGGTGTCTTCTTGCATGACCAAAACCTTGCCTGTTTTGCGGACCGAGGCCAAAACGGTTTCTTGGTCCCAAGGCAGCAAGGATCGCAAATCCACCACCTCCAAATCAGCCTCCGGAAATGCTTTGCAGAGATCCAAAGCCCAATGAACCGCCATACCGTAAGCCACCAAGGTGGCCTCCGAACCATGGCGAAGTACCCTGGCCTTGCCAGGGGGTAATTCCGCAAGGCCCTCTGAAACCGGACCGCTTAGGCTTCGATACAGGGCTTTGTGCTCAAAAAACAAATAAGGCGATTGATCCCGAAGGGCATAAAGCAACATGGCCTTGGCCTCGGCCGGAAACGCTGGGTAAACGACCTTGAGCCCGGGAACATGCGTGAACCACGCCTCGTTGGATTGGGAATGAAAGGGCCCGGCCCCTACCCCAGCCCCGGTCGGCATGCGGACCACAACGCGAGCCTCTTGCCCCCAACGGTAATGAATTTTGGCTAGGTTGTTGACGATTTGATTAAAACCACAAGTCACGAAATCAGCAAATTGCATTTCGACCATGGCCCGCTTGCCTGCAATGGACAAACCCAAGGCCGCCCCAAGAATGGCTGATTCGCATAACGGGGTATTGCGCACGCGGTCTGCACCATAACGCTCCATTAGTCCATCGGTGGCCTTAAAAACGCCCCCATAGGCACCAATGTCCTGGCCCATGAGGACCAACTGGGGGTCTCGATCCATCGCTTGATCCAAGGCCTCCCGTACCGCATCCACCAAACGCAATTCCCGTTGATTTTGGTTCGACCAAACCTCCGACTCCCCGATGGGAGCAGGGGCTGGAGCATAGACCGCGGCTACCTCGTCCAACGCGTTGGGGGTAGGCTCGGGCTCCGCAAAAACCACCGAAAGAGCCTGATCAATTTGTTCAGCGAAGGATTGCTTTAACCCATCCTTGGCTTGTTGGGTTAACCAACCCTTTTTGAGAAGATACGCCTCGTAATTGGCCAAAGGATCCCGCAAAGACCATTGTTCCAACAATTCTTTGGGAACATACTTGGTACCCGATGCTTCTTCGTGACCCCGCATCCGAAAAGTCATGCATTCCAACAAAAGTGGACGAGGTTTAACCCGAAGCTCTGCAGCCCAATGGCGAACCGTACGGTAGACCTCCAATACGTTGTTACCATCGACTTGAACAGCCTCCATTCCGTAACCTATTCCCTTATCAATGAATTGCTTACAACGAAATTGCTCTTGGGATGGGGTGGACAATCCGTAACCGTTGTTTTCGATTACAAAAATGACCGGAAGCTGCCAAACAGCAGCTACATTGAGGGCCTCATGAAAATCACCTTCGGAGGTACCTCCATCGCCCGAAAAGGCCAGACTTACCGAGGGTTTTTGATCCAATTTCCAGGCCAAGGAGGCCCCATTTGCCAAGGTTAACTGTGGGCCCAAATGGGATATCATGCCTACCACCGCATGCTCCTTGCTTCCAAAATGAAACGAGCGTTCCCTCGCTTTGCTGTAACCCGATGCCTTCCCCTGCAATTGAGCAAACAACCTTGTCAAATCCATACCCCTCGATGTAAAAACACCCAGGTTGCGGTGCAATGGAAAAATAAACTCGTCGGGGCGTAGGGCTTGGGTTGCTCCCACCGCAATGGCTTCCTGACCTATACCCGAAAACCATTTGGATACTTTGCCTTGACGAAGAAGAATAAGCATTTTTTCCTCGATCATGCGCGGTAACAACAAACCTTCGTAAAGCTTCATTAATTCGGCATCCGTGCAGGATGAACGATCAAATTTCATTTTGTCGGAGGGAGCAAACCACTTCATCGAGTTGTTGGGTTGGAGCGTTGACGCCAAAGGGCGCGAAATGTTTGAGGTGCCGGAGCGGGTAGATGCCTTCGGGTTCCCCAAAGGGAACCAACAAAGCGAGCCATAAACCAAGACTTGGTCCGGGCACCGACCAAATCCAAGAGAGGTCGATGCAACATGGCCCTGGACCAGGCTTTCCAAACCCAATGTTGGGTCGAGGATGCACCGGGACCCTGTGCGGCCTGGTGACGGTTGTTCAAAATCATTTGGTGCAAGGGTATTCGTACCGGACAAACTTCGGTGCAGTTACCACAAAGGGAAGAGGCCTGACTCAGGTGTTGAAACGACTCAAACGGCAAAAGGTGCGGAGTAATCACTTTGCCGATGGGCCCCGAATACGTTGCTCCGTAGCTATGACCCCCGATGTTCTTGTAAACCGGACAAGCATTAAGGCAGGCCCCGCAGCGAATACAATGCAGGGCTTGACGGGTGGCAGGATCTTCCAAAAGGTTGGTACGGCCGTTATCCAAAAGGATTACCACCATTTCTTGAGGTCCGTCTTTTTCGTCATCCTGGCGTGGACCATGAAAAATAGTGTTATAAGCAGTCATTTGCTGCCCTGTGCCCTTGGCCGCTAACAAAGGCCATAGCAAATCCAAGTCTTCCATCGAACCGAGAACTTTTTCGATACCAGCGATGACCACATGAGCTTTGGTGAATGTTGTGGACATCCGGGCATTGCCTTCGTTCTCCGTAACACATACCCCGCCTGTATCGGCCAAAAGAAAATTGGCGCCGGTGATACCCACCCCGGCCTGCAGGTATTTTGATCGTAACAAATTCCTGGCATGCTCGGTCAAGGCCTGTGGGCTTGCATGCGGTTCGGTACCTAATTTGCGATGAAATAATTCTGCAACGTCCTCTTTGGATTTGTGCATCGCGGGCGTCACGATATGGTAGGGCGGCTCCCCGTCCAATTGTTGGATGTACTCCCCCAAATCAGTTTCAACAACCTCCACCCCGTTTTTTTGAAGAAAATCGTTTAAATGGATTTCTTCGGTCACCATGGATTTGGACTTCACCACCAGGCGGGATTGGTGTCGTTGAACTACTTCCATCACCGCCTCCAGGGCTTCAGCCGCGTCGGATGCCCAGACGACCTGGGTTCCGTTGTTACGACAAGAACTCTCAAACCTCAACAAATGCTTTTCGAGATTTTCGACCGCCTGCCATTTGAGGTAGGCTGCTTGGTCCCTGGCCAATTCGGGGTCGCGGTAATCCTTTTGACCCACCTGAACTGCGGCGTGGTACCTCCCCATGTTAAAATTGATTTTGCGGCGATGATCCAAATCAAAGCCTTTGGAATCAATGATTTGATCAAAACGATCGGACGCCTTCGCTGAGTTCGTCATTAGGCTGGGGATAAACCGTTGGGATCAGGATCGATTAAGTCAATCCGACGTTGATGCCGCCCACCTTCAAATTCGGTAAAAGCAAAGGCTTGGACCATGGCCAAGACTTGATCATGGTCAACAAAACGCGCCGGCAAACAAAGAATATTGGCATGGTTATGGGACCTTGCTAAGGCGGCTAATTCAGGTAGCCAACACAAGGCCGCTCTGGCCCCAGGTACGCGATTGGCACTCATGCAGACTCCGTTACCGGAGCCGCAAAGAAGCAGACCCAAGACCCCATCCTGCCGGGCCGAAATTTTCCTGGCCAATTTTTGGGCAACCAAGGGGTAATCCACCGAATCCGAGCTATAACACCCCAGGTCTTCAACCTGAGAGCCACTGGCCAGAAGCCAATCTTTGAGGAATTCCTTGGTTTCGAAACCAGCGTGGTCACAACCAAGCACAAACGACTTGGTGGACCAATCCCCATCCCATGGCTTGGGATTAATCGGTGTTTTCATGGTTTGTTTGGTTAGGTTCGTCGGTCGAATCCATAGCAAGGGCCGCGGCGGACGGACGGTGCGATGCGGCCACCACCACAATGGACATTTCGTACAAGAGCATCATGGGTAAGGCCAAAATTAACATGCCCCCGATATCGGATGGGGTCAGCAAAGCGGCAATGACCAAATTGGCCACCACCGCATAGCGACGGTTACGACGCATCCAAGGCGCATTAATCAAACCGACCAATCCCAAGAAATAGGCCAAAACGGGTAATTCAAAAATCAAACCGGCGGTGAGGACCATCATGGTCAGGGCCGAAACGTAGGAACTCAAGCTCACCGTGTTAGCAACCTGAGCGCTCACGCTGTAATTGCTCAAAAACAAAATACTCATCGGGCCCAGTACAAAATAACCAAAGGCGCATCCCCCAAAAAAGAGAAGAATGACCGCCAAGATCAACCGTCGCGCCGCAAAAAACTCCCGATCACGCAAGGCAGGGCTGATAAAACGCCAAAATTCCCAAACCAAATACGGAAACCCCAGAACCAAAGCTCCAAAAAAAGAAACATAGAGGTGCTGCATCAATTGCCCGGTTAATTCCAGGTTGACCAACTGCAAAGGCATCGCCTCCACGCACCACAATTTTTCTTGACCCATGGCCTCGCCCAACGAGCACAGCCAGCGGTACGATACAAAATCCGGATTCTTGGGGCCCAGCAAGACGGTATCAAAGACCCAGGCTTTTTGGGAAAAAAGCCCCAACATAAGAACAAAAAGAACCGCAACCGAGCGCCACAAGTGGGCTCTCAGGGCATCCAGATGCTCCATGAAACCCATGGAGCGGTCTTTGGTTTCAAATTGATCGGTGTACGCCAAGCCGCAAGAAAGGGCTCAAAGATACCCTTTGCGGTCCGTTTACGCGGTTTTTTTGGACTGAACATCCAAGCGCAATTCCTGCGCTTTGGCTTTCAGCGACTGAAGGCCTTTGCGGACCCGGGTGCCGGCGGCGGCATTCCCTTTGTCGTAGAATTTCTCGAAATCCTTTTCCATTTCGAGGACGGCATGGAGCAAAGTCTGGTATGGGTTCATAGGCGTAGGGTTTACTTAACTCTAAGATACACTTAGGATTAAAACAAGATTAAGGTTAACCCAAAAAAAAATATGCAAGCCCCAGGGGGGGCGATTTGGTCTGCTTGACCCCGCTACTTTAGACCACGACGATTCCTTCGTTTCGGTAGGCCCCATCGGCTAATTTGGCGGACACCGAAGAAAAGGCCTCCAGGGTATGCGCAACATCGGCATCGGTATGCACGGCTGTTGGGATCAACCGAAGAAGGATGACATCCTTGGGAACCACCGGATAAACCACCACGGAACAGAAAATTCCCCAATTCTCCCGTAAATCCGCCACCATTCCGGTGGCTTCCCCGAGGGATCCGTTTAGAATAACCGGCGTTACAGGGGAAGCCGTTGGCCCCAAATGAAAGCCCCTGGCGCGCAATCCGCTTTGGAGCGCATGAACGATTTCCCAAAGCCGAATTCGGAACTCCGGTCGGGTTCGCATGAGGTCCAATCGCTTGAGGGCACCCATCACCAGCGGCATGGGCAGCGACTTGGCGAAAATCTGGGAGCGCATATTGTAGCGAAGATGTTGAATAACAGCCGCGCTGCCAGCAAAAAAACCTCCAATCGAGGCCATGGCTTTGGCAAAGGTCCCAAAATAAAGGTCCACCCCCTCGGTGACCCCCATATGGGCCGGGGTGCCCTGGCCCTCAGGGCCCATCACCCCAAAACCGTGGGCATCATCCACCAACAGGCGGAATTCGAATTCTTTTTTGAATGCCACGACCTGATCCAAGGCCCCCAAGGCCCCGGACATCCCAAAAACCCCCTCGGTAATCACCAAAATCCCTCCCTGGTTGCCCTGTTCCTCAATGACACGCCGGGCACGGACCAATTGGGTTCTCAAGCCATCCATATCGTTGTGCTTGTAAACAAAGCGCTTGCCTGCATGCAGTCGCACCCCATCCACAATGCAGGCGTGGGATTCGGCATCGTAAACGATCACATCGTGGCGATCTACCAGGGCATCGATGGACGAAACCATGGCCTGGTACCCATAATTCACCAACAATCCCGCTTCTTTGCCGACATAACGGGCCAGTTCATTCTCTAGTTGTTCGTGCCTATCGGAGTTGCCTGACATCATACGGGCCCCCATCGGCCAGGCCATGCCGTATTCGGCAGCCGCCAGGGCATCGGCCTCCCTAACTTCGGGATGGTTGGCCAAGCCCAAATAATTATTCAAACTCCAAACCAAGTTTTCGCGTCCTCTGAACTGCATACGAGGCCCTATCGGACCCTCCAACTTGGGAAACATGTAGTATCCTTCGGATTCTTTGGCATGGCGGCCAAGGGGGCCGGGGCGATTTTCGAGACGTTTGAATAGATCCATAGGGCTTAAGGCGTTAGAAGGGTTGATAAATGTATAAAAACCATTTATTGCCTCTAAATTAAGTAAATTTGCGGTCCCGTGAAAGTGAATTTCCTACCCAAACCCTCCAAATTGGGCTATAGCCTTCGTTTTTGGCTCCTTGGAGGGCTTTTGGCGGTATGGACCATGTCCTGCGATTCCTATAATAAAATCCTCAAGAACCCCAACTTGAACTTTAAGTTCCAAAAGGCCAGAGAATTTTACTTGCAAGGGGAGTATTTCAAGGCCCAACCCTTGTTGGAAGAATTGGTGTCGGCCTACCGCGGTTCCGATTTATCCGAAGGCATCTACTATTACTATGCCTACTGCGATTTTCAAATGGGGGCCTACCAAACCGCAGCCTATCATTTCAAGCAGTTTAACCAGTTATTCCCCTCAAGCCCCAAAAGCGAAGAAATGGACTTCATGTATGCGTATTGCATGTTCATGGATTCCCCGGGCTCTAATTTGGATCAAACCAATTCACTTCAGGCCATTGAAGGACTGCAGCTTTTTGTCAATAAATACCCCAATTCACCACGCTTGGAGCAATGCAACCGAATGATCGAGGGCTTACGCAACAAAATGAGGGTTAAAGCTTTGGAATCCGCCCTTTTGTTCTACCGAATGGAGGATTACCGAGCCAGCGCTGTCACCCTTCAACACCTGCTGGTGGAATACCCTGATCTCGAAGAGCGGGAGAAAATCCGATGGATGGTGGTGGAATCCTTTTACAAATTGGCTACGAACAGCATTGAATCCAAGAAACGTGCGCGGTTTGAGTCGGTGTTAGAAGCTCACCAAGCCTTGTCGGAGGAATACCCACAATCCCTCTACCTACCCCAAAGCCAGTTATTGGCCGAAGAAGCCCGCATGTATTTGGCCTCTCCCAAAGCCTCCAATCAACCTTTGGGACCCTTTTCTACCCAGCATTCAACGATTTTCGCTTTTTTGCCGTTTTAAATTCAACCCCCCCTCCACCATGTCAGCAACCAACACCACCGTAACCCGCAGCCTCAAAGATTTGGAAAGCCCTACCGGTAACGTTTACGAAGCCGTCGCCGTAATTGCCAAACGAAGTAACCAAATCGCCACCAAAGTCAAAGAAGAACTCAATACCAAACTCGCAGAATTTGCTACACCAGCAGATTCCTTGGAGGAAGTCTACGAAAATCGAGAACAAATCGAAATCTCAAGGCAATACGAGCGCATGCCCAAGCCCACCCTTCAAGCGATTGAGGAATTCAAACAAGGCAAAATTTATTACCGCAACGACGCTAAGAACAAAGCGGGACAATAAGTCTATACCGAATTGTTATGCCGGCCGGCAAGAAAATCCTGATAGGCATCAGCGGTAGTATCGCTGCCTATAAGATTTGTTGGTTGGTGAGGGATTTGGTAAGGAGCGGGGCCGAGGTACAAGTCGTTTTGACGCCTTCGGCTCAACAATTTGTAACACCCCTGACGCTCAGTACCTTGAGCGGAAAGCCTGTTTATACCCACCTTGTCAAAAACGAGGAAGGCGAATGGGTTAATCACGTAGCCCTGGGGCTTTGGGCGGATCTCATCCTCGTTGCGCCCTGTACGGCGCATACCTTGGCGAGCATGGCCCAGGGATCGTGTGATCATTTGTTATTGGCCATCCTCTTGTCCGCTCGTTGCCCGGTTGCTTTTGCACCGGCCATGGATCATGACATGTTTTTGCATCCTGCGACACAGCACAACCTACGAGTCCTAACGGAACGTGGTTACCACCTGATCCCAATCGAACATGGCGAATTGGCTTCAGGATTGGTAGGTGAAGGACGCATGGCCGAGCCTTCGACGCTTATGGCATGGATTCAAGATTTTTTGGTAGGGGGACCGCGATGGGATGGTATTCGTGTTCTCCTGACCGCCGGGCCAACCCGAGAAGCCTTGGATCCCGTTCGCTTCCTAAGCAATCGTTCATCGGGTCGTATGGGGATTGCCTTGGCCGAAGCGCTGGCCGATCGTGGGGCCCAGGTGGATTTGGTTTATGGACCTGGTGACCAGGTATGCAGGCATCCCGGCGTTCATGTCCACCGAGTCCAAACGGCATTGGAAATGCAAGCGTGTTGCCAAGAATTAAACGAAGGCTGCTCCTTGTTGATCTTCACCGCGGCGGTTGCGGATTATCGGGCTGCTCAAGTTGCCGAAAACAAAATCAAGAAAAGTGGGGGTGAACTTGTGCTGACTTTGTTACCCAATCCCGATTTATTAGCCGAGGCGGGAATGAACAAAAAACCGCATCAAAAGGTGGTAGGGTTTGCCTTGGAGAGCGACAACGAAGAAGCCCATGCGCTGACCAAACTCAAAACCAAGAAGGCGGATATGATCGTCCTCAACTCTTTGCGTCAAGAGGGCGGTGCCATGGACGCCGAGTCCATGTCGGCACGCTTGCTGTTTTCTGAAAACGAAAAGGAGGATTTGCCCCGTAGTTCCAAAAAGGACCTGGCCATCGACATCCTTCGGGCCATAACCCACCGTTGGGGTCTGCCTCAAGGTGGTGTTTGGAGAAAACTAGGCATGCTTCTGGTGATGTTATGGTTTTCATTGAACCCGGCGGGGACCCAGGCCCAGGAACTCAACTGCCAATTGTCCATCAACCCGGGAAGGGTCGGAGGTGCTGACCAGCAATTCTATGCCAATATGCAACAGGCCCTGACCACCTTTATCAATGGTCAGAAATGGACGGAGGATGTGTTTTCGTTTCAGGAACGTATCAACTGCAGTATCAACATCATGTTGGACGAGCGAATTACAGGAAACCAATTCAAAGCCACGGTACAAATTCAAAGCAGCCGACCCGTCTATAACAGTTCCTACAGTACGGTGATTTTGAACTATACGGATCCCGATTGGATCTTTGAATACAACGAGTTTCAGCCCATGGAATTCAACGAAAACCAGCATACATCAAATCTTTTGGCGCTTTTGGCTTACTACGCTAACCTCATTATAGGCCTGGATTACAATAGTTTTGGAAAGGAGAGCGGTACCGTTTATTTGCGTAAGGCCCAGCAAATTGTTATGAATGCCCAAAACGCAGTTGAAATCGGTTGGCGTCAAAACCAAAGTCTGCGCAACCGGTATTGGCTCGCCGAACTCTTGAACAATCCTTCCTACAAGGCTTTTCACACCGCGCATTACGAATACCATCGTCTGGGTTTGGACCAGATGTACAAACCTGAACGGATCATCGAGGCTCGACGCAAAATGCTTGGGGCCCTCGAAAAAATCCACGATGTCAACCGAAGCAAGCCGGGCGGAATGCTTATTCCCCTATACCTCAAAGGCAAATTGCCCGAAATAGTTGGTTTTTGTTCCAAGGCTTTGCCCGCCGAGAAGGCCAAAGCGGTCGAACAACTGATCGCGATGGACCCCATCAACCAAGCCGAATACAATCGTATTAATGCTGCAGGGGTGGGTGGTTCCGGCAGCGGGGGAACAGGTGGCGGAGGCGGTCGTTAAATCCCATATCCAAGATGCTGACGCGTTTGCATATTCGCAATTTTGCGCTAATTAGCGAAATGGAAGTGGACCTTGGTCAGGGTTTGACGGTTATTACCGGGGAGACCGGTGCTGGCAAATCCATCCTCCTGGATGCCGTGGGCTTGTTGCTGGGTGAGCAAGTCGAATCGGTACATTTTAGGAATCCTCAAGTGGCCTGTATGGTTGAAATGGAATTCCAAAGTCGGGACCCAGAGGTCCTTACCAAATGTGCTGAGATTTTGGACGATCCCGGTATGTGGACGTTACCCACCCCAGAGGCGGTCGATTTAATTCTTCGGCGAGAAATCAGTCCCAAACGACGTAGCCGCTGTTTGATCAACGATGCCGCCGTTCCGTTGAGGGATTTAAAAATTCTGGCTTCTTTGTTGCTGGACCTTAGTGGCCAAGAAGAAGCCGTTGCGGTGGATCGCCGGGATACACAGCTTTTGTTGTTGGATCAAATGGCCGGAAGCGAGGCTTTACGGCACCGGTATTCCCAAGCTTTTCGGGCTTGGAAGTTATCCCGTAAAGCTCTGGATTCCTTTATGTTAGAATTGGAACAGCGCAAAAGAGACGAAGAACGGAATCGCTATTTTTGGGAGGAATTGAACCAAGCCCCACTGGATACCTGGGAACAGTTGTCGGATTTGGAGTCGGCTTTGGCAGTCCAAGAAAATGCATTGGAATCAGGCGAACGATTGCGGCAAGCGGAGTCGGTTTTGGACGAGGGACGAGGCGGCCCTGGTGAAGCCCCGTCGGTCAGCGATACGCTTCGTACCTTGATTCAAAGCCTGGGGGGCTTGGAAGCCAAGGACCCCGAGCTAGGCGCCTGGGCGGATCGTCTGCGTTTATTGTTATTTCAAGCGAGCGAATTGGCCCGAGATGCGGCAGATTTGGCCGATCAACGAGTTCCGGATTTGGAGGCCGCCGCCTTGATGCGAGAACAGCTGGATCTGCTTCAGGGTTTGATGCACAAGCACAAAACCGGTGACCTGGAGGCCTTGAGAGGGGTGCGGGCCAGGCTGGGCGAAGCCCTGGGGTCCACCCCCGGGGTGGACGAGGCGAAGGGGGCCCTGGAGGACAAGGAGTCCGAGGCTTTGGAGACGGTGCGCAGGGCCGCCCTGCGCCTCCACCTGGCCCGCTCCAGCGCTTGGGTTGACCTTGCGGATCGTTGCCATGCCAAACTGAGCCGCTTGGGCATGGAGCATGCCCAGGTTATTCTTCGAAACCCTTTGGCCCTTCCTTGGTTGGTTGCCACTTCCACCAACCCATCGCCATCGGAAACAGGAAGTCCGGCCCTGGGAGCGGGTAGCGCATCGTGGGACGCTGATCATGAACCGGACTGGAGGGACTGGTGCCCCAGCGATGCCCTTCGGGGTATGGACCAACCCGAACTTTATTTTAGTGCCAACCCTGGCCAAGAACCCCGGACCTTATCCCAAGTCGCCAGCGGTGGAGAAAAATCCCGTTTGCTCTTGGCCCTCAAAAGCTTGGTCCGTGAAGAAGGCCATACCCATACCCGGATCTTTGACGAAATTGATGCGGGTATATCCGGGGAAACCGCTTTGCGTATGGGGCAAATGTTGTCCGAAATGGCCAAAAATCAACAAATCATTCTCATCACCCACCTACCCCAAATCGCGGCCCTCGGTGATCATCACTGGCATGTCACCAAAGAGGTAGAGAACCAGCAAACCCGCACAGC
>Ga0172372_10007945_pt1 | contig 14158 bp, 8 predicted proteins | sample LakKiv5m_2_FD_114544 | JGI IMG/M metagenome (GOLD analysis project Ga0172372, IMG submission 114544) | Freshwater microbial communities from Kabuno Bay, South-Kivu, Congo - kab_092012_9.5m | ecosystem: Environmental > Aquatic > Freshwater > Lake | place: Democratic Republic of the Congo...
CTCGTGGACGGCCTCAACCGCGCCATGGACGTGATGATCTCCGGCAAGGTCGCCGTCGTCTGCGGCTACGGCGACGTCGGCAAGGGCAGCGCCCAGTCCCTCCGCGGCCAGGGCGCGCGCGTCATCGTCACCGAGATTGACCCCATCTGCGCCCTCCAGGCTGCGATGGAAGGCTACGAAGTCACCACCATCGAGGACACCCTCGGCCGCGCCGACATCTACATCACTACCACCGGCAACAAGGACATCCTCACGTTGGAGCACATGGCGAAGATGAAAGACCAGGCCGTCGTCGCGAACATCGGCCACTTCGACAACGAGATTCAGGTGGACCGCCTCAACAACGCCAAGGGCGTCAAGCGCAAGAACATCAAGCCGCAGGTGGACCAATACACCTTCGCTGACGGCCACAGCATCTTCATGCTCGCTGAAGGCCGCCTCGTGAATCTCGGCTGCGCCACCGGCCACCCGAGCTTCGTCATGAGCAACTCCTTCTCGAACCAGACGCTCGCCCAGCTCGACCTCTGGAAAAACAAGGACGTCTACAAGGTCGGCGTCTATCGCCTGAGCAAGAAGCTCGACGAGGAAGTCGCCCGCCTGCACCTCGGGAAGATCGGCGTGAAGCTCACCAAGCTCACCAAGGCCCAGGCCGACTACCTCGGCGTCCCCGTGGACGGCCCCTACAAGCCGGAGCACTACCGCTACTGAGGCGGGGACGCGCCGCCGCGCGTTCCTCCATCGCGGCCCTTTGACAGGCCGAGATATTGCAGCCGAAGGTGCCGCAAGGAGACCGCGTAAAACCTTGAATTTGGCTTGCAGGAACGAGCGTTTGCCTTACTTTGCAGCCACTTCTTAATGATTCACACAATCAGCAATGTCGCCCGTCCAACCGCTTTAGACTGACTTGAGCGTGAGCAAACAGGAACAAAAGGAAATCCAGCTCGAAATCGGGCTGCCACAGAACGGGTTCCCTCGAACCATGTTCTTTACGCGTTTCAAAGTAGAGCGAAACACGGGGTTCGTAGTTGTTCAATTTGGGCTCGTGGCATCAGGCATGAAGGATGGATATGCATGCCTTTTACCGAATGAAACTCTGCTTCAGAACAAGCAATCCCTCTTGGATTACTTGAATCGACTGGGCCGAGCGCAGCAAAAAGCTGATTCTTCATGGGAGGGTCTGTCAGGTGAAGTGCGTGCCGATGTCGCAGACGTGATCACCATGGCCCATCGAGGTGAGATCGCAGAGACTTGTTTGTTTGTTTTTTCACTGACCACTGCGAGCCGGCCACGAAAGTCTGGGGCGAGCAGCGATTCGCTCATTGCACAGCCGTTGGTTTTGCTGCGCTCCTCGGCTGAACTTCAAAAACAATTGATTGAGGCCCTTTATGCAGAGTGATGTCTTCATGGCCAAGCTCACTCGTGGTGCCATTGCTGCGGGCGTTGCCGGCACATGGATGCTACCTCAGAAGCACACGGAAGCACCTGCGCCCGTCAACCTTCCAGTTGAGGCGGTATGGGCAAACCGCACCGCTGCCCCCCAGGACGGCACCGAGGCTGCCACCAAGCAAGCGGTGGTGCTGAAGATCACTCGGACTCCGGCTGTGTGGGATAAAAAGCTGGAGCGTGAATTCAGGCGACTGGCGCTCTCGGAAGTGGCGGGGAATTTGACGCGCTCCGAACAGCAGCGTCTTGATGAACTCAACCACTTGCGCAATCGCCTTCTCCACGGGCAAACGGCGGAGGAGATTTCTTTGCAGTTGAAGCGGGACCGCTTGTTGGAGCGGATGGAAAGTTTGTTGCGGGAGTATGTCGAGTTCCAAGAAACCACGAATCAAAAGAGGCTTGCCACCTGACAAACCGATCAAACGTCACCGGTATCGGGACGCCCTCCTGGAATTGATGCGGGACTTTGACGGCCGGTGCGCTTACTCGATGCAGCACCACTCACGCAGTGGCTCCTTGGAAGTGGACCACTTCGACCCCCGAAAGAAAAAGTCCCTGATTCAGGATTACGACAACCTTTTCCCTGCTTCGCGCCACTGTAACGGGAAGAAGTCCGACACATGGCCCAGTAAACTGGAATTAGCCGCTGGCTGTCGTTTCCTAAACCCGTGTGAGGAAATGGACTACGGGGAGCAGATCGTCGAAAACCCACAGACGCACGAGTTAGTAGGGCTGACTCCGGCTGCAAAGTGGCATATCCGCGTCTGTGGCTTGAACGCAGATCACTTGATTCAGGAACGGCGGCGGCGCACTGAGCACTGGCATACGATCAAGAGTTGTCCTGTGACGGTTAAGGGTGATCATTTTCATGCCAGTCAACTTGCCAAGAGCTTCCGTGAAGAGGTCGAATTGATGATACCAGAGATCCGATTCACTCCGCGTAACGTGCCTAGCAAGGCATGATCGCAATCAGTCGCGTCAAACGGAGGCTTGCAAGCATCGGGTCTCCTTGGTAGCAATTTCCCCGAACAGCAGACAGAGGTTGGATTCCTAAATCCGCAGCGCGGAGCAGCCATCTGCCCGCGTCCGGCTCACGTAACCGGGCACGGTCGGCGGCGCTCCCCGCGCGGGTGAGGGCGTCCACCACGCGGTGGGGCTGCTTTCCCGCGCAGGGAAAAGGATTCAGGGCACCCGGAACTGTGTTCCGGGCACGGGGAAGCCCAAGCACCGCACGGTCGAAGGTTTTATCCGCGCGATAAAACCATTTCACCGGGCGGGAAAATCGTTCCCCCGTGGCCTGTCCTCGGTTCGCAAACAGTTGAGAGGATCAAAGTCATCTTGAACCAAAAAATCTGTTCGCGCTGGCGCGTTGGCCGGCTAACTTCGCCCCGTCGCACATCGCCTCCGCATGAGAGCCAACTCCCTCCTCGCCACGCTGGTGCTGGCCCTGCCGTTCTGCCGCCCGGCCCTGGCCGCGTCCGCCGCGCCGGACTTCACGCTGGTGCAGGCGCTGTTCAAGAAGCACTGCGTCGAGTGCCACGCGACCGGCGACGCGGAGAACAACCTCGTCCTCGAAAACCACGCCGCGCTGATGAAGGGCGGCGACGGCGGCGGGCCGGTGGTGCCGGGCAAAAGCTCCGACAGCCTGCTGATGAAATCCCTCGAAGGCCGGGACAAGGTCAAAATCATGCCGCCCGGCAAGAAGAAGAAACTGGATGCGTCCGAACTCGCCGTCGTCAGGGCGTGGATTGACGGCGGGGCCAAGCCGCCCGCCATCGCCACCGAGCCGGTGCGCGAGTTGGTCACGCCGAAGATTGAGCCGCGCGTCACGCCCCGGAAGTCCATCCAGGCCATCGCGTTCGCCGCGCAGCCGAACGTCATCGCCGTCGCGCGTTACCGCGAGGTCGAACTGCGCGACGCCGAGTCCGGCGCGGTGCGGCACACGCTCACGGGCATTCGCGGCAACGTGAACTCGGTCGCCTTCTCCACCGACGGCCGGTGGGTCGCGGCGGCGGGCGGCGAGCCGGGCTTGCAGGGCCAGGCGGCCATCTGGCGGGTGGCGGACGGCGGGCAGGTGCGGAAGTTCGAAGGACATTTCGACGCGCTTTATTCCGTCGCGCTCTCGCCCGACGGCAAGCTGCTGGCCACCGGCAGTTACGACCAGAAGATCAAGCTCTGGGACACCGCGACCGGCGCGGAGTTGCGCACGCTGACCGGCCACAACGGCGCGGTCTATGGTCTCGCGTTCCGGCCCGACGGCAAGGTGCTCGCCAGCGCCAGCGGCGACCGCACGGTGAAGCTCTGGGAAGTCGCCACCGGCAAACGCCTCGACACCTTCTCGCAGCCGACGAAGGAGCAATACACCGTCGCCTTCAGCCCGGACGGGCGGCGGCTCGTGGCGGGCGGCGTGGACAACCGCATCCGCCTCTACGCCGTGAGCGCGGGCGCGGTCGAGGGCACGAACCAGTTGCTCGAATCCAAGTTCGCGCACGAGGGCGCGGTGCTGCGCATCGTCTTCGCCAGCGACGGCGCGACGCTGCTCTCCAGCGCCGAGGACCGCACGGTGAAGTGGTGGGACGCCGCCAAGCTCATCGAGCGCGGCCACCTGGATCCGCAGCCCGACCTCGCCCCTGCCGTCGCCTTCACCGCCGGCAACGCCCGCTTCGTCGTGGGCCGCCTGGACGGCACGCTGCAATTCTTCGACGCAAAGACGGGCCAGCCGGGGAAGGTGGCGGCGAACCGTTGAGCGGGCGACCACGGATCATGGCGGGTGTGAGTTTGAGCGCCGCGCGCCTCCCCGGCTGAATTCCGCCCGGCTCGCGCCCGCGTCAATCCGGCGTTTCCCGGCGTTCCAGGCGGACGTTGTCCAGAAACCAGAACCGCTGCGGCTCGCTGTCGCCGGTGAAGATGGCCACGCGCCGGATGGACCGGAGGTTGAGCGCCCGCACCTTGGTTCCCCGGGCGATGTCGGCCAGCGGCACGCGCAGGCGGTTCCACCCGCGCGCCAGCTCGAAGCCGCGCTCGAAGCGGCCGGCGGGCTGGGCGGGCTCGCCGTCGTCGTCCACCCGCACGAAGATCGTGAACGGCTCGCGCGGGTTGAAGACGTCGAGGGACAGCGCGCGGAAGGGCGTCCAGTCCGCGCCGCCCGCCGCGTAATTGGCCCCGGCCCAGTCGCCCGCCGCGCCGACGACGCGCAGCGACCACTCGCCCTGCGACGCGCGGGCGCGCGTGCGCGCGACGTGCGTCGGGTGACCGCGCGCGCCGCCCTGCGCCTGCCACAGCTTCAGTTCAGCCTCGTCCTCAAAGTTGCCAAGGGAGGGAAAATGGGCCTGCCGCCAGCGGAGGCCGCGCCAATCCTCCCACGCGGGCCACAGCGCGACGGCGAGCGCCCCCGCGACCGCGACGGCGTGCCCGCCGCGCCAAAGCCAGTTCCCCGTCCGCCGCCACGCCGCGATGCCCGTCAAGGCCAGCCCCGCACCGATGAGATCATTGACCACGTCGCCGACGCTCCGCGAGCGGCCGAACCACGGCTGTAGCCACTCGACGCCGACCGCGCAGGCGGCCGCCAGCGCGAAGGCCAGCGCGTTGCGCCGCGCCGCCGGCTGCACGCGGTCGGGCAGCGCGTAGAGCAGCACGGCCGCGAGCCACGCCCACATCGGGATGTGCCCCACGTCGAAGACATGGCCCCAGAACCGCGCGTCGTGGCGCACGCGCACCGGCCCGAAGCAGGCCGCCGTGAGCGCGGCCAGCGTGAGCGCGAGCGCGATGGCCTTGCGCAGCATCATGGCAGCACGCCGACCGGGTTTCTTGTTCCGGCGTCCTCGTTCCGCGTTGAAGTGAGACTTCGCACGTCGTCTCCTGCGCCGGCGTTCACTTGCGCACCAGCATGGTGACGCCGAGGAAGAGGCGCAGGCTGATGGCCTTCCGCAGTTTCACCGGCAGCGCGCCGACGCACGCCTCCGCGCTGAAGGTGAGCGCGTTCCACAGGCCGCTGGGCCGGCACTTGCCGAAGCGATACGTCCACGCCTCGCGGAAGCCCACGCGCCGCACCAGTTCGTCCATCTCGCGGTAGGTCCATTCGCGCAGGTGCATGCCCTCGGCCTCGACCGCGAACAGCCCGGAGGCGTCGTGCGGGCCGGAGAACTTGTGCGGCGTGTCGAAGATGTAGGCCCCGCCGGGCCGCAACACGCGCAGCACGGTGCGGAAGTGGTCCTCGTGGTCGTCCGGGTGGACGTGTTCGAGAAACTGGTAGCTGAAGGCCAGGTCCACGGAGTTGTCGGGCAGCTTGAGCGTGTAGCCGTCGTAGGTCTCGAAGTGGAAGTTCGCCGGGGCGTTCTGCTGGCCGCCGCTTTGGTCGGAGATGTCCAGCGCGATGACCTTTTCGACGTGCCGGCACATCTCGTAGGCGAGGCGGCAGTCGCCGGGCGCGATTTCCATGAACGTCTTCACCCCGGCGAGGTGCGGGCGGAGGATGTTCATGCGCGCGGCCACGGCGCGGCGGGAATACTCCTCGGTGTCGCGGCGCGTGAGGCGCGGGTGGTCCGGCACGCGGCGGAAAAGCTCGTCGTAAAGCTCGGCGAACAGCCGGGTGCGCTCGGCGCGGGTGGAGTTCATCAGCCGGCCGTGCAGGTCCTTCTCGACCTCGTATTGGCGGCGGATGGACTCCAGCGGGCGTTGGTAATCGGGCATGGCGCGTGTTGCTGGGCGCGGAGTATCCGGGCGGGCGCGCGGCAGCGGCAAGGCTTTTCCGGGCACGGAGCCGTTCCGGTTGCGTAACTGGACACCCGCACCAGCCAAACGAGGAAGCCTGCTCCCTCTCCTCCATCGGATGGAGGAGAGGGCCGGGGAGAGGAGGGGCGTTACCGCTCTATTATCCAGGCTCCCCTCTCCCCAGCCCTCTCCCCGCTCCTGCGTCGCAGGGCGAGGGGGCTCACCTGCCGTGGTGCGAATGCCAAGTTGCGCCCCGTTCCGGGTTGGCAAGCGCGCGCGGCCGCCCTACCCTGCCCGCCATTATGGACTGGCTCACGGACCCGCAGATTTGGATCAGCCTGCTCACGCTCACGCTGCTGGAGATCGTGCTGGGCATAGACAACCTCATCTTCATCTCGATCCTCAGCGGCAAGCTGCCCGCCGCCGAGCAGGCCAAGGCGCGCAAGGTGGGCCTGGCGCTCGCGCTCATCACGCGCATCCTGCTGCTGTGCTCGCTGGCGTGGTTGATGTCGCTCGACAAGCCGTTCTGGCAGGCGCGCATCTTCAGTTGGGACCTCGCGGTGTCGGGCAAGGACTTGATCCTGCTGCTGGGCGGCCTGTTCCTCATCGCCAAGAGCACGAAAGAAATCCACGAGAAGCTCGAGGGCGAGGACGGTTCCGTGACCAACCACCTCGCGCCGACGTTTGTGAGCGTCATCATCCAAATCCTGCTCATTGACATCGTGTTCTCGCTCGACTCGGTGATCACGGCGGTGGGCATGGTGAAGCAGATTCCGGTGATGGTCGCGGCGGTGGTCATCGCGATGATCGTGATGCTGATCTTCGTGGACCAGATCAGCGGCTTCGTGGACCGGCACCCGACCATCAAGATGCTGGCGCTGGCGTTCCTGATCCTAATCGGCACGATGCTCGTGGCGGAGGGCTGCCACCAGCATGTCAACAAGGGCTACATCTACTTCGCGATGGCCTTCAGCGTGGGCGTGGAGTTCTTGAACATGAAGCTGCGCGGCAAACAGGCGACGAAGGTCGCGCTGCACCAACCCTACCGCTGACATGAAGACCCTGCTGACCGCCCTCCTGCTCCTTGGCGGACTGTGCCACGGCCCGGCGGCTGAGGCGGCCCGCAAGACCACCGTCGCCATCGTCGGCGAGGAGTTTCACATCAACGGCAAGCCGACCTACGAGGGCCGCCGCTGGAACGGGAAGAAAATCCAGGGCCTGCTGATGAACTCGCGCATGGTGCAGGCGACGTTCGACGACCTGAACCCGGAGACGGCCAAGCGCTGGGCGTATCCCGACACGAAGCAGTGGGACGCCGAGCGCAACACACGGGAGTTCCTCGCCGCGATGCCGGAGTGGCGGCGGCACGGGCTGCTGGCGGTCACACTCAACTTCCAGGGCGGCTCGCCGCAGGGTTACTCGAAGGAGCAGCCGTGGGAGAACAACGCCTTCACGCCCGAGGGCGAGTTGCGCCCGGCGTTCACCGCCCGCATGGCGCGCATCCTCGACCGCGCCGACGAATTGGGCATGGTGGTTATCCTCGGCTATTTCTACTTCGGCCAAGACGAGCGCTTCAAGGACGAGGCCGCCGTGATCCGCGCCACGGACAACGCGACGAAGTGGCTGCTCGACGGCGGCTGGCGCAACGTGGTCGTGGAGGTCAATAACGAGTGCAACGTCCGCTACGACCACGCCATCCTGAAGCCCGACCGGGTGCATGAGTTGATCGAGCGCGTGAAGGACGCGAAGCGCGGCGACCGCCGCCTGCTCGTGTCCACCAGCTACGGCGGGAACCAAATCCCGCGCGAGAACGTGGTGCGCGCCTCGGACTTTCTGCTGCTGCACGGCAACGGAGTGTCGCGGCCCGAGCGCATCGCGGAGATGGCGCGGCTCACGCGGCAGGTGCCCGGCTACACGCCCAAGCCGATCCTGTTCAACGAGGACGACCACTTTGATTTCGACCGGCCCATGAACAACTTCCTCGCCGCCGTGAGCGCGGGCGCGGGCTGGGGTTACTTCGACTTCCGCATGAAGGACGAGGGCTTCGCCGAGGGCTACCAGAGCGTGCCGGTGAACTGGGGCATCAGCAGCGCGCGCAAACGCGGGTTCTTCAAGCTGCTGGCGGAAATCACGGGTGCGAAGCCGTAGCTGCGGGCGCTCTCAGTTTCTTACGAAGCTTCGCCAAAGTGGATTGCCCGCGCCCTTTCCCCTCACCCCGGCCCTCTCCCCGAGGAGAGGGTGAACCGCCGTCCGCGTTCGGCCAACCGGGACGCCCCAGCACTTCGAGCGCTGGCTGACTTTCCCCCTCTCCTCGGGGGAGAGGGCCGGGGTGAGGGGGAAGGCGGGTCGCATCTGCCACGACGAACCGACGGCTCCGTGGTGCCCGGCAGGAAAGTGGGCTGCGCCACGCATCCGGTCCGGCCCAGCTTTTGCGTTGAATTTGGCAGGGCGCGGGGCTAGACCAACGCCTGTCTTCCATCGGCACCCACAGGTGGGCCGGTGTTGGCACGAGGTCGGACATGAATTTCTTCATCCTGCGACGCGGGCAAAAGCTCGGCCCCTACCCGGACGGGGCGGTCGAGGAAATGTCTTCATCGGGCGAACTCAAGGTGGGCGACCTGGTCTGCTACGAGGGCGAGCAGAACTGGCAGCCGGTCAGCCGGTTCATGGAGCAACGCCACCTGCGGGCCGAGGCGGGCGAGGCCAGGCCGGAGTCGCCGGACGCCGGCACCGCGCCGTCGCCCACGAAGACCTCGTTCCTGCGCCGCAGCGTCGAGGAGATGGACGAGGCGACGTTGACGGAGGCGGAGCGCGAGGTGATCGCGGGCGGGCGGTATCTGGTGTTCGAGCATTGCTGGTCGCTGCTGATCTCGTTCAAGCACAGCTCGCCGCCGGTGCTGGTGCGCGCGGGGGACGACGGTTTCGCGGCGGCGCTGAAATTCTCGCTGATCTCGTTTTGCTTCGGCTGGTGGGGCTTTCCCGGGCCGGTGTGGGTGTTCACAACGATCCGGCACAACGCGCACGGCGGCCGGGACGCGACGTTGGAGACGTTGACCCGGCAGGTCGGCCATGCGCGGGCCGCCGCCGCCTGTGCGCGGCACCGAACCAGCGCGCCGCCGGGGGCGCTGATGAGCGGGCTGGGGCTGATGATGACGGCCCTGTCGCTGGCGTTGTGGCTCGGCATCGGCTGGCTGGTGTGGGCGGTCGCGCAGGGCCGGATCGGCGAGCCGGCGCGCGGGCCAGGCACGGCGGAATTTGAACTGGCGGACCGGAAGATCACGGAGGCCAGGGAGGGCCTGATGCTGGGCAACACGCTCAAGGCCGTCGAAATCGCCCACGCCTTCTCGAAGACGCTCGCGGACGCCTACCTCGCCGAGGCGCGTGCCCGGCCGGAGGCCGCCATCGCGGGCACCAACGCGGTCGCGTTCACGACGTTTTGCGAGGTGCATCAGGACCGGGTCATGTTCCTCGTGCGCGTGCCGGGCCTGCAAAAGGCGTCCACCGCCGTGCGCCAGCGGCTGGCCGACCAGGCGTGGCAGGCCACGTCGGTCGCGCTGACGGAGGAGAAGGCGGGCTTCACCGGACTGCGCGTGGCGCTGGGCGTGCGCAGCGCGGGCAAGTATGACCAGGTGATCGTGGGCCGCTACGTGCGCGACTTCGAGGCGAACAACACGGGAGTGAAGAGCCGCGCGGAAGGCCCGCGCAGCAAGGCGAAGCTTTATCCGCTGTTCGTCCCGCTGGAGCAGCTTGAGTCGTGGAAGGATGAGTGAACCAGGGCGGCGCGGCGAGGAGGGACGGAGAAAGCCTCAAAACCCAAGTTCCAAGATCCAAATTCCGGTTCTTCGCTGATTCCAGTGGGATCGTCGTTGGGGCAGAAGCTCCAAATCCCAAGTTCCAAATCCCAAAGAAGCTCCAAGTTCCAAGCACCAATCAGCGATGAGCGGCGGGTGAACCACAGTGGGCGACGGACGCTGCAAAGCCGCTGCGTTCCTGCTCAACGCCTTGTTGATCTGCAAGGCCCGCGCAGTGATGGGCTGAACGGGAGGATGAGGCGGCGAAGTTTTGTTTTGGGATTTGGAACTTGGAGCTTCTTTGGAGCTTGGGGTTTGGAGCTTGGAGCTTCGCCGCCGTTTCCCATTCCACTGGAAACAGCGGAGAACCACTCCACCACTCCGTCGCCCCTCCGCCCCCACTCACGACGCCAGCCGCAGCTTCGCCACGTAAGCGCCGTCCACGCCGTCGCGGAAGGGCAGCAGTTCGCGCTCGGACTCCAGCTTGAAGGCGGGATGCGCGGCGAGGAATTCCTTCACCACGTCGGTGTTTTCCTCCGGCTCCAGGCTGCAAGTGCTATAGACCAGCGTGCCACCGGGCTTGAGGTGCTTCGCGGCGAGGGCGAGCAGCTTCAACTGCGTCTGGCGCAGCCGCGTGATCTCCTCGGGCCGGAGCCGCCAGCGGAGGTCGAGGCGGCGGCGGAGCACGCCGGTGTTCGAGCACGGCGCGTCCACGAGGGCCTTGTCGAACTGCCGGCCGAAGAGCGCGGCGTCGGGATGGTCGCCCACGGCCAGCGTCTTGACGCACGTCACGCCGAGGCGGGCGCAGTTCTCGGTGACGAGCTTGAGCCGGTCGGCGCTGGTGTCGCAGGCGAGCAACTCGCCGTCGTTCTCCATTTTCTGCGCGAGGTAGGCGGTCTTGCCGCCGGGCGCGGCGCAGAGATCGAGGATGCTTTCGCCGGCCCACGCATCGAGCGCCTGCACGGCGAGCAGCGTGCTGGGATCCTGCACGTAGAACCAGCCGTCGCGGAAGCTGCCCATCGAGGCCAGCGGCGGGTGCGACTTGAGCGTGAGGACATGGCCGTCCTCGGCCCACGGGCAGGCGGCGAGGTCGTAGGCCACGTTCTCCCGCAGCCGCCACCGCTCGATCAGCGCGGCGGGCGTGGTCTTGAGCGTGTTGACGCGGACGTGCGTGGGGGGGGCCGAGTTGTTCCACTCGAACAGCTTGCGCGTGTCGTCCGCGCCCCAGCGGGCGGTCCACTTCCGGACGAGCCATTCGGGGTGCGAGTAGCCGAGATGCGGCTGCGTCTCGCGCAGGCCGGCCAGCTCGGCCTCGATGGTGTCGCGCTCGGCCTCGCTGCGGCGGAGGATGGCGTTGATGAAGTTCGACTGGTTGCCGCAGCCGAGCTGCTTGGACAGTTCCACGGTCTCGAAGCACGCGGCGTGCGGCGGGATGCGGTCGAGGAAGAAAAGCTGGTAAAGCCCGAGCCGCAGGAACACCTGCACGGTCGCAAGCTGCGGCCGGCCCTCGGTGCGGCGTTCGACGAGCCAGTCCAGCGTGCCCTGCCAGCGGACGCAGCCATAAGCCAGCTCCTGCGCCAGTCGGCGGTCGTCGGGCCGCATCTTCGTGCCGGCGAACGCGTCGTCGAGCAGGTCCTCGATGAACGCGCTGGCGTGCAGCCGGCGCAGCAACGCGCGCGCCGCCACCCCGCGGGCGGCGGACAACGGCATTTCGGCCACGGCGGGCGGCGGCGGGATGAACCGCTGGTCCGCCTTCGCGCCGTCCGAACGGATGATGCGCTTTTCCAAATGCGGCGCGGGCCGCTCGGGTGGGCGGCGGAAGCCACCGGGACGCCGCGCGTCGCCTGACCGTGGGCGGTCGTCCGGCCGGGCAAAACCCGCCGCGCCGCGCTGGTCGTAAGGCCGCTCCCGCCGGTCGTCGCGGGGAAAATCGCGGCGGTCGTCCTGGCGCGGATAATCATCGCGCCTTCCGCCGGACTCGAAATCACGGCGGTCGCCCGACGACGCTCCCAACCGCTCGCGGCCTTCGCTCGACCGCATCGGGCCGCCCCGGAAGTCATCTGCGGGCCGCCGGTTGTCATCCCGGCGTGGCCGGGCCTCGTAGCGGTCGTCCCGCCGCCCGCCGTAACCGCCCGCCCCGGCGGACGAGGGGATGCGCTCGGGGCGCTCGCTGGATTGCAGCCAGCGCGAACGCGGCGGCCCGCTCCGCTCCTCGCGCGCGTCGCGCGCCCCGTCCGCCGGGCGCTTGGGCCGCTTCATGACCGGCTCGTAAAACTTCCCGGTGTGCCGGCCCGGCTCGCCAGCGGGAGGGGACGCCTCGTCGGCCCGCCGCCCGCGAAACTCGCGCTTCGGATACCCCTCGCCCTCCGCCCCCCTGGCCTTCCACGGCCCCCGGCCGGCCCCCGCGTCGTCGCGTCCCCGCGCCGGGCCGCCGAAGGGCTTGCGAAAGCCACCGCCCGGCTGGCCGGAAGATTTTCCCGACGGCCGGTCGAAGGGCCGGCCGCCCGGCTTGCGGAAGGGCTTCTGATACGCCCGGCCTTCGCGTCCGCCGGAAATTTCTCTTGGTGTTGCTCGCTGCACGGCGTAACAATGGCGGACATTTCGCAGAGCGCGAGCATTTTGAAACTATGAGAGACGAACTGGAAAAGCTGGCCATCGCGGGGAAAATCGGCAGCAAGCACATTGATCCCCTGCTGACCCTCGCCCAAGGCGGCTACTGCGCCCACAAGAGCTGGGGCTTCGGCCGCATCACCACGGTGGACACGGTCTTCTGCCAGTTCACCATAGATTTCCAGGGCAAGCCCGGCCACAAGATGGACCTGTCCTTCGCCGCCGAGTCGCTCAAATCCATCCCGACCGACCACATCCTCGCCAAGAAGGCCGCCGATCTGCACGGCCTGCGCCAGATGGCGGCGCGCGACCACCTCGGCGTCATCCAACTGGTCCTCAAGAGCCACGGCGGAAAGGCGTCCCTCGACCAGATCCAGAAGGATCTCGTGCCCGATGTCATCACCGACGACTGGAAAAAGTGGCTCGAAGTCGCCAAGCGCGAGATGAAGAAGGACGGCCACTTCATCGTGCCCCTCAAGAAGACCGACCCGATCATCTACCAGGCCCAGGAGACCACCGTCCAGCAGCGCGTGATGGACAAGTTCAAGGCCGCCAAGGGCCTCAAGGCCCGCCTCGTCGAGGCCGGCGAACTGCTCAAGAGCGTGGACGACCTCGACAACAAGGCCGCCGTCGTGGGCGAGGCCGCCGCCACGTTGAACGCGGAAATCAACAGCCACCAGCGCACCCAGCCCGCGCTCGCGCTGGAGGCGATCTTCCTCCGTGACGAGCTGCGCAAGGCCGCCGGCCTGGCCGCCGCGGACGGCGAGCTGACCGAGGCCGCCTTCTGGAACCAGGGCAGCAAGCTCGGCCCGATCCTCGAGGCGATGCCCGCCGCCAAGCACCGCCGCACCCTCGACTCCTTCAAGGACGCCACGCCCACCCTCTGGCACGAGGCCGTCATCGGCAACCTCAACACCGTCCCCGCCAAGCTCGCCGGCGAATGCGCCGCGATGCTCATGCAGAACGGCAAGCTCGACCTGCTCCGCGAGACGCTCGCCCGCCTCATCAGCCAGCACCAGGCCAGCAGCGAGCTGCTCCTCTGGCTCGCCAAGGAGCGCTCCGACACCTTCGCCGACATCCTCACGCCCGAGGTTTTCCGCGCGATGGTCAGCGCCATCGAGCGCGACATCTTCAACGAGAAGAAGTCCAACAAGCTCCGCGACTTCATCCTCTCCGACCACGAGCTGCTGCCCGAGCTGATCACCTCCGCCGACGTCGAGGTGGTGAAGGACCTCACCCGGTCGCTCCAGATGTCCCCGAGCTTCGACGACATGGACCGCCGCTCGCTCCTCGCGCGCATCGTCAAGGTCTTCCCCATCGTCAAGGAACTCATCACCGGCGAGGCCACCAAGCAGGACCACACCTTCATCGTCTCGTGGGAAAGCCTCGAACGCCGCCGCGCCGAATACGACGACCTCTGCAAGAAGCGCATCCCGGCGAACTCGAAGGACATCGCCCTCGCGCGCAGCTATGGCGACCTCCGCGAGAACCACGAATACAAGGCCGCGAAGGAAATGCAGAAGGTGCTCATGCGCCGCAAGAGCGAGCTGGAAGTGCAGCTCAACCGCGCGCGCGGCACCGACTTCGCCGGCGTCCGCACCGAC
>Ga0172372_10007946_pt1 | contig 14157 bp, 7 predicted proteins | sample LakKiv5m_2_FD_114544 | JGI IMG/M metagenome (GOLD analysis project Ga0172372, IMG submission 114544) | Freshwater microbial communities from Kabuno Bay, South-Kivu, Congo - kab_092012_9.5m | ecosystem: Environmental > Aquatic > Freshwater > Lake | place: Democratic Republic of the Congo...
GTCGAGCGCCGGCAGGTCAGCCCCCTCGACGATGGCCACGTTCCCACCGGCGGCGCGCCGCCACTGGGCTGCGGCCAGCGCGAGCGTCTCCGTGGAGTAGGCTCGGACCACGTTGAGGGAACCGTCGCCACGGAACGGCGGCGCTACCGCCACGCCCGACGCAAGGCGTTGGAACTTCCCCAAGTCAGTGTCCGGCGTGTCGAACGCGGCGGCGAGCGCAGCGTCCGCGTCCAGGAACTTGGCTCCGAGTTGTTTCAGCACCTGCCGCCAACGGACTGGAAGTTCGTCGAACGGGTCGGTGACCGTCACGCGGTCGAACTGCGGCGAACGATCGGCGAGTGCCGCCGCGATGGGGCGCAAACGGTCCCCCTCGCCAGCGCGCAGCGCGGGATCGAGGGAAGCTTCCACGGCCGCGAGCGTTGCCAGTCGGGGACTGAAACCTGCCGCTGCCTGTCCATCCCAGCCGGCGAGCACGAGTTCATCGCGCCACCGGAGCAGCGTCTCGGCGACGGCGTAATCATCCTGCGCGAAGGAGGCGCTGTAGAACTGCGGGCCGGCAGCGGCCAGCGCCGCCAGCGCATCGCGATAGCCCACGACGCGCCGCCCGTGGCTGGGCAAGGTGCCAGCGAGGCCCAGGCGCAGTTCGAGCAGACGCGGCAAGCCGACGGGACCGCACACAACCTCGCCGAACCGTGGGCGTGGGTCAGCGGAGGCAAAGCCGTCGAGGGCGAGGCCGAAGGTGATGTTCATGCTGGGATGCTTGGTGGCGAGAAGTTAGGGAGCGGCGTGCCCGTCGCGCAACCGTCAATCCTCCCGGGCGACGAGTTTCTGGTAGTCCGCCTCGCCCTGTTCAAGGGCCTGCGCCGGGTTCATCCCGCGATAGACCACATTCATCAGCGCCGGGAAGAACCCGTCCACCAGCAGGCAGGCGGAGTAGAACCAGGTGCCAATTTGTTCGGTGCCGGGCACCGCCAGCACGTCCACGTCCCGCCGCAGGCGCACCTCGCCGTCCTGCCAGTCCAGCAGGAAGCGGTTCCCAGTGAGGTTCCAGTTGAGGCGGGTGAGGAACTCGGCGACGGCGACCCGGCGTTCGGGTGGCACCACGGTGGGGTGCATCGCCATCACGACCAGTTCGTCCGCGCCCGGCGCGTGATGAAACACCACGCTGCACCGGCAGTGGGTCAGGGTCATCGGCACCACCAGCGCCTCGCCGTCCCCGTGCGGGTGCGCGTTGAGTTCATGGGCGGTAAGAAACTCTTGGACTCGTTCGAGGATGGGGCTCATGGCGGTGGTTTGGTTTCAGTTACGCACCCACCCTAGCACCACCCCTCTGCCAACGGCTGGCACAAGGGCCAGAAGCTTTGAAACGGAAGGCGAGATTCTTCAGCCGGTCAGGCTTCCTTCTGGGTGACCTGGTAGGCCTCCAGCAGGGACTCAGCCGTCTTGCGGAGCGTCTCGCGAAGGCGCTCCGGCCGCACCACGGTGGCGTGCGTGCCCCAACTCAGAATCCAGCGCTCCACCTCGGCAAGGTTGTTCAGGCGCAGGTGCAACCGCACGCCGCCACCCGGCAGGTCGGTCAACTGCTGCGACCGGTGCCATTTGCGCTCCCGGACCAGTTCCCCGGCCCACTTGTCGAAGTCCACGACCACCTCGAAATCATCGCCGGCCTGGAAGATGCCGAAGCTGCCTTTGAGATGCTCCTCGATGCGGAAGCCCTTGGGCATGGTAAAGTGGTCGGGGAGCAGCACCACCCGTCGCATCCGCGTCATCGCGAAGTTGCGCATCGCCCCGCGCGCCGGGTCGTGGGCGACCAGATACCAGCGGTTCTCCACGCAGGCCAGATGGTAGGGATGCACGCGACGAGTCTGCGCCTTGTCGGCCCCGAGGTTCTTGTAGAGGAACTGCACGGCGCGTTGTTCCTGCAACGCCTGGCTAAGAATCTGGAACGATTCCAAATCGGCCTCGTCCGGGGCGAACGGGTGGAACGAGAGGGCTTGTTCCAGATTGCCCAGCGACAGGGCGTGCTGGTCGTTTAACTGGCCGGTGAGCTTGCGGAAGGCTACCTGCAAGGGTTGCTCGAACGGGGTGCCGTGATACTGCGCGATGGCCTTGTGGGCGACCAGCAGGGCGAAGACCTCGGCCTCGGTGACGGGGACGCTGGGGAACTTCTCGACCGCCTCGCTGTAGTAGTAGCCGTAGCGGCGCGCGTCGTATTCGATGGGTAGGTCGAGGCGGAACTTCATGAAGTCCACGTCTCGCTTGATAGTGCGGGTGGAGACCTCGATGGCCTTGGCGAGCTGCGAGCAGTTGGGGTAGCGCCCCGCCTTGAGGCTCTCGTGGATGCGCATCATGCGCTCGAAGGGCGGGCGGGAGTGGAGTTCGGCGGCGACCTGGGGCATGGCGGTGCGGTGCGGAGATTCTGCGCCCCTGTGACAGCGGTTGTCAAATGGGTGCTGGCAGAATGCGAGTGTGAATCATCCATTTTCGGTGCGGCTTGGGAACGGGAGCGCAAACACCGGGCGACGAAACCTTGCCCTCACGTTCCGAACCGACCACAATCCCGGCCAACAGCACGAAGGACACCGAATGGGCATCTACTACTTCATGTCCCCCAGAATCGAGCTGTTTCCAATCAACCTCGTCAAATTCGACATGGGTTATCGGGTGGGAGGAAGGGACTTTCGGGCCGAGGCGCGGTTCCTGAACGATTTCTATTCCGAAGCCGCCATGCGCGTGGTGTCGCACTAAAAACTAACGCCAAGCAAGTCATGCCCACAACAAGAGAACTTGCCGAGCGTCTCCTACAGACCGCCCCTGAGCATTTGGGCTGGTCCCTGGTCGAATCACCCAACGCGGCCGAGGGCTACGCTGAGTTGCGGAAATGGAGACGAGAATTGACGTATCAGGCGTGGAGAGATGACCTGAGCTCGCGAAAACCGCAATTGGGGTTGGTGCTCCTCTGGCTTGAAAGTGAGGTTGTGCGACGGGATGGCGGCGACCGGGTGACGTGGGCGGTGTTGAGCAAGCTGGAGAAGGTGCCTTGGGATAAACGAGTGTATTGGGAACTCTTCAACACAGCCGGACAGCCAACTGCCCTGCACCGGGAATTGCTGGAGGATGCAGCCAGACACTTTTCCCTTCGCCACACCTTCGATGAAGCCGATGCTCAGAATTGGTTTCGGCTCATCTACTTCCAGTTCGGTTTTACGCACGATGATGCAGTGCAACGGCTTGCACCTTGGTTATCTGGCCAGACGCTGCCGGTCAGCGTTCAGAAACTACTCGAGGCCAGCGATTCGGGAGCACAAGGGTTCCAACAGCTTTGGCGGTCGTTGCGTATGTTTCGGCTTGGGAACCTGGCCAGAACGACGCTAGAGACGCGGCTGAAGTCAAATCCGTGGGTGTTGCCCGAGTGGTGTGGCGACTTGATTAAAGCGGCCGAGAAAAGCAGCGCGCAGTTGATGGAGGCGGCGGACCTCGAAGCGGCTGAAGTCAGGTTCTTCACCAGTCCTAGGCTCGGCTTGTCCGACCTTGGGGTGCCTCGTTTCACAACGAGCCTATGCAACCTGAGCGATATCGGTCTGGAATCGCCCGATTATCAGCTCAAGTCTGGCGACAAAGTGCTCGCGCGACTAATGCGGCAGTCCGACGGGAGCTACTTTAGTGATTCCCCGGAGGCGATCACGCTGCCGGTTCAGCCTACGTTGGCCCTCTCCCTAGTGAGCCCAGACGGTAGTGTCGTGGCCCACGACGAGGCCGTGCTCTGGGACCCGGTGGAGGAGGTTTCGCTCTACTCGGGGCGAACCGGGGTGGTCATTCCGCCGGGCGAGCGTCTGCGAGCCGGAACCGAAGTATTCGTCATTGCGGCCAGCGATGTTGCATTGCGGCCCGAGCCGTCCGAATCTTACGATCTCCCCCTCGGATACCGACTCCATCGAATCTCACCAGGATGGACGGGGCAGATTGATGCGCTGCTCGATGACGATGTAGTCTGGACCAGTTCTGTGGCGACAGGGGCGGTCTCAGGAAGTTCCGCCGGGGTTTCGGCGAGGTTCATTCAATCGCTCGACCTAAGCGACCCTCAGTGGGCTGAAGCTTCTCCACCTTGGAGCCTCCCAATTCGTTTTTGCTTTCCTTCTGGTTGGTTTTTTTCCCGCCTTCGCTGGCGCCGTGGGGACGGGCGGCAAGTGGAACTAGACCAGATGCCTTCGAGCTTAACGCTCACCGAGAAGGATGCGGTGCGCCCCGTCGTGCTAAGAGTGCGAATTTCCAATGGCAACCAGCATCGCACTGATGTCGTCAAGGTGCCTGTGCCATTCGTCGCGGTGTTAAAGTGGACCGAGGATGCAACTCCCCGACGCCATCCTCCTGAAAGCAATCTCTTGCTCGGTGAGGCCCGAAAACTGACATGGAGCTTCTGTATGCCGATTAAAGCGGGGCAAGTGAGCGATGCGAGAGAGTTCAGTTTCGCGGAGGGGCAAAGGCTTCTTGGTCGCCTCAAGGCTCGGCGTTCCAAACTTCCTGATCTCGCCGGCTACGGTTCGCGGCTCTCCATCGTGGATGACCCCTACCAATCTGACCGCGAGGTTTTTACCGTCGCTGATTGCGTCCTTGATGGAGGGGTGCTCGGGGCAGTCAGATGGAGCTTGGAAGACAACGGGTTTCGAATTCGGTCGAGTTTTACTGAGCTGGGGCCGGATCATCGTGTCCACGTCTGGTATTCGTTGGGGAAGGAGCGGTCGGTGGTGGCAGATATTCCTCATGACCAGCTCGTTCGGAGCGACGACGGCTGGTTCTGGGGAGGCGGTAAAGGTTATCATTTACACGCTGTCGCACTCACTTTCCGGGGAACCCGTCTTGGCGCGTGGTTCGATCATGCATCCTGGTCGATTGAGTTATTGAAAACCCCACCGAGTTCTGTGGAGGCTGTAGCAGCCATGCTCCGCGCTTGGAAGGCTCCAGTCCTTAAGAATGAGGGCGACCATTTCCCAAGAATGATTGCTTGGCTCTCAGAGAACTACGTTCGGATTCTGCCGGTCTGGCTTGCGCAAGCTTCTCAGCAAGGTCTGGCCGGTGCCATGATGGAAATGCCGCCCCGAACCGAGTCGTGGTGCTCGGTTGTGAACGACCTGCTGACCGAGGCGCTGCCGATGCCCGACGCGGAGGCTGCTGGAAAACTTGTGGAGTGCTTGGCTCCCAACGCCAACGGCATTCATGCCCTCGGGAGCGCAATGTGGAGCTTGGCAGAGGTATGCCCCATCCTCGCCGTGCAGGTGGTGAGGACTTACCTCGAAGAGTTCGTTTCGTCGGATCACAGGCGATTGTTTTTTGGTTTGGTGTTGGCGCATCCTAAATTGGCCGATACCGATGAGCGTGCTGAGGAACTCGGCAAGATTCACGGTAACCGGGACGGTTTTTGGTTGAGGCAGACTGTGCCGAACCTGGCCGCGATCCGGCTCCATCGGCAAAGTGCCGTTCTGCGTCCCTATCGACTCCTTTCAAAAAGCAAAGACTATCGCGATTACGCCTTGGGCCGCTGGCTGAGAGAAATTCACTGATCCCTTTCCAAATCTTTTACCACCCCCATGAGTCACCTCAACACCATTGCCCTCCGCGACGCCCTGATCAGTCGTGTTACCGACTTCGCTCTTGATGACCATTTCGTGAGAGACGATACGCTCCGTGGGGCTTTGCGGAAAATCTGGTCGAGGCGCCCAGAGCTCGGCGGGCTCGGCAGCGACCTTTGGGTCGAAGGCGCGTTTCCATCAACCGTTGCCGATGAAACGATGCGTGATCTCGTAAGCCAGGGCCTGATCCATGCGGGACTCGGCGCACAACTCGCCGCCACAGGTGTGTTTCCGAGCACATTGAAACCTTACAAGCATCAGTTGGAGAGCATCAAAGCCGCCGTGAACCGCAGCTACCCCGAGGCTGGGCGACCGGCCATCGTGGTCTCCGCAAGCACCGGCGCGGGTAAGACGGAAAGCTTCCTCATTCCGATGTTGAATGAGCTGTGGGACTCACCTTGGCAGGCAGGACAGGGAATCAGTGCCCTGATCCTTTACCCGATGAACGCACTTGTGAACGACCAGGTGGGCCGCCTTGACAAGTGGCTCGCTGGACAGGACCGCGTGAGCTTCTTCCACTTCACTAGCGAGACGCCGGAGGACGCCAAGATAGCGGACAATCGGGGGCGTCCGCCATCGACCCCGGCACGGTTCCGAACTCGACAACAGGCTCGTGGACGGGAAGACCGCGATGGAAAGCCCATCCCGAACGGGGGCGGCCCAAATCCAGACATCCTCGTGACCAACTACTCGATGTTGGAATATATGCTTTGCCGCCCCCAGGACGGGGTTTTTTTCGGGTCCAACTTGCAGGTGGTGATTCTCGACGAGGCGCACATTTACAGTGGCAATCTTGCCGCAGAGATCACTCTGTTGCTCCGGCGAGTCCTTATGCGATGCGGTCGCCGGCCGGAAGAAGTGCTCTTCATCGCAACATCGGCCACGATCGGTGGGAGCGTTGAAGAGTTGAAGCCCTTTGCGGCAAAACTCTTCAGCAAACCAGAAACCCTCGTGAGGGTGATCGCTGGAAGACCCCATCGTCCCAACCTAGGGGTTAATCCGGCGCCACTTCCATTGCCAGCAGCGATGGCCAGGGTTCTGAGCGGAGCTGCGTTCCCCGATGAAGACACCATAGTAACCAGCGCGGAAGGGCCCACCTTTCAAACTGCCACCGAATCGCGTGGCAGCAATGGCGAACGATTCTCAAATCCCTCGGGCTACCGCCCGACCCAGACGAAAACTGCCCCCGGCACGTGGCCCCGTTGCTCGCTCGTGCTCTGGCGCAGTCCGGCGCCGTGGCTGCGTTGCAGGAAATTCTCTGGAACGAAGGCAAGCCTGGCAGAACCCCACTAGGAGAACTTGCCGGACGGCTGTTCGGAAATCAGGAAAGCCATTCGATTGAAGCGACGCGGAGGCTGTTACAAATGGGTGCTATCGGGAGAACGGAAGTGGCCAGTCTGCCCTTGCTGCCCAACCGTATGCACTACCTGATGCGAGGGCCGGAGGGAATCCAAGTAGCGTTCGGCGGTGAAGCCGCAGATGCGATGGTTCCGATTGCTGAAAACTACAGTGTCTTCAGCAGCGGTGCCGACCCGGCTTTTCTTGGAACAAGTGCCGTCCACCCGCTCACGGCGTTTCGCTGCCACGAGTCGGGTTGGTGGGGCGTGGCCGGACGCCAGGCCAACGGGGTTCTGGAACCGATTCCTCCATCAATCGTGCTCTACGGAGATGACACCGATCCTGAGGCCGACTCGGAAAATCCCGGTGCGCAACAGCCAAGCCCGATCCGCTTCTTCTCCCTGCATCAAATCCAGGGACGTCCGAACATTCATTTCAATCCGGCAACGGGAACCTACGGTGGCATCGGCCCCGTCACCCTTTGGGAGGTGGCTGAATGTCCGCTCAGCGGGACTCCGCTTTCAACTGGCTCGGTAGGCTGGTTCGCAGCCCGGGCGAGGTTGCAACTCAGCGTTGTTGCCGAAACCGCCCTCGCCGCGATGCCGGAATATCCTGGGGACAACCGAGTTTGGAAACCGGCCCGGGGGCGGCGATTGCTCGTTTTCTCCGATAGCCGGGCCGAAGCCGCCCGACTGGGGCCTCGGCTTACCCGGCAGCACGAGCTCCAGGTGTTCCGCGCAGCGGCAGTCGAACTCCTGAACAACGTGAACTTGGCGGGAACCGTGGAGGAATTGGCCGAGCTTGGCGAGGAGATTGAGGATCTTCGATCCGAGTTGAAGTCAGCCAGTGCTGCACGACGACAAATTGTGGAACGTCGGCTGGCGCGGGCCGAGGACGACCTCCGACAAATGGGGGAGGGAGGCTCTATTACCGACTGGGTCAGCGTCTTGAAGACATCGGAAACTGTGCGGGAACTTTACGATGCCCAATCAGGAAAGAAGCACCGACCCGGGGCTGCAAACGTGCATGACATCTGGGACGCCAATGCCAGAGAGATTCTCAACTCGCTTGCGGCCCTCCTTGGCCGAGAACTAGCGCGCCGTCCGGCATGGCCGAACCCTTCCTTGGAGACCCTCGGTCTTGTCGAAGTCACATATCCTGGAATTAGTAAGATTTCTGCGCCCAACGATCTGATCGGAATTCTCCCGGCTTCAATAGCGACCAAACTTGAAGGGTGCTGGCCCGACTACCTCGCCTCCCTGCTTGATGCCGTTCGGAATCAGGGTGCGATCACCTTGGGAAGTGAAGAGGAGGATCGCGATTATCAATACGGAAACGGACTGCTAGGTAAGTCCGTCTCGGCCGACCAAGCCTATCGAAGGAGCATGTTGCCGCTCATCGGGGAGCACTTCGAGGGTCTGCAGGCTTCGCGGCGGAATGCGTTCACTCGAAATCTCCTGGTTTCTATCGGAGTAGCTGAGGAGCAGGCCAGTGAGCTTGCCAGGACGCTTATGCGGGCGGCCTTTGATGCCTTGAGTCAGGCCGCTCAATCTGCCGGGCATCCTTGGCTGAAGTTCATCCCGAACACGCCAACCAATGGGGATAACATCGTTCCGGCGCTGCAAATCCGGTTCCTTCACCTTGGATTGCGCCGCCCCGCAACCCTGTATCGGTGCGAGATCACGGGACAGGTCTGGCCCCGTAGTGTGGCGGGCTTTTACCCGGGCGCACCAACGGCGAGTCTGACAAAGATTTCTCCCGAAGCCGTTGACCAGGATGCTCGCCTCGGCCGCCGCCGGCGGGAACTCCTGGATTGGTCGGGATTCAAGATCGGGCTCTGGGCCGAGGAGCACAGTGCCCAGTTGGCACCTGAAGAGAACGCGAGACTCCAGGATCTGTTTCGCGAGGGTATGCGTAACATTCTCAGCAGCACAACCACGCTCGAACTTGGAATTGACATCGGCGGCCTCAGCGCAGTGCTGCTCGGCAATCTTCCCCCCGGCAAGGCTAACTACTTGCAACGTGCCGGTCGCGCCGGGAGGCGTGCCGATGGCACTTCGGCGGTGTTGGGCTTCGCCCGCCCTTCGACTTACGAGCGTGAAGTCTTCCTCGATTTCCGGCGCTACCTCGAACGCGACCTGCGGAGGCCGACCGTGTTCCTCGATCGCGCGCCGCTAGTGAGGCGACATGCTCACGCGTGGCTGCTGGGCGAGTTTTTCAGAACGCATTTCTTCCAAAGCAACGCCACTGGTGCGATGGACGCTTATGGACGGATGGGCGCATTTTCAGGACAGCCCCTCCCAGTTTTGTGGAGAACAACTATGGCTGCCAAACCTCCGCTGCCTCCGCCGGCGGCCAATCCGTTGTCGAACCAGTTTTTGAATTACTTGACAGACCTGCGACAGACAGCACCCCCCGAATATGTGGCGACGCTCCGGAGCCTGTGGACAGGTTGTCCCAAAGTGCAGGCTAAAGAGGCGGATTGGACGGCCAATTTGTCATCGTTTCGGAATCAGTTCGAGCAATGCATCACGAATTGGCTGGTGCTTTACCAAGAGCTTTCAAGCGCATGGGATGCCGTTCCGGCAAGCGCTGGCGCAGCGGACAGTGCCGGTCACCTTCGATCCCAAGCCAACTCCATCTTTTTCCAGCTTCAGGCGCTTCATCGCCTGACGGTGATCGAGGCGTTGGCTGATGCGAGATTCCTGCCGCGCTACGGGTTCCCCATCGGACTGAGCCGGCTCCGGGTGCAGGTTTCGGATGGATCCAATCACACTCGTGAGGAGGATCAGTTCCGGCTGCAACGGGACGGCATGATGGCGATGCGGGAGTATGCCCCGGGATCACAGCTGTTGGCTGGCGGACAGATCGTCACTTCACGAGGGCTGCTCAAACATTGGACTGGGGCGGTCGTTAACAGTGAAGCGTGGGGCCTACGCGGGAGATTCAGAAAGTCCGGCGACGGCTATTTTGCTTACAGCCTCACGGCTGATCCGCCTCAAGCACTGCCTTCCGTCGCTCCCGGTCAGCAGGAGCGCGAAGGCTTCCTTCTTTTCCCAAAACATGGCTTCACCACGGCCGGATGGGATCCACCGCGGTTTGGCAGCGATTTTGAGCGGGTCGGTAAACTGGCGATTTTTACGCTGGCTTTCGAGAACCCGGACGAATGCGACACGCCTCAACCCGGCTTCGGCGGACTGATGGGGCTCGTAGTCACCTATCGCAACGGTGGTGAGCTTTTTGTGATGAACTCGGGGGCTAACGACATGGGGTTCGCGATTTGCCAGAAATGCGGTTGTGCCGAGAGTGAGTGGAAGCGGGGCGGGACCGGGCGGCTTGATCTTCCGAGAAGATTTGAATGGCACGCTCCGCTCAACGCAACTAGGGCCAGTGCCCGCTGTTGGGCCGACACCGAAGCACCGGTCTGGCGGCATCATCACCTCGCGGCGAAACAAGCGACTCATCTGCTTCGGCTCGATTTCGCGGGATTGGGACAGCCGCTCGACCGGGACATCCTTTACACATTGGGTCAGGCGCTGCGGATTACCGCCGCCAAGGCCCTCGAACAGGACGAACGAGAGATCGGCCTCATTGATCCAGTGCCCGATTCTCAGTCGGGTCAATACCGGAGCGTCATCCTTTTCGACAGCCTTGCGGGCGGCTCAGGCCATCTCGCAGAGCTTTCCCACCCCGACAATGCAGCTCAAGCACGTGAGTGGCTGGCGTTGACCAGGCAACTGCTGACAATCGAGGGCGATTTGCCGGCACCGGTTCGCCATCGGGAAGCAGTTCGCCGCCTCCTAACCGCCGATTGTAACGATTCCAGGCTGGTTCCCGAGCGTGCGCTGGCTCTGCTGCAAGCCGTGCCCCAAGGAGGCCAATGGGGACAGCACGCCCCGCCGGTCGTTCCCTCAATGCCCCCCGGCGCGTGGACGGTGCAACGACTCGGCGAGGGGATTCCGCCCCCGCAATTCGATCTCTTTTGCGGACCGAATGAAATCGCGGGACTAGCGGAGGGCACGCACGCCTTCGAATGGCGGGACACCACCCCGGCGAATGGTGTGCCGGAATCCAACGCGATCGTCGTGGCTCGACTTCCGGGCGATCCAGGGGAGATCGTTTTCGGTAAATGGTTTTACACTCGAATGGGAAACCCTGAGCGTCCTCATCGGATTCGTCTGAGACGCATTCGAAACCCAGTGTCTCGCGAATTGAGTGACGTCGAGTTCGCCCAGCTAAAAATTCTCGCCGTCAAGGCTCGATAACGCACCAATACCCGATCTCCCATTATGGCCAGGCTGATTCCCCAGACTGATCCCGCCCAAATCGCCCTCGAACCTGAGCGTAAGGTGGCGGAGGCGCTATGCAGCCAGCTTCCGAAAAGCGCCGTGGTCTTCCACAGCTATCCATGGCTTAGACCGGAACGTGATCTGGATAGGGCCGGAAGCCGGACGATCCTCCGCGAGGGGGAAGCTGATTTCGTCATTCTACATCCTCGCTACGGCATCCTCATTGTTGAAGTCAAAGGCGGACACCTCAGCTTCGACCCCGCTGCGAACCGGTGGGATCGAAAAGGGGCGACACACAAGGTAAAAGACCCGTTCGAGCAGGCCTCGAAAAACCTTCGCGCCATCGAGAGTCAACTGAAGCAGCGCTCCTTCGGCGGTTATTCCGAGCTGCCATTCTCACGTGCAAGATGTGTTGTTCTTCCACACTGCGAGTATCAAGGCACGTTGCCGCCGGGTGCGGACAAAAGACTGCTGTTTGGGGCCTCCGACCTCAGCAAGATCGGCGAAAAGGTCGAAACGCTCTTCCGACTCCAACCCTTCGTCCCGCCTGCCGAACTGAGCAACAACATACTCGACGGCATCACCCGGGGGCTTACCTCGACTTTTCAGTTGGTTCCGGCTCTCTGGAGCGAGCTTGAGGAGCAGGAGAAAAAACTGTTTCGATTCACTGAAACCCAGCTCAATCTGCTGACGTTCCTTCAGGGACACGCCCGCGCGACGATCCGGGGAGTTGCCGGTTCTGGGAAAACGGTGCTCGCCATCGCGAAAGCGCGGGCGTTCGCCGACGAGGAAAAGGGAAAGCGAGTGCTCTTCGTTTGCTTCAACGAAATGCTGGCTGAGTGGCTCCGTTCCCAGTTGCCGGACGCCTACCGTGAATCGGTCATCATCCGAAACTATCACAAACTCTGCAGCGAGTGGGTCAAGGCAGCTGGCATTGCTTGGCCTCAGGTGTTGGACGAAGTGGCGTTCTTCGCCAAGTCGGCCCCGGCACTCCTCGAACAGGCTATCGACCTGCTTCCAGAGAGATGCTTCGACGCCGTTGTTGTGGATGAAGGGCAGGATTTCATGCCCGCCTGGTGGGACACGCTTGAGCTGATCAACAAACGTCCGACCGAAGGCCCTTTTTACATTTTCTTTGATCCGGAACAGCAGATCTTCCATCAGGCAGCCCCCTTCATGCCGGACCTGGGCAAGCCGTTCGTTCTGCCGGTCAACTGTCGCAACACTGAGCGCATCGCGAGCCGCTGCGGTGAGATCATCGGGCGCAAAATCCCGGTCAATCAAGGCACGCCGGAAGGCAGGGCCCCCACGCTGGTTCACGCTTCTGGCCCGGCGGCACAAATCCAGGCAATCGAGAAGCAGATCAAGGAATGGATGGCTCCGCCTTCGGGACTTAAGGCCAGCCAGGTGGCAATCGTCACCCGTGGCAGTGTTCAAACCTCGCCACTCGCAAGTCTGGGGCGTCTTGGCGGCTTTCCCCTCACTCAGAAGCTCGCCGACTGGCAGTCCGGGGCCGGGATTCTTGTCGCGAGTCTCTATCGTTTCAAAGGCTTGGAGGCAGATGCGCTCATCCTCACCGACATCATCAAGCCCGACCCACAGGCGACACTTCCCGGCTTTCGCCCGGAACATTTTTATGTCGCATGCTCCCGTGCCAAACATCTGCTCACAATCATCGCCTCCCAGGAGGATCTGGGGTGAAGACCTGCTTGAGCCATGTGGAAAACTTCGCCGCCCTACGGAAACAAGTCTTGGCTGTATCACCCCTGCCGCTCAGAACCTTTGACTGGAACGTCGAGGCACCCTGCGCAGTGCCATTCACGAGGTCAATGGAAAGTCCACCGATAGGCAGTGCCTGGCGTGCCTTTCTGGAGTCTTTACGCGGTCGGTGCCTGCCCGTTGGGATTGGGGAGGGCTTCCTCGTGGCGCGCGGCGGTGATCGCGCTGCATTGCGCGCATTGATGGATAACAAGCTGAAGTTACGGCAGGATGTATCGGAGCTGATGGAACCGTTTCTGCCATCGCCGCCGCCAGCAGGTTGATATCCCTATCCCCGCAGAAAGCAGAACTCACTTCGGCCCGCGCGGCGCTGCGAGTCACGCTGCGAGTCATCTGTGGACTTTGTCCGCCCGTTGAACCTAAAATAATCGTCGCTGCCTCCCATCCGCCGCGCGGGGTAATCGTAACCTCCGCCGACGGAGCGAACGCACCAGCTAATGGACGTTTTTTCGCTACGCGACTCGGTGATCGGCGACTACCGCCAGTTCGCCACATCGTTCACGACGATTCAGGCGGCGGACATCCGTCAGCAGGTTGAGGCCATTTACGCCGAAGGCCGTTTCTGGCCCGACCCACTCATTCAGCTCAACCCCAGCTACAAGCCAGGGGCTTCGCTGGCCTCCCTGATCACCGATGGCGCGCTCCACCCGGGCATTCCGGCGATTTTCCAACTGAACGGCCAACCGATTCGGCTCCACAAGCATCAGGAGCAGGCGGTAGCACTCGCGGCTGATGGTGAAAGTTTCGTCGTGACCACCGGCACGGGCTCGGGCAAGTCGCTCTGCTTCTTCATTCCGATTGTCAGCGCCGTGCTGGCGGAGAAGCGTCGGGACGCGACCCGCCGCACGCGGGCCATCATCGTCTATCCAATGAACGCGCTGGCGAACAGCCAGACGGAGGAATTGGAGAAGTTCCTCGCGAACGTGCCGGGCGAACGGCCGGTCACCTTCGCTCGTTACACCGGCCAGGAAGACACTGAAGAGCGCCGGGCCATCGCTGACAACCCGCCGGACATCCTGCTGACCAACTTCATGATGCTGGAGCTGCTGATGACGCGGCAGGAAGAACTCGACCGGCAGGTCATCGGCCACTGCACGGGGCTGCGGTTCCTGGTGCTCGACGAA
>Ga0172372_10007947_pt1 | contig 14156 bp, 17 predicted proteins | sample LakKiv5m_2_FD_114544 | JGI IMG/M metagenome (GOLD analysis project Ga0172372, IMG submission 114544) | Freshwater microbial communities from Kabuno Bay, South-Kivu, Congo - kab_092012_9.5m | ecosystem: Environmental > Aquatic > Freshwater > Lake | place: Democratic Republic of the Congo...
AAGGAAGATACGATATTGCCTAAATAAATATAAATAAATATTAACAAAAAGCGCAAAAAAATTGCGCTTTTTGTTTTGAGTCGTGTTATTATTTATACACAATGTTTAGTTCAGAGCTCATTTCTAGCGTATTGGATTTCTTGATAGCAATAATTCCTATTGCAATACCGTTTGGTTTGTTTTGGTTGTTTTGGAGAATGTATGTAGATGCAAATAGAGCTGCATTTATGGCTTCTCAAGAATATGTTTTATTAGAAATTATACCGCCTCAAAATATAGAAAAATCTCCCGCTGCTATGGAACTTTTTTTGATGGCACTTCACCAAACAGGTGGAGAAGGTACTTGGTATGATAAATATGTAAAAGGAAAAGTTCGCGCTTGGTTTTCTTTGGAAATTGTTTCTTTAGGAGGAGATGTGCATTTTTATATTTGGACTCGAAAAGGTTTTAGAAAATTAATTGAATCTCAACTTTATTCTCAGTTTCCTGGAATCGAGGTTTATGAATCTGAAGATTATACAATGGGTCTAAATTTTGACGGTAGCATTGAACTTTTTGGTGCAGAGTTAAAGCTAACAGAAGCAGATGCTCTCCCTATAAAAACTTATGTTGATTATGGAATTGATAAAGAAACAGAAGAAGAATTTAAGATTGACCCAATAACACCAGTTATTGAAACTCTAGGGTCTCTTTCACCTGGTCATCAAATGTGGATTCAAATTATTGTTCGAGCTCATAAAAAAGAAGATCTAAAACCTGGTACATGGAATACACTTCAAGATAATTGGAAAGAAGGTGGAAAAGAAGCAATTAAAAAAATTAAAGAAGATGCTCAAATAGAAATAAAAGAAGGAGAAACAAAAAAGAAACAAATGGCAATGACAAAAGCTCAAGAAGCAAAAATTCTTGCAATTGAGAGAAGTCTTTCAAAAATTGCTTTTGATGCAGGTGTCCGAATGATTTATCTAGCTGAAAAGTCTATTTATGACAGTGGGTATGTTGGTGCTATGACTGGTTCATTTAAACAATACAACTCACCAGACTTAAACGGTTTTAAACCAGCTTGGACAACTTCTTTTGATTATCCGTGGCAAGATTTAAAAGGAAATAGAGTTAAAGTTTTAAAAGAAGAGATTCTAGAAGCTTACAAGGAAAGAGATTTTTTCTGGAGAGAAAGAATTCAGTTTACTGGTATATTTGGAAAGAAAATTGTAGATAGAGATCAATTCGTTTTAAACACAGAGGAATTAGCAACAATTTTTCACTTTCCAGGAAAAGTGGCTTCAACTCCATCTCTTCGTCGTGTAGAATCTAAGAAAGCTACTCCACCAGCAAACTTACCAATTTAATTTTTATTACTTATGCAAATTAATCAGCAAGAAATAAAAAATAAAATATTAACTGCTCTAGAAAAAACTAAAGCATTTTTTAGTCATAAAAATGGAAAAATTATTTCAATTATTTTTATTATTTTAACACTTTCTATTTATTGGATTTATTTAACTACTCCAATAAGTAATCTAGAGGTTCCAAAATTAATAGAAATTAAAAAAGGTTCAACCTTAAAAGATGTAAGTCAGAAATTGTCTGATGAAGGAATTATTAAATCTAGAACAATTTTGAATACAGTTATTATTTTGTCTGGCGGTGATGATAAAGTCGTTTCTGGTGAATATTTATTTGAAAAAGCACCTTCTTTATTTGAAGTCGCTAAAAGAATAACAACTGGAGATTTTGGTATTGAAGTACGAGAAGTACGTCTTCCAGAAGGTGTAACGGTGGCCCAGATTGCAGACATTATGGAAGAAAGATTTCCTTATTTTGAAAAAGACGCATTCATGCAGCTGGCTTCAGAAAGCGAAGGAATGCTTTTTCCAGACACTTATAATTTCTTAGAAACTGTTAAAGCTTTTGAAGTTTATAACACTCTTAAAGATAATTTTGAAAAAAAGATTGAAGAGGTTAAGCCATTTATAAAAGAAAATAATCTTTCATTAAGAGACGTTGTAATTATTGCTTCAATGGTCGAAAAAGAGGCTACCGTAGATTCAAGAGAAGAAGTTGCAAGTATTATTTGGAAAAGATTGGAAGAAGATATGCTACTACAAATTGACGCTACATTTGTTTATTCAATTGGCAAAGGAACTTTTGATCTAACAATGAAAGATTTGACTGATGAAGAAAATCCATATAATACTTATGTCCACAAAGGTCTTCCTCCTACACCAATATCAAACCCTGGATTAGAATCTCTAAAGGCGGCCGCAGCAGCAAAACCTACAGAATATATGTATTTTCTAACAGGAAGAGATGGTGAAATGTATTATGCTACAAATTTTGAACAACATAAGAAAAACAGAGCAAGATATCTCGACTAAAAAAGTTTTTGTCGGTATTTCTGGTGGTGTAGATTCGTCTGTCACTGCAACTATATTAAAAAAAGAAGGTTACGACGTTCGTGGTGTTTTTATTAAAATCTGGCATCCTGATTTAATTGGTTGCGATTGGAAAGAAGAAATGAGAGATGCAATGCGTGTATGTGCACATATAGGCATTCCTTTTGAAATGGTTGACCTGGCCGATGTTTATAGAGAAAAAGTTATTCAATACATGATTGATTCATACAGAAGAGGTGAAATACCAAATCCAGATGTAATGTGTAATACATATGTAAAATTTGGAGTTTTTTATGATTGGGCAGTGAAAAATGGTGCAGATTTTGTTGCAACAGGTCACTATGCTCAAATAAAAAGACCCTCTGGAAAAACCGAACTCCACATAGGTATTGATGATAAAAAAGATCAAACTTATTTTCTTTGGAATATTAAAAGAGATTGTTTAGAAAAAATGATTTTGCCAATAGGACAATATACAAAACCAGAAGTGCGTGAAATAGCTGAAAAAAATAATCTACCAACTGCCAAAAAACCAGACAGTCAAGGACTTTGTTTTGTTGGTGACGTTGATCTTAAATCATTTCTAAAAAATAAATTAAATTTAGATAAAGGAAATGTTTTAGATTTAAAAGGAAATATTATAGGTCATCATGACGGAGCTGCTGTATACACTGTAGGAGAAAGACATGGATTTCATGTTGAAACAAAAGATACTAATCAAGAACCTCTTTATATAATTTCAAAAGATATTGAAAAAAATACAATTACAGTTGGGAAGAAAGATGATTTGAAAATTAAAAACACAACTCAGGTTCGTATTAAATATATTAACTTACTTGTTGATGAATTACCTGAAGAGTTTGAAGTTGCTTTTAGATATCAGGGTAAAAAAGAAAAAGTTAAATTAGAAAATAAAGACTCAGAAGAAATAATTTTAAATTTAGAAAATGAAATAGTTCAACCGGCTTCAGGACAATCTGCTGTTTTTTACAAGGATGGGTGTTGTTTAGGTGGAGGAGTGATACAATAGAAGCATGGAAACAAAAAAGACAACAATGTGGGTAGTTTTAGCAGTATTATTAACCATTATGATTGTAGGTATTTTAGTTATAAAAGCTCAAAATAAAGAAGTTGCAGAAAGTACAAATCAAGAAGAACAGGAATATTTTGAAAAAACTATTGATGTAAAACATCAGTATAAAAACGGTAAGCATATTTTTGCAGGAACAATAGAAGTCCCAACACCTTGCTATCAAGTAGAAGCTAAGGTTGCACCTGGAGATATAGCTGAATTAAATATTACAACAAAAGACAATGGTGGAATTTGTGCTCAAGTTATTACAGATGCAAATTTCTATGTAGAATTTAATGGTAAAAAAGATCAGTTATTTAAAGGTAACTTAAATGGGGAACCAGCAAACTTAAATACTTTTGAAATCGAACCAGACTTAGATATAAATGATATAGAAATATTTATGAAAGGATAATTTTTAATAAATGACTACTGTACCCAGAATCACAAAAGCAGATGGAACTAAAGAATATTTTGAATCAGACAAACTGTTGGATTCATTGTTGAGAGCTAAAGCAGATAGAAAGTTTGCAGAGGATATTGTAGATAAAATAAATAAGGAAATTCGTGATGGAATGACTACTTCTCAAATATATGAACGAGCTTTTGATTTGTTAAATAGTAAATCAAAAAAGACTGCAATGAAGTATTCTGTGCGTCGTTCAATATTAAATCTTGGACCTACTGGTTTTCCTTTTGAAAAATATGTTTCAGAAATTTTTAAAGCTAAGGGGTATGAGACTCGTACAGGTCAAATTGTGCAGGGTAAGTGCATTGAACACGAAGTAGATATGCTCGCTTGGAACGATAAAGAGGTGATTGTTTCTGAAATTAAATTTCACAATGAACTAAGTGCAAAAAGTGATACAAAGGTGGCGCTTTATGTAAAATCTCGTTTTGATGATCTTGTAGGGCAAAAAATAAAGCTCGCCGGAAAAGAAAGGGAAATAAAAAAAGGAATTCTAATTACCAACACAAAATTTACAGACAACGCAAAAGAATATGCTGAATGTGTTGGCACTTTTAAAATGATTAGCTGGGATTATCCAAAGAGCGAGAACTTATTTGATCTGATTGAAGAAACACAAATGCACCCTGTGACTGTGATTCCAATTTTAACAAAGAAAAATCAGCAAGATTTGATTAATAACGGTATCGTAAATTGCATGTCTCTGAAAGATAAAAGAGCTGCTATGAAAGCATTGGGTATTCCAGACTCAAAAATCGACGAAATTGTCCAAAATATTGATAATCTCTGTATTCCAGAGTAGTATATTTCAACTTATGACATCGCAAGAAATCCGGCAAAAATTCCTAAAATTTATGGAGAAAAAAGGTCATTCAATAATCCCTTCTGCTTCTATTGTACCTGAAAACGACCCTTCAGTACTTTTTACAACAGCTGGAATGCAGCCACTTGTGCCATATCTAACTGGTGAACCACACCCAGCCGGCACACGCCTTGCAAACCTTCAAAAATGCGTAAGAACTGGAGATATTGATGAAATTGGTGACAATACACACCACACATTTTTTGAAATGATGGGCTACTGGTCTCTTGGTGATTATTTTAAAGAGCAAGCTATTAAACAAACATACGAATTTATCACTTCAAAAGAAGAAGGACTTGGTCTAGATGCTAATAGACTTTATGTAACATGTTTTGAAGGAAATGCAGATGCAGCAAAAGATACTGAGTCTGCAGAAATTTGGAAATCACTTGGTATTTCTGAAAACAGAATTTTCTTTTTAGGTGTAAAAGACAACTGGTGGAGTCCTGGCGATAATGGTCCTTGTGGTCCAGACTCAGAGCTATTTTATGATCGTACAGAAAACGGTCTTGGTGATATTTCAAAAGAGAGATTCTTAGAAGCAGGTGACACTCAAGAAGTTGTTGAGATTGTAAACAACGTTTTCATGGAATATGAAAAGAAGGATGGAACCGTGGTTGGAAAACTTTCAAAACAAAATGTGGATATGGGAGCTGGATTTGAAAGAATTACTGCTGTTGTGCAAAACAAACCAAACGCATACGACACAGATTTATTTTCTCCGATTATTTTAAAAATAAAATCCCTACAAAATAAAGAAACTAAAAATGAAGATGCTTTAAGCCAAAGAATTATCGCTGATCACATTCGAACAGCTGTAATTATGATTGCAGATGGTGTTTCTCCTTCAAACACAGATCAAGGTTATATTTTGAGACGACTTTTAAGACGAGCAATTAGACGCTCTGATAATTTAGGTATGGCAGCTGGCTCACTTTCAAGTCTTGTAGAAGAAGTTGCTTCAATATATGAAGGTATTTATACAAATATTCGAGCAAAACAAGAAGTTATCGAAACAACAATCGACGAAGAGGAAAACAAATTCCGAAAAACTCTCTCAGACGGAATAAAACATTTCACTAAAATCACATCTTCAGGAAACTTAAGTGGAGAAGACGCATTTAAATTATTCTCAACATATGGTTTCCCGTTTGAACTCACAAAAGAACTTGCAGTAGAAAAGAGAATTCAAATTGATGAAGAAGGTTTCAAAAAATCTCTAGAAGAACACCAAAATTCTTCAAGAACAGCTTCTGCAGGAAAATTTAAAGGTGGTCTTGCAGGAAGCGGTGAAATGGAAACTAAGTATCATACAGCAACACACTTGCTTCACGCTGCTCTACGACATGTTTTAGGCAATCATGTGGTTCAAAAAGGAAGCAATATCACAGCAGAAAGACTTCGATTCGACTTCTCTCACCCAGAAAAAATGACACCTGAACAAATTAAATCAGTCGAAGATTGGGTAAATGATGCAATTGCAAAACAAGCTGAGGTTTCAAGAAAAGAATTACCTCTTGCAGAAGCACAAAAACTAAACGCAATTGGATTATTTGGAGAGAAATACGGAGACATTGTTTCTGTCTACACAATTGGAGATTTTGAAAATCCAATCAGTAGAGAATTATGTGGTGGACCACACGTAGAAAATACTGGAGTGCTTGGAAAATTTAAAATTCAAAAAGAAGAGGCTTCAAGTGCAGGTGTTCGTCGGATAAAAGCCATTCTCGAGTAAAAGTTGTTGTATAATAAACTCAATGTTTTTGAGTTTTAAAAATACTAAAGAAAGTTATAAATTTACTTTATTGATCTGTATTAGATCAAAAAATATTTCTTTTGCTTTGTACCATGAAAAAAATAACATAAATAAAGTTGAATATGTTTTAAACTTAATTACAAATTCTAATGACGAAATATTAAAAACAATAGACTTAGGAACACAAAAAATTATTTCAGAAGGTATAAAAAATCTTTCAGAATCAAGAAAAACTGCACAAATAAAAAATGTTGTTGTTGTGCTGGGTTCTAATTTTTATGAAACCTATATAAAAGACTTGGCAATTGAAAAAGAAAAACAATTTATATTGTCAAAGGATCATTTCGAAAAAGCCATAGAAAAGCACGCAGAAATCATAAATGCTGAAAAATCTGGTAAATTAATACTTGAAAGAGATGTTACAAATGTTTCTATAAATGGATATTCAATTCAAAACCCATTCAATAAAAAAGTTAAAAAACTGGATGTTTCTTTTTACGCTAGTTTTGTACAAGAAAAGTTAATTGAAGATATAAAACAGATAATTAAAAAAAATATTCATGTTTCTGACATTAAATTTAAAACATATACCTTAAATAAGTTTAATTTAATTAGAAATATATTTCTTAATGTTCCAAACTACACATCTATTGACGTAGCTGAGAATTATACTGATGTATTTATTGTAGAAAATAATAGTTTAATTTACCGAAAGTGTTTCAATTTTGGTTACCAAGATTTTATAAATGAAATTTCTGAAAAATGCTCTATTAACCCAAAAATTATTGAGTCTGAAATGAAAATGTCTATCTTAGGAGAGTTAAAAAATACTTGCAATCCAGAAATCACAGAAAGATTATCTGAAAAAAAGAAAAAGTGGGCAACGATGTTTGTTACAGAAATTGTTGATAATAATGGAATAAATATTCCATCGAAAGTATTCCTTACAACAAATAAAAAAATTGGTGATATTTTTGTGCAAACATTATCAGATCCGGAGAATAAACAAGTTATTTTCCGAAACGAAAAAGAATTAATGCTTATCAACTGCGAAAATAGACATTTTAGTAAATATGTTAGTTATAAAGACGGTGTGGAATCTGATATATTTATTACAATTAATTCGATATAATTAATAAATATGCAAGATATTATTCCGCCAAAAAAACGAAGTATTAGAGATATACCTTTACCAGAGAATAAAAGTCGAGTTATCAGAGATTTTGAAACAAATACAGAAGATAACTATATAACCCAAGAATCAATTAAAGAGGCAAATGAAGTTCCACAAGTTTCAAAACAAGAAGTCAAAGAGGTCCGAAAAAATTTTAATTATGAAACGGAACAGGATAATCTAACTTTTTCTCCTAAAAAGAAATCATATATACCAAAAATTTTATTTTCAATTCTTGGCCTGGCTTTAGTTTTTACTTTTTATCTTGTATCAAGAGATAGTGCAAAAGTCTATGTTTACGCAAAAGAATTAACACAAACAAGCAATGTTTCAGTAAATTTAAGCTACAATCCGCTTGAATTAACTTCAGAAAAATCAGTTTCTGTTAAAGCTACAGGTGAGGAACAAGTTACAGAAAAAGCTAAGGGTAAAATAACAATATACAATGAATTTGAAGAAAAAGAACAAAGACTATTAAAAAATACAAGATTTGAAGCGCCCGGAGAACTTATATATAGAATCCCTAATTCTGTCGTAGTGCCTGCAATGACAAAAGATGCCACAGGAAAATCTATACCTGGTAAATTAGAAGTAGAAGTAGTGGCAGATGTGGCAGGAGAAAAATACAATATAGGACCAACTAAATTTACTGTACCAGGTTTTAAAGGTCTGCCACAATATAATTCATTCTACGCAGTTTCAGAAAAATCATTATACGGTGGATTTGACGGTATAAGAAAAGTTATTTCAGATTCAGACCGAAAAGAAGCAGAAAATAGCCTTAAAACACAAGTTAAAGATGAATTAATAAGATTAGCTAGAGAAAAAACATCAAGCGATAATGTTGTTCTGGCTAATGATTCTATGATTACTTATGAAATTTTGGGCGATAAGGTAGATGGGGGTAATGTTTCTGTGTCAGCTCGAGGCACAATAAAAGCTGCATCATTTAATCTAAAAGAATTTAGTAATTCAATAGCTAGATCACTCATCCAAATCTCTGATTCAGAACAATTAATTATTAAAAATATCGCTGATCTTAATGTATCTATATCAAACATTGAAGATAACAGAGCAACTGTTGACATAAGTGGAAGTATTCATTTCTTTTGGCAAAATGATTTAGATGCTTTGAAAGAATCAATAAAAGGAGTAAATAAAAATGAACTTGATAAGGTAATTAATAATTTTCCTGGCATTGTAAGAATCTCTGCAGAAGTGATGCCATTCTGGAGTAAAAAAATTCCAAGTGATGTTTCAAAAATTAAAGTAATTGACTCAAAAAATTAAGCTGTTAATATTCTACGATTGCAAATGAAAAATAAGAAAAATAACAGAAATAATAAAACGCAAAAAGAAGAGAAACAAGGTGTACACGGTATCATAATTGAAGCATTGCCAGATACACTTTTTAAAGTTTTGCTTGATGATAAAACAGAAAAATTAGCTTTTTTAAGTGGTAAAATGAAAATGAATAGAATCCGAGTCATGGTCGGTGACAAGGTATTAATGGAGGTAGATCCTTATGGTGGAAAGGCTAGAATATTCAAGAGAATCTAGACACCTTTACACTTTTAAACCTATCTGCTAAACTAGCCAATCGTAGTATGAGAATACAAGGTATTACACTTCCAGATAAGAAACGAATGGAGATAGCTCTAACAGCTATTTATGGTATTGGACGTCCTTTATCAAAAAAGATATTGGAACAAGCCAAAGTTGATATCGACAAAAAGGCAAAAGATGTTACTCCTGAAGAGGAAAATGCAATCAGAGCAATTGTTGAATCAATGACAATCGAAGGAGATCTTAGACGAGGAGTATCAGCAAACATTAAAAGATTAAAAGACATCGGTTCATACAAAGGCATGAGACATGCCCGAAGACTTCCAGTTCGAGGTCAAAGAACAAAAACAAACACACGAACAGTTAGAGGTAACGTTCGAAAAACTATGGGTTCTGGAAAACGAACTGTAGAAAAGAAATAATAAATTATGGGAAAGAAACGAATCGTCAAAAATGCAGGTGCCTCAGATACAGCAAAAACTGGAGCAGCTAAGAAGCTACCTAGAAAAAAACTCGATAAAGGCATACTGTATGTTCAGTCAACATACAACAACACACAAGTTCTTTTAACAGATGCAAAAGGAAACGCTATTATTTCTTCTTCATCAGGTGCTTTAGGTTTCAAGGGTGCTAAAAAAGGTACTCCTTTTGCAGCTGCAAAAGTAGGTGAAGTTCTAGCAGAAAAAGCAGAGCAATTAGGTCTAAGAGAAATAGATGTTGTTGTAAAAGGAGTTGGTTCTGGTCGAGAATCTTCAATCCGAAGCTTTATTGCCAAAGGAGTTCAAGTAAGATCAATCAAAGACGTGACTCCAAAACCATTTAATGGACCAACGCCTCGAAAACCAAGACGAGTATAATAAATTTTTATGAAAATAGGACCAAAATACAAAATTGCAAGACGATTAGGAGCAGCAGTGTTTGAAAAAACTCAAACAGCTAAATTTGCTTTAAGAACAGAGAAAAGAAATAGAAACTCTAACAAAAAACCAAAATCTCTAACCAGCTTTGGTAAACAGCTTATTGAAAAACAAAAAGTTAGATTTACATATGCAATTTCAGAAAAGCAATTCGGTAATTATGTTCGAGAAGTTATTGAAAAAAACAGCATAAATCCTTCTGAAACTCTTTTTTCTATCTTGGAATCTAGAGTAGACAGTGTTGTTCTAAGAGCTGGTTTTGTACCAACAAGACTTGCTTCTAGACAAGCCGTATCTCATGGACACATTACAGTTAATGGACGAAGAATCACAATCCCTTCATACAGATTAAAAGTAGGAGATGTTGTTTCTATTCGAGAGGGTAGCAAAAACAAAGGTTTGTTCAACTCAACAACAGAAAGAATTGCGGAAGTCACAGCTCCAAATTGGATTAAATTAAACAAAACTACTCTACAAGCTGAATTTGCAGGAACTCCAACAATTACTACAGGAGACAACAATCTAGACTTACAAGCAGTTATCCAATTCTACAAGCGCTAAACTTGCGTTTTTGTCAAGAATAGGGTAGATTGTAAAACACAACGTTAGAGTTATTAATCAGTAAATAAACGAACAATAGGTATGTCTGATCAGCAAATAGCGTTGCCATCAAAACCAAAAATTGTCTCAGAAAAAGACAGTGTTGGCGTGTACGAAATCGAAGGACTTTATCCTGGATACGGACACACACTTGGCAACTCATTAAGAAGAATTATCCTTTCATCACTTCCAGGTGCAGCGGTAACACAAGTTAAAATCAAAGGTGTAAGCCATGAATTTTCAACTATGGAAGGCGTTAAAGAAGATGTTATTGCAATTATATTGAATATCAAAAAAATTCGGTTCGCTCTAAACACAAACGAGAACCAAACAATTTCTGTAAAAGTAAGTGGAGAAAAAGAAGTTAAAGCAAAAGACTTAAATATTCCTTCACAAGTTTCAATTGCAAACCCAGATTTACACTTGTTTACAATCACAAACAAAAATACAGAAGTTGAAATGGAACTAACAATTGAACACGGAGTCGGATACGTTCCAAAGGAACTAATCCACCGAGATCGAGTTGATGTTGGAACAATAGCTCTAGATGCTATTTTTGCCCCTATAAGACGAGTTCATTACGAAACTGAAAATATGCGAGTTGGAGATCGAACAGACTTCAATAGACTAATTATCACTATTGAAACTGACGGTACAATTACACCCAAAAAAGCACTAGAAAATTCTGTTGAAATAATGATTTCTCAACTAAAAGCTATTGTTGGCTTTAAAGAAGAATTTATTTTTGAAGATAAAAAAGAAATTAAAGAAGAAGTTGCAGAATCAACTGAAGGAGATGATATGGAAGATTTCCTAAAAACTCGAGTTGAAACTCTAGATTTATCTTCAAGAACAATTACAGCTCTTACAACTGCAGGTATCAGAACAGTAGGTGGTTTGGCTCGAAAAAAGGAGGAAGATATCCTAGAACTAGAAGGAATGGGAGAAAAGGGTCTTCAAGAAATTAAGAGAATATTGGGTAATCAGGGAATTATACTGAAATAGTCTTTACAATCTACCCAAGCTACGATAGTCTATAACCCACAAATGAAACATCACGATTCAAAAAGAAAATTTGGCCGAGAAAAGAATCAGTACAATGCACTGATGAGGTCTCTTGCTCGTTCTTTAATAAAGCACGAAGCAATCGTTACTACAGAAGCTAAAGCTAAAGAGCTTCGACCTTATGTTGAAGAATTAGTTACAAAAGCTCGAAAAAACAATCTTGCAGCACGAAGACACATTTCATCAAAACTAGGTAATGATTCTGAAATCGCAAAAAAACTTGTTGAAGTGATTGCTCCACAATACATGGAGAGAGCAGGTGGATACACAAGAATTATCAAGCTTCCTATTCGGATTAAAGATGCTACAAAGATGGCACATATATCTTTTGTTAAATAATATGAAAATAATCGACGCACAAGGAAAATCAATCGGGCGAGTTGCAACAGAAGCAGCTATGGCTCTTATGGGTAAAGATCGAGCAGATTTTGAACCACATCTTATTCAAACAGAAGGAGTGCATATTACAAATGCATCAAAAGTTTCAATCGATGAAAAGAAATTAGACGGACGAAACAAAAAGCTTTATGAACGATTTACTGGTTATCCAGGAGGATTGAAAAAAGAATCAATCTCAAAGGTTGTTGGGAAGCACGGCTACGGAGAACTTTTCCGACGAGCTATTAGAGGTATGCTTCCAAACAACAAACACCGAGATCAACTTTTAAAGAGAATTGAAATTACTGAATAAAAAAATATGACAGCAGCAAAAACAGAAAAATACATTGAAGGAATTGGACGACGAAAAGAAGCCGTGGCCCGAGTTCGAATTACACCTGCATCTAATACTTCTTTTGTAATTAATGACAAAACTATTTCTGATTATTTCAAGACAGAATCACTACAAAGAATTGTAACAGAAGCTTTAAATGAAAAAGGTGACTTCACAGTATCTGTAAAAGTTGTTGGAGGTGGAATCAATTCTCAAGCTGAAAGTATCCGTCTAGGTATCGCAAGAGCTTTGATCACAAGCACACCAGAACTTCGAAAAGAACTAAAAGCAAAAGGTTTCTTGAAACGAGATGCTCGAGTAAAAGAACGAAGAAAGTTCGGTTTGAAAAAAGCTCGAAAATCAGCTCAATGGAGCAAACGATAAAATTTATTTATCAGTTAATCTTAAAAAATATGTCTGACGAAATTATTTACAATAATGAAGATAATTTTGATGTGTTACCAAGTGCAGAAGATAAGATAAAAAAAATTAAAGAAGAACTAAAAGAGTGTAGGGAGGAGAAACAAGAATATTTAGATGGTTGGCAAAGATCAAAAGCAGATTTTGTAAATTTAAAAAAAAGAAGTGCTGAAGAAATTCTAGAACTTCGAGAAAGATTCGCAGAAAGTTTTATTTCAGATCTTCTACCTGTTCTAGACAGTTTCGATATGGCTTTTAAAAACAAGGAAGCATGGGAATCAGCTCCAGAACAATGGAGAAAAGGTGTTGAATATATATACTCTCAAATTCTTTCACTTCTAGAAAACAATCAAGTAAAAGTAATTGATCCTTTAAATAAAGATTTTGACCCAAATGAACATCACTCTTCTGCAAATATTAAAGTTGAAGATCAATCACAAGATCATAAAGTTTTGGACGTAATTTTGAAAGGATATAAACTAAAGGATCGTGTATTACGACCAGCTCATGTAAAGGTAGGATCTTTTGAAGTATAGCTTTGCAAAGGAGCTCAAGATGTTTTAAAATTCGAAGACTTACAAGTTTTATAGGTTAACTGCAAAAAATATATGGGAAAAATAATAGGTATAGACTTAGGAACAACAAACTCAGCTGTAGCTTTTGTAGAAGGTGGAGAACCTGTAATTATTGAAAATTCAGAGGGTAACAGAACAACTCCATCTATCGTAGCTATTTCAAAAACAGGTGAGAGACTTGTTGGACTAACAGCAAAAAGACAATCTGTAACAAATCCAAAAAATACTGTTTTTGGTATTAAAAGATTTATTGGACATGCATACGATGAAGCATCAGTTTCAAAAGATAAAGAAACAATTCCATACGATATTAAAAAATCATCAAACGGTGGAGTAGAAGTAGCAATGTCTGGTAAAGATTATCGACCAGAAGAAATTTCTGCAATGATTTTACAAAAACTAAAAGCTGATGCAGAAGCAAAACTTGGTGAACCAGTAACAGAAGCTGTAATTACAGTGCCTGCGTATTTTAACGACGCACAAAGACAAGCCACAAAAGATGCAGGAAAAATTGCAGGTCTTGATGTAAAAAGAATCATCAACGAACCAACTGCAGCTGCTCTAGCATATGG
>Ga0172372_10007951_pt1 | contig 14154 bp, 23 predicted proteins | sample LakKiv5m_2_FD_114544 | JGI IMG/M metagenome (GOLD analysis project Ga0172372, IMG submission 114544) | Freshwater microbial communities from Kabuno Bay, South-Kivu, Congo - kab_092012_9.5m | ecosystem: Environmental > Aquatic > Freshwater > Lake | place: Democratic Republic of the Congo...
AAATATAAATATAATCAAATATTGTAAATTTACAGAAAATGGTAGCCCCGGAGGGACTCTAACCCCCAACCTTACGGGTAGAAACCGTTCGCTCTATACAATTGAGCTACGAGGCCATTAAAATTTAAAGAACACGATCAATTTACCATTGAATTTGATCGTCGTCAACACTTTTGTTTTAGTAAACTGGAGTGAATGATTTGTTTGGTACTTCAAGGAGAACATCTCCATTGTCTAGGACCAGATTGACTTTATCATCGTAGATGGATTCAATTTTGTCAACATTAAAAATGTCGTTGCGGTAAAGATATTTTGGCCAGACTTCTTGAAGTTTGGTTTTGTCTACATCTACATCAATATTTTTCAACATTTTGATTTTCATAGTGTTATGATAGTTTTACGGTCAAATTTGTCAATAAAAAAGTCTGGGTAAGTTTTATCCTACCCAGACTTAGAAATTTTATATTTATTAATTATTATTTCAGTGTGAGTAGGTATTTTAGTTTTTGCAATTCGCCTAACATTTCGTCTCTTATGTTTAACAAGTTTGTATCGGTAGGTTTTAGTCCTTTTGGTAATTCTGTTACTAGATATTGAATATATTCTTCTATGAATTTTTCTGGATCTTTTTCTGTTATGTTTGACGATTCAACTTTGAATCCATCTTTATTCATTATTCTTGAGTATTGGCCCATGAACTGTTCGACGAATTGGTCTATCAATCCGGTAAATTCATCATAAGCGCCGCCAAATGCTTGATGTTGTGCATAACTGTCTGTTTGAAAATGATAAATTTTTAATTGATTATGTAGAGTTAAGAATTTTGTTATTAAGTCCATATGTTATAATTATCTATGATATAAGATTTCTTTCTGTTTTAATTCATCTTTTTTATTTAAAATAAAGATTTGTATTTCATTTGACTGTTTTGTTTTAAATTGGTTAATTGATTCTATTTGTTCTTTTATTTGTTCTATTTTCTTCCCTTTTTTTTCCATTACTAATTTATATAATTCTTCGTCTTCTATTTTATCTAACTGTTTGGATGTTTGAGTTAATTTATTGTTTAAATCGTTTTGTAATATTGTTAACGGGTCTAATACTGTTGGTTTATTAAACAATAAGAAACCTATAATTAGTCCGATTGAAGTTAATCCGAACGTAGTGGATAGTAGTGTTATCCATTCTTTTTTATTTAAAGATGGTAATGGTTTTAATTTTTTTTGTATTACCGTTTCTTTTTCAACTTCTTTTTCAACTTCTTTTTCAACTTCTTTTTCAACTTCTTTTTGTACTTGAGAAGATAAAGATATTTTACCCATAACACTATATTAAATTAGTATTTGACGGACCATTTTTTTGTAAGATTTGGGTCAATTGGTTTCATTTGATTTGCTTGATGTTGTTGTGCTAATTTATCTACTAATGCGTCTATTCTGGCTTGTTGTTGTGCTTGTCTTTGTTCTGCGGCGGCTTGATTTGCATCAAGTTGAGCTTGATTTAAGCCTGGACTATTTGACATAATACCGATTGGTTTTAATCCTACAATTCCTCCGATTTGTCTCATAATATATTCCTTTTGTTATAGATAAATAGAATTTATAATTGTTTTTACATTAAATTTAATATTATATATTTGTATATGGAAGAACAACCGTTACAACCTACTAGTGTTAAAAAAACATATAGAATTATATGTACATTTGATTTGGATGTACCCAACGAAGATTATATGTTAGTTACGCATGAAAGACAAGGATTATCAAGAGACTTAGTTGGATATCCTTTATCGTGTCAAAGGTTGACTGTGTATAGTCTTGAACATCCAAAAATAGGACGATTTAGAAGAAAACCGGAGAATATTAAATGTGTATTTGAAAGATGTGACGAAAATTTAGATTATATAATTTAGGTTATATTCTTTTACTAATTTGGTTATATTTTTTTCCACTTTATTTATATAATTACTGGAAGTATATTCATATAGTGCGTAGAATTTTGTACTTAATAGTGGTTTTATTAATTTAAACCAAAACCCAGGAGTTTTATTTATCAAATCTTGTAATCCGTTGTACATATTTAGATTATGATATTTTTGAAATTCATCAAACTCTAGATATAAATTATCTAATTTTTCTATATACTGTTTGTCTCCCATTTGACTTAACCAATCTCCCAAAGCAACACATGCACCAATATAATCTATTTCTAGATTTTCTACTTTTTTAAAATAATCTGTAACCATTATGAGGCTACATATTCTATTTTTTTCCTCTTGTGTTAATATATCATCGAAGTTATCGTTTATAAAGTGACATCCTCTTTCTACATGGGTATTGATATACTGTGCTCCTGTTCCGTCATCATCTTCTTTTAATTTTAAGAAACCTATATCGTGATACATTATTGCTACTACACCGCAAAAGAAATCTTGTTTATTTGATATAATTATATTTTTATTTGTGATGCTTGTGTATAAATCTAAAAATACGGATGTACTTGTTAAAAAGTGATGAATATCGTGATATTTTGTTTCTAATTTATGATATTTATCGTTACCGTTATTACAAATTTCTATTAGGTTATCGTATAAAATTTTCAATCTATCATCATATTCATTGAATAGTTTTAACGAAGTATTTTTTATAGTTTTCGACGTAATGAATTTCATATTAATTTAACTGGTTTAAATTATAAACTACAATTCCAATCTGAGTATATTTAATCGTTTTTCTTAAATCTACTTAAGTCTAGATTTGGTAATGGTTTTTCAATATTGAGGCCAGTTAATCTTTCATTTTGAACCACTAATTTGTTACCACTGACAACTTTGCCATCAACAATGTCATATATGAAAAATACAGTTTTGGTTAGTCCTACACGAATGATTCTACCTGGTTTACCATCAACATATACAACATCATCTTCTTTATAATCACTGCCAATAAACATAAATAATGCTGATGCTAATTTTTCAATACTAGACTTAAATATTAAAATAATTAATCCAGCAATAAACATCCAGACATATTTGCCTGTCATATCTTGTGCAGTTGCTTCCAAAACATTTTGAGATATAGTGTGTATAGTATTTGTATCCATATATTTTACTTTCTCCACTTTTGTTCAACAAGAATTTCGTCAATCAAATCTTTTTCGGTACTATCCATTTCTTTATCAAATCTCTTTAATACTTCAGTCAATGGATAAATTTTATCTGGCGATTCTTTTTGTTTTTCCTTGAGTTCTTGAATTATATCAACTATCTTAACAAGTGGAGACTTAAATTCATCAACTTTGTCTTTGGATGCAAAATTGCTCATTTCAAAGGCTTTTGGTGTTAATGCTTTGAGAATCGAAATAACAGCAGAACCCAACATATTGAATATACTAAATGCTGCACCAGCTGCTGGATGTACCGTTGCTAAAAGTCTGAGTATTACGAATACTACTACAAATATTATTATTGCAGTCATCGCACTAATAAAGAACTTTTTCAAACCCCAAAATACAGCATTTAAACCAAACATACCACTCATACTATCAAGTACAGCTTTATTTTGGTCTGCTTCTTTGGCTACTTCTTTAGCTTTATCAGTCAATTGCCATAATTGGTCATCATACTTTTGATTTAATTCTGACTTTTCTTTTTGTAACTTATTGATAATTTCATCACGTTGTGACAACAATTCATCACCCTTTTTTCTTTCTTCTTCTAATGCTGAATTAAGCAAATCAACTGTAGCTTTAATTCTTTTTATTTCATCTATATGAGGTGAACCTACAATAGATACTACTCTTTCATTTAACTTTTTAGCAGTATCAACTTGCACAGGAGGATTAGTAACTTGATTCAACGAATGTTGAATACCTTGTGATAAAACAGAAGTTTGTATCTTTTTACCTTTATCGTTTTTTTCTATCTCGTTAAGAGTATTATCTACTTTCTTTTCCTCCTTAGCAATAACCTTTTGATTATCATCTATTTGTTTTGAAGGTTTGATTGTACTAAAACAACCAGACAAAATAAATGCAGATAACGTTAACAGTAGAAGTTTCTTCATAGTAATTATAAATATACTTTTTATAATAAAAACGAACGGTTTTTACATTGTTCTTTTAAACAGTTTTATAAATTTATATAATAATATTACCATTAATAATATACCTAAACCAAACATTATATACCCATATACCGATTGAATATCAAAATATGGTTCATTTATCAATTCTATCTTTTTAACCAATTCACCTCTGGAACTACCTCTTTATAGTTCAATCGATTCCTTTATCTGTTAACAATTTTAATTTTACCCCACTTAAATTCCATACACAACCACTTGCAATATCCCATCCATAATACCATAGATATTGATATCTGGCTTCGTTTTGATACGGATTGATTTCTATACCATCATATTTACTCACAACCTTCTTCCAATCAATTGTTTCGACATTAATTCCTCCAATTAAACTGTCTTGATATTCACGGTTAAATTGCATCAATTCCATATGTGTTTTTATTTGTAACACATTAGTATTTCCAATATCAACACTATAAATGTATTTACCTACCCATTCTGGCATTTCACTTCGTGTCCAATCAATCCATTCACTACCAAAGCCATACCAAAATCCATTTGGCTTCATTGCAACTTTTTGTGTAAATGTTCTAGGTTCTAATTCAAATGGTTTTTTCGACATATGAATACGCATATCATCTGTCAATTCCAATTCATTTAATGAATTGTGTTAGTTTAATCATAACTTACATTACAAATATATCACCAACATTAGCATTCAACACATCTTCAACTAGATATGGTATTGTGTTGGCAATCATATCTAACTTTTCTTGTGCTTCAACTAAATTTTGTGTATTAGCAATACTCTTACTACCATATGGACCAAAGCCTACCAAAAGATTTTTGGTAAGTGGATTGAATGTAATTTTACCGTCTTTTAAATATTGCACAAACAATTCATAGTAAAATTCAAAGTATCTAGGATGTATTCTACCTTCTCTAGCACTACGCATTGTACCAATATGATTAAACAATCTACCCTTAGCTAATTCAAATATTCTTGTTTTCTTATATCCAGCATCATCATACGAATATCTACTTGCCTTTTGTTTACCATACATAGCAAGCAATTCATTAAATTCATTATCTAACCATTTTGTATAATCTTGAAATTGAGGAGTTCTATTCATTGCATGACCTACTCGGTGAACTATAGTCCAAGCAGTCATAGGAATTTTATCAGCTGCTGTATTGCTTACAAAAAATACAGTAATATTATCACTATTTATTGTTATATCTTCATTATTTAAACCCAAACCGTCTGGATATGGTGTTACAAGAAATTCATATGGCACTTTACCTTTTTCACTGAATCTTCTTAAACCAGGCTTGTTGACAAAATAAAAATCAAAATCAGTGGTTGTGTTTTTCAACATATCTCTGACTTTTTCTACAGTTACAGGATGAGTTACTGCAGTTCTATCTCTAGAATCTTTATAAGAAGCACCCTTTTCAAAATTGCCTATTGTTTTATAAGTACCAATAGGTGCTTCATTTAATAAATCCGTTAATTTAATCATATAAATATAAATATAACAAATTAACCAATAGTTTTAAAATAATTCGGAAGAACCAATATTAACACCAAATATAAGAATCCCTAAATCTCTTGGGTCATTGTTAATTTTATATTTTTCATCCAATTTCATTTTTAATTCTGTATAATTGGATGTAACAATTCTCAAATTACAGAGTATATCTTTTTTCAAATAAAACTTAACCGTATCATTTACTATCAATATATTATCAACAGGACTTTTGACTCTAAAGTCAATGGTATCTATTTTTTGCAATACCCCACCAAATACATCACTAGTCCATAGCCAACGCTTAAATGGAGCATTGTCAGAATGCTCCATTTCGTATATACCATATATTATGTCTGCGGTTTTTTTAACACCTTCTAATGTTACGGTTTGATATTGTATATGCATAACAATATTATATATTGTTATATTGACATTATAAATTAATTATATTATATTTCAATTATTCTTTTAGCAATGGCAGCAATTGCTTGTTGTTGTTTTGGATAAATCACTGTAGGATAGATAATGTCAACCCATTGTCTAAATACAGCTTTATCTCTAAACTTTTCTGGTAATAGACTTAAGTCATCAAAGTGATAATCATTGTTATGTTTAACCATACCAATATTTTCACCGTCACCAACTATTTTATATCCTTGAGACATTGCGTTTGCAATAAAATCAATACAAGCTGATTGATATTTTTCAACTGGTTCTTTATTACCCTTACCCTTGATTTGTCTAATTGTTTTATTATTATCATCAGCTTCAATGGTAACATGGGAACGGTTCTTACTATCCCATAATGAATAGACATCTTTATTTTCATAACCAGCACCACCTACGCAATGACCCATAAAATCACCTTCAACATCTTTAGATAGTGGTGTAAGCAATTTTACCCATTTCAATCCACCTACTTGTTTAATAATTTTATAATCTTTGTTAAGAACCAATCGTTTCTTTTCAGTATCTTCTTTACTAGTATCAGATGATATACTAGCTAATTCTTTATCCCATTCTTGGACTTTTTGTTTGATGACTCTATATGGTTCTTTGTAAATCTTTCTTAAGTCATTTGGTTCTAGTGTAGCAAAGTAATCAACAGTGTGTCCAATTTCATCTACAACATCTTCTGGAAGACTACCAGTAAAGTCCATAATGTCTGGTTTATTCATCCATTCTGGTTCACCTTCTTTGTATTTATGAGGTTCAATTGAATTTTTTAGGTCAACTTCATCATTTTTGATGGCACTAACATATTGTTTCAAGAACCAATCTCTTACTTTATTAGTTTCACTACCAGCAAATTGTGGAATTTCTTTATCATTCAACACTTTATTGATTGCATTTGTTAATTCTTGGAAATTTGTTAAATTGGCTTCTGTTAATAGTCTTTTCATATGATATAAATATTGGTTTAAATTTTATTATTAGAAAAATTACATTATGAATATAACTCCACTTATGTTACACACCTTTTTTACTTCTTTCTTTGTTTTATTTTCATCATTCATAAAATCACTGATAAACACATTATTTGCTTGTTTTGGAAATCCTTTGAGTGATGTAATAGGATTACCTATACATTTAAAATCACCATCAATTATTTTTGGTGCTCCTGTAAAATCTTTTAATTGATTGAAAGATACACTTAATGAGTTACATCTATTTTTTGGTAGTCCTTCCAAAGATTCAATATTACAATCAAATATTAAATAATCACCACTTTCATTTTGAGGACAATATTCCAATGTTTTTAATGGAAGATTCATCAATCTTAAATAAGTAACTTGAGTTGCTATATGTTTTAAACTTATTAAGTTACTATTTCCTACACAATTTAATTTGGTAACAAATTGAGGACATCCTTCAAAATCTTTAAATTTACCACCAAGTAATAAGGTTTTAATAGCAGTTTGTTTGATTCCTACCAAACTTATCAATGGATTATTAAATATATCAATTGTTCCATCAACAAGTTTAGGAAAGTTATCTAATGTTGTCAACTTATTATTATTCAAATACAATCCACCTTCAATAATAACATCATTCAATATGTCTGGTATTTCTTTTAGATAAATATTGGATAAGACTACATTCTCTTTTATGTATTTATTCATAGTTAAATTTGTTCATATCGGTCACTTATGTATACATTACCATATACTTTACATCTTTTAAGAAGTTCTTCAGCAAAATAACCTCTACTTCTCATCAATGGATTGTTAAACATAATTGAAGTTGACATACTAACATCACCTTCAATTACTCTAGGAAATCCATCAAAATTTTTTAAATGATGTTGAAATAAAAAGAAATCACCGGTAAGATGTTCTGGCCCACCTTTCATATCTAATAATGGATTACCAGTAAGTTGTAAATCATGACATTTTTTAGGCAATCCAACTAAAGAATTAATTTTATTATTTGTTAAATTTATACTTACTCTATCTTGTAATACTGGGAAATTTTCTAATGACTGTAATAAAGTATTAGTTATTTTTACTCTTCCACCAGATGTAATTTTCTTTAAACTACCTTGTAAACTGTTAAATGTAGATACATTACTAATGTCTAAATGTTTTACTTCTTCTGGACAACCTTCTAAATTTGTAATTTTTGTACTATTGACATCTAAACTATCAACTTTTTTTTGTTTGATACCCACCAAACTTGTTAATGGATTATACTTCAAATAAATACTTTCAGCATTAAGAGGAAAGTTAGTTAGATTTTTAATCTTGTTTTCAGATAAATCTAAATAATCAATGATAATTACATCATTTAATATTTCCGGTACTTCTTTTAAATGAAGTGAATTTAAATGTACATATCCTTCAATTTTTTTCATAGAAATAATCTTCCCTCTACTTTACAAACCTTTCTTATTTCATTTTTAATGTCATAGATAGTTTTGTCTGGAAAAATTTTATACAAATCTTGTATATCCATATACACATTATTTCCAATTATTTTTGGAAATCCATCTAATGACATTAAATTTTTTACTACACCAGCATAAAAATCACCGCTCACAAATTCTGGACCACCAACAAATGATGTTATTGGATTGTTACTACAATCATAATTACCAGTTATATGTGTTGGACCACCCTCTAATGAATTAAGATTGTTGTCTTCACAATAAAAATTAAAAAACTGTATATTTTCTAATCCATATCCTTCTAAACTTGTAATTCTATTGAGACCAAACAATAGTGATGATCCCCCTCTTAATTTTGGCAATCCATTTAAAGATGTTAATCTATTGTTTTGAAGATAAAGTTTACCACCAATTATTTTTGCAACACCTTCCAATGAAGTGAGATTATTATCACTGGCATAGTAATGTCCTTGAACTTCTTCTGGTCCATCTACTAATGTTGTTAATTTATTGAAACTACAAATAAAGTTTCCCTTGACAAATGCAGGTGCATTTTTTAATGATGTCAAATTGTTATTGTTAACTATGTAAGAACCATGACATGCATACATTACAATAGTATCAGGAATTTCCTTTAAATGCAAATTGTCCAGTTCAACTGATTCGTAATGGTGTCTTCTTTTCATAATTAAACTATATATACATTACCTGATACTTCACATATTTCTTTAATATTTGCTTCAATTATATCAGTATCTTTAGATGATAAATCTGGAAATATTCTTAACATATCATTTTTAGATAAATATACATTGCTCATGACTCTTTTTGGAAATCCATCCAATGAATTTAATTTTGGCAAATCATTTGCCATAAAATATCTGCCAATCTCTTTAGGTGCGCCTATAAATGATGTTATTGGATTGTTACTACAATTATATGATGCGTCAACAATTTGTGGACTTCCATTCAATGATACAAGATTGTTATGTTCGAAGTAAAAATTAAAAAACTGTATATTTTCTAATCCATATCCTTCTAAACTTGTAATTTTATTGTGTCCGCTTACTAAAGTCTTTGAATATCTAGTTTCATTTCCAATAAATGTAGCAATTCCATCTAAAGAAGTAAGTTGATTATATTCACATCTATAAACATCCTTTACAAATTTTGGCCCTCCAATTAATGATGTTAAATTATTATTGGAACAATTAAAACAATCTACTTTTTTCGGTGAATTTTTTAATGATGTAAGTCTATTGTTACCAATATCATAATAACCAGTACATACATCAATTGCAATAGAATATGGTATATCTTTTAAAGATAAAAATCGTAACATTACATCTCCATTTATTATTTTCATATATTATAATCCGTCATTATCTTTGTTTTGATAAATACCACCTAAAACATCACATTTTGAATGTAATTTATCAAGTAATTGTTTGGACTGTTTAATTGATTCTGGTGTTCTTGATACTGGATGTAGTTTATACCATAATGGCGTATCACCTATATAAAGATTTCCTAAAATATATTCTGGAATACCATCCAATGAATCAATATTAGTTTCAAACAAATGACAATCACCATATATTTTTCTTGGACCTCCTATCATACTTGTAATTGGCAACCATAATGCTTCAAAATCTCCAAATACATATTGACTACATCCTTCCAATGATTTAAGAGTACTGTTACCAAATATAGATAATGTACCAGGACACATTTCTGGCAATCCTTTTAAGGATGTTAATTTACAGTTAGAAATATCAATTTTTGTTTTTGTTTCACCTGATTGAATATTTGGAAATCCTTCTAAACTTGTAAGACCGCTACTGAATGCATATAAACCACCAACTGTTTTAGGACCACCTACAAATGATTTTAAATGTTTGTTATGATGACAATAAAATCCTTTTTTTACAGATTCAGGACTATTATTTAGAGTCTTTAAATAATTTTCATTTATATTAAATGAACCGTTAATATGAATACCTTTAAGAATTTCCGGCAATTCCCTCAACTTAAGACTGTTTAAATAAACATTTCCGTTAATTGTTTTCATATATTTTATTCTCTACCATACTGGGCGGCGTAATACACCAAATTCATTTCTGTCACCATCATCATCGTCATCGTAATCCTCGTCATCATAATCTTCATCATTATTCCAAATATAACCGTCAACTTTACACTTAATAGACTTCAATAAATCCCAAATTAAATGTTTGGTTTTAATTTTTGAACCAGTTTTATTCCTCAACTCTGTCCATAATGGCGTATCACCTATAAAAAGATTACCGTGAATATGTTTTGGAAATCCAACAAATGAGTTTATTTGAGTACTGATTAATGTACAATCACCTTCAATTATTTCCGGTCCACCAATCATATTTGTTATTGGTATACTATCTAATACAAAATTACCTTTGATTACTTTTGAACAACCTTGTAATGATTTAAGTGGATTATTACTTATATCTAAGTTACCATATAAGGTTTCAGGCAATCCAACCAAAGATGTTAAGTTGTTGTGTGATATATCAATTCTTCCTGTTAGAATATTTGATTCATATCCTGTAATTTTAGGAAATCCTTCTAAAGTTGTAAGTCTACAACTAATAGCCAGTAAATGTCCAACTTCTTTAGGACCACCTACAAAATTAATAATTTTGTTTGCGTTACAGTTAAATATGCGGTCTACCTTTTCAGGACTATTCTTTAAACTTGTTATTCTATTATAAGGAATATAGAAACCACCGTCTTTAATATGAACACCGTTAAGGATTTCTGGTATTTCTTTTAACTGAAATTGTGTTAGATTTACATCTCCTTGGATCGTTTTCATAGTATATAAATATTATACTATTTGTCTTTCCACCAATGAATTATACCACTGTCTACCAGCACTGCTTAATCTACCATCCCATTTTAAATAATGTAACCGTTGAAGTTCTTTTACCATTGCGGTTGCATGACCTCTTCTACGATGTTCATAGTGTATATTAATAAATTCAATATACACCGTTTCAAATTCTAATAGTGGTTTGTAATATTTACAATATCCTAACGAAACTCCATAATCATCCAGTATATTACAACTATAAACATCTCTTTGGTCTTCTGACTCATAACCAAGATATTGATGATTAAATTTCATTCACTATTTTAATCTACATCTTCCATGCTTTCTTCTGCTTGTTTAATTAAGCTGTTCATGTAGTTTTGTCCCTTCATTCCTCCCAAGAGTATATCCTTGATGGTTTCAATTGGCAACTTATAAAATAACTTCTTTATTACTGGTAAATATTCAATCTTTTCAGCTGGAATTAACTTTCTTAACTTCATTTCCAAAGCTGGTCCAGCCATAATTTGTTTGATTTCATCATCCATGGTTTCTGTATCCAATTCTTCTTGGGAAGCTACATCCATACTAATATAGTCACCAATACCCTTTACCAATTCATGTACTAGATATGGAAAAGTCATTGCTCTAGCTTTGATTGTATATTTTTCACCAGTTGGAACAACTTGTTCACTACCTACTGCGGACATATTAACAATGTCACTGGTAATTGGGAAATCTGGTGTAAGATAATATCCAATTTGGGTAATTGCAGCTAATACACCATATTTTTTTGATAGATTTGGACTAAGTGCGTCTAACTTATCAGATACAGCGTTAAATAAGAATAATTTGTTTACTGCATCACCTTGGGTCATATAGTTAGCAAGTGTTCTTCTCAACTTACCTTCTGTATTATCTCCCAACATGGTATTTAACTGCATATTAAGGTTTTCCGCAACAGTTAAACCATTTTCCATTTCTTCATCCATTTTATCTGCTGTAACTGATTGGGTCAAATCTACATTACCCAACTTAGCATCTATGATAATATCATTATCATCTACTAATTTCTTGATAAACTTGTTTTCTGGTAAATCCAATACAACATCAACCGCAATCTTTTCCAATTGATTTTTCAAACCAGATTCAGCTCTTTTTATATCATTTAGAGCTTTAATTGCAACCATAACCATTGTTGGATAGTTAGGAAATTTATTTTGTATTTCACTGATACTAATACCAAGATAGTAAGCTACTCTTTTTATATTTTGTTGGTAACTTTCACTGGTAATAATTTCTAAGTATCTATCTGCTTCTGGTCCTAAGTCTGGTAGAATTTGTTCTACATAGTCTTTTTCGTTTTCAATTTTGGCTCTTTTGCTTGGGTCAATCAAGTCTGGCATTTCATCACCTGTATCAATCTTTTCGGTTAAACCCTTTCTTTGATTTAAGAATGCTTTTACATCGTGACTTAATAATGCTTTTGGTCTAGGTGCGATACCAGGTCTAGTTGGTCTTAATGGATTTGGTCTAGTGGTTGGTTTGGTTGGCGCAGGAGGTGCAGAGGGTTTAGTTGGTGGTTCAATTACTGGGGCTGGTGCTTCAGACATTACTTCTTCAACCAAACGCAATATTTTATTCTTTAGATTTTTATCCATACTGAATAAATATTAAAGATATAATAAAAAATCCCGCTTTATTTCTAAAACGGGATTATTAAATTATTTACTGTTTGTTTATATTCTTCTGTACCTGTTTACCAAGTTCCGTTAACACAAATAATGGTTCGTTATCCTCATTATAACCGGATATTTCCACCAAACCTTCTTTTACTAATTGATCCATAGTCTCCTTTACTTCTGAAAAAGCAATTTCTTTATAAATATCTTCTGCTTCTTCAAGAGAACAATCACATTCTCGCATAATTACTTCAAGACAATCTTTTTTTTCTTGACGTTTAACTTGTTCTTCAACTTCATTGATGTTTAGCTTTGAACAATAGTCCAATAAAGAATCGATTGTACCTGTATATGGTTCTGACGCATTACTCATATTTATATAATTTATTAATTTTTTTTAATCTACTTTTATAGACTACACTAGTTTTGTTAACTTGTCAATTAAATTAATTGAGAATTTCATCATCCCAGATTGTAACCTTCTTAGGGTTAAACGTATCAGCATCAAATTTATTCTTAGGTTTTCTCTGATTGATGCGCTTGTTGCGCTTATCATAAGTATTGTTGCGTTTATATTTATCTTTATAGCTCTTTCCCATATTCTTACTTATTATTAATGTGCGCTTTATACGCTAAATAATTAGTTTATTATAAATCTTCCTGTTAATTTTAATTCAGAAAATCCTGCTAACTAAGTTCTGCAGGAATAATAGCAGGTTTAATAGCTTTACTAGGATCATATGGTAGAATTGAATCAACGACTGTTTTAATTGCATAAGCATAACTGTAATCATTTACCGTTTCTTTTCGGATCTTTAGTTGTTTCTTTAGATTTTGAATCAATGTATTTGTTGTGTTCTTCATACTTTTTACTGTACCATATTTTTACTGTACCATAGTTTTTTTTTAAAGTCAACCACTTTTTCTAGCTGAAGCAGCGTAATCGTGGAGTAAGATAAAAGCGTCAACTCTTTTTGGATTTAAATGTTTAATTGCTCTTGATGCTTCTCTCATGGTTACTCCTGATCCAAAGCTATCATCTATAATTAGAACATTACCATTGTTAATCTTTAAAAATAATTCTTCGTCTAATACATCATTGATATGCATGAACTTATGA
>Ga0172372_10007952_pt1 | contig 14154 bp, 12 predicted proteins | sample LakKiv5m_2_FD_114544 | JGI IMG/M metagenome (GOLD analysis project Ga0172372, IMG submission 114544) | Freshwater microbial communities from Kabuno Bay, South-Kivu, Congo - kab_092012_9.5m | ecosystem: Environmental > Aquatic > Freshwater > Lake | place: Democratic Republic of the Congo...
GACAATGGCTAACAACAAAACCATGTGGCCCAAACTCATTCCCATGAAATCCTCCTTTAGAAAATTGTCGGATGTTTTATTAGATATTTATTCTCCTTATTTAAAGAATAAATGCCAAAACTTCAACTATTAGATACTGAGATATCCCTAAAACGTATTCACAGATCTTTTTGATAAGTTACGTTTATGGCTGTAAATATTGATGATGCCAGGACCCTTTTTTCAAGTTATAGCGGAGTCTTTTATGGAAGCGGTCTGTGCTGCCATGCCAAAACTCAATAGCTTCAATCGTAAGATGGTAGGCATGCCAATCTTGAGGACGGTTAATTTTTTCGCTTGAATTCACAAGTTTTGTTACTTGATGCCTGAGGGCTGCTTCATCCGTTAAGGAAGCACTTTGCTGGGATATAACAGCAATGCTTTGCGCTTCTCGGGTTCTTGATTGAAATATTTCATCAGATTTCCCAACGGATAAAGGATGAGCTTGCCCTTGAAAATTGATTTGCTGAATGGACTCTGGCCACCATAAAGTTCCAGCTGCCCAAGGGTTTGAGGCAAGTTCTCTTCCTTTTGTGCTCTTTTCACCCGTTGCGAATATAACCCCCGTTTCACTACAAGCCCTTAAGAAAACAACCCGACTGGAGGGGCGACCTAGTTTATTGGCTGTTGATAGAATCAAAGCCCTTGGCTCTCTCACTTTTAACTTTTCAGCTTCTTCCAGCCATTTTTGAAACAAAAGAAGGGGATTGGGAGGGGGACAGTCGAAGCCAGGATCAACAAGGTTGGGATTGCCGGTGAGAGATGGGGTTATCATAGGGACTCCTTATTTTTAGTTATCTTCTTTGCCAGGTATTTGGACAAATTTGCAATCAGAATGCAAATTTGTCCAAATTTTTATAGGAGCTAGGAAAATTCTAACGTAACCGCTTCAAGCGAACATAAAGAGCGCCTGTTCCCCCATCTTGAGGCTTGGCAGTGGTATACGCAGACACAAAGGGGCGGAAATCTGTTTCTTCTAACCACTGAGGGACAAGGTCCCACAAGGTCCCACGGGGTAATGTATTATAGGGTTCTTCTTTACTTAAATGACGTCGACTTTTTCCTTTTCCAGTAATAACCAAAACCCATAAATATCCACACTCTTGGCAACGTGCCAAAAATTGTCCCAACCGCTTACGGGCCTGTTCGTGTGTGTAGCCATGGAGATCCAAACGGGCTTGGATCTCCACTTGACGGACGCGGCGGATGCGATGCGTTGAAGAAGAAGACTGTTTTTGACGAGAAGGATCCTCAAGAGGCCATGAAAAGGATGGTCGTTCTCGGAGAGGAAGGCGTACCGACGTTTTTATCTTTGAGGAAGGGGGCGTGGCATGCTTTTTCTCTGATTTAAGTGGCTTAACTGCTTTGGCTATACGATCCCATAAAGTTTGCTCATCATCCGTGAGGTCTCTTCGCTTTCGGGTCATTTAGGCAACAAGAGGTAATATTTGCCCCGCGATTTCATGCGTCCAGCCAATTCTGCGGCTTCAACACCGCATCCCCAGAAAAGGTCGCCCCGAACACCCCCTTTAATGGCCCCTCCTGTGTCTTGTGCAACAACGAGGGACTGAATGCGTGGTGCTCCTACATCAGGATGATCCAGGTCAATCCACAGTGGTGTGCCAAGAGAAATATACATCTGGTCAATAGCAAGGCTACGTTGGGGAGTCAGGGCAACACCCTGGCTTCCGATCGGGCCTTCTCCATGCCGGACACGGAAGAATACGTATGATTTATTTAAAGACATCACGGATTCAGCTTGCCGTGGATGGGCTTTTAGCCAAGCAACAATACTTTGTCGGGAGATATTGGAAGAAGGAAGGGCTCCCCGCTCAACGAGAGTTTTCCCGATGGCATGATAGCCACACCCATTGGTTCCTGCATATCCAAGGCGCATGATTTGGCCATTTTCAAGATGTACCCGACCAGAACCTTGTATTTGGAGGAAAAATGCAGCAATAGGGTCATCAACCCATACCAATTCTAAACCGCGCCCCTTTAACCCACCTCTGACAATACGGCTTCTCGGCATCCCTTTATAGCGGACCTTTGAACCTGGAAGGCGGTAGAGGGGTGTTTGGTAGCGTCCATGACGGCGTCTGGAACCGTGAAGTTTTGGTTCATCGTACCCTGTAAATAAGCCGGTACTTTCTCCTGAACAAGCCACAAGGTAAGGTTTTAAGTGGCTTTGAATTACTTGTCTTAAGGCAGCCTCTGTTTGAGGAGGACTGTCTAAAATTTGATGACAAAAAGGATGCCAATCTGAGGCAGTACCCCCTCTATCTCCTTTGGTAATCATAGGGGTGTCAGAATCTTTTTTTAATATAGCAGTGCAAGAGCGTTTTAGCGCAGGTAGGGTTTTCAGCGTTTGATCTTCTTTCCATCCGGGTAGATCTTTATAGGTAACGGGCGTTAAATCAAGGTGGCAAGGCCCCACTACCCGTGTTTGGCATCCTCCGAAGAGTACAGAAATGATAATGAGTGCCGCTAGGCCTAAACCTCTAATCATGGATTTAATTGCCTTCGATGCGCGTCGCAACCAGTACCCAGTTCGGGTCTTTAGCTCCAATGAGGCGGCTGAAGGTCCAGATATCATTCATGGTTAAAGTTAAATATGCAGGATTATCCAAAATTTTGCCTTCCGCATCTTTCGTGACGATAATTTGCTCACTAACAAATTTAAGAGTAATTTGTTCCCGTTTGCCTTTAATGTCAATGCTTATGACTTCCGGATCTTTTAAGTCAACAATTTTGGTCTCTACGGTCTGGCCGGCTTCTTCGCGATCTTGAAGAGCACCTATAAACGATTTAAAGACAGGGGGATTCAGGAGGGACTTCAAAGTATTTTTATCACCAGCTGCATAAGCCTCCACAATCATTTCAAAGGCGGTAATAGCCCCCTTTAAAAAATGATCTAGGTGGAATCCAGGATCGAGAGATTGAATTTTTTTCAAACCTTCTGCAATTGATGGGTTGGTTTCCAAGGAAGGGGTTTTTTCCAGTTGCTTTTGAGAGGCACGAATTGGCAAGGGAATGACGTTATCTACATCCTTTTCCAGGGTTTGGGGGGGAGGGGGCGCTTCAAATCCTGTACGTCTTCCCAGAACCGACCATAAGCGAAAGATCATATAACCTGTTAAAGCAGCAAAAAAAAGTATTTCCATCATCCGTATCTTCGTTACTCCTTCGGGTCATGCCTCTCAAGTTATTTTCAGCAGTTTTATCAATCATCAAGAGTTTCGTAACTATTCTTGCGTTATTCTAGTCTAGACGAACTTGATTACAAATTGCTACAACTTGAAGATAATATAATATCATGAAGGAGGAAACATAAATGTCAACAGAAACCAATGCCGCTGCTGCAATGGCTTTGCCACTCACCATCCATGCGCAGTATATTAAGGATTTGTCTTTTGAAAATCCAAGTCCAATTGCGTCTTTTACCAATGAAAACAACACACAGCCTAGTATTTCTGTCGGAATTCAAGCTAAAGCTGAAAATCTAGGAGGGCGAAATTTCGAAGTTATTCTAGATATTCGTATTGATGCAACCCGTGAAAAGACCTCTCTCTTCGTAACGGAGTTAAGTTATGCGGGTATTATCACTTTAGGGGATAGCGTTGTTGAAGCGGATGCAGGCCCTCTCCTCATGATTGAAGCGCCTCGTTTGCTGTTCCCCTTTGCAAGAAACATTCTGGCCGATATAACACGCGACGGCGGGTTTCCACCTCTGATGCTGGTGCCGGTTGACTTTGCCGCTCTTTATGAGCAGCAAAAAAACCAAGAAGCTCAAGACGGGAAGAGTGGCAAAAACTCCAAAACTGATAAATAAGTTTAACAATAACATTCTATTCCTATTTATAAGGGGCCTTCGGGCCCCTTTTATTTGTATTCGCTGATGTTATGCCTTTGACTTGTTGTTAACCCCATCACAAGCGCAGATTCACTGTATTAAAGGTAAGTTAAGTCCACATCTCGCATATCTTTTTTGTTTTCCAAAAACCCATAATTTTTCAATTTTATAAGTATATTTCACAAAATTTTTATTATTTTTTTATAAAAAAATTAATATTTTTGTTTTTATAAAAAACAAGAAATAATTAATAAATGTATTGATTTTTTTTCATCCTTTAATTACTTAAATAGTATAAAAATTAAAATTTTTAAAACTTGAAGAGGCTTTTGTGCGCTGTAACCTTAAGAAGAATATTGCAAATTATGTGTTCGTCTCTCTTGCTTTTTTCGCTTTTGTAGAAGTGAGTTGGGGAACAGAATACGCTGAAAATTCTTCTCAACTATTCTCTACACCTAAAAAATCTAGAAAGAGGAAAGTGGATTCCCACGAACTGAAAAGAGAAGATGCTGGGGCTGTTTGGGTTCAAGAATTTGGGATCACCCCCAAAGATATGGCGGAACTTCAAATCCTTAATGCCTCCTTTTGGGCTGAGGTGCCTGATCGTGAAAATATTAATCCTCAGCAAATTACGCCTACAAAAACCCAAAAATATTATGCCCACGGGGGAACTTCACGTGAGATTGAAAGCAGTATTCAGCATTTAAAGAAGTTATTCCCTAACCGTGTTCAAAATAAAGATTTTGTACGATCTGATTTAATAATAAGCAGCCCAGCTGCTCGTGAAATTCTAAGTAGGGAAAATGTTAAAAAAGCCCGTAAACTTGATCTTGTTTCCCCGCTCCCACCAATTGCTTTTGTTGAGCAGGTGGAACCCGAAACAAAAGAACAACGCCGGGTGCGAAAAGAAAGGCAGAAAGCAGAATTTGAAGCAGCAGAGGCACAGCAGGGAAATTTTCCTCAACAGCTCAGCGAGGAATTGGCCGACGCCTTAGAACCATGGAAGCCTTATTTTGCTTATATTCAAATGAAAAAAACTAAATATTTAGAAGGACATGGAAATAAACTGCGATGGCCTGATTTGGTTGGTGCTTTCTTAAAATATGTTGCTCCTTATATGACCTGTGTAGAGATTGATGGATATGAGGTTTATTTCTCTTTGAAGACCCTCAAATTTAAAAGAAATGGTCAAAGGAATCTGCTCAACCATGAATCTATGGCGCAAGGTCTCTGTCCAATAGGTGCAGATGGGCAAACTATGAACTATCATCATGTCACGAAGCTTGACCGTCATGTTCATCAGGTACAGATTGATGAGGATACCAAAAAAGCTCAGGAAGGGCCATATAAGATTGTTTTGATACCAGGCACCATTCATACAGAGTTTTCCGGCTTATTGCATTGCGAAGACGGAACCTATATTTTGCCTCACAATGAAATCAATCGATCTCTTTTTGGTAATTCGCGGCAAGAATTTAATAAAACACTTGCCGCCCAATTTTTTAAGGGTTAATCGCCTAACAATATCCGCTCTATCCATTTTGAAAAAGTTCGATCGGTATCATGTTGTTTAACTTTTGGTATAATAATAAAGCGAGCAACTTCGCCGTTTTTACAATTTATGCAAAAAAATTCACAATGATCCAACTCACCAAAAACCAGCCATTCTTGAGGTATCCCTCCTTCATGCCCTTTTTCAATGCCTTTAGCAAGGTTACTGGTGAGTCCTCCAACGGGAGACAAGATATACACGGGAAAGCCAAGATTCCCAACCTGTTTGTAAAATTCCTTAAGATTCTCTGATAAAGTAAAGTCTAAAGAGCGACAGAATTTATTTTCGATCTCTAAAAAACCCTTGTTAATTTCCTCGGTTCCTTCAGAGGGATAAGAAACTTTATATTTTTCTTTTAGCTCAAGCCATAAGTTTGCGTCTTCATTCTCTGTTGCATGAATATAAGAAACAAAAAACAAAGAAGAAATTAAACATATAGAAATTTTGAAATATTTCATCTTAAAAATCCTTTAAATTATAAAAAACATTTTATATAAAATCTTATAAAATGAAGCTCATACTCTAATAAACTTTTGGGGATGTCAAGAGGATGTTTTGAAAAAATTTGAAATATAAAAAATTGTGTGGTTTTAAGTAACCTGATCTGGATATAAAGACGCTAGATTCCCGCTAAATTATCTTAGGGATTTAACGTGTTACGTCATCGCGAGCGACCGTAGGGAGCGTGGCGATCCAGGGCAACAAGCAATATCTCGTCTTTAGCCCCTGGATTGCTTCGTCACTTCGTTCCTCGCAATGACATAATGCGTTGAATTATTTAGTGTATTTTTTAGAAAACTAGACTCCTCATGTCGAATTCAGGTTAAATACGCTTTTTCTTTTGCGTGCGGCGCATGGCACGCCACATCAGGGCTGAGGGTGTAACAAGGAGTGTTAGGCTAGAGGCAAATAGGACCCCATAAACAATACATATGGACAAGAGGCGCCACCACTGAGTAGAAGGGGCGCCCATCGTGACTTCTAGGTTGATGAAATCAATGTTAATACCCAGCATCATAGGCAAAAGGCCAAGGATGGTAGCAAGTTTGGTGAGAATGACGGGGCGCACACGCTGGATGCAGGTGCGGATAATGACGTCTCGGTATTGGGCCAAGGTTGGATTTTTAATTTCAGCAATCAAAAGGTCATAGGTATCAATAAGGAGAATGTTATTAGATACAATGATGCCTGCAAGCGCAATAACCCCAATACCCCCCATGACAATGCCGAAGGCCATATCGTGAACCAACAAACCAACGAATATGCCAACACTTGAAAGAACTACGGCGCTTAAGACCAGGCCGGTACTGAAGAAGCTGTTAAATTGCGTCACCAGAATAATGGCAATTAAAAAGATGGCTAACAGAAAGGCATTCATCAAAAAGATCATCGATTCCTGGCGGTCTTTTTCTTCTCCTTTGAACTTAAGGGAAACCTGGGAGTCAAGCTTCAATCCAGGAAGGGCAGCCCGTATGGTTGCAATTTGATCAGCAACCAGAGCGCCGGGTTTGACATCGGCTTTCAAGCTCAAAACTTGCCGGCCATCAACACGGTCAATCTTGCTAACCCTTGGCTCTGGTTTGCGGGTGACAAAGTTGCTGATGGGCATAAGGCCTGCTGCCGTTTGAATTTTTAAGCTGTCAAGTTCATCTAGGACACGGTATTGAGGAAAATATCGAATAACGATATCGACTTCATCTCGGACATCTTCTGGGCGATAGGTGGCAACCTTGATTCCATTGGTAACCAACTTAATAGCATTGCCTACCTGACGAACATTGGCTTCAAACTTCGCAGCTTGGCCTCGGTCAATGGTAAGCTGCCATTCAATGCCAGGAACGGGTAGATTGTCTGAGATACCGGTCAGCCCCTTCATTTTCTCCATATATTTCCGTAACGTTAAAAGCGCGGGCTTTAATAAGGTTGATTCAGGAGCGCTAATTTCGATATCAATGGGCTTCTGGGCTGGAGGGCCATTTTTTTGCTTTTGAACTTCTACATAGATTCCCGGGATATCCTTCGTATTTTTTTCAATATCATCCAAAATCTCATCTGCGGGACGGCGCTTACGCCAGTCAATAAATTCTACAGTAAGAGTTCCAATAACATCCTCTGCGGTATCTGCTCCATTATCTCCTCCCATCACTGATCCCGTACGGGTATACACAGACTTTAGCTCTTTCATAGGCAAGATTTTAGCTTCAGCCAGGCGTACCAAATCGTCTTTATCAGTAATTGATAAATTGCCACGGCCGTGAATTTGAATAGCCGCAATCTCCGGTTCGACATTTGGAAAAAACTCCATGCCACGGCCTAAGAAAGAATGGGTCATCTTTGCCAGGATCAAGATGGCAATGGCACCACCAATAATGCGTTTGGGATGATCCAAGGCAAAATTAAGAACCTTTAAATATTGGACCATCAGGCCCGTTACCTCTTCCGAATTTGTAGGCTCATGAGAATAGTGAGAAGCGTGAGGAGGAGGCTTGACCAGCTGACCAATAGCAGGAATAAAGATGAGGGCCATCAAGATAGAAGCACTTAAGACAGCAATCAAGGTGATCGGCATGAATTTCATAAATTGACCAGGTACACCCGGCCAGAAAAGCAAAGGCATGAACACAACAATAATAGTCGCAATGGACGTAATAACAGGCCAAGCCATGCGTTGAGCAGCGTGAAGGTAAGCGGCTGGCGGACGCATGCCTTCGGCAATTTTCAAATCGGCATATTCCACCACAATAATGGCGCCATCAACCAACATGCCAACGGCAAAAATGAGGCTGAACAAAACCACAATGTTAACCGTGAGCCCCATCAAGGAAATAATCATAATGCCCATCAGGAATGATCCAGGTACAGCAACGCCGACCAATAGGGAAGATCGCCACCCCAGGCTCATAACAATAATGCCCATCACTAAGATGATGGCGAGGATAATGCTGTTCTGGAGGTCATTCAACATGTCCCGGATATGGTGGGATTGATCATTAGCATAAGAAACGGTCACGTGGTCTGGCCATTTCTTTTGCTGAACAGCAACAATGGCTTTCACATCCTCAATCGTTTGAATGAGGTTCTCCCCTGTGCGTTTTGAAATTTCTAAGGAAACAGCTGGTTGCCCCCCATCACGAACAACGGTTTCACGGTCCTTAAAAGTACGCCGAACTTGGGCCACATCTTTTAATCGGATAACGGCATCTTGGTGAGTGGCGACCGGAAGCTGCATGATGTCAAGGATATTTTCTAAAACACCGGGTACTTTGATGGCAAACCGGCCTGTGTCCATTTCAATATTTCCAGCAGGAACGAGCTGATTATTTTCAGTGAAGTTGGCAACGACTTGATCAAAGGACAAGCCATAACCTTCGACTTGAGTGGGGTCAATAAGGATTTCAACGACATCTTGCTGATCTCCCATAATCTCAGCCTTACGGACACTTGCCAAGCTTCCTTCAACTTCATCCCGCAAATCCCTAGCCATACGGTAGAGGGTGCGATGCGGGATAGGCCCCGATAATTTAACAATCAAGACGGGAAAGAGGCTGAGGTTAATTTCCTTGATGATGGGTTCTTTTGTTTCTAAAGGTAGCTTTGGCTTAGCCAGGTCTACACCATTTTGCACGTCGTATCGAGCGCGGTCTGAATCAAAGCCAGCTGTAAACTCTAGGATGATATTACCTCCATTCTCAAAGGCAGTGGAGCGCATCTCTTTCACACCTTCAATATTGCGCAGCTCTTGCTCGAGGGGGCGCAAGAGAAGGCGTTGGGCGTCCTGAGGGGAAATACCTTCATGAATTAAGGAAACATAGATAATGGGAATTTTAACGTCGGGTGTTGATTCTTTGGGAATCTGATAGTAAGCAACCATTCCCCAAACGGTGAAAAGAACCAAAAGGCATAAAACGGTGCGGGTACGAGACAGCGCAGCTGCAATCAGGGCATTCATGGGGTTTTATCCGGTGTGGAAACTTCAACCGAGGTTACCTGTTGGCCTTCAATGACGAAATCACCGCCTGTGGTAATGAGAGAAATTTTCTCTGGTAGTCCCGAAACTAAGAGACCCTCCGGCTTGGTTTCAATGATATTGACAGGATAGAAAACGACCTTTCCGTTTTCAACTACCTTGACCCCTATCGTTCCATCATCTTTTAAACTTATGGTAGCAGGGGAAATCATGTAGCCATGAGTTGAGTCCGTTGGAAAAATGATGCGTGCCGTAAGACCTGCAGGAATGGCCATGTCCGGGTTTGCCGTCGTCAGTTCAACACGATAAGTGCGGGTCTTTGGATCTGCAGCCTTAGAAATAAAAATGGCTTCTGCCGTTAATTTCTGGTCCTCCAAAGATGTCAGAAACACCTGGGCTTTTCCACCTTCTTTAACGCGTAGAATATCTTTTTCCGAGATATCGCAAACGATTTTTAAGGGGTCTAGTTCAATAACGGTGGCAATTTTGTCTCCGATGTTGACGACATCCCCCACCTCCACAAAAGTTTCCTCTAAGATACTTTTAAAGGGGGCTTTAATGTGCGTATCCGCTATTTCTTGCTCAATGGTTGCCAGTAAACTTTTGGCGCTATCATAGTCAGCCTTGCTGGCAGCAAGGGCATTTTGCGCCTTAAAAGCCTTAGCCTCCAATTGTGCATCAGCCTTATATTCAAGGGAACGTTGGTTTAGTTTGGACTTTGCTTCTTCCAAACGGGCAGGACGGTCTTCCGCATCAATCAGGATAACATCTTGCCCGGAATCTACCTTTTGTCCTTTGGTTGCTGGAAGGGATAGTATCCGACCGATGGTTTTGGCCTTTAAGATAACTCGACGCGCTTCAGCGGTATGCCCATTCAATTGTATGCTTGTGACAATGGGTTGTGCTGTTAGAGTTGAGACGGAAACTTTTGGTAGGGAAAGAGGTACTGGCTTGGGCGTTGCATGAAATAAGTTACTGCGGATTAAAAATAATAAAGCAGCAATCCCAATCATAACCGTAATGGGATTGCGGTATGCATACTGAAGAAACCGACTTAATTTCACGAGAAATTGATCCTTAACAATAAGAAAATCAGACAAAAAACACTTAGACAAGATAAACAGACACTATTACGATAATCATTTCTACCGAAACACTTAATTATAAAATGGGGCCATAATTCGGGTCAAGGGATAACTCCCCGAAAAAAGAAGAATGTTAAGAAGTGTATCTCACAAACATGAAATATTAAGATATTAATAAAGGCTTACCGCTGTAACAATAAAGTAAATGAGAAACGCCATCCTTTAACTAGATATTTACGCTCCTCCCTATAAGATAGGTGAAATGGACGTTTTAAAAAGGAATGCTAAGGGTAATTGTGAAATTATGACTTTTCTTCTTTATTTTACGCCGTTCTATTCACCAACTTGTGAGGAAAAATGAAGCAATTTTCTTTCGGAAACTATACAAAACAAGCAGATTTGGAATATATCCGCCAATTGATGGCGCAGCCTCTCTTGAAAAAAGATCAGGAGCATGATCTTGCCCTTGCATGGCATGACCACCATGACGAAAAAGCGCTACATCAATTGGTTCAAGCCTATATGAGATTGGTAGTTAGTACTGCCGTCCGTTTTCGGCATTATGGCATTCCCTTATCCGATCTCATCCAAGAAGGTAACTTAGGGTTGATGTATGCGGCTGAGCGCTTTGAGCCTGAGCGTGATGTGCGTTTCTCTACCTATGCGCGGTGGTGGGTACGATCCTATATACAAGAGTATATATTACGAAATTGGTCCATTGTGCGGACTGGCTCTACGTCGGCTCAAAAGCAGTTGTTCTTTAATTTGCGGCGCCTTAAAGCTCGGCTTTCAAAGATGAGCACAGATCAAATGACCATGGAAGAACGGGATCATATTGCCGAAACCTTGCAAGTATCTCTTCACGATGTGGAAGATATGGAAAACCGCCTTTCTTCTCACGACTTATCTCTAAGCCACCCTATGAATGAAAGTGGCAGCGATGATTGGGTAGATTCTTTAGCGGACCAAAAACTAGACCCCGAAGCTTCAGCTGTCAATACACTTGATGAAAGTATTCGTCGGTTATGGATTCAGGGCGCCATGCATTACTTGAGCCCACGAGAGCGGATGATCATTACAGTCCGTCGTTTAGCCGACCATCCAACAACGTTAGAAGATATTGGCAAACAATTAAAAATCAGTAAAGAGCGGGTTCGCCAATTAGAAGTTCGCGCTATTCGTAAGATGCGGCACCATTTGTTACACAATATACAAGATCTGAAAGAAATGCTGTAATAGACATAGGGTTTTGTTGGCAAGATAACGGACTTATAGGAAAGCCATGCACAAAGGGAATGCCATAAAAGTCACATTCTGGGGTGTGCGGGGCAGCCATCCTCAGTGTAAACTTTCTCATGTAAAAGTAGGGGGCCACACCAGTTGTGTAAGCTTGGAGGCTGGTGATCAATATCTGATTTTTGATGCAGGTACGGGAATCATTGATGCAGGAAACGAGATTTTAAAACGGGGTTTAAAAAAGGCAACCCTACTCATTTCTCATGCGCATGCAGACCATATTAATGGCTTCGCTTTTTTTAAGCCACTCCATTGTTCGGATTTTGAATTGACGATTATCTCAAGTGGTTTGTTAGCAGTAGAAAGAAACTTGGGAGGTATCGAGTCTGTTCTTGCCAAGGTTATATCGCCTCCTTATTTTCCTGTCCCGTGGGATCAGCTTGCTTGCCAGAAAACTTGTATTGATGTTCCAACTGGAGCACAGTTTTCCGTGAACCATTTGAAAATTTCAACGATGGCTTTAGACCATCCAGGAGGCAGCTCCGGATATCGTGTTGATGTAGGTGATAAGTCTGTTTGCTATATTACAGACACAGCCCATACTCCTGGCCAAGTCAATCAGGGTTTGGCTGAATTCATTCAGCGGGCGGATATGTTGGTTTATGATGCAACGTTTACAGAGGAAGAATTTGCTACCAGGCCCACCTGGGGCCATTCAACATGGAATCAAGGTGTCACCCTTGCGAAAGCTGCTGCCGTTCGGGACCTTGCCCTTTTCCACCATAGTCCTGATCATGACGATGCTTTTATGGCTGATATTGAAACTCAGGCTCAACAGCAGTTTCCCCGTACTTTTGTTGCTTGCCAAGGAATGACACGGATTTTATAAATTATGGCGATAATTGATGCCGATGGCCGCTTTGATCAGACGCACGCTCCTTCTCCAAAAATCAATGGAATAAATTTTTACCTTAGTATAAAATATCAGAATGAAGATTTTCCGCAGTTTAGCTATGGAAATTAATTAAGGTTAGCTGTGGTCTTCGTATTTTATAATCAGGGAATTGATTAGGCATATCTTCCCCATATTTGAATCACATCTGATAGGATTTAATGAAAGCCTTACCTACCGTCTCAATTGTTGTGCCAAATTATAATCACTCTCATTTTCTTGAGGCAGCAATTCGGCAGCACTTATCTCAAACCATTCTACCTGTTGAAATTATCATCATTGATGATGGATCGACCGATGACAGTGCCAATATAATATCAAAATTTAGTAAAGAGCATTCCTTAATTCGCCCTGTTTTTTTTAAAGAAAATAAAGGAATTAACAAAGTTAATAATCATGGCTTACACATGGCACGTGGCGAGTATGTATTTTTTTCTGCTGTAGATGACATTGTTGCCCCTGATTTTTTGGAGAAGTCTTTAAAAGTTCTATTGAATTTTCCTCAAGCCGCTTTTTCCTTCTGCGACCCTGCTGAATATATTTTGAAAACAAAGCAAAAGCTAGCCTACCCCCTTGATCTATCAGTTCACTCTTGTTATTTTTCTTCTGAGCAGCTTGTTTCACTTCTTAAAAAAAGATTTTTTACATTTCCATCAAACACAGTTCTTTTTAAAAAGGAATATTTGCAGCAACTTGGAGGATTCCTTCCTTCCTTAGAAAGGGGGTCGGATTGGTTTGCTTGCTTTAATCTTTCTTTACAGTATGGGGTTTGCTATATCCCCGATGTTCTCGCTTGGTTTTGCATAAGAGAAAACTCTTATTCAGCTGTGGGATTACGTTCTTCTAAAAAACAACGCGCCACTCATTATAAAATTGTTGACCTTATTAAAAATGATAAAAACGTGAGAGATAAATTTAAAAAATCTGGAATTTTATATGAGTATTCTTGGCGTTCTTTTATTTGGGTTTTATTTCATAATGACTCAAGAAAACTATCAAGTTTTTTGACCTATAAAAGACTTTTTATAAGGAGTTTTTGGCGGCAGCTAAGACCCTACGTCCCGTATGCAGGAAGGATTTTCATTAGAAAAAGCATCGTAGCATTCAGAGGTGTTTTAAGGAGGCGCAGTGATCAGCTGTAAAGATTCTAAGAAAAAATTCTATTTTTTGACTCACTAGATTTGTGAATATACCTATCGCTAATGTAGGCACTTCGAAGCTTCACTTTAGGTGATAGTGGCGGATAAGAAATTGAAGAAACTCATTATGGGGGCTTAGTTCAAGCCCTTTTGCAAGATCTTCAAACGCCTGTTGATGCTGTTTTAAGTCTGCGTAAGCTACGCCTCGCATGTAATAGAGGGCAGTACTGGGGGGTGACTTCTTAATAGCCTTTGTATAATCACTAATAGCACCAGGCAAATCGCCTGCCTCTCGTTTCTTATTGCCGCTGGCCTGGTCAAAAGTCCAAGA
>Ga0172372_10007956_pt1 | contig 14149 bp, 12 predicted proteins | sample LakKiv5m_2_FD_114544 | JGI IMG/M metagenome (GOLD analysis project Ga0172372, IMG submission 114544) | Freshwater microbial communities from Kabuno Bay, South-Kivu, Congo - kab_092012_9.5m | ecosystem: Environmental > Aquatic > Freshwater > Lake | place: Democratic Republic of the Congo...
CATCAACGACGGCGTGCCCACGACGAGCAACGCGCCCTTCGGCGGCGTGAAGCAAAGCGGCTGGGGGCGGGAACTGGGCACGGAGGGCCTCGACGCCTTCCTCGAAACGAAGCACGTCAGCCTGGTGGTGTAGGCGCCCAGACTCAGCCACCGATGCGGTTGGGCTTGGGGAGCGCGCCCGCCTCGGGCGCAGCCAACCGCGCCTTCGCGGTTGGGGTGGGATGCTCGACAATCCGCACCGTTTGATTCACTCGGACGCGCCCGGGTTCGGCGCGAGGGCGCACCGAACCGCAGCCGGGGCGGCTGCGCTCCCCCTGCTTCAGCCGCATCGCTGGCTCAGGTGTTTTCCTCAGGCCATTTGGCGCGCGAAGGGCATTGGCGCTGCTGAATTCCAGCCATGAGACTGCTCCGCGAAATGATTGACGAGTCCCTCTCGGCGCTCGCGTTTCTCGCGTATGTGGCCGTGGAGGTCGTGGTGATTGTCGGGATGCTCAAGTGGACCGGCGCGCTGTGAACCGGCGTCCGCGTCGGTTGAAAATTGGTTTCCCGCCCATCCGGCCGCTGGCACGCTGCGCGCATGGACAAAACGCCGCCGCCGCTGACTCCCGGCACGCTCTACCTGGTCGCCACGCCCATCGGCAACCTGGAGGACATCACGCTGCGCGCGCTGCGCGTGCTGCGCGAGTGCGACGTGGTGGCGGCGGAGGACACGCGGCGAACAGGGCAGTTGCTCAAGCACTTTGAAATCTCCAAGCCGCTCCTGAGCTACTTCCAGTTCAACGAGGCCAAGCGTTCCGAGGAAATTATCGAGCGGCTCAAGCGCGGGGAGAAGGTTGCGCTCGTCACCGACGCCGGCACGCCGGGCATCAGCGACCCCGGCGAACGCGTGGTGCGCGCGGCGGTGGCGGCGGGGCTGCGCGTCGAGTCCGTCCCCGGCCCGTGTGCGCTCGTCGCGGCGCTGACGGCGAGCGGGTTGCCGACGGACGAGTTCCACTTCATCGGCTTCCTGCCGCACAAGTCCGGGCAGCGGCGCAAGCAACTTGAGGCGCTGAAGCAGTTCGCCGGCACGCTCGCGCTCTACGAGTCGCCCTATCGCATCGAGAAGCTGCTGGGCGAACTGAACGAGGTCTTTCCCGACCGCACCGCCGTCCTCGCGCGCGAGCTGACGAAGAAGTTCGAGGAGTTCCTGCGCGGCACGCCGGCGGAGTTGCTCGCGCTCGTGGCGAAGCGGTCGCTGAAGGGGGAGTTCGTCGTGCTGGTGAGCGGTGAAGTGGTGGCGGAGGCGGACGCGGAAGATGGGGGCGAATCTTCGGCGAGGGGAGTAGTCAGTGATTAGTGATTAGTAATAAGTTTGGCAACTCCCACAAGCCATGAAACACCGCACAATCCTGTTTTTGGTTTTTTGTTCCTGCGCGATGGGCCTCGCTGCGCAAGAGCTCCCCTTGCTTGGGCGCCTTCCGGAGCTCGGACGGGACTGGTTGCTTCTGAAGCAGGAAACAAAGAAGGAGGGGGCTTACGAGCATTCTTGGGCGAGTTTCACCAACTCAAAAACCGGCGACCTAATCTCCTTCGCAGCGGACAAATGGAGAAATACGAACCGAGCGGTGGGAAGCGACCCGGTGCGTGAAGCTACACTCAGTATGTTTGCCGGAGGTCTTCCGAGGTGGATGCACGACCGACCTACCGGGTGGGGGGTAGCAGACGCAATCAGATTCAGCGTTATCACACTCACGACCGGCCTTGATGCCACCGGCAAGAACGTGAAGGCGGAGGCGTTCGAATACAGCTATGTGTATGAGAGCGAAGTGCCTGCCGCCCCGAATCGATTGGCCCACGGGTATGTGCTCGCTTTCGGCGATACCTGCGTTTTCGTTCAGCACACCTCCACGCACGTCATCACATCCGACGATGCAAAGAGCGCGGCGGCTTTCTTGCTACGGAATCATCCCTCCAGTCGCCCTACACAATGAACCTACCGTCGCTCGACCATGCGCTGGCATCTAACGGCCCTTCCAACGTCCGTTCGTGCGTAGCGGCAGTTCGCGAGCGCACCGTGCGCTTCACCGCACCGTTGGACGACCTGAATCCTGCTCGCCGACTGAAGACTGAACACTGAACACTGATTACTGAAAACTCCCAGCATGGCCCGCCACCTCGCCTTCCTCCTCGTCCTATCGTCCCTCGCCGCTCCCGCCGCCGACTCGCCGGCCGGCCACGACTTCTTCGAGAACAAAATCCGGCCGCTGCTCATCGAGCATTGTCTCAAATGCCACGACGGCGCGGCGACGGACAAGCCCAAGGGCGGCCTCGCGCTCGACACGCGCGCCGGCTGGGCCAAGGGCGGCGAAGGCGGCCCCGCCATCATCCCCGGCCAGCCGGACAGGTCGCTGTTCATCCGCGCGATTCGTTACACGGACAAGGAGCTTCAGATGCCGCCCAAGGGGAAGAAGCTCGCGCCGCAGCAAATCGCGCTCTTCGAGGAATGGGTCCGCCTGGGCGCGCCCGACCCGCGCACGGGCAAGTCGTCCGGCCCGCCGCTGTCCGACCCGAACGTGGTGAAGAACCACTGGGCGTTTCAGCCGGTGCGGGAGCCGGCGATTCCGAAGATCGGAAATCGGAAATCGGAAATCGGAAATCCGATTGATGCGTTCGTGGCCGCCAAGCTCGCCGATAGGAAATGGCTCCCGTCTCCGCCCGCCGACAAGCGCACGCTCATCCGTCGCGCTTACTTCGACCTGCACGGCCTGCCGCCTTCGATGGCGGAAGTCGAGGCGTTCGTCTCGGACAAGTCGCCCGATGCCTTCGCGAAGCTCGTGGACAAGCTCCTCGCCTCGCCTCGCTACGGCGAGCGCTGGGGCCGCCATTGGCTCGATGTCGCGCGCTACGCGGACACGAAGGGCTACCTCGCCGGCGATGAGCAGCGGCGTTTCGCCTTCAGCTACACCTACCGCGATTACGTCATCCGCAGCTTCAACGAGGACACGCCCTACGACCGCTTCCTCACCGAGCAGATCGCCGCCGACCAGCTTCAACTCGGCGAGGACAAGCGCGCGCTCGCGGGCCTCGGTTTCCTCACGCTGGGCCGCCGGTTTCTGAACAACGTCAACGACATCATTGACGACCGCATTGACGTGGTGACGCGCGGCACGATGGGCCTGACCGCGCAATGCGCCCGCTGCCACGACCACAAATACGACCCCGTCTCGACGGCGGAGTATTACAGCCTTTACGGCGTGTTCGCCTCCAGCCAGGAGCCGGCGGAAAAGCCGTTGCTGGGCATCAAGCCCGACGAGACCCAGCACGCCGCCTATCTCGCGGAGAAGAAGAAGCGCGAGGACGAGCTGGAGAAATACCGCGTCGAGCAGCTCGACAAGCAGCTTGCCATGCTGCGCAAGCGCACCGCCGACTACCTGCTCGCCGCCGACGAGGTGGACCCGAAGGTCGCGCGCGCCTCCGCGACCGCGCAGCGCCGCGACCGCGACAAGTATTTCCAGGAGCGCAAGCTGGTGCCCGCCGTCGTGCGCCGCTGGCAGGATTACCTCGCCAAGTCCGCGAGCGCGCAGACACCCGACCCGGTCTGGTCCCTCTGGCACGCCTACGCGAAATTGCCGGACGACAAATTCGAGACCGAAGCCCCTCACACAACACGCAACACGCAACACGCTTCCCCGCTGGTTGCCGCCGCGTTCGCCACGCCGCCCAAGACGATGAAGGAAGTCACCGAGCGTTACGGCAAGCTGCTCACGGACGCCGACTCCGCCACACCGCACGCGGACAAGGACAGGGAGACGCTGCGCCTCGCCCTCCGCTCCGCCGACGCGCCGCCGAACCTGCCCGCGCCGGAGAACGACACGCTGCTCGAAGACGCTCGCCCGCGACTGCGCCAGTTGAAAGCGAAGGTGGACGAAGTGGACGCCACGCATCCCGGCGCACCGCCGCGCGCGATGGCGCTCGTGGACCGCGACTCGCCCACCCGCCCCTATGTCTTCGTGCGCGGAAATCCCGGCAACCGTGGCCCCGAAGTCGAACGCGGCTTTCCGAAAGTCGCGTCGCTCGGACAGCCCGTGCCGTTCCCGGCGAAGTCCAGCGGCCGCCTCGAACTCGCCCGGGCCATCACGAACAAGGACAACCCGCTCACCGCGCGCGTGCTCGTGAACCGCGTCTGGACGTGGCACTTCGGCGCGGGCCTGGTCCGCACGCCCAGCGATTTCGGTGTGCGCGCGGACCCGCCGACGCACCCGGAATTGCTCGACTGGCTCGCGGTGCGCTTCGTCGCCGACGGCTGGAGCATCAAGAAGCTGCACAAGGTCATCATGCTCTCCGCGACCTACCAGCAGGCCAGCGACGACCGCGCCGAGTGCGTGAAGGCCGACCCCGCGAACACGCTGCTCTGGAAGTTCAACCGCCAGCGCCTCGACTTCGAGCAGCTCCGCGATTCGCTCCTGCTCGCGTCCGGCAAGCTCGACCTCACGCCCGGCGGCCTGCCGGTGGACCTGACCGCGCAGCCCTTCGCCACGCGCCGCACGGCCTACGGCTACATTGACCGGCAGAATCTCCCCGCGATGTTCCGCACGTTCGACTTCGCCAGCCCCGATGTGAGCGCGTCGCAGCGCTTTCAAACCACCGTGCCACAGCAGGCGCTTTTCCTGATGAACGCGCCGTTCGTGTTGCAGCAGGCGCAAGCTCTCGCCGCCCGCGAGGACTTCAAGAAGTTCACGACCGACGACGCGCGCATCGGCTTCCTCTACGAGACCATTTACCAGCGCCGCCCGGCAGCCGACGAGGTGACGATGGCGAAGGCGTTTCTCGCCGCGCCCGGCGAAGGCGCCGCTGAATCCGCGCCGAACGCCGGCTGGCACTACGGCTACGGCGAGTTCGACGAGACCACGAAGCGCGTGAAGAGCTTCACGCCGTTCACCTTCTTCACCGGCGGTCAGTGGCAGGTGGGGCGCGACTTTCCCGACAAGGAATTCGGCCATCTCCTGCTCCGCGCCGAGGGCGGGCATCCGGGACAAAGCCAGTCGCGCGCCGTCATCCGCCGCTGGGTCGCGCCGCGCGACGGCACGGTGGCGGTGTCGGGCGCGCTCACGCACGCAAACGCGCAGGGCGACGGCGTGCGGGGCCGCATCGTCAGCAGCCGCGCGGGCGTGGTGGCGGAAGGCGTCGCGCAGAGTGGTTCCGCTGAACTGAAAGCCGCCGACCTCGCCATGAACGCCGGTGACACGCTGGACTTCATCACCGACTGCCGCGCCAGTTCCAATCACGACAGCTTCAACTGGGCACCGAAGCTCAAGTTCACCGATCCGGTGAAGCGGTCGAAGCAAGCCCCGCCCGGCGGCTTCGACACGGAGTGGGATGCGAAGGCTGACTTCACCAAGCCGCGCACCGAAGCGCCGAAGCCGTTCGCCGCGTGGGAAAAGCTCGCGCACGCGCTGCTCGTGTCGAACGAGGCGGCGTTTGTGGATTGAAGCCGCGCCCGCGACGGGCGCGACCCAACCTCAGCCAACGACGCAGTTGAATGAATGGGAGCGCAGCCGCCCCGGCTGCCGTTCGGCGCGCCCTCGCGGCGAACCCGGGCGCGGGCGGGCGAACCAAACGGTGCGGTCGTGCGGAGGCCTCCCGCCAACCGCGAGGGCGCGGTCGGCGGCGCCCGGGGCGGGCGCGCTCCCCAACACCGGCCGCATCGCTCCGTTCAGCCCACGCGCACCACCAGCGCGGTGGCGTTGTCGCGGCCGTCGGTGCGGACGGACTCCTCCACCATGCGCCGCGCGAGGTTGGCGCTGCCCGGCGTGGACTCCCCCTCGTTGAGCAGATCAACGATGCGGTGGTCGAACAGCCCGGCCATCAGGCCGTCGGTGCAGAACAGGAACCGGTCGCCCCGCTCGCAGCCCACCGCGCCGATCTGCGGGTCCACGTAGCGGTGGTCGCCGCCGAGGGCTTTTTGCAGCACGTTGCGGCGCGGGTGCGTGCGGGCCTCGTGCTCGCTGATCATGCCGTTGCGCAGGAGCCAGCCCACATGGGTGTCGTCGGCGGTGAGTTGCTTCAGCGGGCCGCCGCGCGCCGGGAGATAGTAAATGCGGCTGTCGCCGACGTGCGCGAAGTAGAGCCAGCCCGGCGTGAACCAGCCCAGGCTCAGGGTCGTCGCCATGCCGGCGCATTCCTCGTAGCTGCCGCCGACATAGACCAGCGCGCGGTGAATCTGGTCGAACAGCTCGACGAGCACGTCGTTGACGCCGGCGTTGAGGCCCTTGGCGGAGAGGTGAAACGAGCGCGGCAGGAGCGTGGTGATTTTCTCCACGGCGATGCGGCTGGCGTATTCGCCGGCCATTGCGCCGCCCATGCCGTCGCTCACGGCGAAGGCGAAGTCCGCGTTCTGCGTGGACGACTCGCCGGCCTTGCCGAGCCGCCGCACCTCGCGGGCGTCGAACTCCAGCGCGAGGAAGGCGTCCTCGTTGTTCTTGCGCACGCGGCCCACGTCGGTCCAGCCGGACCAGCGGATCGTCATGGGAACAGGGGCGGAACCGGGCGTGCTCATGCGGGGGAGGTGCCGGACAGCAGCGTGGCCAGCTCGAAATCAATCACGCAGAAGCGGCCGTCAGCATTGCGGTAGGTGACGTTGCGCACGTCGGGGTCGTCGTGGCGCACCCCGAACTGCTCCAGTTCGGCGAAGATTTCCGCGCGCCGTTTTTCATCGAGGTGCTCGACGCGGCCGCCGCAGTTGGTGGTGACGAGGCGAAGTTTCTCCGGGTCCGCTTCCAGCACGCGCGGCACGAACTGGCACCCGCGCGCCTCCAGGTGCCGCAGCACGCGCACCTCGTTGGCGAAGCGCTCCGCCGCGTTCGGCCCGTGGAAGACCTTGATGGCCCGGCCGTCGAAGGTCAGGTTCACCGTCGCCCGCAGCGTGTCTTTGACTTTGAGCATGGCCCGCCCGCGCCCCGGCGCGGACGCGGCGGAGCATGGCGGAGCGGCCCGGCCGTGTCGCGCCGAAATGTGCAGCGTGGTTAATTTTGGACAGCGGTGGAGGGGGCGTGCGATTGCCGGACAGCGGCGTTCAAAATTATGAAGGCCGTTGATACCGGCGGAAACATTGGCGTTTGTCCCCGTCGGCCGGAAAAACCCTTGCCCCGTGGCATCCGCCCTGCTCAACTGCCCGCCGAGCGATTTACGGGGAAGCAGGAGCTTCCTTGCATCGCGCCTGACTGAACCAAAAACACTCACGCACATGGCGAAATACAAACTCGAATACCTCTGGCTCGACGGCTACGAACCCGTCGCAAACATCCGCGGCAAGACCCAAATCAAGGAATTCAAGAGCTTCCCGAAACTCGAGGATTTGCCCATGTGGGGTTTCGACGGCAGCTCGACCCGGCAGGCTGAAGGCCGCAGCTCCGACTGCATGCTCAAGCCCGTTGCCGTGTATCCCGACACGACCAAGAAGAACGGCGTGCTCGTGATGTGCGAAGTGATGATGCCCGACTGCAAGACGCCGCATCCGAGCAACGGCCGCGCGACCATCCCCGATGATCCTGGCGCCTGGTTCGGCTTCGAGCAGGAATACTTCCTCTACAAGGACGGCAAGCCCCTCGGCTTCCCGTGCGGCGGCGGCTTCCCCTATCCGCAGGGCGAATACTACACCGGCGTCGGCTACAAGAACGTCGGCAGCATCGCCCGCGAGATCGTGGACACGCACCTCGACCTCTGCCTCGACGCCGGCATCAACCACGAGGGCATCAACGCCGAAGTCGCGAAGGGCCAGTGGGAATTCCAGATCTTCGGCAAAGGCTCCAAGAACGCCGCCGACCAGATGTGGGTGGCCCGCTACCTCCTCATGCGCCTCTGCGAGAAGTATGAGGTGGACGTGGTCTGGCACTGCAAGCCCCTCGGCAAGGACGTGGACTGGAACGGCTCCGGCATGCACTCCAACTTCTCGACCACCCACATGCGCGAAGTCGGCGGCAAGGACTACTTCGAGGCGCTCATGGCCGCGTTCGACAAATACAAGAACGAGCACATCGCCGTGTATGGCCCGGACAACCACCTCCGCCTCACCGGCCTCCACGAGACACAGTCCATTGACAAGTTCAACTACGGCGTCGCCAACCGCGGCGCGTCCGTGCGCGTCCCGCACAGCTTCGTGAACAACAACTATCGCGGCTACCTCGAAGACCGCCGGCCCAACTCCCAGGGCGACCCCTACAAGATCGCGGGCCGCATCCTGCAGACCATCCAGACCGTGCCGACGCCCGGCAAGAAGGCGAAGAAGTAACGGCGGCCGCGCTGGCTCCGTTCCCCGGATCGGCGCGCAAAACACTCTGGTCCAGCTCGGGCTGGACCGCTGATCGGGGAACCCTGTTGAACATGACACGGCGCGGGCTTCGGCCCGCGCCGTTTTTTCGTGGTGGGGACACTCCTGTCCCCGCGTTTTACCGGCCGCCTACTTCAAGTCCTCCACCACCTTGCGGGCGACGGCGTGGATGATGCCGCGCTCGCCGGCGTGATCGGTGGTGAAAGTCACGAGCACGAACTTCCGACCGTCGGCGAGTTCCACGTAGGCGCAGTCGTGCCGGGTCTGGCTGGTCCAGCCGGCCTTGGACCACAGCTTCGCGCCTTCGGGCAGGGCGGAGCCGGTGAACTTGCTCTGGCTGTCGGCGTCCTTCTCCTTGCCGAACGGGTCGCGTTTCATGAGCGCCATCATCTCACCGCTGCGTTTGGCGGAAACGCATTTGCCGGTGACGACCTCCGTCATCAGCCGCGCCGTGTCGTCGGTGGAGAGGAAATTGCGCTTCGGCTCGAAGGCCTTGATCGCCTGCGACTCGCGGCCGTAGGGACCTTCACACCACGGTTTTTTGTGCGCGATAGTGTTGCGGTAGCCCAGCCCGGCGAAATGGCGCGTCACCGCGTTGCGCCGGTCGAACCACGCCTTGAGTTCCGCTTCCGGCAGTTCCGGCCCGCTCGTCGTGCCGGTGAGCAGGTCAATGACGTAATGCGTCGCCTCGTTGTAGCTGTGGACAATCATGTCGCTCATCGCGCGGCGCAGCTCGGGCGTGTCGGTGAGCCGGCCGTCCTCCATCCACCGGTGCGCGGCGGCGAGGTAGAACAGCTTGATGACGCTGGCCGGGTAAATCTGCTCGCCGCCGCGATGGCTGCCGCGCGCGGGCTGCGCCGGGTCGCGCAAGTCCACGAGCGTGACGGCGATTTGCCTGGCCTGGAGTTTTGGAAATTGCCTGCGCGCCTCGGCCACGGCGCTGTCCACGACGGTCTGCAAGCGCGGCGAAGGAGCGGCGAACTCGACGGCGGCTTGGGCTTTGGCGCGTGGCACGGGGCAGACCAATAGCACGGCGGCCAGAAGAAGTTGAGCGCGGAGCGGGATGTTCACGCGCCGGAGTAAAGCCGAGCCGCGAACCCCGCGCAATCCGTGCCTCGCCGCCAGCCGCCTTTCCCCTCGACAGGCAGGCGGCTCCCGCTAACGTCCGCGCGTTCCAGCCCCGGCTGGCCGCGACATGAGCAGCAGCATGCCCACCAACCCGAAGGTTTCCGTCATCATCCCGATCTACGGGAAGGCCGGCGATCTGCCCCGGCTCATTGACGCGCTCCAGGCGCAGTCGCTCCGCCCGCACGAGATCATCCTCGTGGACAGCAGCCCCAAGCCGATTGACAACCCGCCGCCGGGCACGCGGCTGGTGAAGAACCCGGTGGATGTCGCCTTGAGCTGGGACTACAACCTCGGCGCGAAGGAGGCCACCGGCGACTACATCCTGAACATGCAGCAGGACTGCGTGCCCGAGGACAAAGGCGCGCTGGAGCGGATGATGAAACAACTCCACGAGGTGCCGGGTCGCGTGTCCGTCGTCGCGCTGGTCACCTTGCCGATGGAGAACTTCCTGCAATACAACTTCTGGGGGCAGGTGCTGATGGCGCGATGGATCGGGCGCATCCGGCAGGGCATCAGCGGGAAGTTCGACCTGCACCGGGCGGACGTGTATCGCAGCATCGGCTGCTACAACACGGCGCAGTTCCACTTCGCAGGCGAGGACATGGACCTGTTCATGCGCCTGAGCCAGAAGGGCGAGGTCTTCGTGAGCGACGTGGAGATCATCCACTACCATTTCCAGTCGCTGAAGACGAGCTGGGTGCATCTGGTGAAGAAACATTACCAAGTGGCGGAATCATTTGGGGCGCTGTTCCGCACCTGGGGCTTCGGGCTGCGGCGCATTCCCTACGCGGGCCACTGGACGCACCATCTGGCGAAGTATCTGTATGCGCTCGTGCCGCTGCTGTTCGTGCCCGGCTGCACGCTGCCGGCGGCGCTGGCGATCTTCGTGGGCAGCAACCTGAGCAACATGGAGTCGTGGGGCGTGAAGTCGTGGAAGACCTGGGCGTATCTGCCGCTCTTCAACGTGTATCTGTTCTTCGTCGGCTTCGCGGGCACGGCGCTGGGCCTGGTGACGGGCACGCAGCGGTATTCGCAGAACAAGTGAGCCGACGCGCCGCACCTCCGCGCCGCAAGCATCTCAGTTTCTGGCATCAGTTCGCCGTGGTGAATGGCCCGCGCCCTTCCCCCTCACCCCTGCCCTCTCCCCAAGGAGAGGGTGAACCGCCGTCCGCGTTCGGCCCGCCGGGGTGCCCCAGCACTTCGAGCATGGGCTGACTTTCCCCCTCTCCTCGGGGGAGAGGGCCGGGGTGAGGGGGAAGGCGGGTTGCCTCGGCCAGGTCGAACCGACTGCTCCGTTGTGCCCCGCAAAAAAATGAATGCGCCCCCCGCGACGCACGCCGACTTTGACAATTGGCCGCGCTTCGCAAACAGTGCGGCACTTTTTCCGGGCAGCCGGAGGCGGATGAAATCCACTGTCGCCCCAACTGAAGACAAACAGGTCTGCGACCTTTGCGGGAGCGCGCGCCACCAGGTCTTCGCCACGCGCGGTCGCGGCGGCTCGAAGCTGACCACCGTCATCTGCGAGGACTGCGGCCTGGTCTATACCAACCCGCGCCCGACCGAGCGCGAGAACGCGAAGTTCTACCACACCAGCTACTGGGGCGCTTACAAGAACCAGTCCATGCCGGACGAGAGCTTCTTCCGGCGGCGGCTGCCCAAAATCCGCCCGATGCTCGCGCAGCTCCGGCCTTATCTGAAACCCGGCGTGCGCGTGCTGGAGATTGGTTGCAGCGTCGGCGCGCTGCTCTGGAGCATGAAGGAAGTCGTCGGCTCCACGGGGCACTTCACCGGCATCGAGCCGCACGAGGGCCACGCGCAGTTCGCGCGCGAGAAGAAGGGCCTCGATGTCCACAACGGCCTGCTCGAGGAGGTCTCGCACAAGCTCAAGCCCGCGAGCTTCGACCTCGTGGTGATGAACCACGTCCTCGAACACACCATCAGCCCGACGGCGACGCTCGCCACCATCAAGAAGCTGCTCAAGCCGCACGGCCACTACGTCGTCGAAGTGCCGAACGTCGAGGCCCCCGGCTCGCGGCTCTCGCACTTCTTCCACGTCGCGCACCACTACAGCTTCTCGCCGCGCACGCTGCACCGGCTCGCGCAAAAGACCGGCTTCGCGGTCAAGCGCGTGGACTCGCTCGACGGCGACTTGCCCGGCACGCGGCTCAACGCAGTCTTCGAGAAACCCACCTCCGCCGAGGCCGGCGTGACCACGCGCTTCATCCGCGACGACCCCAACGAACGCGCCGCCGCGCTGCGCCGCTACGAGCGCTGGTATTGGCTGACCGCCGCGAGCTTCCGCAAGAAAATCACCCACTGGCAGCGCCAGCGGATGTGAGGGGAGACCCCAAAGATTTGGGCGAAATTGGGCCTCCTGCCTCGGACGGGCTTGCCTGTAAGTTTCTTCCGCCCGCCCCGACTCATTCCCGGCTGCGCGGACAATAAACTTTCAAACAATTCCGCGCCGCCGCCATCATACTGTCATGCGAAACGGGTTTCTTGCGCTGGTCGGCCTCGTCCTCCTCGGTCTGTCGGCTCCGCGTGCCCACGCGGCGGCCACAACTGCCGAGTTGGTGCTGGACAAGGATTCCGCCAAACCCGGTGACACCGTCCTGGTCGGCGTGCGGCTCACGATGGCCCCGCGTTGGCACACCTACTGGCTCAACGGCGGCGACGTAGGCTTCCCGACGAAGATTGCTTGGGAACTGCCCGCAGGCGTGACCGCCGGCGAAATCCAGTGGCCCGTGCCCGGCAAGTATTTCGCCAACGCGCTGACCAGCTACGAATACGCGAAGGAGGCCGTGCTGCTCGTTCCCTTGAAGCTCGCCGCGAGCGCGTCCACCGGCACACACGAACTGACCGCGAAAGTTTCCTGGCTTGAATGCGAAACCGGTGGCTCCTGCGTCCCCGCCAAAGCCACGGTGAAGGCCTCGCTCATCGTCGGCGCGGACAGCAAGCCATCCGCCTCCGCCGCTCGCTTCGCAGAATGGCAGAAGCTCCTGCCCACCACGAAGCCCGACCTCGTCGCCACCGCCCGCTGGGAAGCACCCGCAGGCACGAACGACTCGCGCCCGCTGCTCATCGAGTGGAACACGAGCGCGCCCAAGCCCGACTTCTTCCCCTACGGCGGCGAAAGCTTCGAGGTCGCCGGCCCGACGGAAGTCGTGAGCAACGCGGGTGGCAAAACCGTCCTCCGCAAGCAGGTCAAGAAGTCCGACGGCGACTGGCCCAAGCAACTGCTCGGCCTCCTCGTCGAGCGCGCGGACGAACCGCACCCCACCGGCTACGAGGTCAACTTGGTTCTCAGCGACGGAACTCCGGGTGTCGCACCCTCCGTCGCCGGCAAGCAAACCACGACGCCTTCCCCAGCCGCGCCCGCCGGCCAAGGTGAAGTCACCTCCTTCGCCCACGCGCTCGTCCTCGCCTTCCTCGGCGGCCTCATCCTGAACATCATGCCCTGCGTGCTGCCGGTCATCGCCTTGAAGATTTTCGGCTTCGTGAACCAGGCGAAGGAATCGCCCGCGCGCGTGCGGATGCTGGGGGCGGTCTATTGCCTCGGCGTGCTCGTGTCCTTTGCCGTGCTGGCGGGTGTCGTTATCGCCGTGCAGCAGGCGGGCCGCAGTGCGAGTTGGGGGATGCAGTTTCAAAACCCGGTCTTTCTCGTGACCATGACCACGCTCGTCACGCTGGTCGCGCTCAACCTCTTCGGCCTGTTTGAAGTCTCGCTCGGCAGCGGGACGATGACCTCCGCGAGTGAGTTGGCCGGCAAGGACGGCCCGACCGGCGCGTTCTTCAACGGTGTCCTCGCCACCGCGCTGGCCACGCCCTGCACCGCGCCGCTGCTCGCGCCCGCGCTGGGCTTCGCCTTCGCGCAGCCGCCGCTGCAAATCCTGCTCCTGTTCCTCGCCATCGGCGCGGGCCTGGCGATGCCTTACCTGCTGCTGGCGTTTCAGCCCGCGTGGCTGAAGTTCCTGCCCAAGCCGGGCAACTGGATGATCCACTTCAAGCACGCGATGGGCTTCCCGATGCTCGCCACGGCCATCTGGCTGCTGTGGGTTTCCACGCGCATCTTCGGGCGCGACGGCGCGCTGTGGCTGGGGCTGTTCCTCGTGGTGCTGTCGCTGGCGGTGTGGATTTGGGGCGAGTTCGTCCAACGCGGCGGCGAGCGGCGCGGCTTGGCGATGGGGCTGAGTTTGCTGCTCGTTGGCGGCGCTTACGGCTACGCGCTGGAAGGCCAGTTGCACTGGCGCAATCCCGCGAGGCCCGTCGAGGCCGGGGCCATCGCGAAGTCCAATCCCGAGGGCATTGACTGGCAGCCGTGGAGCCTCGACGCCGTGGCCAAGGCCCGCGCCGAGGGCCGCGTCGTGCTCGTGGACTTCACGGCGGACTGGTGCTTCACCTGCAAGGCCAACCTCGCAAGCAGCCTCGAAATCACCGAGACGCGCAGAAAGCTCAGGGAGCTGAACGCCGTCGCGCTGCTCGCGGACAACACGCTGGAGTCCCCCGCCATCGTCAGCGAGTTGAAGAAGTTTGGCCGCGTCGGCGTGCCGATGGTGCTGGTCTATCCCCGCGACCCGAAGGCCGAGCCGCTGCTCCTGCCGACGTTGCTCACCCCAAGCATCGTGGCCGAGGCGCTGGACAAGGCGGCGAAGTAAGCGAAGCGCAGGTGTCCAACCTGCGCCCGTAGCTCGACATTCCAATGTCGAGTCTGTGGCC
>Ga0172372_10007958_pt1 | contig 14148 bp, 15 predicted proteins | sample LakKiv5m_2_FD_114544 | JGI IMG/M metagenome (GOLD analysis project Ga0172372, IMG submission 114544) | Freshwater microbial communities from Kabuno Bay, South-Kivu, Congo - kab_092012_9.5m | ecosystem: Environmental > Aquatic > Freshwater > Lake | place: Democratic Republic of the Congo...
AGCTAGAAAAATATAGGTTACAAAACCAACTAAGGCAATAGCTTCAAATATTGTAAAAAATACTTCTCTGATTGATTCTTTAACAGGAATTGCTGCATCATGGGCTATTTCTACTTGTACTCCCGCGGGTAAGTTAGCTTGTATTTTAATAAGCTCTTTCCTTACACTATCTGATAATTCTATGATATTGGCTGTTGATTGTTTAATTAACCCTACGGCCATGGATCTTTTGCCGTTATATCTTAAAATTACATCATCCTCTAGGGGTTCTAAAGCAATTCTTGCTATATCCCCCAGTTTGATTATAGTTCCATCCTCATATTTTTTTATAATTATATTTTCAAATTCCTTTGGATTATTTAATGATGCGTTTAATCGTAGCGTAAAATTTCTTATATCCGATTTAATAGTGCCGGCCGGATAATCTTTGTTCTGGTTTGTAATAGCCTGCTCTATTTCAAAAGGGGATATTTTATGGGCAAATAACTTGCTGTTATATGGTTCTATCCGCATGGTGTAATATCTGCCGCCAAAGATAATTGAATTACCCACAGTAGGTAGTTTTTCAAGTTCTGATTTGATCTGATCATCAGCAATTTTTGTGAGTTCAAGATTATCGTGCCTATCGCTATTAATACTTATCCAAATGCTCGGCCAGCTATCTGAGTCAAGCTTAGCTACAGATGGCTGTTTCATATCGTCGGGAAAAATATAATTTAAATCAGAAATTTTAGATCTTACGTCATTTAAAGCAATTTCAATATCCGTATCTAATTTAAACGAAAGTGTTATATTGCTTTCTCCAACTTTACTCTCGGAAGACATAAAATCTAGATTTTTTAGAGTTTTTAGCTCTTTTTCCATTCTTGTAGTAATTTGTTTTTCCATATAAAGCGCATCAGCTCCAGCGTACTTAGCACTTATTGAAATTATGGGAGGGGCAATATTCGGTGTACCTCTTATTTGCAATTTGGTATAGAATACTCCTCCCAAAGTCATAACTATAAGACTAAGTACAATTGTAAAAACAGGTCTTTTTATACAAAGAGCAGGGAGTGTCATTATTTTTTATACAATAAATTAGGCATTCAAGTTCCAGAAGCTTCAGTCTTGCTATTAACTACTACTTCTGCACCATCATATACTTTGGTTAAACCATCGAGAACTATCATATCTCCTTCCTTTAGTTCATTTGATAATAGCTCTATCATGTTGTTTGTCCTTACTCCTAAAGTTACAAATACTTGTTTAACTTTGTTTTCTGGAGTAATTACATAAACAAAATCTCCCTGATTATTTTTTAAAACAGCTTTTTCAGGTAAAGCAAGGGCTTGATGCTTATTGAAAATTATATCAGTTTCTACAAATGCGCCGTGTAGCAAATTATCGCTATAAGGAAATTCAAATTTAGCAGTAATAGTGCCGTTATTAGATAAATAATCTGATATAGCTAGAATTTTGCCAGGTATAATTTCATCACTTGTTCCATGAGCACTAACTGCATCCGAAGTTAATATTCTGCCACGCAATATTTCTGGAAGTTCAACAAATATATAAAAGTCACTTTTTGTTATAAGACTAAATAAATAATCACCTTCTTTTACTTCATCGGCTATATTGGCTCTAATTACCCCTACATAACCATCTTCCATGGCTTTAATTACCATATCATCATAGGTTTTTAGAGCTTTTGCGTATTCACTTCTAGCTTGCTCCAACGATGCTTTTGATTTATTGATTTCTTCTATATTGATGATGTTTTTTTTCAAAAGTGATAAGTTGCGGTTGTGGGTTGATTCTGCAAGGTATAAATTTGCTTCAGCTTGTGATTTTAATTTTTCTGCAATTTCTTTATCTATAATTATTACTATATCGCCTTTTGCTATTTTAGCAGCTTGCATGTTAGATATGAAATCAACTTTTCCTTTTACTTTCGCAAAGTAATCTTTGCTGTTTGCAAGTTTAGCTTGTCCGATTGCCGTGTATTTTTCGTAGAATTCGGCTGTAGTTAATTTTTCCGGTATAATACTAACCTTCTGCTGGGGATGTGTACTAGCTAACGTGGTTTGCTGAAATACTAATAACAGTAGAGTTAAAAGCAGAAATTTTTTCATACGGGTGGAAATGGGTAATAAATTAATTTATTATAATTAGTTTATCATCTATTTTCAGTAAATTATTGCCCGTTTAGCCAATTTATCAAATAGATCATAGGAACTGCGCTAAAACCACCATACTTTATTCCCTTTTCCAGAACATAGCCGGTAATTGCAAGTTAAAAACAGTTTCTATAATCTTGGTTTTGACCAATCAGGATCAGAAGCGTCATAAGGTGTAGGCAGTACTCTCTCATTATAACCGGTAAAATCAATAGTATGTAACCTACTTAAACCACTTGTTTTATGGCCAGTAGGCTTACTTCCTTTAGTAAATAATATTACCCGTCCGTTTGGTGCCCAGCATGGGCTCTCTACAAGATAACCGCTAGCAATCAATCGCTCATTACTATAGGTAGATGTTGGGTTATGCTTCATGACTCCTATAGTAAAGCCAAAATCTCTACTTACTTTGGTAAAAGCTATATAATTATTAACTGACCAGCTTGGTTCTGCATAGGATCCGCTGCTGCTAATTCTTCTGATATTTGAACCGTTCCTATCCATGATATATAGTTGCCGTAATCCGTCTTTATCAGACTGGAATAATATTTCTTTTCCGTCAGGAGAATAGCTAGGAGAAGTAAAAATACTCGCACCATGCGTTAGCTGAGTTTTCTTTTTAGTAACCAAATCAATTTCATATATATGGGTTCTGCCATTTTGAGCAATTGAAATCAGAGCAGTTCTCCCGTCAGGTCCAAAATGGGGAGCGAATGACATTCCCGGAAAATTACCGAGCAAGGAACTTTTACCGCTTGCTAAATCAAGCATAAAAACTTGAGGGATTCTATTTTTGTATGATAAATATAATATTTTTTTACCATCCGGAGAGAACCGAGGCGTTAAAACGAGGGTTGAACCATCAGTAAGATATCGATGATTCTCGCCGTCCTGATCCATTATTGCTATTATCTTTATCCTTTTTGTATAAGGGCCTTTTTCCGATACATAAACAATTCTGGTATCAAAATATCCATCATACCCAGTTATTTTTTTGTATATTTTATCAGCAATTTTATGTGCTCCCCTACGCCAAATCGCTTCAGAAAGTTCTAAGGTTTCAGACACTAATTGAGTTTCAAGTATGGTATCCCAGAGAATGAATTTTACCTTTAGCTTACCGGAGTCAAGCCTTTGAACCTCACCGTTAACTAGTAAGTTCGCATTTATCTGCTGCCAGGCGGCAAACAAAGGTTTATGACTCACTCCTGTTTTGTTTTCTATAAAGGCAGCATTAGAAATAGGGCGAAACACCCCACAATTATACAGATCGTTTTTAATAACTTTTACTATATTCTCTGCACTTTTTACATCAGCGTGGTTATGACCAGAAAATTCATTTATGGCAATCGGTATAGGGTCAATATTGCCTTCTGTTATTTCTATGGTTGTTATAGCAAAAATATTAGGGATGGCAAAAAATATAGCCAAACAAATTAAATTCTGAAAGGTTTTGATCATATTTTATCTCCTAAAGATAATAAAATTTTGCTGTATAACTTACTATAAGATTTTGCTTAAGTAAACCTTTATGCAAAGACCTGATAATATAGCCAGATAGGTAAATATAAGCAGCCATAACATCTTTATCACATCATGGTACTAAAAGTCCGAGAGGTTAAAATCCAGGTTAAATCGTTTCCAAACATTATAACGCTCGGGACGCAAATTCTTTATTGGATTAGCTTTTTTTACTGCTCTTCTAGCAGTTTCTTCAACAAGAATTTGAAGTTGTTTATCTCCTTTTAATCCGCTTACCTGGATTATGGTTGCGTTGCCTTCTATATCTAGCTTTAGATGAAGAACTACTTGTATGTTTTCAACTCCTACAGGTTTATCCCAATATTTCTTAATTTGTCCTTTTATAGTAGCTATTTCGGAGACTGCTAGAGGCTCATCTTCATCAGCGTTATTACCTTTTGCAAACTTACCTTCATTTGGTGGGCTTGGTGGGGTTCTATTTGGAGACCTTCGTTCAGTACCCTCTGATTCTTTTTCAAGATTTGTTAGTAATGAATCCATTATATCTTCTTGTTTTTTAGGTGTTTTTTTAGCAGTTTCTTCTTTTTTTGCTTGCGGTTGCTTAACCTCTTTTTTTATTGGGGCTGGCTTCTTTTTATCCTCTTCTTTTGGAGTTTCCGGCTTTTTTTCTACCGGTTTTGGTTCTTCTTTCGGGGTTTCTTCCTCCTTTTTTTTCTCCGGTATGATTTCAGCTTCTTTTGAAGGTGTAGTTTTCTCTTCTTTTGGAGTTTCTGGCTTTTTTTCTACCGGTTTTGGCTCTTCCTGTTTTGGAGTTTCTTCTTTTTGCTCTAAATTTTCTTTTGGCGAGGCAGCAGATTTCTCAATTTTCTGAGATTTTTTAATTTCTTTTGGATCAGGTGTTTTAACGCCTTGGTCTCTTACGTTAGTGATATCCGATACTGGCAATATTTCAAAAGTTATAACATCAGGTTCTTCCGGTGCTTTCTTAAATATTGAAGGTAAGCCGTAAATAAATACTCCAATAAAAATTAAGTGTAATACCAGAGAAATGACTAAATCTTTTTGAAAAGCTTTTTGCTCCTGATTCTTCATTTACTTGTGCTTTATATCTGACCTTAATGCAACTTTGGTAAAGCCTCCATTACGTATTTCAGCCATGGTTTCAAGTATCTTACCGTAGGGAACGTTTTTATCTCCGCAAACAAGGATACTTGTGTCTTTTTTTTCTTTAGTAATATTTTTAAGCTTAGTTGCAAGCTCAGACAATGGGATTTTTGTTTCGGCAATAAGTATCTCTCCTTCCTTGGTAATAGATACATTTACAGGTGTGTTCTGACCTGATATCGGGCTTGCGTTAGTCTTGGGTAAATCTACTTCTACTCCTGCTACAAGCATAGGGGAAGTAACCATAAAAATAATTAGCAGAACAAGCATAACGTCCACCATTGGAGTAACGTTTATTTCACTCATTAACCTGCCTCTTCCCCGTCTGCTATTGTTTTTAGAAATATTTATTGCCATAATTACATTTTTTCTTCATCAATTGCTCTGGTAAGTAGTGCTGTTAATTCGCCTATGAAATCATCTACCCTGTTATGGATATTATCTACTGACGAGGCAAGAAAATTATAAAATATAACAGCAGGAATAGCAGCAAAAAGGCCTATAGCAGTAGCTAGGAGTGCTTCTGCTATACCTGGGGCTACTACTGCTAAGGTAGTATTTTTTGAGGCAGCAATCGACTGGAAACTATGCATTATACCCCATACCGTACCAAACAATCCAATAAAAGGAGCTGCAGAGCCGACCGTCGCAAGAAAATTTAGCCTGTTTTCTAAGCGTTCCATTTCTCTGTTTTTGGCTAAATACATTGCTTGTATAACTCTTTCTTTATAACCGATTTTTAAAGAATCCGATTTAACTGAGCTTATAGATTTATGCTTTTTACATTCATTTAAAGCGTTTACAAATACGCAGGATAATGGATTATCCATAGATTTTTTGACTTGTTCGTACAGATCATCTAGTACTTGCCCTGACCAAAATAAATTTTCAAAATCAGACATTCTCGATCTAATACCGGAAAAACTTTTAAGTTTATTCACGATAATTCCCCACGACCAAATTGAAGCAAGAACTAATATAATTATTACTAACTTACCGACTAGGTCTGCGGAAAGAATCAAGTTGATTAAGGATAAATCTGCATTGTTTGCAGTTGTGACAACATGCTCAATGTTTTCAGCTGTAGATGATGCATTCATTTTATGTAATAATACCTAACTTCTTAAATCTTCTTAAAACTAATGCACAGCATATACTTTTTAGTCCTTGGCGTAAACAAATTCTTTTATTTTTGGAACTATACTAGCTTTAAACTTGCTGCCACTAAATGACCCGTAATGTCCGACACCTTTTTGTAAATGATAGCTTTTTTTACTGTCTGGGATATTTTTACAGAGGCTAAGAGCTGCTTTTGTTTGACCTACTGCTGCTATGTCGTCGTTTTCTCCTTCTATACCCATAAGAGCGGAATTAGTTATAAAATCTAAGTTTACTCTTCTTCCGCGGGAAATAAGTTTCCCTTTTGCTAGAGAAAAATCATGAAATACTTCCTTAATGGTTTGTAGGTAAAACTCAGCCGGTAGATCCATAACTGATAAATATTCATTATAGAATTTTTTATGTTTTTCTACCTTTTCAGTATCCTGGTTTACTAGATCATTAAACAGCTCTATGTGGGAATTTATGTGCCTTTCAAGATTCATGCTAATAAAGCTGGCAAGTTGGAAAAAGCCCGGATAAACTCTTCTTCTATAACCCGGGTAGTTTTCCGGCACGTTAGTAACTAATACCCTATCAAACCAAACCAAGCTTTTGTCCGTTGCAAAATTGTTGGGTTGAGTAGGGTTCTTTCTTGCATCTATTGGCCCTCCAATGAGAATCATGGATTTAGGGACACGGGTGGGATTATCTTCAGACATCATGGCGGTGGCCGCTAAAACAGGAACGGTTGGCTGGCAAACAGCCATAACGTGAATATTGTATCCCAAAAACTTAATATAATTTATTACGTAATCTATAAAATCATCCAGATCGAAACTACCGTCTGTTATCGGTATTTGCTTGGCATCAATCCAATCTGTAATATATACGTCAAAATACGGTAGTGTATCCTGGACGGTTTCACGAAGCAAAGTCGCATGGTGACCGGACATAGGAGCAACAATCAGTAATTTTGGCTGATGTTTATTATAGTTTGTTTTTTCAAAATGTAGCAAATGGCAAAATGGCCCCTTTAATACAACATTCTTTTTAACGGGTTGATGTTTACCGTCAATCTCACAGCTAGTAATACCAAATTGTGGTTTTTTATAATCTCTGGTTAGCCTTTCTGCCATTTCGAGGCTTGCTCTAGTAACTAAACTAAAATAGTTGTGATAAACGGGATTGCAAGAATCCTCGAATAAGTTTTGTATTGATATTAACGAGGAGCGAAGAGGAGAAAAATTCATTTTCGCGGCTTCGATAAAACTGTACAAATCACTTGAGTCGGAGGAAAAATAATGCATAACAGACCTCTTAAAGAATTAAATATAATTATTTAAATACTGATCATACCATATTAATCCGGTTATTGTTGTCTAATCTAGTTTTTAAGCAATATAATTAGTCTTAAGTTATGTCTTTTGAGATTTGTATTATCGCTTTTTTAAGGTTTAATTTTTGTTAATGTTTTGATTTTTAATCAACTTAAAGTTGATTCTTAAGTTTGTATGGATTATATTCCTCGTACTGTTTTATCCCTGATAAAAACTAGTTTTTAACAGCTAGTATCTCTATTTCGTTACTCTTTTTATAAAAAAAACTATTTTTTAGTTTTTAAACTAAAAGAAAGCTTAGTTAGGCTAAAAAACTTGTTATATTAATAATAAATTGTTAACGAGGTTAGTATCTATGTTAATAATTTAATTTTATTTACTTACGAATGAAATTAATTAAGCAACTTAAAATAGAAATAAATTGAGTAAATTAATATGTATCATGTCATGAAATTCCAAGCTCCTTTTGAACGTTTAAAAGAATACAGCCCATCACCGGAAATAATTTTGTATAAAGCTATAATTACCCAGGCTATAATAGATGCTACTAATATTTCTGATGAACCTCGAGCTAAGATAATAGAACAAGATGCAAAAAAATGGATATTTAGCAATAGCGAGTATTTTCAGAAAATATGTCATATTGCAGGTATTGAACCTAGTTTTGTCATTAAAATAACTAAGGAAGCAATAAAACTAAACCATAAGAAGCTTGAATTTTATAAAAAACCACTAAAACAGGCAGCAACCTATAATAAAGCTCAATTAATTAAGAAAATGGCTGTGTAATCGAGATTTTTTACCTAAAATCCCGTATTGAATTTATATTCGATTACTGTTACATTTTATCTTGTAACAATCATAAATTACAAAAGCAAAATATGCAAAAGACTATTACCGAGTTACCGGAAATAAAGTTACTTGGCATCTCATGCCGGACTAATAACACCTCAGAAATGAATATATCAACTGCTAAAATTGCTCCTACTATACAAAAATATTTCCAGCAAGCATCAGGCAAAAAAATTCCTAATAGAAAAAATCCAGGAACAACTTATTGTGTTTATACGGATTATGAAAGTGATTTTACCGGTGATTATACTTATTTTATTGGCGAAGAAGTAAATTTTGTGCACCATTCTTTAATAAAGCAATTTTCTGCTATTACTATACCGGCTCAAACTTATACAAAATTTACAAGTAAACCTGGAATCATGCCGGGGGTATGCATTGATATGTGGCAAAATATCTGGAAAATGGAATCTGAAGAATTAGGAGGTAAAAGAGCATATTTAGCTGATTTTGAGGTTTACGATAAACGCACTTTTGATCCGAGTAAAACGGTTCTTGACATCTACTTGGGAGTTAAATAATAAAGAAGTTACTAATCTAACTAAACTAAAATAATTATAAAGGAGGAAAGTTAGTATGCAAGTTTTAGTTTCCGGTCAACATCTATCTATCGGTTTATCCCTACAGGAATACGTAAAAGAGAGAATAACCGGCTCGATAAAAAAATATTTTGACCATGCTCCAAGCGCAACTGTACATTTTAACAAGCAAAACCATGATTTTTCCTGCGATATTGTGGTAAATGACGGAACAGGAAGACATGTGGTTATTAAAAGCAATGCTTCCTCCGATGATGTTTATTTTGCTTTTGATGCGGCGCTCAGTAAAGTTGAAAAGCAGCTTAGAAAATATAAATCCAAATTAAAGGATCATTCAACCAAGATGAAAGTTTCAGAAATTACTCCAACTACTACTAAATACGTAATTTCGCCCACTAAAATTGATGATGAGGATGATGAAACAAAAGAAATAGACTTTGATAATCCAGTAATTGTTGCTGAAAAAGCCACAAAAATTTTAAAATTATCAGTAGGTCAAGCGGTAATGAAAATGGACCTTGAAGATTTACCGGCCTTAATGTTTAGAAATGTTAAAACTGATAGAATTAATGTAGTCTATTATCGCAAAGACGGTAATATTTCATGGGTAGATTCTTATTAATTTCTACTTTCAATGACAAAGATAATATTTAATAGAGAAGAGGATGAAGTAGCAGTTATTGCTCCTTCATCCGGATGCCAAAATGGCAAGGAAAAACTCCTTGCCGGAATTAATTTGCTTGAGTCTCAAGGGTTTAAATGTAAATACGATAAGAATATTTTATGTAGTGATGCAAGCTTAGATTATTTTGCTTCTTCTAAAAAGCAGCGTATTTATGAACTTAGAAGTGCCTTAGTTGATCCTAAGGTCAAGATTATTTGGGCTTTTCGGGGGGGGTACGGCGCGTCAGAAATAGTTTTTGATTTTATAGATTTGAAAGTAGATGAAATCAAACCAAAAATTATCATTGGATTTAGTGATATAACAGTTTTGCTATTGCTGTTTTGGCAAAAATTTAAAATGCCAGCAATTCATGGGCCTGTTTTAAATGCTCTTATCGATAAACAGGCTAACATGCTTAATTCTATTATTTCGGTATTATCCTCTAAGAAGATAAAATTTGCCCTTAACCCTTTAAATGAGCAAGCAAATAATGCTGTTATTATTTCTAAAATTACTGGAGGGAATCTCGCAATTATTTGCCATCTGATAGGTTCTACACTTACTATCGATACAAATGATAAAATAGTTTTTTTAGAAGATATCAATGAAAAAGGTTATCATGTTCATCGTTACTTATTGCAAATGAAAAATGCAGGGCTTTTTTCTGGTGCAAAAGCTTTGGTTTTTGGTGATTTTGCTAACTCTGATGATAAGATCATCCCTTCAATAAAAGATTTCTGTAATGACCATTTAACTATACCAGCTTTTACAACCCAAGGAATAGGGCATCTTGAGAGTAATTATCCGATAACTATTGGTGGTGATGCAGAAATAAAAAATCGTAATTTGACAGTCAAAAGCCCATTTGGATTAATTTAGATGCTAATAAGAATCGCAACAAGACAAAGTAAATTAGCTGTGATTCAAACAGATTTAGTTATCAAAAAAATAAAAAAATATTTTCCCTACATAAATTGCGAAGTAGTACACGTAATGACTACAGGTGATAAAATAACTGATAAGAATTTATACGATATTGGCGGTAAAGCTCTGTTTTTAAAGGAATTAGAAGAAAAATTACTTACAGGGGAAGTAGACCTAGCAATCCATTCACTTAAAGATGTTCCAGGGATATTGCCTGTAGGGTTAGAGATAGCTGCAGTTTTAGAGAGAGAAGATCCAAGAGATTGCCTGGTTTCATATAAATATAAATCATTAAATGAATTACCTAACGGAGCTATAATTGGTACTTCTTCTGTTAGGAGGAAGGTGATTCTCCAAAAAATCCGTCCCGATTTTAAGATTATTCCTTGTAGAGGTAATATCCAGACTAGGCTTGATAAGCTTTCAGCTAAGGGTGCTCCTGATGCAATAATACTTGCGTGTGTAGGACTCAAGAGGTTAGGGATATTTGACGAGAAATATTGCTTTCCTTTAGCTGTTGATACGATGATTCCGTCTGCTGGACAAGGAACTATTGCTATTGAAAAAAGGTTTGATGATCAGAAAATGGCTGATATTTGCAAAAAAATTAATCACTTACCTAGCTGGTATTTAAGTGAGGCTGAAAGAGAGTTTCTTGCGTACTTTGATGCGAGTTGTAAAACGCCAATTGCGGCATATGCCAAATATATTGATGAATCGATAATTAAAGCACGATATATGTATGGTGATTTTGAAGGTAATTGCTTAGAATTCCATAGAGAAACCGGTGATAAAATGCACGGGAAAGAAATAGCCATTAAGGCCGCAAAAATTATAGAAGCAAAGAAATATTAAAATTAGGGTGTATAGGAATGAAAAAAATTATTTTAATAATAACATTACTGTTATTTGCATTTCCAGTTTTTGCTGACAATATTGCTGAAAAGGTAGAAAATTTAATTAATGAAACTGATCCGAATATAAGTATCGGTTTTAGAATAAGAAATCTTGATAAAAATATTATTATTCATGAGAAAAATGTTAATCGTTATTTTACTTTTGCCAGTGGTTTAAAATTTATTACCCTAACGACGCTTCTTGAAGAATTAGGCAGAGATTACAAATTTGATAGTTCAATTTCAAGAATTGGTAACGATTATTATTTAGACATCCATGATCCAGAGTTCACTACTGATGATTTGGATATATTAATTTCATCTTTAGAAAGTCAAAATATCACTTCTATAAAGGGTAATTTCTATATTGTTAATAAGGAATTTTTACTTCCTCCGTTAATACGTACGAAAACTGTAAGTGATACAGTTTATTGTAATACTGGCCCGATTACTTTATTTCTTTCTTGGCCTGGATGGTACGACGATTTTTTTGTCATTGGCAAAAAATCCTAATTTTAACTTTTCTGAGATTTTTACTTTCAGTAACGATAAAATATGGATGCTTATTTCTCTTAGTCTATATATGGTAATACCGGCTTTTAATCCTGCTATTTTTCAAAGAATAGCCATGAGTAAAGATATCAAGCAAGCTAGAGATTCTTTTTATATATTAGCATCTATAGTTTTTCTCTTAATCCTTTTTATAGGGTGGTTAAGCGTTCTTTTAATGTTTCGAGAAAATTTTAGTGAGGGTAATAATATAATACATTCGTTATTTGATATAACACCACCGATTTATAAAGGGTTATTACTTATAGGTATTGTAGCGATGGTAATGTCTACAATAGATAGTTATATAAATTCATCATCAGTTTTAATAACCCATGATTTTATAAATGTATTTACTAAATTAAAGAATGAATTATTAACTGCTCGTGTAGTTTCTTTTTTATTAGGTATGTCAGGTATTTTGTTGTCTCTAAAGGATATAGGAATATTTAGATTAGCGGTATTAACAGCTTCTTTTTATATGTGCATCGTTACTGTACCTTTTATTATGGCTGTAATAGGTTATAGAACTCCTTACGAAAAAGCTGTGTTAGGTGGAATGGCTGGGGGTTTTCTAGTAAATATTTTATGGATGTTGTTAGATATAACCATAATTGATGGGGTAATACCGGCAATGGTAGTTAACTGGATTGTCCTAGTAATAATGCATAAATATTATTATTCCAAAGAAAAATCAAAGTAGTCAATTAGAATAAGTTTAAACAAAGTGTTTTGAGATATCTTGATTGCTTGTATTAAATTTCTTCTTCAAATAGAGCTTCCTGATTGTATATCTAATTTTTTGGTTTCGGTAAGCCCAGATGTTCAAAAGCATTAGCAGTTACCATTCTACCTCTTGAGGTCCTTTGCAAAAGTCCTATTTGAATTAAATAAGGCTCTATTGCTTCTTCTATACTATCTCGCTGTTCCGAAAGGGCAGCAGCTATTGTTTCAACACCTACCGGTCCGCCGTTATAATTGTCAATAATAAACCTCAAATAACGATAATCGTTACTATCTAATCCTGCTTTATCCACCTCTAACTTATTTAAAGCGACATCAGCTATTTTCTGATTAATTTCCAAGTTGTTATCCACGGATGCAAAGTCCCGCACTCTTTTAAGCAGCCTCAGAGCAATCCTTGGTGTTCCACGAGAGCGGCGAGCTATTTCTTTTGCTCCGTCATCCGTAATTTTAGTATTCAATAATTTTGCAGCTCTAATTAAAACACTTTGCAGTTCTTCAGAATTGTAAAAATTAAGGCGCAAAGGAATACCGAATCTATCGCGAAGCGGGTTACTAAGCAACCCTAGTCTGGTAGTTGCGCCTATTAAAGTAAATTTTGGCAGATCTATTCTAAGTGATCTTGCTGCTGGTCCTTCTCCTATTATTATATCAAGGGAGAAATCTTCCATAGCCGGATATAATATCTCTTCAATACTAGTATTTAAGCGGTGGATTTCATCGATAAATAATACGTCATTTTCTTGTAAGTTAGTTAGAATACCGGCAAGATCTGCTGCTTTTGATAGAGTAGGACCACTAGTTGCTTTAAAATTAACTCCCATCTCTTTTGACACTATCTGCGCTAAAGATGTTTTACCAAGCCCTGGTGGACCATAAAAAAGCGTATGATCTAATGATTCACTACGGTTTTTTGCGGCTTGAATAAAAATCCCAAGATTGGCTTTAATCTGTTCCTGGCCAATAAAATCTTTAAGTAAGTTTGGCCTGAGGTTAATTTCATTATCTGTTTCTAATTTCTCTCTTTGTAGTATCTGTTTATTCATAAATTAACCTGATATTCAGTTTTTGAGCGCTAATTTAATCAGCTCGTTTAATGAAATATTTTTATCTTGGGTAAGAAGTGTATTTACTCTGTTTTGAGCTTCGGCCTTATTTATTCCGAGAGCCACGAGGGCTGATATAGAATCAATAGCAATATTATTGATACTTGAATCCTTGCCAGCAGAACTGGTAATAGGAATTTCAGAAATATAATTTGAAGAATACTTATCTTTTAATTCGGTAATTATCCTTTCTGCTAGTTTTTTGCCAACTCCTGAAACCCTGCTAAAAGCTGTCGTATCTTTTGTTGCTAAAGCATAACTTATTTCATCTGGACTTAAGGTTGATAAGATGGCAAGAGACATCCTAGTACCGACTCCTTTCACCGATTGGAGTAAGATAAAGCTGCTTTTTTCCTCGCTGCTATAAAAACCGTATAAGTGTATATGATCTTCCCTTACATGAGTTTCTATTAATAACATAACGGAGCCGCCGGGAGTTAGATTCGCTAGGGTCTTGCTTGAGCAAAAAACTAGGTAACCTACCCCGCCAACATCAATAATAACATGATCATGATAACATGAATCAATTATACCTTTAAGTTTGCCTATCATAGAAGAAAAATAGTTTTATTATTCATATTTAATCGCTATAATAGCAGCTGAAAAATTTTAAGCAATAAATCATCCCTAA
>Ga0172372_10007960_pt1 | contig 14144 bp, 13 predicted proteins | sample LakKiv5m_2_FD_114544 | JGI IMG/M metagenome (GOLD analysis project Ga0172372, IMG submission 114544) | Freshwater microbial communities from Kabuno Bay, South-Kivu, Congo - kab_092012_9.5m | ecosystem: Environmental > Aquatic > Freshwater > Lake | place: Democratic Republic of the Congo...
CACGGGCTCTGTGGCACTTTGGGCCGGCACCAATCGGATCGAGCCCAATTCACGCACCGGCGCGCATCATCACGGCGCTTTGGAAAGCGTGATTTATATCATCAGCGGCACGGCCCATATGCGGTGGGGCGATAAGCTGGAATTCATCACTGAAGCGCGTGCGGGGGACTTCTTCCTGGTGCCGCCCTATGTGCCGCATCAGGAAATCAACGCCTCGGCGACCGAGGTGTTGCATAGCGCCCTGGTCCGCTCCGGCACCGAGGAAGTGGTGGTGAACCTGCCGGATCTGGTGGCGGTTGATGAACCTGAATGGATCGCGACGCGCTGATCAGCGCCGCGCTTTTTTGCGCCTGCATACCAAAGGATTATTGAAATGAGCCTGCAACTCGGCCAGATCGCCCCGGATTTCGCGGCGGAAACCACCACCGGCCCGATCCGCTTTCATGAATGGAAGGGTGCCGCCTGGGTGGTGCTGTTCAGCCACCCGAAGGATTTCACGCCCGTCTGCACCACGGAGTTGGGCGAAGCCGCGCGGCTGAAGCCGGAATTCGACAAGCGCGGCGTCAAGGTGATTGGGCTTTCGGTTGACCCGCTGACCAACCATGCGGGCTGGGAAGCCGATATCAAGGAAACCCAGGGTCATGCGGTGAATTTCCCGATGATCGCCGACCCTGATCGCAAGGTCTCAAACCTTTATTGCATGGTCCATCCGGATACGGACCCCACCATCACCGTGCGTACGGTTTATGTGATTGATCCGGCGCATAAGGTGCGGCTCAAGATGACTTATCCGCCGAGTGCGGGGCGCAATTTCGATGAAATCCTGCGCGTGATTGACAGCCTGCAATTGACCGATGGCGCCAAGCTGGCAACGCCGGTGAATTGGCGCCCCGGTGGGCGGGCGATCATTCCGCCCTCCATCCCCGATGCGGATGCGGCGAAGCTTTTCCCGCAAGGCTGGAAGGCGGATCGGCCCTATTTGCGCTGGGTGGAAACTGCCCTCGCCAAACGCGGTTGAACCCCAGCCCTTGCCCGCCTATCGCCAAGGGCCAACTTCGCGATAATAGAATTGTCATGAAGGGGGCGGGGCTCGTCAGACGCGGTTTGGCGGCCCTTTGGCTGGGTTGGAGGGGTTTCAGGGTTTAATGGGCGCGCCGCGGTTTCAGATTCTCTATCGCATCACCCCGGATGATTCCCGGCCGATAGAAGCCCATGCCAAGGATATCTGCCTTGAGCAGACGGTCGAAATCCCATCCGATTGCGTGCCGGGGCCGATCTGGGAGGCGGGCATTGTCGGCCAGGTGGAGGCCATTACGCCCTGCACAGCGCCATCGCGCGCCTTTGATGTCGCCATCAGCTACCGCGCCGATATCGTCAATAATTCCATTCCCAATCTGCTGAATGTGATTTTCGGCAATATCTCGATCAGGCGGGGCATTCGGATCATTGATATCCGCCTGACGCCCGAACAGCTTGGCGCCTTTGGCGGGCCGGGCTTTGGGGTTGCGGGGTTGCGGGAAAGGCTCGGCGTTTTTGGCCGGCCTTTGGCAGCGACGGCGATCAAGCCGCTCGGGCTTTCCGTGCCGGAATTGGCGCGGCTTGCCAGTGGTTATGCCTTGGGTGGGCTTGATGTGATCAAGGATGATCACGGGCTGATGGACCAGCCCTTCCACCCCTTCAAGGAAAGGGTGGCGCGGCTTCAGGAAGCGATCCGCTACGCCAATGCCAAAACCGGGCGCAAGACGCTCTATTTTCCGATGGTCTCCGGGCGGTTTGATCAGATCGAAGACCAAATGGCCTTCGCGGCTGCCGAGGGCTGTGCCGGCGCGCTGATCGCGCCTTTCCTGATCGGGCCCGATACGGGTTTTCATTTGGGGCGCAAATACGGGTTGGCGGTGATGGCGCATCCAAGCTTTTCGGGGACGCATTTCCATGACCCGGAACATGGCATGACACCGGCCATGCTGCTCGGGCGGCTGTTTCGGGTTTTTGGGGCGGATATCTCGGTTTTTCCCAATGCTGGTGGGCGCTTCACCTTCACGGAACAGGAATGCCGCGATCTGGCCATTGCCATGCAGGAGAAGCTCGGTGATGTGCGGCCCGGTTTCCCTTCTCCGGCGGGCGGCATGACGATTGAACGCATTGACAGCATGGTGACGGCCTTTGGCCATGATGCCGTGTTTCTGATTGGAGGCGCTCTGATGCGCCATTCGCCCGATCCCGAGATTGGCGCGCGCGCCTTTATCGGCGCGATCGAAAACGCTGTCGCCACCGGAAAGGCCGCCGAATGACCGTGCGTCGCTTCAATGCCTTCGGCTGGGAAAACGTGCCCGTCCTATCCTACAAGGAAGGCGGCCCCTATAAGGATGTGACGCGCCAGATCCTGTTTGAAGGTGCCGAAAGCCTGCCCGTTCAGTGGCGCTATTTTGAGGTGCAGCCCGGCGGCCATTCCACGCTGGAACGCCATGAACACATCCATTGGGTGCTGATCCTGCGTGGGCGCGGTGCTTGCCTGGTGGGTGATGAGATCACCGATATTGCCGAACATGACCTGATCGAAATCGCGCCCCTGCAGTGGCACCAGTTTCGCGCCGCAGAAGATGCCCCGCTTGGCTTTCTGTGCCTGGTGGCGGCTGAGCGTGACCGGCCGCAATTGCCGAGTGAAGATGACCTTGCGGGATTGCGGCGGGACACGAAGATCGCTGATTTTATCAGACCCTAGAGCAGATCGCGTTCAGATTGAAAATCTGAACGCGTGAAGATGCTCGAAAAAATAGACATTTAGAGCGGGTTGCGTGAACCCATGTGAACGCAACACGCTCTAACGCCGCCGCAGCACTGCTTCGCGCGCCAGCGCCATCACGGCGGCGCGTGCAATCGCCTGATCAGGCATGCCCGTGGTTTTGGTTTGGCGTTCGGCTTCCATAAGTGCCTCTCCGGCGGCGGCGAGGGCTGGCGCGGGCCATAAGCGTAGCGCCCTTTCGAAAGCCGGGCGGCTTTTGAAAAACACAGGGGGCCGCAGCGAAGATAGCGCATCGCCAGGGCTTGATCCCTTCGCCACGGCAAGTGCCGCCAGATGCAAGCGCTGCACATGCCTGAGTGCTGCGCGCACCACCTGCACTGCCGCCGCGCCTTCGGCAAAGGCCTGATCGAGCGCGCGATCCGCAAGCGCCGCATCGCCCGATGTTGCCGCAAGCAGCGCCTGGTCAAGGTCAAGCGTGGAGCCTTCAGCGATGCAGGCAATGGCGTCTTCTTCCGTCACGCGCTTGGCCGGGCCGACGTACAGCGCCAGTTTTTCCACTTCCTGGCGGATTTGCAGGCGATTTTCGCCAAGCCGCGCGGCCATGAAGGCAAGCGCGCTGCTATCCGCTGCAATACCGCGTTCCTTCAGCATGCGGCCAATGCTGGCTTCAAGCTCCGCACCCGTTTCGGGGTAGCAGGCAATCACCGCCGCCGCGTCATTGGCGCGTTCCAAAGCAGGGCGGAGGCCCTTATTGCCGGCCAAGGCGCCGGCTTCGAGCAATACAATCCCAGGGCCGGGGCCAGCCAGCGCTGCCTTGGCAGCGTTCGCCAAGCCATCTGTTGCATCACGCACCCGCACCAGGCGCCGCCCGCCGGTAAGCGCAGGTTGCGCGGCCTCACCGGCCAGGATGCTGGTGTCACGGCTGGCGGCGTCGCGCGGCACCTCCACCAGGCCGAAAGGATCCTCACCCACCACAGCGCGGGTGAGGTGATCCGCCCTTTCGCGCACCAGCCCCAGATCATCACCATAGATCAGCACAATACGCGTGGCGGCCGGCGGATCGGAAAGAAAGCCCGCAATGCGCCGCGCATCAATCTTGGCCATGATCAGGCCGTCGCCGTGCCTTGAGGTGCGGTGCGGAAATGCAGGGCGAGCCGTTCCAGGATTTGCTGTGCCAATTGTTCGATCAATTGGCGTTCCATGGTATCGCGGGCGACATCGGCGGCGAAGAACTGGTTTTCCGGAATGTCATAGGCGTCGGATGCGCGTTCAGTGCCACGCGCGATTTCCTTTGGTGGCGCGCCGAGATCAAACAGGAACCAATTGGCTGTCGCATTAAAGCGCACGCGGCTTGGAAAACCATCGCGGCGAAACCCTTGCAGCTCGAAGCCATAGGCGAGCCCGACGCGCAGATCATATTTTGGCGGAACACCTGCCCGGCCCTTGGGTGCCAGGCCCTGTTCCAGGCGCCGGCGTAGCAATTGCCCATGCCGTTCGAGCATCAACCCGACCTTCACGGCAGCAAGCGACGCTGCGACCTTCGCATCTTCCGGCCCGCTGCCCTGGCCATACATGGGCCGAAAGCCGCAGCCTGCCGCCAGCAGCGGCAGGCCAAGCGCAATAAGGGCGCGTCTAGTGGTGCGATCCATGCTGACCCTTCCCCTTCCCAAAATGCCCCCACGCACCACTAGCTATCGGTTTGGTGGGCCGATTCACGCTCCTGTCGGGAACCGACAGCAGCGATCGGACCACTAGACGACAAAATTCACCACCCTGCCGGGCACATGGATGCGCTTCTTGATCGGCTTGCCAGCAAGCGCGCGTTGCACGTTTTCCTCAGCCTCGGCAGCCGCGAAAATCGCTTCCTCGCTCGCCCCCACCGGCACTTCGATCGTGGCGCGGAGCTTGCCCAATACCTGCACGGCAAGCGTCACGCTGTCTGCCACCAACAGCGTGGCATCAGCTTCCGGCCAAGAGAGTTCAGCGACCAGCGCCGCATCATTCGGCCGCAGCAGGGACCAAACTTCCTCTGCCAAATGCGGCATCATCGGCGCAGAAAGCCGCGCCAGCATCTCGAGCGCTTCGCGCTTTGCCCCACCCGGCGCATCCTTTGCCGCTTCAACGGCATTGGCGAATTCATAAAGCCGCGCAACCGCGACATTGAAGGCGAAGGTCTCCAGAGCCTCGGTCACCGTTGCAATGGCGCGATGGGTCGCGCGCCGGAGTGCCTTGCCGGATTCCTCTGGCGCCGTGCCAGCGGGCGGCAGGCCAGGCAGGGCCGCTTCCACAATACGAAACACGCGCTGCGTGAAGCGATAGGCGCCAGCAACACCCGCTTCCGTCCATTCCATATCGCGTTCGGGTGGATTGTCGGAAAGGATGAACCAGCGCGCAGTATCGGCACCGTATTTTGCGATGATCGCGCCCGGGTCCACCGTATTGCGCTTGGATTTGGACATGGCTTCCACCCGGCCAATCGTCACGGGTTCCGCGCTGCCCTTTACGGTCGCGTTGCGCGTGCCATCGGCGGCAAGGGCGAAGTCCACTTCTTCAGGATAAAGCCAGCGGCCATCAGCGCCCTTGTAGCTTTCATGCTGCACCATGCCCTGCGTAAACAGGCCGGCGAAGGGCTCATCCACGGAAAGATGGCCAGCTGCCTTCATGGCGCGGGAGAAGAAGCGCGAATAGAGCAAATGCAGGATCGCGTGTTCAATGCCGCCGATATATTGATCCACCGGCAGCCAAGCATCTACCGCGCCTTTGGTCACTGGCTCCGCCGCGCGCGGCGAACAGAAGCGCGCATAATACCAAGACGAATCAACGAAAGTGTCGCAGGTATCTGTCTCCCGCCGCGCGGGCTTGGCGCATTTCGGGCAGGCAACGTGCTTCCAGCTTGGGTGATTGTCCAAGGGATTGCCGGGCTTCGCGAAATCCACATCATCAGGCAGGCGCACCGGCAATTGATCATCCGGCACCGGCACCACGCCGCAATCATCGCAATGGATGAAGGGGATGGGGCAGCCCCAATAGCGCTGGCGCGAAACGCCCCAATCGCGCAGCCGCCAATTCACAATGCCCTGACCGGCGCTGAGCTTTTCCAGCTCATCAATCACGCGCCGCTTCGCCGCCGCGACACCAAGCCCATCAAGAAAGCCTGAATTATACGCAACGCCATCTTCCGTATGCGCTACATCGCCAACGCTGAAGCTTGCGGCATCCGCACCCGGTGGCAGCACAACGGGGGTGACGGAAAGCCCGTATTTGCGCGCAAAATCCAAATCGCGCTGGTCATGCGCGGGGCAGCCGAAAATAGCACCCGTGCCATATTCCATCAGCACGAAATTCGCGATCCAGACCGGGTATTCACGCCCATTGAAGGGGTGCTTGACGCGAAAGCCCGTATCAAAGCCGCGCTTTTCCGCCTGTTCGATGGCGGCTTCCGAGGTACCCATGCGCCGACATTCGGCGATGAACTCGGCGGCTTTGACATCGCGCGCACCAGCAGCGGCGGCCAAGGGATGCTCTGCCGCCACAGCCAGGAAGGACATGCCGAACAGCGTATCCGGTCGGGTGGTGAAAACTTCAACTTCGTTGATATGCGCCTGCGGCGCGCCGGCCTGATTCAGACCCTCGGGCAAAGCCCTCGGATCATCAGGACCCATATGCGCCTGCGGCGCGCCGGCCTGATTCAGACCCTCGGGCAGAGCCCTCGGATCATCAGGACCCATATGCGCCTGCGGCGCGCCGGCCTGATTCAGACCCTCGGGCAAAGCCCTCGGATCATCAGGACCCATATGCGCCTGCGGCGCGCCGGCCTGATTCAGACCCTCGGGCAAAGCCCTCGGATCATCAGGACGGCTGGCGCTCACCGCTTCTGCCAGCTTGAACCGAACCTTCGCCCCTTCGCTCCGCCCGATCCAATTCGATTGCATCAGCTTCACGCGTTCCGGCCAGCGATCCAGCCCGCCAAGCGCTTCCAGCAAATCCGGCGCAAATTTCGTAATGCTCAAAAACCATTGGCTGAGCTGCTTCTTTTCCACCAAAGCACCAGAACGCCAACCGCGCCCATCGATCACCTGTTCATTGGCAAGCACGGTGCCATCCACCGGGTCCCAATTCACCCAGGATTCCTTGCGCTCCACCAGGCCGGCGCGCCAGAAATCCAGCAGCAATTTCTGTTGCCGACCGTAATATTCCACATCGCAGGTTGCGAATTCCCGCGCCCAATCAAGCGATAGCCCCATGCGCTGCAATTCCGCGCGCATATTGGCGATATTGTCATAGGTCCATTTGGCCGGGTGAATGCCGCGTTCGCGCGCCGCGTTTTCCGCCGGCAGGCCAAAGGCATCCCAGCCCATGGGATGCATCACCAAATGGCTGCGCGCCCGCTTGTAGCGCGCCACCACATCGCCCAGCGTATAATTGCGCACATGCCCCATATGGATCTTGCCGCTGGGGTAGGGGAACATTTCCAGCACATAGTATTTCTGCGCGGCTTGAGGCGGCACATCGGGCACCACAAAGCAGGCGCGATCCTGCCAGGCCTGCTGCCACCGCGGCTCGGCATGGGTGAAATCATAACGCGGCGCGGATTTTTCAGCCGCTGCTGGGGTAGTGTTCATGTGAAGCGAAAGCCAATACAGAAAAGGGAGACTAACCCCTGCTTAGAACAGAAACCGGCTTGGGGAAATCGGCCCCGATCTTCCCGCCTGGGTCCGGCCATGGCATGAAGTGTCCATGCCTTACCTTGTCATGTTCCTGGTCCTCAGCTTCCTGACGCTGCTTGCCACCTGTGTCATGCTATGATGCGGCGCTTATTTGCGGGTTTGGCGCTTTTGGCGCTGGCGGCCTGTGGCGATCTGCCGCAGCCCTTCCGAGGCAATCCGGGCGGCATGGCGGGGCGGCTTGCGGTGCCGCCGCCCTATCGCCTGGTGGTCCCGCCGCCTGATGCGGCAATGCTCACCGCCACCGAATCGGAAGCCTTTGCCAAGGCCGTGGCGGCGGCGCTGCTCAAGCGCGAAGTGCCGGCGGTGGCTGATGCGCCCCTGCCGCTCGATTGGCGCCTTGCTGTGGATATGCGCCTTGAAGGCAACCGCGTGGTGCCGCGCTATGCTCTGTTTGACCCCGATGGCGCCCCGCAGGGCGTGGCCGAGGGCAGCGCCATCCCGGCGCGCGATTGGTCGCGCCCGAATGCCGCGCTGCTGGCCGATGTCGCCAATGATGCGTCCCGTCGCGCGGCGGATTTGCTGCTGCGGGCGGAAGCGGCGCGGAAATCCACCAACCCGGCGGCGCTGGCCTCCGCAGGCCCACCGCGGCTTTATCTGCTGCCGGTGAGGGGCGCCCCCGGTGACGGCAATGATAGCCTGACGGCGCGCATGCGTGATTCATTGGGCGATAACGGCATTCTGGCGCAGGAAGTGGCGGATGGTGCGGGCTTTGCCGCTGATGGGCGCGTCAATGTCGTGCCGGCAGGGCGGGGCATGCAAAGGGTGGAAATCCTTTGGATCATCTCCCGCCGCGATGGGCAGGAATTGGGCCGCGTGCTGCAAATGAACGAAATCCCATCCGGGCTTTTGGATCGGCATTGGGGCGATATTGCCTTCGCCGCGGCCGCCGAGGCCGCGGGCGGTGTGCAGCGCGTCATCGAAAACGCCGGCGGCATGCCGAAGCGCGAGGGCGCCACAGGCCAGGAGGCGCAAGCCAGCGCGGCACCGGGGGGTCTCGCCCTGCCGCCCCGCGCGGCAGCGCTCCCCCGGCCCGGCGCGGCACCGTGACAGGCCAGCGCATCCTGCTTTTGGGGGCAGGGGGGCATGGCAAGGCCATCGCTGATCTGCTGCTGGCGGGCGGGGCTTACGTCATTGCGGGGTTTGTGGATGCGGCGCCCAAGGCCAGCCAAATCCTCGGCCTGCCGGTGCTGGGCGATGAAAGCCAGCTTGCCGCGCTGGCCGGGCAGGGGGTTACGCTGGCCCATGCTGCGGTTGGTGATAATGCTCAACGCCTTGCCGCAGCAGGTCGCCTCCGCGCCGCCGGCTTTGCCCTGCCAAGCCTGATCCACCCTGCAGCGCTGATCGGCCATGGCGCCATGATCGGTGAAGGCGCTGCCATCCTCGCCCGCGCCGTGATCGGGCCGGATGCCGAGATCGGCCCCTTCGCCCTGATCAATACCGGCGCCATCGTGGAACATGATTGCGTGGTGGCCGAGGCCGCGCATATCGGCCCCGGCGCGGTGCTGGCGGGTGGGGTGCGTATTGGCGCGGGCGCCTTGATTGGGGCAGGCGCGGTGCTGCGCCCTGGTATCTCCATTGGGGCGGGCGCGGTGATTGGTGCTGGCGCTGCGGTTGTCGAAGATATCGCCCCCGGCGCGCGGGTGGCGGGCGTGCCGGCACGGCCGGTTTGAGCGTTTTCAAGCCAAGTGAGTTCACTTGGCGGCTCGGAAAACGCGACCAAACAAAAATCTAGAGCGTGTCCCGTGAACGAAGGTGAGCGGGAACCGCTCTAGGCGCCAGAGATATAGCGCGCGAAATCCGGCCCGGGGATGCCGCGCCGTAGCGGCACGCAGCCGGTTAGTGGTTTGGGGCGGAAATGCCAGCCCTGGTCCTGAACCTCTCCCAAAAAGCGATCGAGGTGCCGCATGGCGCCATTGGGCAGGTCATGCAGCACCAGCATCACCGGCTCCCGCGCTGCGCGCAGCATGGCATGGGCGGTGGCGGGCCAGCCATCCGCGTCGCGGAAATCGCCGGGCACGGCATTCCACAGCACCATGGTGGCTTCTTCTGCCATCAAATGCCGCGCTGCCGCGCCGTTCAACAGATGCGCGCCCAAGGCGCCGCCGCCGCCATTCGGGCGGAAATAGCGCTCGGGCGCGGCAAGATCAGCCAGCAGCGCCTCGGTTGCCGAGATTTCGTGCAGGGCTTCGGCCGCGCTGCGCCGCCCAAGTGGCGCGCCATGCGTCAGTGTATGATTGCCGATCACATGCCCGGCATCCCGCGCCTGCTCAGCCAGCGCGCGTGCCTTGGGGGCACGCAGCTTTTCGCCAATCACGAAAAACATCGCCGGAATGCGCCGGCGCGCGAGTACTGCAAGCACGCCGGGCGTTACCTCAGGCTCCGGCCCATTGTCGAAGCTGAGGCAAATCTCCATCGCAGGCTCAGAGCAGATCACGTTCAGATGGAAAATCTGAACGTGTGAAGATGCTCGAAAAACAAAGAGGTAGAGCGGGTGGCGTGAACATATGTGAACGCGACACGCTCTAGTCGCTGATCGGATTGGTCAGCGTGCCAATGCCTTCAATGGTCAGTTCCATGACATCACCCGCCTTCAGTGTTTGCGGCGGCTGCATGGCGTAGCCCACGCCTTCCGGTGTGCCGGTCATGATCACATCGCCCGGCAGCAGGGTGAAGCCGGCAGAGAGCTGATGAATGATCTCCGGTACGTCGAAAATCATCTTGCTGGTGCGGCTCGCTTGCCGCTGTTCGCCATTGATCTTGAGGCCAATCGCCAGATCAGCGGCGCTAAGATCCCCCGCCGGCACAATCACGGGGCCGAGCGGGCAGGAACGATCGAGCGACTTGCCCTTGAACCATTGCCCATGACGGCGCTGCAAATCGCGCCCTGTCACGTCATTGCCAATGGTCCAGCCATAGACATGCTCAAGCGCCTTTTCCTTCGGAATATCGCGCCCGGCCGTGCCGATGATCGCCACCAGCTCAACCTCATAATCCAGCCATTTGGTTACACCCTCATGCGTTGGCACTTTCGCACCGGGGGCAATCACGCAATCAGCGGCCTTGGTGAAGAATTGCGGGTATTTTGGCACTTCGCTCTGGGTGATGCCGCGCGTGCGATCACCTTCCGCGACATGGTCCATGTAGTTGCGGCCCACGCAAAACACATTGCGGCGCGGCTGTGGGATGGGGGCTTGCAGCGCAACACTCGCCAGCGGCAGCAGCGCATGGGCAGGCGGATTGGCGACGAGCGCGCGGATCGCGGCCAGCATGCCAACGCCGCCATCAATCACCGCAAGCATATCGCGCGCTGGCGGCATCGCCACCGCCAAATCAAGCACGCGCCCGCCAGAAAGCAGCACGCCCGCGCGGCTTCCCGCAGCATCGGCAAAGGTGATCAGGTTCAAGGCAGCCATTTGGTTTCCCCCAAATAAAAACCGGAGCATTTTCAAGCCAAGTGGACCCACTTGGCGACTAGGAAAATGCGACCAACCAAAAAGTTGGAGCATGACGGCCATGCAAATGCGGGGCAGGCATGCTCTAAATGGGCAGGCAAGCGCGGTCAGGGCTTTCGCGCAAGCCCTGCGCCCCGATCAGGGTGTTTCAAACCGCGCAAGGCGCACCGCGGTATGCCCGCGCGGCGCCACTGGGGTTGGCATGACCATAAGGCAATCATCATGCGGGGTGCGGATTTCCCGCGCGCCATCCTGAGCAATGACAGTGCCGGCTTCGGGGATGATTTCGCCGCCGCGAAATTCCCGCGCAAAGATGAAGTTATGCGAAGTGGCGGTGACAGTTTCCGTCACGCGCGCCAGCAAGGGCGTCTCTGGCCAGGGGGCCGGGGCAGGCCCCATAATGCCATAAAGCCCAAGCGCACGGCGCGCGGTGGTGGCCATGGCCGTGATGGTCGCGGTTTCCCAATGCTGCCCGGCTTCCACCAGCACGGCGGCACCGCTGCCACCTCGCTTGGTGAAATGCGCATGATCCACCAGCCGCCGCCCGGCAATATGGCCAGGATCAGCGACCGTAACCCGGGGCGTGCCGAGCGATTGGCCCAGCCTGATCGCGCGTTCTGTATCGGCAGCCAGGATCAGCGGATCGGATGGCCAGAGCATGGAATGCAAATCCACCAGCACATCCACGCTTTCGATCACGGGCAGCAATTCCCGCACGCGGCGCATCTCCCGCGAATCGCGCCCGCTTTGCAGCCTTTCCTCGCCCCAAAGCCGGTTCAGATCCTCATCCAGATAGCGCGTCGCTGTCGGGTTTGCCGGATCAAAGGCCAGGAAGGCTTCGGTATTGGCGAAAATCAGACTGAGCCTGCCTCGTTCCGGCCGGATGCCCGCCACAAGCATTTCCGCCAGCACGGCGGCGCCGGCAATTTCATTGCCATGGGTCAGCGCCACCAGCGCCAGATGCGGGCCGGGGGCGGCGGCGGTGAAGGTCCAAACGCCGGGAATGCCGCAATTGCCACCAAGCCAAGGGCGCAGATCGGGTACCGCGAATCCGACCGCGAAATGCGGCACGACGCGCCCCCCAGCCTCCGTGTTTGCGGATTGCGTGCCCAGCAAACTTCCACTCAATTATCTTTCTAGAGACCGATTTTATACAAGTCACGCGACACGTCTATCCTGGGGAATGTTACAGATATGGTTCAGCCAATGCCACGCGCGCCGCGCATCGCCATTCTGGGGCTGCATTTGGAAGCAAATGCCTTCGCACCGGTCACAGTGAAGGAGGATTTCGCCCGGCAATGCCTTGAAAGGGGGGAAGCCATCTCGCGCCTCGCGCGTCAGCCGGTCAGCCATCTGCCATCAGAAATCCCTGGTTTTTACAAGCGCATGGATGAAACCGGGCCTTGGGTGGCACTGCCCATTCTGGTCATGGCAGCGCCGCCTGGTGGGCCGATTGATCAAAGCCTATTGAATGACGCGCTGGATGAAATGCGGGCCGGTTTGGCGGCGGCGCTCCCTTTGGATGGTGTCTATATCGCCAATCATGGCGCGAGCAGTGCAACGGGTGATGAGGATAGCGATGGCACCATGGCGGCGATGCTGCGCGCCATTGTCGGGCCTGCGGTGCCGATCCTGTGCACCCATGATCTGCATTGCAATATCAGCGAGAAACTGATTGGCGCCGTGGATGCCTTCATTGGCTATCGCACCAACCCGCATGTGGATATGCGCGACCGCGCCGCTGAGGCTGCCGATCTGCTGCGTGAGGCGCTCAGCGGTCAGCGTTTCGCGCGCGGCTTTGTGCGCCTGCCGATCACGCCGCCATCGGTGAGTTTGCTGACGGCGCGTGGCCCCTATGCGGATCGCATGGTCGAATGTGAGGCGCTGATGGCGCGCGATCAGCGCATTGCCAATGCGTCCATCTGCGGCGGTTTTGTTTTTTCTGATTTGCCCAAATGCGGCATGACGATTACGGTCACAACGCGCGGTGGGGATCAGGCTTTGGCGGATGCGGCAGCGCTTGAGATCGCGCGCGCCACCTGGGCGGATCGGCAGCGTTATGTGGCGAAGCTGATGTCGCTGGCGGATGTCACCGCCCGCGCCACGGCGGCCGCTCAGGGCGCTGACCCCGTGCTGATTGCCGATGTTGCCGATAATCCGGGCGGCGGTGGGCGCGGCAATACGGCCTATGTGCTTCGTGCCTTGCATGAAGCGGGGGTGGCAGGAGTGGTGCTTGCCAATTTCGTTGATCCTGACCTGGCCGCGGAAGCCCATAAGCTCGGCGAGGGGGCGCGCTTCACCGCGCAATTCAACCGCAACCCGAGCGCGTTTTCCGCAAGCTTCTCTGCCCCCGCGCGCATCCTGAAACTGTCGGATGGCAAGGGTGTGGGAAGGCGCGGCACCATGGCCGGGCGCGCCTTTAATCTTGGCCCGGCTGCGCTGCTTGAACTTGAAGGCAGCGGCATTCGCGTGGTGCTGGTGAGCCTCAGGCGCCAATGCCATGAACCGCGCATGATTGAGATGTTCGGCGTGGATATCGCCGCCGCGCGCGTGGTTGTTGTGAAATCTCGCGGCCATTTTCGTGCCGGGTTTGATGAATTCTTCCCCGATGAGCGCATTCTGGAAGTGGATGTGCCGGGCCTGACGAGCCCTGTCCTGGTCAATTTCCCCTGGAAGCGCCTGCCGCGTCCGGTTTTCCCGATTGATCCCGCGGCGGGCTGGTCAGGTGCCGCGTAAACCGCCACATTGGATCAACCATTTTTCTGGAGACACGCATCATGACCGCAACCATCATCACCACGCGCGACGGCGGCCCGCTGCACTTCAAGGGTGAGCTCACCCTGAAGGGCGAACCGATCGAAGGCGGAGAGGCTTGGCTCTGCCGTTGCGGTGCGACCAAAAACGGCCCCTGGTGCGATGGCAGTCACAAGAGTGCTGGTATTCCCCTGACCGGCGCGCCAGCCAAGCGCGAAGGGCGCGATATTTCCGGCGTGACCGGGCCGGTCAATCTGGACCCTCAGCCCAATGGTTCGGTGCGCGCTTCCGGCCCCATGATTGTGCAGAATGCCGCGGGTGAGGAGATTGATCGCACCCCGCAGGCTTCCTTCTGCCGCTGCGGCCAGACCGCCAAGGCGCCCTATTGCGATGGCAGCCACAAGAAGGCGGGTTTTACGGCGCCGTAATTTTTGGAGCATTTTCAAGCCAAGTGGCTTCACTTGGCGG
>Ga0172372_10007965_pt1 | contig 14137 bp, 13 predicted proteins | sample LakKiv5m_2_FD_114544 | JGI IMG/M metagenome (GOLD analysis project Ga0172372, IMG submission 114544) | Freshwater microbial communities from Kabuno Bay, South-Kivu, Congo - kab_092012_9.5m | ecosystem: Environmental > Aquatic > Freshwater > Lake | place: Democratic Republic of the Congo...
CCTTTGCTATCAAGCAGAACAATGGTCGGAAAGCCTTGAATCCCATATTTGAAAGCCAAATCCTGATTATATCTTTTTGTTGCTTCAGATTGTTCGATACTGCGTGGGAAATCTATTTTTACAAGCACTAAATTTTCACTGGCATATTTAGCAAATTCTTTCTGAGTAAAAACTTCAGCATTGAGTTTTTTGCACCAAACACACCAGTCAGAACCGGTGAAGTTTACCAGCAAATATTTATTTTCACTCTTCGCGGCTTTTATAGCAGATTCAAGGTTATCATTCCATTTCAAAGATTTATCTTCAGCTAAATTGGCACAGCCAAAAAACAACATTAAAACAAATGCGAAAACGGTTATTGAAAATTTTTTCATCTTTAATTCCTTTCAAAATTTGTACAAAATTAAATAAGGTTTTTCAAAATACAAAGTTTACTATGAAATTAGATGATAAATAATCAGGAAGGATTCAGAGAGATATAAAATTTTAAGGCGCCGACTAATTATTTTGTTCTATGTCATTTTATGCTCAGAAAGGGTGCTGAGCTAGCCGGCTGCCTTAAAACCTGATAAATTTAGTTGACTGTTGCGTTTACACTTTTAACAATTTCAGCAATTGCATAATAGCTTTTACCACCGGTTGCAATTTCATTATATCTGTATTTTACAACCTGAATCATTACCTGACCGCTAATTGACGCTACTTCAGAAGCGGAGAAAGTATGAGAACCATTATCTGTCAAATCTTGTGAAAATACTGCAGCGCCTGAACCTGATAAAGCAATAATATATACTAAAACTTTTGAATTTGTTCCGCCAACCCAGCTAACTGTTAAGCCGCTTGCTTTCGAAACAGTTGCGTTTGATGCTGGTGCAGTAATTTCATAAGAATATGGGCTGGTTACACTTCCAGATAGTGAAGGAATACCATTTCCACCGCTAACTGTCCATGAATGAGCACTTCCATCAAAATTAACACCTGAAAGAGAAGCGGTTGGATTTGTAGGACTAGGTGATAAATAATAAGTTGAGCCTGATGAAGCAAGCTTTCCTAATTCATTACTGTTAACGGTAACGACGCCAGCATCAACTCCGCTTTCACCAAACTGAGCAAAACCCATATTTAATGCGATGGCTGGAATTCCTGGATAGGAAGCAAATTCATAGCTGATCGTCGCCATTACACCATTTACATTTGTTCCTTCAAATGCAGGAATAGGTTGTCCGCTCTTATTACTTAATCCATTATCATTATTCCCTGGTTCTGTTGGATTGTTTTTTTTCTCACTACAAGCTATAACAGTAAGCATTAAAATTATGCTTAAAAGTACTTTGATTTTATTCATTTAACCCTCCTAAGGATTTTTTTTGTTTGATACAGATAATTTTAGTTCATTAAAAGTTGAAATATCTGAAATCACATATTTGATATTAATTTTCTCAATAATATCTTTTGCTGTTTGAATATCGGTTGCGGTCATTATGTTGAATCCCTCTTGGGAAAAAACTTCCCTTAACTTTCGCAACTCAATTGTATTTGGCTCAATTATCAAAATATGTTCTTTCAATTCACAACTTTTTTAAATTAAAGAGACAAAAGTTGTGCCATAAAAAAAAGCTCAGTTACCAATCAATTTCAATAGTTAATTAAACCTTGTCGCCACCGTGCGACATCGATGGCGACAAATTGTCTTTTTTCAAACACCTAATGCCTTGTTTTTTTTAAAAAATCAATTTAATATTTGCCTTCTTTCTTGAAGTTAAATATCAGAAATTGTATATTGCAATAGAAAAATGAGAATGTTAAATATTATAAACGGTTGTAAAAAGAAGCTAAAATCTTTAACTTTTAGAGGTTAAAAAAACAAATGCACCCTGATTTAATGGGTGCATTTTTTTATTATGCAAATTAGAGAAATAATAAAAACAATTGAAAAATTTGCGCCACCCAAGATTGCTTGGGAGAAGGATAACGTGGGACTTCAAGTTGGAAATCCTGATAATGAAATCAAGAAGGTATTTTTAACTTTGGATCTTAACCACCAAGCCCTCAAAACAGCAATAAAAAACAAATGCAACTTTATTATTACTCATCACCCGCTGATTTTCAATTCACTAAAAAAACTAAATTTCTCAAACGACGAAAAATCACTTTTACTTCAAACAATAATTAAACATGATCTGACTGTATTTTCTGTACACACGAATTTAGATTTTGCAAAAGACGGAGTAAGTTTTCAATTAGCAAAGCAAATCGGGTTAAGTAAAATTGATTTTCTCGAAAAAAACATTAGCTCGAAATTAAAACTTGTCACATTCCTTCCGGAAAATTATGCTGATATTGTTTTATCCGAGTTATTCAATGCTGGCGCTGGAAACATTGGCGAATATTCTAATTGCTCATTTAAAACCAATGGCAAAGGTTCATTCATTGGCTCAGATAAATCTAATCCCAAAATCGGAACGAAAGGCAATTTTGAAATTGTCAACGAAGTTCGAATTGAAGTTGTTTTTGATTCGTGGAATATTAAAAAAATTGAAAACACTCTTTTGAAATTTCATCCTTATGAAACTCCCGCTTTTGATATTTATAAACTTGAAAATCCAAATGACAAATACGGCTTTGGCGCAGTGGGAGAATTACCGAAAAGCATGAGTTCAAATGAGTTTTTAGCTCATATCAAAAAAAATTTACTTCTTGATAACTTTCGATATACCATAGGACGACGCAAAAACATAAAAAAAGTTGCGGTTTGTGGCGGTAGTGGCGCAGAATTACTTGCTCGTGCTTTAACAAATAACTGCGATGCTTTTATAACTTCGGATATTAAATATCATGTGTTTCAAGATGCTGAAAATAAAATTCTTCTGATTGATGCTGGACATTTTGAAACAGAAGTTTTTGGATTAAATGTTTTATTCAAATTGCTGAAAGAAAATTTCGGTGAAAAAATCGAGATTATTTTAAATAAAAAATCTACAAGCCCAATAAAGTTTTTTAATAATTAAGGAGATATAAATTGATAAACAAACTTATCACACTCTATCAGCTTCAGTTAATTGATGATCAACTAGATGAACTTGAAGAATTGCGTGGCGATTTGCCTCTCGCAGTCAATGAGCTAACGTCAAAAATCAACGGAATACAAGAGCAAATTGACGCAAAGGATAATTTAAAAAATGAATCACTTGAAAAGCGCAAGTTCAATGATTCTGAAATTGACAGGCTTAAAACAAATCTGAAAAAATTTAAATCCCAGCTTACTCAAGTTCGCAACAACAAAGAATATGATGCCTTAACCAAGGAAATTGATCATACAGAAGAAACTATAGACACGCTAACTAATGAAAATATTGCATTGGAAGATTTGGTTGAAAAAATAAAAATTGAAACAAGCGATTTAATTCCGCAGATTGAAGAACTTCAAAAAGAATTTGCCGAGAAGGAAGACGAATTAAAAAAAATCATTAAGGCGAACGAAAAGGAAGAAACAAAACTTGTTGAAAAGAGAAATAAAACTGTCGAGCAGGTTAAAAAGAATGATTACAATACTTATATGAGAATCCGAAAGGCATTAGGCGGCAAAGCAATTGTAAGCGTTAATCGATCTGCTTGCAGTGGATGTCATAATATTGTACCTCCACAGAGACAAATTGAAATTAGACAGAGCAAAAGATTATTTACATGTGAATCCTGTGGCAGATTACTTGTTTCATCTGAAGTCGCAGAATCAGCAAGGAAATAGTTTATTCTTCAAACAAATATTTTAAGGCTTCGTCGATATTTTCTGATTCAATAATTTTAATTGAGGAAATTCCCTTAATAGCACTTTTATTTTTAGGCGGCAGAAAAATTTTTTTGAATCCAAGTTTTTCTGCTTCACTTATTCGCTTTTCAATGTGACTTACAGCCCGAATTTCACCACCTAATCCAACTTCACCAATTATGATCATATCATTCGGTGCGGGTTTATCGAGAATACTTGAGGCAACTGCGCAGCAAACGGCAAGATCAATTGCGGGTTCATCAATACGCAAACCTCCTGCTAAATTTAGAAAAACATTTGCCGTCGATAATCGAAGCCGCGCACGTTTTTCCAAAACAGCAAGCAAAATTGAAAGTCTTCTATAATCAAAACCAGTAGTCACTCTTTGTGGATTTCCATAATTTGACGGTGTTACCAGCGCCTGCACTTCGAGCAATACAGGTCTTGTTCCTTCAATACTTGCCGTAATTACTGAGCCGGGAATTTTTTTTCCCCTTTCGCCCAGGAATATTTCACTCGGATTTGAAACTTCAACAAGGCCGGCATCATGCATTTCAAATATTCCAATTTCGTTAGTGCTGCCGAATCTGTTTTTCTGCGACCGCAAAATTCTGAAAGAACTTGTTCGTTCTCCTTCAAACTGCAAAACTGTATCAACAATATGTTCAAGAATTTTTGGTCCTGCTATAAATCCTTCTTTCGTAACGTGGCCAATTAAAATAAAAGGAATGTTGTTTGATTTTGCAAATTGCATAATCAAAGCAGTGCATTCACGAATTTGTGTCACAGTGCCGGGCGCATTATCAAAATCACTTTTTGACATTGTTTGAATTGAATCAATCACAACCAGCACAGGTTTCAGTTCATCAACCTTGGAAAGAATAATGTCAAGTTCGGTTTCGGGAAGCACTAAAATATTTTCTGATAATACCTTAAGCCTTTCAGCACGTAATTTAATTTGGTGCAGAGATTCTTCCCCAGTGACATAAAGAACATCACCATTAACTTTAGCTGCTGATTGAAGAACTAAAGTTGATTTTCCGATTCCGGGATCGCCTCCAATTAAAACAACACTTCCTGTAGTAATTCCGCCGCCCAAAACCCGATCAAACTCATCAATATTTGTTTTAATTCTGCTTTCATGATTTGTAGTTATCGAATTGATTTTAACTGCGGTATTTATAGAATTAACCACCGCATTTTTTTTCTTTGATTCAACCACCTCTTCCGAAAATGAATTCCATGAATCGCACGAGGGGCATTTGCCAAGCCATTTCAGAGATTCAAAACCGCAGGTTCCGCAGACATATTTGATTTTAATTTTACTCAAAATCCAGTTCTCCTAATAAAATTAGAGACAATCGTGTTATCAGTATTTAACAGTTCATCAGGTTTACCATTAAAATAAATTTTTCCTTCATGAAGCATTGCAATTCTATCGGCAACATTTTTTACGCTGAACATATCGTGAGTTACAACTATTGATGTGACCGCAAGTTTTTCATTCAACTGTTTGATTAGCAAATCAATCGAGTCTGACATGATTGGGTCCAAACCCGTTGTTGGCTCATCATAAAGTATATAACTTGGATTGGTGATTAGCGCCCTTGCCAATCCAACTCGTTTTTTCATTCCGCCTGAAAGTTCTGAGGGTTTTAATTTTTCAATTCCGGGCAAACCAACCATTTCAAGTTTCTCTGCAACCGCATTTTTAATTTCCGAAATAGAAAGATTTGGGAAATGCTCAACAAGCGGCAAAGAAATATTTTCCTCGACTGTCATTGAGTCAAATAAAGCAGCGCCTTGAAATAAAAACCCAAATTTTGTGCGAAGTTGGTAAAGTTCTTTCTGTGTCAATTTTGAAATATCTTTGCTGTCGATAATAACTTTACCTTCATCAGGTTCAAGAAGTCGGATAATATTTTTTAACAGAACACTTTTACCACAACCACTTGGACCAATAATAGCAATGGTTTCTCCGTCGTTGATTGTTAAATCAATTCCGCGTAAAACCTGTTTGCTCTTAAAATTTTTATGAAGGTTAATAATTTCTATCATTCGCAAAGATTTATTTATTCTTTAATAAATCTATCAATCAAATAGTTATAAGCCAAACAGCTTTTGCCAGAATCACAAAATCTTTTGCCGATATTTTGTTTTCAGAGGAAAGTATTTGATTGAGTACGAGATAAATATCGCTTCCAATTTTGGGTTTCCAATTAAAACGATAATTTAAGTTGATTTCATTTAGCTCATTATTCCATTGAGCAAAAATGGAAGAATTAATTCGTGTTGAAAAATTATATGTAATTCTTGTGCTTACTTCATTCGCCGTAAAATTACTATTCTGAGAAGAAATCCAGTTGATTGTATAATCTCCGTAGAGCGATAAATTTTTGTTGATTGTAAGTGAACTGTTTGCGTAAATTGTTTTTATTTCGCCATTATAAAAATTACCCCAACTGTATTGCAATTCTCCATAAATATTTCTTCCTGTTGAACTTGTAAAATCAATATTATAAAGATTGAACCAATAATTTCCTGGCTGAATTACCGCAGAGTTAAATATGTTGAATTCCTCATCAAGTTTTTCAAATCTTCTTTGAATTTCAAAACTGATTTTGTCGCCCTGATTTGAAATCAAGCCAATCGGAGAAAATTCAAACTGAGCAGTGACAAGTTCATTTTTATTATTATAAACCCAATCCCCCTCAAAAGGTTTGAAGCTTAATTTCTTTATTCCATTCCAGTTCACCCGAGGAGCTATGTCTATTTTATAGAAATATTCGTGAATTCCTTTTCGGGCAACAAAGCCCATCGCCGGATTAAAATTATTCTGAAAAAATCTTGCTGCCACAAATTGATCTATCAAATCATTTGGATAATCAATAAAAATATTTCCTGCCCACGAATCATTTTTACCGTTGGTTTCATTGGTCTTAGCGGCATTTAAATAAATATTAAGATTTTTATCGCCGAGAAAATCCGTGAACTGAAAATTTATATCAGCACCAACCGAGTTATTAAAATTATTTTTTGAAATATTATTTGTGAACATCAATCCCGCGGTTGAATAGCCAAACAAATCATATTTTATTCTGGCTACTGAGTAATTTGTAGATTCAAAAGAATATTTTGGGGCAGTTTGCATATTTATTAAACCGATTTCAAAATCATCAAGCCGTCCAACCAACTTCGCGCCACCGATGATTGGAATTTCTTTCCCGTTTCTGATTCCAATTCTTCTGCTGTAAAATAAATTATCCCGATCACCAAAACTGAAGTCGAAAATCTTAGCTCCTTCCAAAAAGAAATCTCGTTTCTCAGGATAGAACAAAGGAAATCGAGTTAAGTTAATTCTTGCCCTATCTGCTTCGACTTGCGAAAAATCGGTGTTTGCCGTTATATCAAGCGATAAAGTTTCTGTAATTCCATATTTAATATCCAGCCCGGCATCTAATATTTTTTTGTCTATGTTTTTGGATTTTTGAATTCCCGCTGAAGCGTAAGGCATAAGATAAACAGGATTACCACGCTTAATGTTTTTCAGTCCGATTAAATCACCCGCTTCAGAAATTTTGAATAATCCCAAATTGGTTCCAACGGAAGCCCACAAATCATCTTCATTAAAACGGCGGATTTCCCTTTGAAAATTAATTCCCCAGATTTGTTCAACTTTATTATAAAATTTAAAAGTGGAAAACGGAAAGCGAAGTTCGGTTGACCAACCATTTTTCAAGACCTGTGATTCTGCATCCCAAACAGCATCCCAATCTTCATTAAACCCACTCATTTCTGTACCTGTCATTAAAGCATCATTTTGAGTTCCCAAAGGATTTGTGCTGAACCAATATGCTGATTTGTCATCATTAAAAGTATCAATCAGCAATCTGATATTATCATCGCCACGAAGTTTACCATCCCACTTTAATTCCCGGGCAACAATTTTTTCCGGCTCACTATCGAAACACATGAATGATATGTAAAGATAATCATCGTCATATAAAACTCTGACTGTAGTGGGAAAAGTTGGTAAACTTCCGTTGAAAGGTTCCTGCTGGGTGAAATCTTCAATCGGAATAGCGCTGTTCCAAGCTTCTTCATTAATAAAGCCATCGATAACTATGGGTGAATCAATTTTAACAGCAGTTGCAATTTTCTTTTGAGAAAATAAAAGTGAAGTGACAATAAGAAGTAATAGTATGATTTTTTTCATTTTAGAATTCTCTGCGGATATCTCCGCAGAGATTAATCAAAAAATTATCTTACAAATTTCCACCAATAAAAATATTTATTTTCTAATTCCTGAATAGATGGCATTGGGAAGAACAACAATTCATCACCATGTGAAAACCAAAATCCATGTCGGAGATATTTATAAGAAATATCTTTTAGCAAACTTCCTAAGCCAATGGTTTTGTTTAGTTTTTCTGGTTTTTCTTTTAATTCAACAATACAATCATAAAACCGATATGGATTAACATTTGGAAGTTCAATGCTAAAAATTTCTTTGCTTTTGTTTGATTCTAAAAATCTGTCAATATTAAATTCAATTTGTGTGAAACAGATTTTCGGCGCACCCTTTGATTGAGTTTGAGTAGTAATAAATCGACCAAACTCACGTTGATCTTTTGTCGATGCAACTAAGGTATCAAGCGGAGTAATTTCCTGATAAATTCTTATCAACCCAGGTTCATTATAAGCAGTGTATGGCGCAGCATCAATTGGAAGAACTTTCCCATTTTGAGTAACAAGGAACAGTTTTTTAATCGTACTCAAATCAACATTTTCAAGTACGTTGTATGATTTAATAAACTTTGTTTTTTTAGGACTTCCATCCGGATAGGCAACTGTTAAATCAAGATATTTATCAATCTCAAAAAACGGATTGCGAAAATTTATGTCGAGTTCAGCAAAAATAACTTTTCCTGAAAAATGCTTCGCACTTCCAACTGTGTAATGTTCACCAAATTGTTCAGGCTCAAGCTGTGAGGCAACCAACGCATTAATAGGAAAAACAATCATGTATAAGTGTTTCTGATATTCCGCCATTTAAGCTCCATGTTAAATTCTAAAATTATTGCATGAAAACTATTAAAAGCACTTCTTAAGAGCAAGAAGTATTGATTTTATTGGACAAAATATTTTTTCGATTAAGGAATCCCGAACCGTGATTTTACATCTAATTATCAAAAAAAATAAATATGAAAAAAATCCTGATAAAAAGAATTGGTTTTGTGGTTATTGGTCTAATAGGCGGATATTCTTATTATTACTATATCGGCTGTATGAGCGGCACCTGCCCGATAACGAGTAATCCTTATATTTCTACAATTTACGGTGGTTTGATTGGACTATTGTTTGCATTCCCAAACAAGAAAAGAGTAAAAAAAGATGAAACAGAAAAAAAAGATAACTGAAGATATTGAGATTGAAGATTTGGTAAAAATTCTACCAGAAGCAGTTTCTTATTTGAGTGAAAACGGAATTCGATGTTTGCGATGTGGTGAGCCAATTTGGGGTTCACTAAAAAATGCAGCGGAAGAAAAAGGTTTCGATGAGTTAAATATCAAAACTTTTGTAATGGAATTAAATAAAATGCTTGAAAAAGCTAAGCGGTAAAATCAAATCATTCTACCGCTTAAATAAAATTTTAATTGTTGCCAAGAATAATTGGCAAGCCTTCTTTTCCAGAACCAATAATTACAATTTTACTGTTTTGTGAATTGGCTAGTTTTTCGGTTGCCTCAATACCTTTCCATTTCAATAATTGATCACTGATGCCCCTTGATACAATATCCTGAAAATCAGCAATACCTTTTGCTTCAATTCTTTTTCTTTCAGCTTCTTGTTTTTCTTTCTCAAGAATGAATGCCATTCGCTGACTTTCCTGCTCTGCCTGCAACTTTTGTTCAATTGATTCAGTAAGTCTGTTGGGTAAAACAATTTGTCGCAATGGAGCGGCTTCAATTGTAATTCCGCGCGGCCCGACTATCCTCTGAAGTTCGTCATGAATTTCACCCGCAAGTTTCTCACGCGATGCAGTATAAAGAGCTTTTGCTTCGAATCGTGCAGTGACACCACGAACAACAGATCTGAACTGAGGAATAAGAATTATCTCTTCATAATTTGCACCGACAGTCTTATAAATTTCGTTTGCTTTTTCAGGATCAAGCTTGAACAATAAGCTTATTTCAAGCTGAACTCCAAGTCCTTCTTGGGATGGAACATTCATGATTTCTTTTGCTTCCTGTGTTTTCACACTGAAAATAATAACTTTTGCAAATGGATTGATAAGGTTAACTCCGGACTTTAAAGTTGCATTGCTTACATAACCAAGGAAATCAACAACGCCAACTGTTCCGGCGGGAACAATGGTAAAAAGATTTAGAAGAATTATTATTCCACCGACAGCAACTCCAATCAATGAAAACGATGCTTCCTGATTTCTTCCAATTCGCTTAAATTTTCTGTTGATAATAATTCCGGCGAAAATTAATATTATTGCAAAAACAACAAACATATCCCCTCCTTTTATTTTATAATTTTCTTAATGATTTTTTCTTCGGGAGAATTTTGTTTCTCGATTTTTATTGAGTTTGTAATCTTTGTTTTCACCAATTCAATTGCTTCTTTTTTATCAGTGAAAAATTCAAGAATCAAATCCCCTTTCGAAACTTTTGCACCAAGCTTTTTATTAAAAATCAAACCCGCCTTGTAATCAATTTTATCTTCAATTGTTTTTCTGCCACCCCCAAGTTCAATGTTGCTCATCCCGATTTCATAAGTATCAATCATACTTATGAAGCCGTTTTTGCCCGCATAAATTTTTTCGGAATATTTTGATTCCGGATATCTTTTGGGATTCTTTATTAAATCAACATCACCGTTCTGAAGTTTTATGATTTCCAGAAATTTTTCAAATGCTTTGCCGCTGCCAATCATTTTTTTTGAAATAGCAATTCCTTCTTTTATTGAGCCTGCTTTTCCACCAAGATAAATCATAGCGCCTGATAAATTCAAAGTAACTTCAAGCAAATCATCAACTTCTTCGCCATGCAAAACTTTTATCGATTCAACAATCTCCAGCCAATTGCCAACATAATTTCCCAAAGGTTGATTCATGTCGGTAATAAAAGCAATCACTTTTTTATTGAAAGATTTCGCAGTGGCGATTAATGATTTAGCAAGTTCTTCAGCCTGTTGCAGGGATTTCATAAAAGCACCATTGCCTGTTTTCACATCTAGCACAAGCCCGTCAATTCCTTCAGCAAGTTTTTTGCTCATTATGCTGGCTGTGATAAATGGAATTGATTCAACAGTTGAAGTCACATCACGCAAAGCATAAATTTTTTTATCTGCAGGAGCTATCTCTTTGGTTTGCCCGATTAAAACCGCACCGCATTTTGCCAATGTTTTTTTATACTCATTCAAATTCAGGTCTGTTCTGAAACCAAAAATCGATTCAAGCTTATCAAGCGTTCCTCCTGAATGACCAAGTCCTCTACCCGAAATCATTGGAACGTTAATTCCAGCAGCCGCAACGATCGGAGCCAATATTAATGAAGTTTTATCCCCAACACCACCTGTAGAATGTTTATCAATTTTAATTCCCCGAATACTTTTTAAATCAATAACTTTTCCGCTATAAAGCATTGCTTCTGTTAGCCAACTTGTCTCTTCTTTATCAAATCCATTTAAATATCCTGCCATTAAAAAAGCCGAGAATTGATAATCTGGAATTTTATTTTTTGTAAAAGCATCAATCAAAAAATTGATTTCAGACTTAAGTAATTTATTTCCGTCTCTTTTCTTTTTGATTAACTCAACCGGATTCATTATTTCTCCCAATAATAATTATGTTGATTGTTGAAATTAAAAATCAATTTCAATATACTTAAATATAAAAACAATAATTAATAGAGGAATTCATGTTTGATAATAATTATAATTTTTCAGTAGTTGAAAGATTTTTACGATATGTTAAAATTGACACACAGTCAAATGAGGAATCGGAAACTTTCCCAAGCGATCCTAAACAAATTGAGCTATCAAAATTATTAGTCGAAGAATTAAAAGAAATTGGATTGAGCGATGCTCATCTTGATGAATTTGGTTATGTAATTGCAACATTGCCCTTGAATACAGACAAAAAAGTTCCTGTAATTGGATTTATTTCACACGTTGATACTTCTCCTGCAGTTAGCGGAAAAAATGTCAATCCCGTTATCAACAAAAATTATCAAGGCGGAAAAATTGTTTTACAAAAAGATAATTCTAAGTTCATATCTCCGGATACTAATCCAGTTTTGAACGATATGATCGGTCATGATATAATAACTACCGATGGAACCACGCTTCTTGGAGCTGATGATAAAGCCGGTATTGCTGAAATTATGGATGCAATGAACTATCTTGTAGCAAACCCACAGATTAAGCACGGAACAATAAAAGTTTGTTTCACTCCCGATGAAGAAGTTGGGCGTGGAACCGAAAAATTTAATGTAAAAAAATTTGGTGCTGAATACGCTTACACAATCGATGGCTCAACACGTGGCGAAGTAGAAACAGAAACGTTCAGTGCGGATGGAGTTGTAATTAAATTCAAAGGAATAAATGTTCATCCCGGATACGCTAAAAATAAAATGGTTAACTCGGTAAAAGTTGCAGCAACATTAATGGAAAGTCTGCCAAAAGAAACTTTGTCGCCCGAAACAACCGAAGGCCGAGAAGGTTACGTACATTGCACATCAATCAATGGAAATGAAGAATTAACTGTTTTGAAATTTATCATTCGTGATTTTGTTGCAGATAAATTAAAAGTATATGAAGATATGTTGAAAGATTTATGTCAAAAAGCTGTAGATAAATTTCCCGGCTCTGAATTTACTTTCGAAGTTATTGAACAATATCGCAACATGATTTATGTTTTGGAGAAACATCCTCAAGTTGCTGAGTATGCTATCGAAGCATTAAATAGGCTTGGAATTAAACCAATTAATTCTTCAATCCGTGGCGGAACAGATGGCTCCAGACTAAGCTATATGGGATTGCCAACCCCAAATCTGTTTGCCGGAGGACATAATTTTCACGCAAATACTGAGTTCGTATCTATACAAGATATGCAGGCTTCTGTAGAAAATATAGTCACTTTAATTCAAGTGTGGGAAGAAAAATCCAACTGAAATTAATTTAATAAGAGAATCCGGATTGTGTCTCCGGATTCTCATTAGATAATTAGTTCAATCCTCGTTTCAATAATAAAGCATCAATCTTAGGTTCTCTGCCTCTGAATTTTCTATATAACTCCATTGAATCATCAGAGCCGCCTGACGATAAAACATATTTTTTATATTTTGCAGCAAGCTCAGGATTATAAACATTTCCACTTTCAATGAACGCTGCAAAAGCATCAGCATCAAGCACTTCAGACCAAATATAACTGTAATACCCCGAAGAATATCCACCTGAAAAAATATGATTAAAATATGTGCTTCGGTATCGTGGAATAATTTCATTAATCAATCCGATTCTGTTCATTGAATTTGACTCAAAATCATTTGCGTTTATTTCAACCGGTTTTGTTATAGTATGCCAATCCATATCAAGTATTGAAGCCGCAAGATATTCAACGGTTTCAAATCCCTGATTGAATTTCTTGGAATTCTGTATTTTCTGAATCAGTTCAGCCGGCATTGGCTCATTAGTTTTATAATGATGCGCATAAGTTTTTAAAACATCGGGATGCAGACACCAGTTTTCCATTACCTGCGAAGGAAATTCAACAAAATCTCTTGGTGTATTTGTGCCACCAGTTGTTTCATATTGACAATTCGATAACATTCCGTGCAGTGCATGCCCAAACTCGTGAAATAAAGTGTTGACTTCATCAATGCTCAATAACGATGGTGTTTCAGGCGTTGGCTTGGAAAAGTTTCCAACGTTATAAATTACCGGATAAACAAATTGGTTTTTTCGAACATACTGATTAGTAAAAGCATCCATCCATGCACCACCACGCTTTGAATCACGGGGAAAATAGTCTGTAAAAAGTATTGCAACATGATTGCCATTTAAATCTTTTACTTCAAATGTTTTTACATCAGGATGATATTTAGGGATATCAAATCTTTCTTCAAATTTTATTTCAAAAAGTTTTTCGGCCAAGCCAAACACTCCTGCAATAACATTTTCCAATTTAAAGTAAGGACGCAGTTGTTCTTCGTCTAAATCATACTTTGCTTTTTTGACTTTTTCGGCATAATACCACCAATCCCAAGATTCAAGTTTGAAATCACCTCCATTATCATAAATCATTTTTTGCAAATCGTTTTTTTCTTTTATTGCAACTTCAAGCGCAGGCTTCCAAAG
>Ga0172372_10007966_pt1 | contig 14136 bp, 13 predicted proteins | sample LakKiv5m_2_FD_114544 | JGI IMG/M metagenome (GOLD analysis project Ga0172372, IMG submission 114544) | Freshwater microbial communities from Kabuno Bay, South-Kivu, Congo - kab_092012_9.5m | ecosystem: Environmental > Aquatic > Freshwater > Lake | place: Democratic Republic of the Congo...
AAACAGCTAGCTTACCCGCTCGTTCGATTACCAACGTTCAGGTACCTTACATGGGTCTAAATTTTAACCTACCCGGTAATGTTGTTTATCCTAATAGTGAGGCTTATGATTTAGTATTTTATGCTGATGCACAGTCTCAAATTCGTCAAAAGTTTGAACAGTGGTCTAAAGATATATTTGATGATTCAAATTCTACAGGAAACTATTTCTCACCTAAGCAAACAGCTATTATGGACTTAGTTCAACTAGATAATCAGATGAATGCTGTTGCTCAATATCAGTTAGTTGGTGTTTCTATTAGAAATGTAGGACCTCTTGCATATAATATTGCAGCTGGTACCGGTCAAACAATTGAATTTACTGCTACTGTTTCGTATCACTACTGGAGAAAGCTGTAAATTACAGCTTAACTATTAAATAATTAGGTGAATAATCCATTCACCTCTGCCATACAATCTTTAGGTCAAAATTTTACTGATTTAGGAACCGGTCTAAATCCTGCTTTTGCGCCTCAAGCTATTCAGCTTTTTGGTTTTAATATACCCGGGGTTCCTCTTATTAGCCCTCGGGATTATTTTCTGGTACAAATGGAATCGTGGTTTACCGCAATTCCCAACACCTCTCAATGGATTATAGTTATAGATAATTACCCCCAAGCACTGAGAACCAATGTTATTCAAGGATTAGAACGACATGATGGTACAAGAAAAGGGTTCGATATTGATACAGCACGTGCTATTTTAAATAGTTTTCCTCTACAAAAAATTGTAGGCTGTTTATTTGCTCATTCGATAACAATTCCTACAGAGCAATATGCAGTAAATACAGTTTCAGTGCCAAATAATAGAGGATTTTTACCTGGAGTTTTAGGAGGAGCACGTGAAACAGAGTTTCCTTCACTTGTAATCGAGTTCAGAGAAACAAATACATCGTTTATTGACTTTGTTTTGCGCCCCTGGGTCATTTTAGGTTCACATTTTGGTATGTGCGCCCGCCCCGGCGATGTAGACAATAGAAAAGACCCAAAAAACATGAAAGTAAATATGACTTTACTTGAATATACATTTACCTACCATAGTATTTCTATGATACCTCGCAAAGTTTTTCATTTTTATAATTGTATGCCTTATCAAATCTCTGAACAATCATTAGATTACTCTGATCCTAAGCTTACTACATATGCGACCCGCTGGACTTACTCTAATTATACAGTAGAAAACAATCTATATTTACCCATAGCCGATGTAGTAAACCGTATAGCCAATGGAGCTATACCGAGAATTACAAGCTTTCAAAATGGTTTGGGTAGTATTAACCCTCTAGGTTTCCTATAATGTCATTTTTTATAAACTTTCCAATACCTTCTCCAGGAAAAAGCGTTAAGCTTAAAGAAATTTCTTTTTTATCTTTTAAAACTGTTAATAAATTTCTTATTAATCAAAACAATCTTCACATTGAAGAGTATTTTAATGAAATTTTAAAAGAATGTTTAGTTGAAAAAGACATTTTTAGTGAATTAACTAACTTTGATAAGTTTTGTGCTCTGTTTTTATTACGATGTACTTCGATTTCACCTGATATTGAATTTAATGAAAAGAGTCTTAGCATTAAAAAACCCTTAATACCGTTTTTATCAAAGTGTTTAGATTTAAAAACAAATTTTTCACAAGTGATTCATATAGAAAATTATGAAATAACTGTTCGTCTACCAGATAAACTCTATTTCACTGACATTTTTGAAGCTATGTATAGCTCTATATATTCAATTTATTATAAAGGAAGTAAATTATCATTTACAGAACATGAAAAAACTTCTATTATTGACAATCTACCTGCAGAAATTACTGTAAAGGTAAAGGAATTTATTGAAAAGACAAAAAATAATTTTTCTAGCTTAGTTTTTGATCTATTATCTACTAATTCAGAAAATATTTTGACACTTTCACCGTATGATTTGTCTTTTTTTGAAATTTTAAAGGCTCTTTACACCAGCAACTTAAAAAACATTCTTGAATTACAGTATATACTTGTCAGTAAGCTACATTATGCCGCAGATTACATAGATTCTAATACTTTAACAGAAAATCTTATCTTATGCAATATTTACGAACAGGAGTTACAAAAAGCTAAAGAAGAACAAGACAATATTGATAAAACTATACCTCTAAATAAATAGTTTTATGGAAAATCTTAACGAGGCATTAGCTTCTTTAGATGTATTGCAGAAAGATTTTGATCTTTTTGTACCTTCTCTAAATAAGAAGGTAAAATTTAAAGGCCTTACTACTAAGCAGCAAAAAGATGCAGTTAAGAGTGCCTTAGAAAAGGCCTTTTCAGGAATTAGCTTTGCAATTTTAGCTAATAGTATTTTAAAAGAAAATAGTTTAGAAAAAATAGAATTATTAACAACAGATAGAAGTTATTTACTTGTAGCCTTAAGAGCTGCCTCCCTTAATAAACTTTACAAGAAAGAAGACAGAGAAATTGATTTATCTTTTATATTATCTTTTAATACCCCATTACCTTCTGAACTTAAAACAACTGAACTCGTAGAAGATAATGTTAAGATAAATGTATCTATTCCTACTTTAGCAAAAGATACATCTATTAACTTAGAAACTAGAAAGAAATTAATACCCTTACCTGATGACGATAACTTAGCTAAAGAAGCTGTTGGTGAAATTTATATTAATGAACTTGTAAAATATATTAATACAGTAACTATCAACAATTCTAGTAATTTAATTGAATTAGAATTTGACAAACTTACCTTAACTCAAAAAATTCAAGTTTTAGAAAAATTGCCTCTTAGTATTAATAGCAAGCTTATAGACTTTATTAATAGTGCTAAAGCATTTGAAAGGAAGTACTTCGAAAATAACGGTACTTCAGTTGAAATAGATATAGATCAAACACTTTTTACTGTATAAAAGATCTTTTCATTAAATAATATTAATGGAAAACGACGATGTCGACTCTAAGCTTGGCGCAGTGCTTAATTTACTATCTGGTAATCAGCAAGATAAGCAGCTTAAGAGTATAGTTTTAGAAAAACTCACTAAAGATAAACAAGACAGCGAACGAAAAAATCGCTATAAGCAAAAAGAGCGTCTTTATCAAGCTACTCCTATAGTTATAGACGGTCTTACTATGGATGGAAGGAAAGACATAGTTAAAGCAATCAAGTCAGCTGTCAATCTAGAACTAGATACTAAGAAACCAGAGGTAAAGTTTCCCTGGCTTAAAATGATTTTAGGGCTTTTAACTTTTGCCGCTGGTTTAATATTAGGTTTTCTTGCAGGCGCAATATCAAAATTAAGAGAGTGGGGTAAAGCAATAGGTGATGGGTTCAGCGGAATAAGAAAAAGATGGGTAGATATTTTAGAAAAAATTAAAAACTCTAAGGTAGGTAAATTTATAGAAGAACTTATTACAAACTTAAAAGGTAAATTTACGGAATTAGTAGAAAAGGTAAGAAATTCTAAGTTAGGTAAATTTGTGGAGGAAGTCTTTACTAACTTAAAAGGAAAATTTCTTGAGTTAGTAGATAAAGTAAGAAATTCTAAAGTAGGTAAATTTATTGAAGAGCTATTTACTAATATTAAAACAAAGTTTGATGATATAGTAAAAGCAGCTAGAGAATTTAAGCCGATAGAGTTCATAAAGGGTAAATTTGCACAACTCACCGCTACTATTGACGACATTTTTAAAGGTATAACGACTGCTGTTAAAGAAAATAAAATAGTTAAAACTGTTTTAGGTGTATTTGATTCCATAGGTGAATTTTTTAAGCCGCTTACTGATTTATTACCTAAAGGCGCACCAGGAGGAAAAATTGGAAGCGCTTTAAAGCCAATTTTTGAGTTTTTTGATGATATATGGAAGGCAGTAGGTGGATTTTTTAAAGCTGGTTTTAATGTAGGTAAACAGATTGGTCGCGCTTTGGGGCCACTATTTTTTATAGTAGAAACTATTATAGGACTATATCAATCTTTTACTGATCCAAAATTAAAGGATAAATCCTTTATTCAAAAAGCGTTAACGGGGTTTGTAACCGGTTTTGTCGAGTTTATTACCGGCATTTTTCAGCTAGTTGGATTGGATTTGTTCGATTTTACTGAGATAAGAGATAGAATAGATAAAGTATTTTCCAGCTTTAAGGAAGGGTTTATTCCTGGTATTTTAGAACTATTAAATCAGTTAGTGAGCTCTATTGCTTCAATACCAGTAAAGATTGTTGGGTGGATTGTAGGTTGGTTTGATAAAGACGCCGGTGATAAAATAAAAGAATTTGGTAAAAACTTTGATATATTAAAGAACTTAAAAGATTTGTGGGAGTCTATTAAAGAAGTAGTGGGGTTTGTATTCGGTTGGCTTAAAGAAACGTTTACTTGGGATAATATAAAAAATACATTTTTCGAAAGTAAAGATTTTTTTGTTAATAAATTTAAAAGCATAGGTGACGCTTTTAAAGAATCTATGATTAAAGTAATAGATTGGTTAAAAAGTCTGTTTACCTGGGATACTCTTAAGGAAATACTTACTAATGCTACCCCTATAGGGCTTGCAATGAAGGGAGCTAAAATATTAGGAGAAACATTTAAAGGTAAAAAAGAAGAAGAAACTAAAACAATACCAGTAGGAGATTTAATAGATGATAACCAACGTGTAATGTATTCAAAGCGCGGTTCATATTCGTTTGATAAAAATGATCAAATAGTTGCTATGAAAAAAGGCGGACCTATTGAAGGCGCTTTAAAAAACATGGATTTTAAAACTGCTAAGTCTGTAGATCAATTAAGAGATACATTAGGTAAGTTATCTCAAAGATTAGAAACACATTTCAAAAAGACAGAAAAATTATATGAAGCAGAATATAAGATGATGAATGATAGTAATCAACTTTTAGTAGACATAAGAGATAAAAAAGAAGCTTCTTCAAATGTGGTTGTAAATAACAGTTCATCCAACATGGTTTTTAGTCAAAAAACGTCTTCAAATCTCGATTATAGAAATAATCTAACTAACAGAATGTTTAGTTATTAAGTATATATATGAACCACGTTTTTTCTGTATCTAGAACAAGATCTTTTGATGGATATGATCCTAGTGCAGACGCCGAACCTCCTATCTTAGTATCTCCTAATAATACTCCTACAGGAGGAGGGCAAGGAAGAAGCTTAGCTACACCTCTAGGAGAAAGCGTAGACGTAGTATCTGATTTTTATTGGACGTATTCTAAATTACAAGAATCTAGACAAGAAGTCCCTAAAATATATCTTAAAGAGCTCAAATTAAAAGCTAACGCACTTGTTTCGCAGTTAAAATATTCATATGGAGTTACTAAAGAGGGAGTTACTGCTGCTTTAAACGCATTGCCAGATGAGGCTAAAAATTCTATTATATCTTTACTAGGTGGTACTGTGAGCAAAGCTGAAGATTATGTACAAAGTAAATTTCCATCTACAGTGGACTCAAATCCTGTATATAGCAAAAACCCCTACTTAAACCCTTATAAAAACCTCTATATAACAGAACCAACTGGATGGGAATTTGTAATGCCTTATTTTCAAGATTATAATAATATGCAATCTAATACTTTTTCTACTGATGCATCTAACCCATTTGTAGGTATTCTTTCAAAAGCTGCAGAAGGCATGACTGATATTGCTAGCACAATTAGTATGTTAAGAGAACCTACTAAGATAAGTTTTGTAGAAAAATCTAAGTTTTACAATTACAGCGATGAAGGTGATGAATTTAGTTTTATGTTTCCATTGATTAACACCGGATCAGTGTCATTTAATGATGTAATAAGAAATTGGGAGCTAATTTTTCTACTTCTTTATAACAATAAGCCTTCTAGAAAAAATTTATCAATAATAGAACCCCCTGTTCTCTATCAAGTCGAGATACCTGGGGTTAAATTTTTACCTTTTTGTTATATATCGAGAATTTCTGTAGATTTTCAAGGTTCAAGAAGAGAATTAGCATTTAACCTCTCTTATATTGAAAATTTAAATTTAGATGAATCTCTTCCCCCTAAAACACCAAGCGGGGGATTCTTTAATAATTTACTTAACCGATTTAATAATGCTCCTTCTGTAGTAAGAGGGTTCGTCAACTCACAAACACCCAGAAATATAAAAGCTATTATACCAGATGCATATGTTATTAACATAACTGTAAAGAGTCTTATTACAGAATCAAAGAATTTTATGTATTCTATTTTAAATAACGAATCCTTAGTAACAACCAGAACATTAGCCGGTCAAGCTAGTAACATAGTAGAGACTATTATATCGGGAAGGTAAATAATATATGATGGGAAATAGACAAAACACTATATCAGACTTACCTCAACTTAAAACAACAAGATATGAAAATATATTTAAACTTTATAAGACAGGTAATAGTCAATATTTTTACAATCTCTTACAGTCTGTTTATTTACCCGACAGCATAGATGATTCTTTAGTATATTATCAGCAGGTAACACAAAAAATGCCGTGGACGGTAATAAGCTTTAATGCTTATAAAACAATTGATTTGTGGTGGCTAATATGCTTAACAAATAAAGTCTTTAATCCTATAAAATCTCCCGACACAGGTACTATTTTAAAAATTATTAAACCACAATACGTGCCTACAGTTTTAAACGAACTAAAAACAGCATTAGTATAATATGGCAACAACTTTAATTGATTCGCAGCAGCAAGATTTTCAAGACATCGTTAATAACAACAACTACCGGTTTAGAGTGGGTCTACTCTCCGTCGACGGCAGGTACCAAGAATTAAAAATAGGCGCAATTAATTCGCTAGTGATTGAGGATGATTACACTAATTTTTTTCATAAAGGATACATTATTATTAATAACAAATTTGATGCTGTTGAACGCATAGCAGATTTTCAAAATAAAGAGCAAGCAAAAACCACTACATTCTTTACTCCTAATAAAGGATTTATTTTTAAAGGTGATTCCAGAGATATACTGGTTATAGATATTCTACCTAAGCTAACCGAAGAAGCTAATTATTCTAAAAGCTTAGACGAAGATAAAGCATTTAGATTGTTATTTAAATTTGCAATATATAATTCTGAAGAAGTTTTAGGTGAAGGCCCGGGCGAGAAGTTTAAAAAACTATATTTTTGGGATCTTTATTACGAGCTTCTAAGAGAAAAAAACTCATACTTCACTACAGCAAATTATGTAGAAAGTGATAGAGTTGAAAATTTAAACAATATTGACAGGGGGATTAATACGGGTGATGCGATAAAACTATTTTTAAAAGAATTTTTTAGCGAATCAGATGGATACCTAATTACTTTTAATGAAAATTTTGATAAAGGTGGATCAAAAATATATTTTTCTTCACCCGCTTCATTTAAAGGTATTGATTGCTTAGAGTATTTATTAGGTAAACATGTATCAGATAAAGCTTACGATTTTGATCAATGTTTTTTAAGAATTGAAAGAGGTACTTATAATTTTACTTTTGAAAGTCTTAATAAAACATTTTCTAAAGCTCTTTATCTTAATTCTTCTAACTCAGAATCTCAAATTGGTGCAAATTACCTAGAAACATTTAATTTAGGTGTTTATTCTGATAACAATAACGAATTTGAAATCGAATCTATAAGCTTTACACCTTCTAATGCTCTCAATTTAGGCAAATTTGGTACTATAAACAATTTTGTGTTTGATTCCATGCCTGGCGAAATTTCACAACAAGAATTAGTAACACATATTGTACATAGCTACGATAGCGACGAAAAAATATTTAATATTGATCAATCAAGGAATACTATCAACTCTATACTAAGTAGTTATTTTAAAAACTATGTAACTCCGTTTAATAAAGTAAGCTATGACTCTGCATACTCAAACTTTTATCCAGGAGAATATCGCTTGCTTCAAAAAAATGTAAAAAATACATTTTCTATAGTTGCTAAAGAAGCTGATCAAAGATTAAGCACAGGTAGAAATAAAGCTTTATTTAGCAGTGTGTTTATGAATAATTCTGTATTATTTAGAATACCGGGCAGTACTCATAGACAAGCAGGAAAATTTATTGGTATTGATAGAAGCGGTGCCCAACCTTATAGTGATTTTGATAGTAAATTTTTAGGTGTATATTTTGTTGTGGAGGTAAAGCACGTTTTCGAAGGTAATGAATATTTTAACGATTTAAGGTGCGTTAAGACTTACAGTTACGATAATTTATTCTTAAATACCAATAGTAAATAAAATGACACGTACATCTACAAAAACAGCGTATCCTGATTTAGTTGACGCAAATGTAGCTAATTCTTTAGATTTTGCGATAAAATATACAAACTATCTTAATTCTATAGGTAGTATTGATTATTCACCTGCCTTGAGTAATGGTGAAAAAACTTCTACACTGGTAACAACTTCTACACAACCTCCATTATTGCTAAACAATAGACCTACGACCATTAATGCGGACGGGTCTTATGAAATGGATGTAAGAGTTACATTCTACTCACCTGATGAACCGAAATCAGATTATTATTCTAAACAAAAGATAGGAGCTAATAGTAACATTTATGGACCATTACAATCAGGGAGAAGTGTAGCTGTCTATAAAAACGATATACCCTATGGTAGTATTATAGATATACCGGGGTTAGGTAGTTCTTTTAGAGCAGAAGATACAGGAGGAGCAGTTAAAAATAGAACAGCTAGTAGAAATACCGGAGGCCAACCTGTTGTAGATGTGTTTGTCGATTCCTATGCAGAGCAACAGCGGTTAGCACGCAGTACCCCCCCTGTTGTTAGAGTGCGGGTATCACCTCCTACCTCTGTACTACCACCTCCTACTAATACCTACCCAACGCAACAACCTATAACAACAGTTTCAAGAGTTGCTGTACGTGAATTAACAGTAGCAGGCGGTAAAAGAGATTTAAACGGCGATCTTACTCCTCAATTTAGCACTTCTATTGATTACTGGACAAGTTTAAAGAGCTCTAACCCAGTTACAAACATATCTAATTTTTTTACAACATTAGATAAAAATACTCTTAACAATTATGATAATGATTTTATTTTTTATTGGTATAAAAAATTTAAAAATAGCACAGAAATTATAAAAGAAGAGGTTAATAAGGAAGAGCACTCTTTCTTAGATGATCCTAGCGATAGTGTAGGTTCTTTAGTTAATACTAGAGTTAAATTCGATGATTCAGTATCCCCTTTATTTGATGTAACTTGTAGTTTTGGAGCACCAAACACGGTTCCTGTTTCTTTATCTAATAAATTAAGTGAAGTTACTAAAAGTGTGAATGAGGAGCTTAGTCTAAAAACTTCATCTTTAATGAAAACCAATCTGATAAATTTACAACGAATTAATGATACTTACAATATAGCCATTGATTCAACTCAACCTCACGGCTTAAACTTGGTTACTGATTTAAACTTTTATCTTGAATTTTATAATGCATCACCCGGTATGGTTGATGATCTCGCGCTTACTTTCGATAGAACGTTTGAGTATGTTTGTTACTTTAGTAATATAAACGATAAGATAGGATACAATCCTAGAGATTATGTCTCTTGTAATATTCAACAAGTTTATAACATCCAATATAATTCAAATATTGAAAATACTATTCAATCTTTTGATGTATCTCATAAACAAATTAAACAATCTAGAAGTACAAGAACAATCGGTAAGTCAATAGGAATATTTATTAAGACTGCAAATACACCTCAACTTACTACTTCACAGATAAATGATAAGTTTAAATATAAGACCAGAACATTTAAACTTCAAAAACCTGTTTCTCTAACACAATCTGCACAAGCCAAATTAAACGCCGCTTATTCCAATATTAGAATTCCAAATGTTAATTTAACTAATCTTAATAATACTATAGATAAAGTCGGTATTAATAATTTAGAATATACAAAGAAAATATTAGGGCCATCCTCCGGGTTGGTTAATTCGGTTAGCAATATTAATAACATTATTGAGATACCTCAACTTAACCTACCTAATGTATTACCATCAGTAGACCCAGGTTCTTTTGAAGAAATATTTAATTTTGCTGCGGGTGGCTATAGAAATACCTTAAATCTTAATGACCCTCAATCTTATCTTGCAGCTATTGATAGAACAAAAGCAGCAATATGTAACTTTAGATTGCCGGTAATTGGAAAGGTTGATTTTAATTCTTTATTTGATGGTGAAATTGATTTTGACCCGGAAACTCTTGAAGCTAAGCTAAGAGCACTATTACCCAAATTCCCTAAAGAAGATGAGTTTGTAAAGATGTTTAAGGACTTAGTACCCGACTTTAATAAAATTTGGAAAGATTTTTATGCAAGATTTTTTGAATGTAGTAATAAAAAAGACTTTTTTGTTTAATTAATAATTTCCGCATCAATAATTTTTGCACTATTATTTGCACTATCAATCAACATTTTAAATACTTGCTCGCGTGTAGCTAACAGTTTGGTGGTATTATCTGCTTGCTTGAGCTCTTTTCTTGATGCTATATCCATTTCTTTTGCTTTAATTAAAGTATCATTTCTTTTGTCAGTCACAATAATTTTATTAAGTGTTTCTATAGCTGTAGATGTAGAGGCTATTAATTCAGCTAAGGAACCTACATCCTTACTTTCTGGAGCCGAAGATATATAATCCTTTACATTGTTAATAACATCTAAACTTTCTTCTACAAGTTTACCCGCCTTTTCAATAACAAACTTTTCCATATTTTCTTTTGTTAAAGGGTTTGATTCCTTTTTTACCTGTTCGGCTTTTTTATTAGCATCTTTTAATTGATCCAATAAATCTCCTACCATTTCATTAAGTTCTTCACTCATAATAATATTTATAGCATATTGATATTTTATAAAGCTATGTTATAATAATACTATGTTTAGTAAAGATGTAGATCCTAATATTCAGTTTTTACCCATACTTAAATTTGAAAAGACTCACGATTTAGCTAAATTACCTACTAAAAATCATGAATCAGATACAGGATACGATGTTTACTCTGTCGAGGACAAAATAATTCCGGCTAAAAGTAGCTCAGTAGTTGGAGTAGGGCTAAAATTTGCTTCTATACCTTCTGGGTATTGGATAAAGGTAGAATCGCGTAGCGGGTTAGGGTTTAAATACGGTATTTTTGCACATCCTGGTATTATTGATTGTGGTTATAGGGGCGACGCCGGTGTAAAGCTTTATAATTTTACTGATACTGATTATACAGTAAAAGCAGGTGATCGAATTGCACAATTTGTTCTCTATATCAACATTTCTATGCCAGTTGAGTGGGGTAAAGCTAGTGAAAGCGATAGAGGTGAAAAGGGGTTTGGCTCTTCCGGTAAATGAATTTAGATTTCAAACATCTTTGGGTCGAGAAATATAGACCTAAAACTATTGATGAGTTTATTATATCGGATATAAACAAAAAAATAATAGAATCTTTTAGTAAAAATAAAGAAATTCCTAATTTATTGTTTTTAGGTACACCGGGCTTAGGTAAAACAACCCTCGCAAAAATTATAGTTAATAGTATTCTGGAATGTCAATACCTTTATATTAATGCAAGTGATGAAAACGGTATTGATACTATAAGAAGTAAAGTTACAAGTTTTGCGCAAACAAGAAGTATAGATGGAAAGATAAAAGTTATTATTTTAGATGAAACAGATGGTCTTTCTCTTGATGCACAAAAAGCTCTTCGCAATACTATGGAGGAATTTGCAAAGATTACTCGATTTATTTTGACAGCAAACTACCAATACCGTGTTATACCCGCCCTGCAAAGTAGATGTCAAAGTTTAGACTTAACACCCTCTTTCGACGGCATCGTAAAAAGGTGTGTTCATATTCTTAAAACCGAAAAAATAGAAATATTACAAGAACAAAAGCCCAAATTATTAGAATTTTTAAAGTCTAATTACCCTGATTTACGTAAATGTATAAACGAGCTTCAAAAATATTCGTTAAATGGTAAGCTTGTACTTCCTCTATCACTAGAAAATGATGTTTTAGAATTGCTTTTTAATGAAATTAAGAAACAAAATGTAGTTTCGCTTAGAAAAGCTTTAATTGATAATGAATCAAAATTTAATAGCGATTATATCTCTCTACAAAGACATTTATTTAACTACATTTATAAACTTGAGGATATTAGTAATAAAAAAGAAATGCTTTTGACAATTTCAGAGTTTTTGTATAGAAGTAGTTTTGTGGTAGATCAAGAAATAAATTGTTATAGCTGTTTGATAACGCTATCTAACTTTTTTAAGCACTAGCCGGTAGATATTGGTATGTATAAGATGCAGGATCTGCTTGACCTTTAATTGGAGCAGATGGTATCTTTATATTAGTGTTCTTTAACTCTCTATCACCTTCTGATAATTTACCATTACCTAAATCGGATAGTTTTGTTTGATTAGGAGCTAAGAAAGGTGTTTTGTTTTCTGCATCTTCAAACTTCTTAGGTTTAATATGTACTCTTTTTGAGGGATCATCTTTTTTAAATGCATCTGGTACAGGTGGTAGATTGGGATAACTACTGTGAACTTCTACTAAATTACCAGGTATAGTACAAAAATCGCCATATCTACCGGGAGCTATTTCAGTAGTAATATCAAGATTTACTTCTGCACCGGTAAAATCCGTATTACCTGCTCCACCCACATTAGGAAATACATTCTTAATAGATGATATTCTTAAGTTAAGACCGCTGCTAATCATTTGTTTTATCTTATCTTGAGTATTAGTACCTAGCGATTTAAACCATTCACTATTAAGAGCATCTTTCTTAAAAGTAATAACATCTCCAGCAAGAAACCCTCTATTAGTATAACGCTGCATTACAGACTCATAGATTTTGACAAAATTCCTCTTCATTATAATTATTTATTGTTTTTATTATATATAAAACTGTTTTTAAAAAAATAAAGTTTAATAAATAATTAACGTGGCAACTATTAAGATTAACTCTGTAGCGGAACCAGTTAGACCTGCAAGCAATTTCACCTATACTGACCTTAAGTTAGATTTGGAGTTCGAATATACACAGAATAATGAGCTTTTAAAAAGAAGAGAAATTAAAGATTTAAAGATAGATTATGATTATTCTGCTATAAAGAATTCTATTTTTAATATAATAACTACAGTACCAGGTCAAAGAATATTAAACCCTTATTTTGGTGTCAACCTTCAAAAATATCTTTTTTCACGTGTTTCTGAAATTTATGCTCGTAATATAGGTAATGAAATATTGCAAGCTATTATAAATTATGAACCTAGAGTGGTAGTTCAAAATATAGAAGTTACTGTTGATGAGGTTAATCAACAATACATTATCAATTTAAATCTAGCTATAGCAGCAGTACCTACTGCTAGTAGCTTTAGATTAGTAGGAACATTAAGTACAACAGGATTCTTTTTTAACGAATAATTATGGCAACCGAATTTAATAATTTTCAATTAGCACAAGATGGCTACGTAGCATTTGATGCTGTCAGTTTAAAGAGCTTAATAAATACCCGGCTAAACGATAATAATATCTTTACTGATCAAAACTTTGAGGGAAGTAATATATCTTCTATTATAGATATTATTGCTTATGCCTATCATGTTTTAATTTTTTATCTTAACAGAACTAGCTCTGAAAGTACTTTTACCGCAGCAGAATTGTTCGAAAATATTAATAAAATTGTTAAGCTTTTAAACTATAATCCTGTTGGATATCAAACTGCAATATTGTCCTTTTTAGCAGCAGCTAATGAAAGCTTAAATACAGGCATTTATACTATACCCCGATACTCATATTTTTCAATTAATGGTGTAAATTATTCCTTTAATCAAGATGTAACTTTTTCAAAAAATACTTCTACTTCTGAGCAATTAGTAGACTTACAAGAGAATAATTTGCTTTATCAAGGTTCTTACATAGAATATCCTACTTACGTTGCAACAGGAGAGCCTTTTGAAGTATTGACTATAACTGTTGTTGATAACAACGGTAATAATATTTTAATAGATCATTTTAATATTGATATTTACGTAAAAGACAATTCTGTAGAAGCACCAAAATGGGTAAAATGGAAGCCAGTACAATCACTATTTTTAGAAAAGT
>Ga0172372_10007968_pt1 | contig 14136 bp, 24 predicted proteins | sample LakKiv5m_2_FD_114544 | JGI IMG/M metagenome (GOLD analysis project Ga0172372, IMG submission 114544) | Freshwater microbial communities from Kabuno Bay, South-Kivu, Congo - kab_092012_9.5m | ecosystem: Environmental > Aquatic > Freshwater > Lake | place: Democratic Republic of the Congo...
GGCATAATGAATCACTCCCCTTTTGACTGAATACTCAAAAGTTTCCAGCGCTTGGACGGGGAGGTCTTCCAAAGCTTTTAATTGGTCTGCAACGGTAGTTGCTAGCTCTTTTCGAGCTTTCATTTGCTCGTTCAGTGTCTTTCCGCGAGTTTGTTTAGCTTGCTCAATTCGAGCAAAAATGTTGTTTTCGGTCATAAAATTTTAACTCGTGACTTTGATAACAAAGTACTTAAAACAAAGACGAAATTCTTCTAGCTGCACATCCGAAAGCATGTAGAAGAAAGCCTCTAGATGTCCATTTAGCCGATCAGTTATCGGAAGCGGATCACTTTTGAACAACTCAGTCGAATCCGCTGGATCTGAATACAAAGTACGAATAAGAACATCACAACGCCACTCGGGATGCTGATCTGAGGAATTAACCCCAATCATCACCTGGAATGTATGATTGCGATGCTCATAATTGCATGAGTATTCAAAAATTTCTTGCACTTTGACAGGGAGCTTCGCTAAAGCCCTCAAGTTCAGAGCGATGCTATGCGCTAACTCTTTTCGAATTTTAGTGCATTCATCCAACATCTTTTGTCTGGCTAATGTCGCTTGTTCGATTTTTTCGTGTAAGTTTGAACTCATACTGCGGTCAGCACAGTGTGATATTCTGTGCGCCCTAACAAAAAGCGCAACTCGCTCTCGATGGCGTGCGCGGGCCCTGCGTCTGCATCTAAGAAGACCTCCAAACGGTAGCGAAGTTTCTTTTCTGACGAGCCCTCATCTTTTTTGATGAGTACAGTATAGGTACTGTCGCTCAGGCATTCCAGCAGGTCTTGGGTTACAAACCCTAAGACAGATTCCAAAGAGTTACGCTGCGGCAACTCGGTGCAGATCAATTCAAAATTCATCGTGTTCATGTTCATGTTCAAACCATACCCCAGCTACTTTGTACTGTCAACCGACTTTGTAATGCTTTAACAATAGAAAACTAGGCCGGTTGAATGATGATCAAGAACTGCCATGCTTGATCACTTTCAGGCGTTGTGAGCCATAGCCCGAAGGTGTGGATATTGTACACCTCCGCCAGCGGCGCAGTATCATAAAAAGTCCCCTGGGGAGTTACCATTTTGCGATAGGCGATTTCATCGCAGTGCCAATAGGCAGTATTGCCTACTCTGCATACGAGTGCAGACTGTTCGCTTTCCTCTAAGGCTTTTTGAATGTCTTTTCGCAGACTCTTCAGAGATTTTTGAATCTCATTATACTCGGGTTCATCGAGTCCCATTGCGAAGTCAGCATGGTCATCAAGGCTTTTGAACACCTTGATTGCACAGACAAGGGAGAGGTTAGAGAGATCAAGTACGAACTTCATGTGAACATCATGCCTCGTTTCTTCTGCACTGTCAAGGCTATTTTTTAAGCGTGAAACTTTTCGTGTTTAAGTGTTTGTACTCACTGTGGATGGCCTGCAATGGCTACGTTTTGTTTTCACGACTTCTGCGCCGCATGTTCGAACGTGATCGAAGATTACCTGTTGTGCCTGTGCGCACAGTCCATGAACTCAGTGAGCGGCTAAGTACGCTTGTGTGGTCCTCAGATCCTATTGGCGGTCTTGTGGACTGGATTGCCAGCCCGGAGCATATCCAGTGGAGGATAACACATGGACGTAGTTTCGGCGATTGTGACGAATTCGCGTCATACGCAGCAGCTCAACTCCGACTGATGGGTCGGCATAACGTTCACGTGATGAACGTCTGTTGGCTCGACGCCAACGGGCGCTTCCACGGGCACAACGTTGCCGTCTGGTTGACGCACGGTGTAGGGTGGCGCCACATAGGCAACTGGTGGCATGGGCGCGCTGTAGGGCCCTTTATGGCCCTTGAGCGTGTAGCCCTCGACATCGCACGTGGAGGTGCGGTCGTGGGCTGGGGCCTGCTCCAAATTTAAGCTACCGCAAATTGCATCGAATGGTAAAACCTTACCGAGTAAGAGTCCACTTGTGGATCGCTTTTGTCGTAGTTATACGACTCCAGCGCCGCGACGATGGAATCGTATAGCGATGTCCAGATTTTATTATGGTAAATCTGTGCGTGTGCTGACGCACAGAAGGTCAGTTTCACATCGACTCCGTGAGTATAGTGAGTACACGCTGCCCAGCGGTGCCGAACACTAACTTTAACGTTGCCGAGCGCATGCTCGGCGGCGAACGCTTTGGTAAGCGTTCGGACTTCTTTACGCATCATCGGAACGACTTCATTGATGAAGTCCATTCCGCGCGTCGCGTCGTATTTGGAGCCTTTGAAGTTGTTTGCTGCCATGAACAGACACTAGCGCAACTCGATGGTCATTGCAAGCACTATTTTTTGGCGTGTTTGATTTCGGGCAGCTCCCCAGGCGCCCAGGTTACCAACCGTTCTTGTACGCGCACACAGTGCGCAGCACTAGACCAAAGCCGCGCGCGACAATTCCAAATCGCGCGATCTAGTTCATAATCAAAGCTCGGGTGTGAACGTAAAATCTCCTTCAGAGAAAAGGACCTGGCTGACGGTACGAAAAGAGATTTTACGTTGCCACTTTCTAGATCCTCTAGGTCCTCTTGAAGTTGCAAAACCACCGGCTGAAGTTTCAGCTCTAAAAAGAGCTTTAAACCTGTAGGTTCCAGCTCCCATGGCTGGTAGCCTACGCCAAAACAGTCACCGTGGATCTCACCATCGCCAGGTCTCTCAAAGCCATGGTGGACCATTCCCCCATCTCTAGCGCGTTTGAAAACGCCCAGGCACACAGGGCAAGTGCCTGTATTGTTTAAATCACGACTAGCGAGTTTTTTTAACTCGCGCTCGGCCTCAGGAGTAGGAAGTCCCAAGTATTGAGACGCAAGTACTACAAGGTCGATTTTTTCTCGTTGGATCCACCGGGGTACCTCGTACCCGGGATTACTCTCAATAGTAATCGTAGACCCCTGAGGTGCTTGAATCGTCATAGTTGCAATTTTACGACCAGTCCGCCCAAAATTCACGGTAAAACCGAGCGCTTTTAACGCCTCACCCCACTGCACAAACCCGAATTGAGCGGTATGACCCTTACGTACCTTGTGGAGCATTTCAGTCATGCCTGTATGATAGCGTAAAAGTACCATAAGGCAAGCGCTTTTTTTTCTGCTTGCAAAGTTTTTTGGCTGTGTTATGATAACAGCATGTTCGGTTGCTACTACCATGAAACCTGGGATAAACCCATTATCATGCTGGACAAAGATGAAGATGTCTGGGCCTTATTGGCTCGGGCTGTACCCGAGGCATACCTCCAGGGTCGTCTGGACGCGCTCCGAGTAGGAGCTTTCAGTATGTTGGGGCCCTCGGTCAAGGTCTCAAATAATTGGCTGATCAGTCGGTTTAATGAACATCTCTTAGACCTTCGTACTGTGTTGGACTACCTCGGGCAGCCCGAGCTATGGACTACGGCTCTGGAGTTTTCGTTTCGAAAACTTCTAGAGGATTTCATTCTGACTGATGATGGCTTGTTGACGATTGGTGACACCAATCATTTTTTGGAGTGGCTTGACGACAATTTGCCGACTCAACCGGACTTCTGGAGTGAGAGCAACCCGCTGCCTATTGAGCGCCGCAATGGCGCTTGGTTATACGACTTTAAAGTCGAAATTGTAGACGGGGTAGAACGTGAAGCACCGCCTGCCGAGGCGTACATTGATTACGTCAATGCCCAATGGCAATGGGCTTGTAAAGATCAACAGGGCACGGCAAGCACTCTGCAAGAGGCCAAACAATGGGTGGACGTGCTCGTATGAAGCAAGCAAAAATGCTCGACCCTGACAGCGACAAAGACGTTGCGGCGTTTGCCCGGAAACGTTGGGCTCGGGAACAAAAGCGCGCACTGCGCTTCATCGAAAAAACTCTGGTGAAGCTCAACAAAATGCTTGCAGACGCTTCATTATTTCTATGAGTCGTAACCACAACACGTTCCTAGTCGAACTGGCTCAACGCACCGTGCAGATGCGCGTACACTGGCAGCCTTGTGGGTTTCCGTTGGGCGTTGAGCCCGCTCTGCGCAACTTCGAACATTACCGAGCACAAATCATGCCCAACAAATGGGCCTTTGTGTGTATTGGAAAACACGAAACACAAGTCTTTCTTTCGGCGAATATTTTCGGAGATGTGCTATACCACGTCTCCGATAATGAGCGCGGGGATTGCCCAGCCTATTGGCTAGGCGTTGCAGTGCGCGAAAACGCACCGACATTACAGAATCTACTAGACAAGCCTTGGATCGATGGAGTAAGGTTCAACTATGAAGCTGATTAACGCACGCACGGGTAAACTTGAACAGATCCCCTTCTTCTTGGGGGAGGAAGGGCGTTACCGGCGCCACGAGGAAGTAAAGGTCAGTAATCGACCCGGGCAAGCCCCAATTGACGCATCGGAAGTGGGGTTTTTTACCCACGGAGCTGAACGTAAGCACGTCGTGCTGACGAAACCGCAGCCGGGCCAGCGCGGCGTGCTCCTTCGGATTAACACCGAAGGGTGTTACACTAAGGGCTCGCAAGGTTCTGTGACGCTATGCGGGGGTGATGCAGCCCTTCTCACTGAGGGTACGTTTTTATATGGTGGAGTAGGTAACTCCGGGGGCGGCGTTGACCAACTCTGGCATGCAAAGGGACCTGCTCTGTTTTCGGTGTACCTTACTGGAGGGGCAGGCAAAGGGTACGGTCAGCGTTACGTCTTCGTTACGAAGACGTTTAGTGTGAAAATTTACAAATTGGAAGACCTCTGTCAGGTTATTGCGACTGACGATGCTCCCGAAGTTACGGAGGTCGCTTGGCAATATGTCAATCAACTTCCTGAGGATGTCCAGAGCGCTCTGGCCCTAGCGGCCTACCTGGAGACCGTGGAACCCAGTCAAGTTATCGCGCAGCATTACGGTTTGAGGCCGATGCTGGAAATTGTAGAAGAATACAACCTGGCAGTGCCTCACGCGCTGATTGTCGATGGACAATTAAGTGGTCTGGGCGCAGTTGAGAATGGCACCCTGACTCCCGGAAATTACAGCCTGCTGGAGTTTCGGCATGGTCCGCTCGGCGGAAAACGTTATCGGGCTGAAATTCAAGAGCCTGCGATTTACGTTAAAATCGCCACACGCGGAGCGAATACGCTTGCCCTCGTAAAGGAGGGTTTTGAAGTGATTGTGAATCATTTCAAAGACGGCGAGCCGTATACTACGGCAATGTACAACGCCCGAGGCGAGCATTGGAGTAAAACGGGTGGCACCGAGGAGCAGGTGTTACCATGGGTTTAACTCTTAAAGAGCTTTGTGATTTTATCAATTACCAAGAATTTGATACCGTAGCTCAACGGGAAAAAGAGCTTATTGAAATGGCACTAAATCATTCAATCGCAGCCTACCAAGAGATGGCGATCCTTGCGCTTGATATGCTCCCGATTTTAAGTTCAGAGGTAGAAGCCGCGTTTGAGCTGATTTGTGCGGATCCTGATCGTGCCCGGGACCCAAGAGTCCTTGAGACTGTACGTGAATGTCTCGCATGGAGACAATATGACAAAAAGTAATCCATTTCTTCAATCAATCTCGATTAAGGGCTATAAAAGCCTCGATAAGCTGGACGTAAAGTTTCAGCCACAAACAACCCTCGATTGGGTTAATATCACGGCTATTGGTAGCCGAATGGCTGTAGGTAAGACATCTTTTTTAGAGGGCTGTGCCCACGCTGTTGTAGCCCTTAAATTTGGGTGTGATTTTGATAAAGCAGTTAAAAAACCTGTGATTGAGGCCAACTTCTCAGGAAAGCGTGCTGTTAAATTCACTTTAGGGTTAGATAGCTATAGCTATTTAACTGATGGATATTTCATTGAAGGATTATTGTATTTTGCAGCGCATCGTCAAGGTACATTATCGCTTTGTATTGATCGCCCATATGAACTAAGCGTGTATAACACGCTTTTGAAGGAATTTGCCGATTGTACAACGAAAGATGGCGTTGTGCTTAAGTTGAACAAACGCCGTACTCAACTACGTTTTAATGATCTCAGTGCAGGGCAACGAGAGATTATTTCAACGCTTTATACGATTTGGAGCTTTACAAAAGACACGCCGTCAGTCGTGCTTATTGACGAACCCGAGCTGCATCTGAACGCTGAAACACAGCGCCAATATGTTTCTTGGCTGGCAAAGTTAGCACCAAAGAATCAATATATTGTTGCAACAAATTCAGAGCATATCTATGACTCTGTGTCACGAGAAAAACAAATTATGTTGCGGCGCACATAAATTGTAACGTAGGAAATTCTTGCGCAACTTCGACACCTAACTCGCTATCTTCAATAAAAACAACACCTGTTTCCGTTGAAAGTAGGTGTGCCCTTCGTGCAATGTCTTGGCATATTTTACGCTCAAAACTTTTAATGCGCTGGAGGTTGGGATCAGCGTAATCAAAATCACGCCGTCGGTCTCGTTCTACTCGTTCTGAGTATTCTGCTGCATAAAGCCAAGAATCCAAACTATATGTAGTCCTATCTGTTGTATAGGCATCTACGAACGTAAAATCTTGTGGTATTCTTGAAATTTTACGTCGTGCTGGCTCAAGTTCTCCAGTATAGATTGCGATCAAAGGACGGGGATGATGTTGGTTGAGAGCCGCCTTTAGAGGCTCATAATCGTGAGTTGTCCAGCTACACCAGGAACCGACAGCCGAGAGCTTAACTTTGCTTAAGCTTTGATGTCGAGGCATCATAAAGGGTGTGAAGAGCTGTTTTAGCGCAGTAAAAAGCGCAGGCTCCACAATCGTCAATTGTGCCTGAAATCTTGTTACAACACTATTAAACTCAATTAAGTCTACTCGAAACTCTGTGCGATCGTAAATGTTACTGTACCTTTTTGCGCTCTTACGAGAAATTTTATTGCCGCTTCGATTTGCTCTATAGCAATATCGTCTGTCTCTGTTATTTTAACAATACCATCGTCGTAAGTTAAATAAACAAACTTATGCTGCTGTATTGGTAATTTTAACCAAAAGCTAACCATACCATGCGCTGAAGCTCTTACTACGATAATTGCTCCGTCTTGGTTTGACAGATGAAGAACAATCTTTCTTAAAGAGGATCCAAAAGGTTTTATGCAAATCTCTAAGCGATCTGCGAGTTCCTGCATAGCATCGTTAATTACTGCACTCATTTTAGAACCCTACACTCACAAAATCACTGGTGGCAGCCCACCATCATCAAAAGCCTGCCACTCAACGGCTGCTGGGATTGCTGGTACTAACATACAATGACCGCCGAGAGCGAGTTGTGTGCAACCTTGGCAAATAAGTTTTATACTCAACAGCCACGCTTCAAGCTCCAGCTTATTTTTTAGGATTTTACCAACCATACCGTACATAAGTTCTGGCTCTTGCATTTCCGGTAAATAAACTGCCGTGTGTTGTCCTGCGCCTACCGCATAACCCAGCTCCAAATGAGCTGAACGACCACAAGGCCCAACTAGCAGCGTCGCCTTTGCTGATTTAAGCGCTGACATATCAACATTGAAGGCTTCCTGGGCGCGCGGATGCTCATCTAAAATTTGTTGATATTGCTCTAAGGTCCAATTTTTCCAGTTAGGGTCAATTTCCGCCCAAGAGAAGCCTTTGTTCCCAGGCGGGTTACGAAAGTCATATACGCTAACATAACGTTTAGCAAATTCGACGACTTCTGGATAATAGGAGTTACGCCAACTCGATGCAATGTATAAATCACTCATAAGCTTTTGGTAATTCTTTCATTTTTATGTAACTTTCCACAAGCCCTAAATCTAGGTTGCTATACACAAGTATATCAGGCACTGGGATATAGTCAAATGTACTTTTCACAAAGGAAAGTAGAGGCTGTAGTCGGTTAAGTTGAGCTGATCTTGTTTCTCCAGGAGCAGCGACAAATCCAATAACTAATATATCTTGAGTCATGGCGTCACGAATAATAAAATCAGCTTTTACGCTATCATTAAAGCGCGCATCTGTGTGACTCGATAACGGACCTTTGTGCTTCGCCTTGCAGGCTATCATCGCGCTCATCTTTGTCATCGATTTTAAAGCTGCGTGCTCGCGGTCTATGTCTGGCTCAGCTTTTGGCTCAGCTTGGGGCGGAGCGTTGTCAACTTTGTCGAGAAAAGCCAAAAGCGCATTTGTGAGTGCGTTTTGTGTGTTCAAAACATGAAGCTGTCGAATTAGTGATAGTTGGCTATGGACCTGCTTTTCTAGGATTCTTCTCAAGTGAGACTCGATAAGTGCATCAGCATATTGCCGAAACTCACGAATACTCGCATAAACTTTCCAGTTATAGTCCATAAAGGAACGTACACCAAACTCTTCTGCAAAGATTCGCCTGGCCAAAGGATTGTGGCTTCGCCACATCAAGCAAATCGCAGGTTCTTTCTTAGGTATCGAGTCCGCGTCTAGATAATGCTCATCCGGCAGCACCGTCACAGCCTCCAAAATTTCGGCTCTCATTGTCGCAGGCTCAAATGGTCCTTCCGAGTGTGTAAAAATTCTGCCCTCGTGTTCGATGACTGCGGAACCCCACACAAATGGGTCAACCTCTTTATCCCAGGCCGCCTCGATGGCAATGATTCGTGCCTTCATTATTTGCTCTTACCTCCGAAACTATTCTGTTTCCACTCAGGCCATTTTGCAACATCATCAGCACAATGCTTTAAAAAACGCGAATAATCATCCCACATGCTTCTACGGTTAATATAGGCATAAAATGATTTTGTTTCAAGCTTTTTGATAGCCTGTGCTGTTGCACAATCTTTGTTGTGCGGTCGGCGAAGAAGAATCGCCCTGCGATTTTTTAATACATTATCTGGCTTATCATCGATGAGCCAATCAACGGATACGAGATCTTTTACCGCTGTGGCAATAACCTCAGGTTTTTCTTCTTGTGTAAAATTTCGGAGCCATTGAGTACGCGCGTTGAGCCAGCCAAGGCAGCTCGACCACGGCGAAGTCACGAAAACAACTCGATGACCGTCTTTTCGAAGCTGCTGAAAAAATTCAGGCGCTCCTGGTAAAATTGGTAAATTATGCCAGAAAGAAGCATCGTGCATTAAATCATAAAATTTTGGTAATTCTTCGGCTGTTAGAATTTCCTTTATATCCCATCTATTAGAATCGACTATCTGGTCGTTTTTAAGGAACTGGGCCACAGCTCCGCGCCAGTCGGCTATGGTGTCATCAACGTCTAAGCCAATAATCATTTTAATTTATCCACACACTCAGCAATACCGAGGGCTAGATTCGAACGTGCTTTTGCCTCAAAATCTTTAAGGATTTTAAATACTTGCGGTAGCATTAAACGACCTGCTAAAAACTTAGCTCGACCTGCCCAAAAATCGCGTTCATTGCATACCGCAGGCACAAACTCAGCAAAAATACGCTGGGTGTCTTCGTTAAAATTATCTGCAAAACCTGCTAGGTCGCAATCGATCATATAATCCTCAAGCGTAATTTGCGAACCTGACGAGTGAATATGAAAGACGGTTGCCATAATAAGTTTTTGAATTTGTTGAATTTCTAACTCATTATATCTTAATTGTACAAGATATGGCCGAGCAAAAGCAATCGATGCTACTTCGTTTTGGCCTGCGGGCGCTCCAGGTGTGTAAACTATGTCATGGAAAACAAGAGCATTTTGCACAATCTCAGGAGCATCGATAGCTCTCGCTGTAGATAGAACATTATCTAAATGCTCAAGATTATGATATTGTCTATATGGCTTTCTGTATTGGTCAACAACCACCTCTACGATATTCGATTGTTTTTGCCAACGACCTTGTTTTTTCACCCACTCAAAAAATTCCATTTTATCCTCGTATAAATATACGAGCAGGTAACCCTGGAGGTACCTCGCCTGTAGTTGTAAATTCTGCCCCTTGTGGAGCATACATTGGAAAACGTTGAACTAATTCATTTAGCCAATTTTCAACACTGGCTAACTTCTCCGGAGAAAGAAGCACTACCTCTAGGTGCCAAAGAATTGAATTGTCCGGTCGATAACGAAGCCATGCGGCTTGTACAAACGGCAAGCCATAACGAATTCCGTCAACAGCCGTTAATTCGAATTGGTCAATTGGTGGCCTATCAAGCTGCATATTGTACGAGTCCAGCTCCAAAAAGCGCTGTAGGGCCTAAAGGTCGTGCAGATTCTAACAGCTTCGTTTTAAGCTCCCTACCTCGTAAACCTGTTTCAGCCGCATAGAGCGCGGCCACACCTGCGACATGTGGTGCTGCCATTGATGTGCCTCCCCAAAAGGCGTATTTATCATCAGGCACAGTGGATAAAATACTGATACCCGGTGCTGAAATATCTACTTTTCCGACGCATGAAAAATCAGTACGTTGGAGCTGCTGGTCTACAGCGCCAACACTTAAAATCTCTGGCGCCATCGCTGGTAAGCCAACATTAGCGAGCCCAGCGTTGCCCGCAGCAGCTATCGTAAGAATGCCTGCGTCAAGGGCTTCTTTGACCATAGCATTCCAAACATTGGCCCAAAAATCATCACGCTGAGGCGAGCCTAAACTCATGTTGATAATATCAGCCCCATTAGCAATAGCCCACATATAGCCTGCAATAATATCAAGCCATGTTCCTGACCCCGAGCGCCCAAGCACTTTTGCACTAAGAATTAGTGCCTCAGGAGCGATGCCAATTTGGCGGGGCCCTGCGGCAATACCTGCGCAATGTGTGCCGTGACCATGAGAATCTGTAGCATCCTCGCCAGAGACCATAGAAACGCTTTTAATGCGTGCAGTGTCGAGAAGCTTGTGCGGGCCTACGCCCGTGTCCAAGACAGCTATACGAATACCTTGCCCGTATAAACGGGGTTCGGCTGCGAGCACAGCTTCTCGACCCCAAAGCAGGTTATTATTCAGCATTCGCAGCGTATAATTCACGCAGGGTTTCGAGGTCTTCAGTTGATAGCTCAGACGAGCCAACAACGTCGGCCTCGATCAAAAGATCAACGTTCTTAGGACCAAGCCGCAGTGTAATGCGCGGCAAATTAGGATTGTTGCCAAACGAAATTTCCAAGTTATTGTCGTTGTTGTCCATATATTTTTATCTTTCCTTTTTCTGCTCTGAATGTCAAATTTATTCTGCAAGCCCATCACAGTACGGGCAGACCATATTTTTGTCATGCCCAAAAAACGGGCATGGCCGGGGCTCGATCGGTGCTGGTTTAGGTGCTTCCCATTTAGTAGGCTCAGGCCCTGTGGCTGGCATTCGATCTTGTTTCGGTTTTTTTGATTCTCTCCGAGGTTTATCTTTCATTCTTTGCTCCGCTCCCGAATAGCTGTTGACGAGTCACTTCTTGTAAACTTAAGCACTTCATCATTGATTTGACGAATCAATGGCAAATCACCGCGCTCTGCAACGATGAATTTTTGCTCCCGCTGATAAGCCACTGCACGAGTTTCGTTAAATGCAGCCACACTATTCCAATAACGTGGATCGTGGGCTCTTTCGTAAGCGTCTTGACCTACAAGAAGTCGAGTCCCCCGGGGAAATTGCATAAACATATTAAAAAATAAACCATTGTCACGATACATGACAAGAGGCCGGTAAGCAGAAAGACCTGTATACCGTTTTAACCTTGTTTCCTCATCTAGTTCCCCTTTTTGGGGATGAGAAAAAGGGACTAAAAGTGTAACTTTTTCTTTCGTTTGGTACTCACATTCCTTGACTATATCAAGGTGGCCTCTATGAATAGGATTAAACGACCCAGGATAGTAAATTCGTTTAAGCGGATGGATTTCGACAAATTCGGCACCAGTGCCGACTGGCGACTGCAACGCAGCCGTAATTGTCGCAAGAACACAATCTGTAATGCGTTTTTCCGCTTGGGCCCGGGTACAATCATTTAAGTCTTCTTGACAGACTAGAACGGCGTGCGGCACGACTACGCTAAAAAATACACGATAGCCATTACGACCACCATGAGTTGTAGGTAATGCGGCTGTAATACCCACACCAATTGGCGTTACACGCGTATCTTGTGCGAGAGCTACACACTCTACGTAAGCACGCCCTGCGAGCGCTTTTGCCATTTCAGCACTGACAGCGCCCGGACCTTGTTTGTCACGACCCAGAATTTCAAACCCGAGAAATTCTTTTGTAGCTTCTGAGCCATACGGGATTCTTGCGTCAAGTAACAATTTAGAGGCGCCAGGCTCCGATAAAATCGTGTTTATGAAATGGCTACCTCCGCCGGTAGCAGCGACAACAAGTTTATAGGAACCATTTTTTAATTTATCAATCATACTCATATATTACCACAACCGTCTGCGTCAACAAAAGCAACAATGCTTGAAAACTCCTGTTGATGTAACAGCCTGAAATTCAAGCATAAAATGCTTCTATTACGAGCGCTAGGGTTTTTTGCTTACTGAGATCAGATACTAAAACCCTAGCGCTTGTAAATATCATAGAGCTAGTTGAGCAGTGCAGTATTTCTGCATCTGGAAAATACATAGTATTTTCCTTACCGAGCGCATAAATGCCTCAGCTTTGCGCCAGAACGATGGCGCGAGTATTCGCTCTACAATCATATTAGTTTTAATTTACTTCGATTTAGCGAGCTTGTCAAGTCCAATGCGTGCGATATTGATTGCTGCATTTACATCGGCATCCATGACTTTATTGGCACAAACACAAAAGAATAACTCACCTGCGCGACCAACAGGTCCACCTTCATCTGGGCCTAAATAATGTGCATAAACTTTCCCGCAACCTGAGCATGTTTTTGAGGTATTTTTGGGATTTATCGCCAAAAATGTCATGCCCGTATTGTGAGCTGCATGTTGAATACACTCAGTAAACATACCGTGCGGAAATTTCTTAATTGTACGTCGCATCACAGCTCGACGTTTATGTGACAGATGTGCTGTACGAGCTACAAATTCATTTGTAAAACCAGATAAATCCTCCATAACTAAAGCTGTTGCGCCTGATTTACGTGCCGCGCTGACAAGAGCGAAGGCAGCTTTTCGCATGGCGTCTTGTCGTAAATTTGCATAAGACGACTCTGCGATATTAGCTTTCATTTTGCCATGAACGCCATGACCGACACGCAATTTATACTCTTCTCTATTGCTCGTGCGCCTAGAAGCAGTTTCATCTTCTAGGGCAATAAGCCTTCGGCCTACGTGAGAAGGGATATAGATTTCAAATTTACTTTCTAGAGAACCGTTTTGGTGCAAAACAGCCGCTACAGCGACGCGCTGACCTTTTGGCTTGGCTCGCATACCCATATCAACACCAACAATCATAGGCACTTTTGCCGTTGCTTGCTGCATATTTTCTTGTGTGTAGGATAAAGCCATCTGCCAACATTTGTTAGCCTTTGGTGTCAGGGTGACAGCACCCAGTTTCACTTTCCCCTGTGCAATCAAATTTAAGCGCGCCCAACGCCAGCGATCTGTTTTTCGCCTCGGTACAAAAATGACATTTTTTTTAACATCACCGTGGTCAATAAAATTTATACTAAATGCTGGGCGTTCCTCAACAGTTACAACGGAGACACCACTAGCACGTACAAAAATAGGCATTTCTCGATAAGTGGGAAGAGATCGTTCACCAGCTAAAATCTCAGGCCAAGAGCTTTTTTTGTTATTATGTCTACGTGTAATAATGCCCGTTACATATTGCGTAATTTGGTTCACAATATGTGACATATTTTTTGGTGAGCCCTCTAGTAAAGGCTCACCCCAAGGTTGCCATTTATTGATAAGAGCATCATAAAGCCACATGTTTTCACTTTTACTGATTTCAGGTGGCGGCGGTGGTAATGCACCTGCTTTAACAGCAAAAATAGCTGAGAGTGCTTTATTTGTTGCTCGTGTGTAGCGTGCAGAAATTGCACGTAAAAACATATCTGTTTCTGTGTCAATTGATACTTCAAACGTAACAGTTTGAGTCAGTGATTTCATTGTGTTTTTAACCAAGCGCGTAAAGCTTTTAAGGCTTCTGAGTCTAGCACGGTATGCTCCGTAATAATTCTTGCGCTTTTTCGAGTTCTTCAGGCGTGTGTGGCGTGCCAGAAGCGTTCAGTGCTAAATACCATTTAATAGTGTTTTCTAGGGTTAAC
>Ga0172372_10007970_pt1 | contig 14134 bp, 5 predicted proteins | sample LakKiv5m_2_FD_114544 | JGI IMG/M metagenome (GOLD analysis project Ga0172372, IMG submission 114544) | Freshwater microbial communities from Kabuno Bay, South-Kivu, Congo - kab_092012_9.5m | ecosystem: Environmental > Aquatic > Freshwater > Lake | place: Democratic Republic of the Congo...
CCCACTAGGGTTAGGAGTTTATAATACTAAAGATGAGCCGCAGGGTTTAAAGCAAGGTATTAAAAGATACTCTTTAAGAGAAGCTAGAGTAGCTGGTAGAGCTAGTGGATTTATACCAAATTTCGCGGGAAATCAAGACTCTGGAAATTTTGGAGGAAGATTATTCGCAGGAGCATTAACGGCAAGTTTTGTAACTCCTATAGTTAATAGTAACTTAGAAAATAAATTGTCTCAAGAAGATTTAACTACAGAACAGAAAAAGAGTACTGAAGGAATTTATTTACTAACGAAAAGCTTAGAAAATGCAACTTCTGGAATGTTTTTAGGAGGCATATTTGGTAAAAGAGGACAAGTTATGGGAGGACTAGCTGGTGCAGGAGTTGGTCTAGCAAGCGCCCAAGGAACAATAAGTGGGGCGGCAGACACAAAAAGACAAAAAGAAATTTCTGGCAATATATCAAGGCTGCAAAATGAAAGCGGTAATTTGCAAGAATTAAACGCTGGAATATCACCAAAGCTAGATGAGCTTATAACAGAAATTAATAAAAAAGACGCAGCTGATTCTCAAAAAGTTAAAGAACTAACAGATATAATATCAAAAAGTATTTCTGATTCAAAAATTGATGCCGGATTAAAAAATATTACATTAAATGAGTTGCAAAGTCAGCCAGATACAATTATTCCGACTTTAAATAGAAGTCAGAATATAAATAGAACTGAACAAAGCATACAGGAAAGACAGCTTACTATAGAGCAAGCCAACAATAGAAATAAACAACCAACTGGAACAGAAAATTTTCTGGCAGGACTTAAGACAACATTAGGCTCTAACGCGAATAACGATGCTTTTAAAAAATTTGAAAGCTTTATGATGGCTAACTACAATAATAGACAAACTCAAATTCCCGAAGTTTTAAAAACAGACAAATCTAGACAAAATTTAGGAACAGAGTTAATTTCTGAATTTGCATTTAATTTAGACACAGATCAATTTAATAAATTAAGTAGCGAGCTAGTTGGAGCATCAGATAATGCGGGTGAGTTTATTGACACCTTAATATCTGCTAGAAATAACTTAGGATTAGCGACGGGAGATTTACAGGAATTAAAAGAAGCTTTAAAAATTGATCCAAAAGTTTCTGCACTAACATTAAAATCATTTTTAAATGCTTTAGGTAATGTTAATAAAAATGTAGCCAGTAGCGTTGGAACTGGATTTAAAACTATGCCTGGTAGAGTGGAAAAAATCTCAAACTATTCAGGAGTGAATGAAGCTTACAATACGTTTGAAGACGCAGAAGACCGAGACTATCAAGATTTATTTCCATACGAAAGAAAAGCTAAAGAACAAGAGGCTCAAGCTCAAAAAAATGTAATGGAAAGAGAAATTAAAAATCTTTCGCCAGAAGAACAAAAACAATATAAAAATCGAGAAACTTTAAGAAAAGCCACTGAATTCTACAAAATGGGTATAAGTCCAGAACAATTAAAAGAACTAGATCCAAAATTCTCCAAGGAAGTAGAGGAAGCAATTGCATCAGATGTAAAAAGTAAGGACGTCAAAACACTTGATAGTATAGAAAAAACGCTTGGAAGAAAATTAACTAAAGACGAACGTAACAAAATAATTCCTCCTAAACTTACAGGTAAACTCGTAAAAAAGATGCAAGATGAACAATTTGCAAAAGTATCGCCAACAGTTACAGAAAAAGACAGCAAAGGAGATTCAATAACAAAATTAGCTGGTGTGACAAATATAGGAGAGCAGCAAAAAATTATACCTGGTACTAAATTAACCGAAGATCAAAAGAAAGAAAACTCTAATAAAGAGCGACAAATCAAAGAAGCTAAAGATAACGAAAAAGCCGCAAAAGAAAAAGCAGATCAGGTTCCAGTTCCTTCGAATCAACCAGGAGATAAAACCAAAACAGATTCGCAAGGAACTTTAATAACAGAGGACAATAAAAAAGGACAACGTTTTTATGAAACTGCTGGTTTCCAAACATTTGCTGCTGTTGCTGCGGCTAATCTTTTACCAGGAGCGCTTAAAGGTGTTGGTAAAGGCGCTAAAGCATTATTTGGAAGAAGAACGCCTGTTCCATCTGCAGGAAATCCTGCTACTACCGCTGTTACTACTGCTGCTAATTCTACTACTGCTACTACTAATGCTGCTAGGGCAGCTGCACAACAAAGTCGAAATATTCCATTACCGCCAAACGTTCCAGTCCGCCAACCAAACCCCTCGGCAGTTGCTAGACCGACCTCTGCACCAGCTAGGTCTCCTAGTATTTTGCGTCAACTTTTTCCAACTCCAGCAAAAGCAGTTGATAAACTAAAAAATGTTGGGAAAGGAATTAGTAATTCTGGTGGAAATTTAGTTAGAGGAGGCTTAAATCTCGGTCGAGGACTTTTAACTAGTGGCGGTACAGCTACAGCAGGATATTTAAGCACTCCTGTATCTGCAGTTGGCACTTTAGGGACTGTAGGAACAGCTGGAGTTGGCGCGCTTGCTGTTGGGGCTGGATTAGCTGGTTTTGGAGCAGGATACAGTATAGGAAATACTAAAATAGGAGATAAAACAGTAGGAGAACGCTTAGGAGGAGGAATATATGATTTCTTTAATGGAGGAAAAAATAAAGAGCAAGAAGAAAAACACAAAAAGCAGATTGAATATCTAAAAAAGATTGGAGATGCGAAAAAAGCTAGAAAAGCTGAAGCTGAAAAACAAAGTGCTCAGCCGTCTCCTGCCCAAGCAAGACTTGATAAAGTTACCGAAGAAAGAAAAAAATTTGATTTAGAGACTAAAGCAGATGCAGCAAAATCAAGTTTACTATTTCCTAGCATGCTTTCGCCTACCGCAAATGCTCCAACAGCAAGAATGGAGACAAAAGCGCTTTTTGGACGAGAGCCCGGAATTGATAATATTCCAGGCGTTACTAAAGATGTAACTGCTTTTAGTTATTATGATAAGTTCTTTAAATCACAAGAAGATTTAGATAAATACAAAAGATCTTCTCAGGGAAACACGGACGAAATTAAAGAAGCTTACATGGCTAAAAGAGAAAAAATTAAACAACAAAAACAAACAAAAGAAGATTTTAATTCAAGATCTTATGATCAAGAGGATAAAGAAACCGAGAAAAGACAAGAGCAAGAAGCTTCTGAAAAACAAAAACAGCTAGAAGCTCAACAAACTAACCAGACGCCACAAAATGCTCCACCTCAAACAACTAATAATATATCTGTTGCTCCTACAATCAATCTTAGTCAAGCGACTGATAACGATGGGATTAAACAATTAATACAACAAAGCGCAGAAGAATGGGGCCAAAGACTAATGGCAGAAATAAATCAAAAACTTTCTGATAGAGAAAAAGGAAATATTAATCCTCCTATGGGAATGACTGGAGGTAGACCTACAATAAGTTGACTTTAAAAGGCAAAAGGTTTATGTATGGCAAATATAACTATTGATCTTAAATTTTCTAATAACACTATACCGACTACAATAGGAGGTATTAAAAGGGTTGTTAGTACGTCGGCATTATCTCCGTATAAATATACAGAAGAATACACGGTCCAAGGACAGCTGTTAGCTTTAAATAATAATTATTTTCAAGGAGACGAAGCCTCAATATGGACGCTAGTAGACTCTTTGTCTGATAAATTAAAAAATGAACTAGGCGGAATTACAATTATAATTAATGATCAAACATTTAGTAATGTTTATAGAGTCAATAGTATTAATTTTGATCGCCCAACTTCAAATGACCAAGATGTGTTTACTAAAGAATTTTCTATCAGCTTCGAAAGACATGTCGGCGTAAGCAATAGCATACTTTCGACTTATGGTATTAGCGATTTAGAAAAAATAGAAAGTATTAATTTTTCTATATCAAAAGAAGACAGTTTAAATTCAAGAATATTAACTAAAAATATATCGGTTCAGTATACTACATTATATACAGGTAATGTATGCGATTCTATCCCTTCGATTACAACCGCTCTATTAACCTCTCTTACTTCTTTGTACCCAGGATTGACAAAAGGAAGAATATTTAGAAGTCAAACCTGTGACGCAAGCAACAAATCTTTTGATTATCAAGAAAGGCAAGTAGCTTTCGCAAAGTATGAAGATGATTACGCTACTTTTTATGGATATAGTCTAAATATAGAAGGGAATGGCACATTTTCTATAACAGAAAATGGAAATGTACAAGCCAACAAAGAGGCTGAAGTTAATATCGCATCATTTAAAAACCATATAGACTCCTTAATACAACAAGCATTTAATAGATGTGAAAATTTTGTAACAGGATATTATTCTAAATTAAATCTTTTAAACAATAACACTCCGAAAATCTCTATTCAAAATCTTCCTCTTAATTCTAATATTAATATAGATAATTCAAATTTATCTGCAAGTTATTCTATAACTTATTCTAATGATCCTAGGAATAGCGTAGATACAATAATTAATATAACTGAAGAGATTAGTAGCAATGCTTATAAAGACGCAAAAGTTAAAACAGAAAGAGGATCTATAAAAGGAATGGGCATAACAGATTATTCTACAACAAATAGTAAATTCAATAAAGCCAAAACTAAATACGAAAGTTTATATTCTAGTAAAATATCTAGTGCATTTAATTTAGGAAATCAAAGCTCTATGATTGATGGTGCTAAATATCCAACTTATTTAACTAATGCAAATATAAAATATAATTTTTCTGAAGGAACTATAGAATTTTCTCACACATATGAAAGCGATAAAACTTTTGACTCTGGAGATAATGCGTTCGTTTCAGTATTTGTCAATGTTACAAAAAGAGGTCCATTACATCTTACTAATTCATATCTTATATTTGGGGGTCAAACGGAAGGGAAAGAAATAGTAATAGACTCTCAACAAGGCATAGAAAATGTAACTAGTCTAGAAGTTCAATTCATACCAAAACCATCAACAAAATTAAGCGAATGTGTAACAAAATTTAAAAGTTATATAGATAAAATTAAAGTCTCTAAGGGATTTTTAAAATCTGCAAGATATTCTTTCGATCCAGTAGGAAGAGCTTTCTCTGGTAGCGCAGAATTCTTATCGTTTGATTCTTACAGAGAGCTTAAAGATATAAACCCCAAAGCGGAGGTAAAAGATGTCACTTCTTAATTCTTCTAATTGGTGGACTTTAGGGAATCAACCTGAGCCCTATGTGACAAAATCTGTAGAGCCTATATATGATGGACCTAAACACATTGCTACAAGAAGCACGTATAGATATCTTGGAGAATATCTTCCGCTAGGAAAAGGCGGTGGACGAAATACTAATATTAATCAAAGTGATTCGCAAAAATTTAATATTTTAAACTTTTTTAATTCTTTTTCTACTTTATTTTCTTCTAACGATCAAGAGCAATGCGTGCTATCTGAAATATCAGTAGATCAAAACAAAGGATTTGGGATTATTCCTTATAATGTTTCATGCGATTGTTATAAATTTCTTTCGGGAGAAGGAATCATTTCTGCTTCAAATACTTTAGATTTTAATGAAAATGAAGATCGTACAATTAATATTAACCATAATATTTCTGTAAAGTATTTAAATATTAATGCTAATAATTACAGTAATGCAAAAACTTTTGCCCAAGGATTAACCGGTAATATAAATAGTTGGAAATTTGCGGATTACAATAATTTTGGTAACCCAATAGTTTTATCTTCAAGAGAGACCTCTAATCTATCTAATGGAATTTATGAAATATCTAACCAATATTTAGTTAGTAAATCTGGACCCAATGGGATAACTACCCCAGTTATTAGAACCTCTGCGGTAATAGAATCTGGTTTTGAAAATTCAAGGATTAATTTAAGAGGTAACATATTCACTGGGAATCAATCTTTTAATATCGCCAATTTAGCCACGTATATAAATGACTACTCTCCTCCAGGAGATTTTAAACTAATAGGTGGAAATACAAACAATAATGACTTCGACAAAACTTTTGATTTTAATCTTATCTATTCAAATGATAAAAGAATTACGAATAGCGCTAATTTATTAAATCAATCAATATCCGTAAATATTGATTTTATTACAACCTCTAAACAAATTAACTATGAATCTAGCGCAGAAAACATTATAGCTATAGACCATGGGACTTTAAGCTCTGATTTAATTAAGGACTCTGCTGCCGCAAAAAGCACAGCCACTTTATTTCAAATAGGAAATGCATTTTCTATAGAGAGTTTGACTGGTTACTCAACAGGGGCGATGAATTATTCTGAAAGATTAGAAAATTCTTTAAGGATTACTGGAGATAATGGTAAGTTAAAATATTATGATTTATCTATTAATATAAATGTTACTCCAGCACTTTATCAAGCTTCTTATGCTCCTTTGCTAAGTGGAAAAGGAAGTTATTATATTGAAGATTTAGACTATAAAAATAGAGGCAGAGCAAATTTATCTATTGATGGCAAAGCTACTGTAGATAGTATAAGTACAATAAATGCACTTGCGTTATCTAAATTTTTAGATACATACAGAACCCAATTTTTAAAAGATGCAGTTATGTTAAATGATGAACTTTCTATTGATCATAAATCTTTATCTTTTAAATATACTCAAGAATTATCTTATGAAGATGATTCTTTTAAAGAATTTAGGGCCGCATAAATATGAATAATATTGCATATTTTAAAGAATTAGCAAACATTAGTGATTTAAATTATATTGTCCATTATGATTTCAATGAAAAATCTTTTTCTGGGGCATATGTTTTAAATTCTGGATATTACTCGGGACTAAGTGGTTTTGTGGAAAATAAGCAGCTAGTTAATACTCTTATCCATAGTGGATATATTAAATTTGATAAAAATAATCCATCTAAGATTAATATTCCAACTGGATCGAGTTATACTACATCAGATGCTTATACATTTATATTAAATTATGAACAAACTGGAAATAATGTAGCTACTATATTCTCTTCTTTGTATCAAAAAAATGGAAAGAAATTTGGTTTTAATATTTGCATTAATCAATACAATGATTTGGCAATAGAGTATTATAGAAATGGAATTGATTATACATTAAAAGAAACAAATTTTAATTTAGATACAAAAGGTTTATTTTTTGTTAAAGGGAATACTGCTCAGATTAATTTTGGATACTATAACATTACGTTAAATAAATTAATCCAAGAATCATATAGCGTAGAATTACAAGATTATATTTTTGAATCCGGCATAACAATAGGAGAAAGCATAGAAACAATATACGGGAGATACAATGGATTACTTAAAAATTTTATTTTTATAAATCGAAATATAAACGATACAGAATTACAAATAATTTTAGATCAGTTTATTTATGTCCCAGAAGAAACTTATGTATATCAACTTTATAATGATGTATATTCCTCTTCTTTCTCTTCGCCGTTTGTAAGCGGAATTTTTAATGAGTTTTCACAATTTTCTAACAGTTGTTTGACTAAGACGTTTTTAGAACAAAGCGGAAATATTAAAGGTCTAATAACTGGCGAAACTATAAATGGAATAAACTATATTTCTGGTAAAATAAATTTTTATAATTATGAGTCTTTGAAAGAACCATTAGAACAATTTTTTGCAGGTGTTAAAGTCACTGGCAAATTAACTGGATATGAAGAAAGATTAAGTTTAACTGGATATCAAGATATAGAATTCGCAAAAATCTATGACGCATGTAAAGACGAAAGAACTAATTTTATTTTAAGATCGGGCCTTTTTGGACCCGTACAAGTAATTACAGGAATCGAAAACCTTACTGGTTACGTTGAGGAAACTTATTTTATACCAAAAGGAACGATTGTATTGACTGGTTATGAAAGCGGTGTGAATAAAACTTTTTCTATATCAAACGAGAATGATATAAAATACATATATCAATTTGAAATACAAAATAATTTAAGCTATTTATCTAGAATAGAAAACATAGAATTTATATCTTCTCCACTTAATGAATCTTTCTCTGTAAGCCGAACATCAGATTATGGATATGAAAAAACAATTTCGTTAATAAAAAATAATAAATTTATTCAAAGCTTAGGAGTAGAGAATTTAATAATTAATTATGATTTATCGTCAACAGATATAATTGAAATTTACAACTTTGATAAAAACTCAACTAACTTATTAATTAATGAAAAATTATATTTAAGTCGTGCCTCGAGAAACGTATATATAGGTTTAAATGAAAGACAAAAATCAATTAATTTTAATGGTCTAAACCAAATACCTAATTTAAATTATAGTATAATCCCCTCCAATATATTATTAAATTATAGTTTAGAAAATAGTGATTATATTGATATGGATCATATAAAGAATACGGGCTCGGAACTTGTATTTGAATATATAGGGCAAAATGAAATAATTAATGGCAAGAGGGATTTCATATATCTAAATGGACAAAAATTAATAAGCGGAATAAATTATAATATTAATAATAATAAAACTATAATAAATAAAGATAATACGCCTTCCACGGGAATAATACACGCTTTTAACTCTTTATATGGATTTAATACTATTACTGGAGACGAAGGCTTTTATAGCTTATCTAAAGAAGAATCTGATTATATATACAGATTTTTCAAAGGATCTAACTTAGTTTGGCTTAACGGAGTCAAATTAAATAAAGAAGATTTTATAGAGGTATCCAAAAATGACCCATTTTATAATCCTGTATTCAACACGAAACCAGATGTAATTATATATGATAATGATCAAGCATTTTTCAACATGTAAAATATATGGCAACAGTAATTAAAAAAATAGAGTCAATTACAATTAATGGAAGCAATAAGTACGCTGGAGGATTTATATATAATATATCTTTCGATCCCTCATTTGCAGAAAGACCATCTGAAATTACTATTAATGTTATTAACGAGAAAGGAAGCTATACCCCTCCAAAGTTAGATCTTAAAAGCCCAGCGGATATAAAAATTGGCTCATTATCTTTAGGCAATTTCTTCTTATACAAACACAGAAAGCGTCATTCGTCTCAAGGCACAATATTAGAATTATATTTTTATGATCCCAGCTTTGTTTTAGATAAGTTTTGGGTCGGATTAATAGGCAAACATGGGTGGAGCAATAGTTATCAAAAAGCCATAGAAAAAGACTATGCAGATATTAAGGCCGGAAAAGGTTATAACGATAAACTAACTGATATATTAAATAATGGTGGAGGAGCCGAAACAAAAGGAGATATATTTGCTCAAAGAGAAAATTTATTATTGATAGGCAGATTATTTCATCCTTGCGATGAAAATAAAGATAACGTTATAGATTTTAAAGAAAATGGAACTAATATAGACCATTGCAATCCATGTCCGCATTGCCCCGCAGAACAGATTGAAAGTAAATGTTTTGAGCTTGGGACCACCAGAATTTTTGAAGTAGCTTATTCGTTTAAAGATTTAATAGATAATTGGTCCAAAATAAAATTTTCTAATGGAGTCTCTATATCTATAGAAACTCCAAATTTATCTGCAATATTGTCTGAAGTATATAAAAATTTTTACGCAGAACACATAGGATCTTTAAGAGAAGTTTTGACCGCCTGGTGTAGTGAATTTGGACTTTCTTGGTACTATGATTTTAGTGCAAAGCAAATTAAATTTATAGATCTTTCTTCTAAAGAAATAGAAATTAAAGAGAATGATATTATATCTAAGTATAAAGACACTCAACTGATCTCCTATGATTTGGAAGAGACTATAGAAAATACAGAGCAAAAAGCTTCTATAGCTTGGTACGAAAGGGATGGAGCAAAAAAAACCTATAATTGCTCTAAAGCTGAACCCGTCACGCTAGCTCCAGTATTTGCTGCCGATTATTTCGGTAATAGAATTAGATCTGTGGATACAGCTACAGGAACCGCTAAATTAAATTCTAATAATGATGCGGTGAGCGCAATTCTTAGCTCGTATTATGCGCCATTAAGAGATGCTTATTGGTGGAGAAATATATATTCTATACGTAATCCAACAGAAGCGATGAAAATGTTAACAACATTACAAAACACAAAACCAAGAAAAGTTAAAAAACAAGTCAATTCTTTAGAAACAGAAGAGATAGTAATCAATTCTCCTTTTACTATGTCCGAACTTGGAGACCTTAAGATATTAGCTATAGTTTCGGATAGATTGAGCGAAGGAGATAAAAAGAAAAATAAGTATCAAGAAAAAGCTAATTCTTATTATGAAAGCTTTAAAACTCAATTAAATCCTGCCGAACTACAAAGTTTCAATAATTATTCTGGATTTTTTATAGTAGCATATTACAATTCAGAATATCATGATCAAAAGATAGAAGCAGAGAGAGAAGCTTTTGATTTTATGGGAAGATATTTTATTAGGGAACATTTAAGTAGGATGTGCGGAATGACTGGCAATCAAGAATTCGTAAAAAATAATACTCAAATTGAAGCCGCAGATGGGTCTGCAGAGATTTACTCAAAAGGAGATGGAATTTATTCTCATCCACTTACAAAATATAATTATTTTCCTTCTGGATGTTTAGGATGTATGATAGGAAGTGGAAATCTTTCGACAAAAAGTCCAGAACAGAATTTAAACTATAAAAGAGGCGGTAGTGTTTCTTCTCAAGGTTATACTTTTACTCAAGCTGGAAGCCGTAAGGGTTTATATAATTCAAAAACTCCTGCATCATATCAAAAAGAAGATGGGCCTACATTTTCTGCTAATGTTGGCAATACTGTACCATTAAGATTAGCTCAAACAACTGTTCTATTAGAAAGAGAACCCGTTTGGCTTCCTACTCCAGATACTTTTGAACAATGGATTGAGCCATTTACAGAAACAAATCTAAATCTAGTAAGTCCGTTTCTTTTAGGTAGCGATGGAAAAGGATCTAATAATTCCTGGATACTTGAAGATCTTGGCCAGACTATATCTGGAGTAGAAACTAATGTTAAAGTTTTTGTAGCATATCAAGGAGATTTTTCTGTGGATGTATCTATGGATGAAAAGCACCCAAAAGACCTTACTGTTTACGACAAACCTAAAGATCAGCAGACTATAAGAAGGATTGGCGGAAAATTTGGGTATGATACTAAAATAGGTTTAATTAATAATACTTGCGCAAAACTTAGTTTTAATTTTTGGGATCATAAAAATAAAAAACTTAAAGACTTAATACCTCCTATTTATACTCCTCCACACGTTATGCGAGAACCAAAATCTCAAGGTCAAATAGTTAAAGATAAGTTTTCATTATCTGCTTCTACGCTTTGCGATGAATGTTTAGGTCAAGAATCAAGACCACCTGGCTACAAAGTCTTTGTGACACAAACGTTCAACCAAGAAGTAGTTATACCAAAAATACAAACTGGGGTCGCTTCTGGTATAAAAGCTCCAGATGAAGTAATGAATTTCGATGTAAATTATCATCCAATTACGAATGATGATTTAGAAGCATATACTGGTTATAGGGGTTATGGATGTGTTCCAAATTTAAATTATCTAAATGAAATTAACCAAAATTATGCAAAAAATAGTTACCAAAATAAAGAAGCGGACAAGTCTTTAAGTTTACAAATTAAAGGTCTGCCAGACCTGAAAGATATATCCTCAGAAATGAAAAATGGGCTAGCTAGAATACAGATTACTGTTAACGACCAAGGCATAGCTTCTGATTTATTGTATAGCACAAAACTTATGAGGGAGATAAGCCCCGATTTAATTAATAGAATAAATCAATCTAAATCCTTAAAAATACCTAAAGGAGTATAATTGTGATTAGTACAGGATACTCTTTCAGAAGCATACTCAATCAGACCGGTAATTTTAATCAGTCCTGGTCTATATCTTTAAATAATAGAACTGGTTATTGTGAGTTTGGATTAAGTGGAAACAATGATAAATTATTTTATAAAGTACAAAATGGAGAATTATATGATTTTTATAATAATCCAATATCTTCTTATGAGGAGAATGTACCTTATAGTTTTTCGAATCAAATTATAGATGGAACCGATACTTTTATATTTAATGGAGAAACTCAATACTTTAGAAAATCTCTTTTAAACTCAAATTATAATTATAATTATTTTTATATTTATCCATCTGGATGTGAAGTAGATTTTAATTTTTCCATTCGAGGAGAAACTACGGATTTTGATCTTGGCTCTCTAAATAAGAAGTTTAAAGACTTAAACACAAATTTTTCTATAGTAGATATAACTGGAAGATTAATAAATAAAAATCAAAATTTAGAAGTTAAAATATTCAGCGGAGAAATACTGCAAAATAATCCAAGATATTATATAGAAGGAATACCATTATCTTTCTATAGAACAGGAGATTTTTATTTAAAATCTTTTGATAGAGAAGATCCTTTTTTTGAAAATGAAGTTTTGCCAATAAGATTTTATACTAATTTTGGACAGGTAGAAAAAAATATATTAATCAGCGGAGAGTTGCTTGAGTTAAATTTTGATTTATTTTCAATTACTCCTGAATCAGACGAATATATCATTGGTCAAAGTGGTACGCAGAATTTCTATATAAATTATGGCAAAAACGATGGAGCTAACTTACAATTCAAACTAAGCTATATAGATGGCCCCACTGGTTATATTTACGGACCGATACAAGTTTCTGGCGGTTATAATGATATAATTTTTGGATTTATTAGTGGTTGCGGCAGACTATCTAAAACTGTTACGCAAGAAATAAGTCTTACGGGATACAACGAATTTGAATCAGTTCAAATCGTTAGCGGGATAACTGGTCTAGTTCTGTCCAAAGATATCTGCGCCACTGGTTTTGTTGAACATTTTTATTCATTAAAAGCGACTGGATTAGGATCTGGATTTATAACAAAAGATATTTCTGCCTCTGGTTATGTAGATAGAAAAATATCTGGATATGTTTCCTACTTAGATGGGGGTATTATATATTTTGGAGAAGATTATTTCAAAGCCACAGGGTTTGATCTAAATCATTTGAATCAAAGTTTAATTATTACAGGCTATGCTATATCTGGTCTTGGGCAAAAAAGATTATATTATACCGGAGAAATAACAGGGTTACCATTACTTTCGGGTCAATACTACGATAAAATTTTCGAATATAGATTTGAAAAAGAAAATTATTTCTGGAAATCTCCAGAATATTATTTAACTGGCACAGGATACGCAACTAATGATACGATAAAGACTGGAAAAGTTGATGGGAACTTCTTTTTAAATTTTAATGAAGGATATTATTCTTTTAGCAAGAATGTCGAAGATATTACTGGAGTTTATAAATTAGAAGATAATACCCAAATTATAACAGGTTTGTCTGGTTTATTAACCTGCAAAAAAGCGGACGATAGAAAGTATTTAGGAGTAGGAAAAATATCTGGAAAAAATAACTTTAGTTTATATATTACTCCGTGCGAAGATCTTGGAATTTATTTTAAATATTTAGCAACAGGATCTGGATATGATGTCAAACATTATATATTAGATGGTCAAGATATTCCAGTTGAATTAGATGCAAAAATACCAAAGTTTATAACAATAATTCCCGCTAGTGGACTAGAAGCTTCTGGAAGTCAAAGAGAAAATATTAATTACTTATTACAAAATCAATATGGAAACGAAATAAGAACGAGAATATCTCATCTAGGAGATACAAGCAGCGGAAGTGGTTTTTTTAGTGGCGTAGTTAATGTTCGTAGTACGTGCGACAATAATGGAGCTTGGGAGTTTGCTTTAAAAAATGCAATAGAAAAAACTGGTTATTATTATTCTCCATATTTCTCAAACATGTTCTCCGCGACTTTAATGGTAAATGAAGAAAATGAGTATGTGACTTATGATAACTCAATTATACTCTATAAAAAAGAAAAATGAAATTTAGTGTAATTTAATAAGATGAAAACTGTATTTTTAAATTATGAAAAATCTAATTTTATAGATTCGTCTTCTAGTTCGGAGCTAGCTTCTAGCTCTTTCCCCCGTTTTGCTTCTAGCTCTTCGAGCGGTTTTAGTTCTTCTAGCAGAAGCTCTAGTTCTTCGAGTGGTTTTAGCTCTTCTAGCAGAAGCTCAAGCTCTAATATCAGTTCTAGCTCTTC